>Ga0364901_10187_pt2 | contig 21961 bp, 19 predicted proteins | sample ExccelJu500002D4_FD_206968 | JGI IMG/M metagenome (GOLD analysis project Ga0364901, IMG submission 206968) | Enriched cells from Trout Bog Lake Hypolimnion, Wisconsin, USA - BchlTB.July09.5000.02.D4 | ecosystem: Environmental > Aquatic > Freshwater > Lake > Hypolimnion/Profundal zone | place: USA...
TTTAATTTCAAGATATCTATCTTGCTCTTTGACAGTTGGCGTCAGGGGAAAATCTTCCGCCGGTAACCCATTGATTACGGCGCTATAGTTATCTGTCGCGATCTCGAGATTGTTCTCCTTTGTTTCAAAATTAAGTCTGTCGGTTTGGATATTGGAAATAAGGCTAGAGAGTAGCGCCAGCGGAGGAGAAACCCTCCCGTCTTCAATCACCTTCCCCATTACTTTATGGCTAATAGCGATCTCCAAATTAGTGGCACTAAATAGAACCGTCCCGTTTTTTGCCTCAATGAGGATATTTTTTAAAATCGGAAGATTGCTGTTTTCTCCTACTGCTTTTTCAATGATTGAAATCGCTTCTTTTATATTTGAACGAAGGGCGATAAATTTCATGTTCTTAATCTTAATATGATTTATATTAAATACTTATTATTATTGATACTATTAGTAATCGATTTTTAGGGGATAACTCAAAAAGTATTCAACCCCCACTTACTTAATAATCGATTCATCTTGTGGAAAAGAACGGGATTAACTCTTATAAATAATATCTTTAATCATTAATATCTTCTGGTTAAGTGATGGATTCCTGTTGATTTCATGGTTAATCTTTTCATAAGAGTGGATGGCGGTGGTGTGATCCCTCCCCAACTTTTCCCCAATATATGGGTAGGAAAGGTCTGAGATATCCCGAAGAAGATAGATGGCAATCTGCCGAGGCTGAACCACCTCCTTCCTGCGATTATGGCTTAAAAGGTCGTCGATAGTGATATTGAAGAATTCGGCGACAGCGTTGAGAATTTGAGAATCATTTACTTTTTTGGTGAGGTTTTGGGTTGCTTTTTCTATAATTTCCTCGGCGATCTTCTCGGTTATCTCGGTCTGTTTGCGCTCTTGATAGAATATGATCTTTTTCAAAACCCCTTCAAGCTCGCGGATGTTTTTCCTGAGTTTTTTAGCAAGAAGCGTGATAACCTCATCGCTTAATTGTTTGTTCATGTCCTGAAGCTTGCTCTTAATGATGGCAACGCGCATCTCAAATTCAGGATAAGCCACATCGGCTATCAATCCACCCTCAAAACGCGACCGGAGGCGTTCCTCGAGGGTTGGTAGGGATTGTGGCGGTCGATCGGAGGAGATGATTATTTGTTTGTTGTTCTCGTAGAGCGCGTTGAAAGTATGGAAGAATTCCTCTTCTGTCTTATCTTTGCCGCCAATGAACTGAATGTCGTCGATAATAAGCACGTCGACGTCGCGGTATTTCTTTTTTATATCCTCAATCCGTCCGTTACGAATACCCCAGACGATGTCGCGGGTGAACTGTTCGGAAGAAACATATTTAGGGCGAACCCTTTTATTATATTTTGCGAGAATCTCATTGCCGATGCCCTGGATGAGGTGGGTCTTTCCCAGGCCGACACCGCCATAAACAAAAAATGGATTATATTTTTTACCGATTTCCTCTGTTATCGCAGTCGCGGCGGCGTATGCAAGTTCGTTCGAGGGCCCAACAACAAACGACGAAAGGGTGTATTTAGGGTTAAGGCCGGTTTCGGGATCAGTTTTAAAATCGAGGTCGATAAGGTCGGCCCTTTGCGCTGGTTGTGTTGGCGAGGGCGCTTTCGCCGGCTCGGGTATTTTACTCCCAACGACAAATTCTAATTTTTTAACCGACCCATCAAGTCCCCTGATGATCCCAAGGATATTTTTTTGATATTTATCCTCGACCCATACCTTTGTGAAATTATTAGGAAGCGCGACCACGAGCGTGTCGTCTTTTTTATCGATTAAGTGGCTATTTTTGAGCCACGTGGCGAAGTTCGCCCGCGAAAGCTGGATCTCCATCTCGCCCAACGTCGACTGCCAAATTTGTTCCAGATCCATATGTTAAAATCTCATAAAATTTATTCAGAAACAAACCACGGCGCGTTTGTGCATTCATTATTAACTCTTACGTCCAACAAGTCAAAGAGGTAAATATTTTATCTTTGGGGATTACCTGTGAACAACTCATAAAATTTGCTTTTAGAGGCGTATGTGATACCATCTAAGGCATGTCGACAACGTACAATCCGAAGAAAAAGAAGCGTGCGCGGACGCATGGATTTCTCGCTCGCCAAGCTACCCCTACCGGGCGGCGCGTATTGGCTCGCCGGAGGGCGAAAGGGAGGAAAAAACTCGCTGTTTAACATCGGCGGGGTTCTTTATGACCCAATCCCAAAGTCGTTTACCCAAAGAAGAGTTTCAATCGCGGCTCTTCAGGACCACGAGAACACCATTTTTTTCTCTTAAAACAAAAAAGAATGCCGTTCAAAAACGGAGGGTTGGTGTTGTTGTGGGAAAGACGGTTAATAAAAGTGCGGTAAAAAGAAATTTTTGGCGGCGGCAAGCAAAAACAATACTTACCAACCTCATCGCGCCTGGAAATGACGTTTTGGTCATTTTCTTTCCTAAAATAAACGAGCTTACTAAAAAAGAATTTCGCGAAGCGCTTATGGAAGCTGCTGCGGTCCTTCGCTGACAACTATCAACACCATGGTCTATCTCTATCAACAGATATTTTACCGTCCCATCTTCAACGTTTTGATTTTCTTCTACAATAATTTTGCGTGGCACGATCTTGGTATCGCCATTATTTTAACAACTCTTCTTATTCGCTTTATCCTTTATCCGCTTTTCCACACTGGCGCCAAACAGCAGATGTTGATGCAGCGCATCCAGCCGAAGGTGAAAAAGATCCAGGAGATGCATAAGGGCGACACACAAAAACAGTCGCAGGCGCTTATGGAGCTTTACAAGGAGCACGGCGTCAACCCGTTCTCCAGCATCATTCTTCTTATCATCCAAATCCCGATCATGCTCGCCTTCTATTGGGTGGTGCGTTCCGGATTTGGCGTCGCGCAATTCAGTAATCTTTATTCTTTTGTTTCACAACCACAAACCATCAACGGGCTTTTCCTTGGTCTTGTTAATCTCACAAAGCCCAATTTCATCCTCATTCTCCTTGCGGCTCTCGCTCAATATTTTCAAGCTCGCTTGGCCATCTATCGCGCACCTGCCGGCAATGTTCCCTCTACCGCCGAGAAGATGGCCCGCCAGATGGCCTTCATCGCCCCTCTCATGACGATCGCCATCTTTTACAATCTGCCGTCCGCAATCGGCCTTTATTGGCTCGTTTCATCGCTTTTCTCGGTGATCCAACAGTACTTCATCAACCAGCATCTTCAGAAGAAATACGGCGCGTAAGCGATAGGCAGAAATCAAGCACCCTCCCTTTTTTTGACCCTTAGGGTCCTTGTGGTTCGGTCAAAAAGAAGGGAGGGTGCTTGATTTCTGAGCGAGAATATGGAATAGTTATCGCCATGGACAACGCTGAAGTATTTATTAAGGATATATTAAATCTCATCGGCTTTAAGGACTATCGCATTGAGGTAAAACCAGAGGAAAAGAAGGGCCTTGTGTTTATTTACGAAGATCAAGCTCTATTGAAGGAAAATTTGCCAGCGATCGTGGATGCGATGAATCATCTCCTCCAGATGGTTGCAAAGAAGCAACAACAAGAAAGCATCTTTCTTGATATCAATAATTATCGGCACGAGCGAGAGGTCTTGATCGCTGAGCTTGCAAAGGCGGCCGCGAAGAAGGCATCAAACACAAAACAAAAAGTCTCTCTTCCCGCAATGAACTCCTATGAGCGGAGGATCGTTCACGTTGAGCTCGCCATCCACCCAGACGTAAAGACGGAAAGCGCCGGAGAAGGCAAGGAACGATACGTTATCGTAATGCCAATCAGCGAATAAAAAAATAGCCCCGCTCTTTTGATCGTTGCGCTTGGGCGTCAAATCAAAAGAGCGGGGCTATTTTTTTATTGCGCGAACGTCAATGAGTAAAGCTTTTGGTTGTAGCGATTGATAAAGAACAATGCGCCATTGAAGAACTTTAGATCAAAGGTATCAATATTTTGTGTCGCATCATTCCAAACAGTGGAGATGTCTCCTGTCGTTGCGTTTATTTTTACTATTTTGTCAGAAGTAAAAAGCGAGCCGTCATTATAATCGTCGGGAAGTTGTGCCGAGGAAAGCTGTGTCGAATCGGAAGGAACTCCGCAATAGAGAAGGGTCGTAGAAACGACCGTAGAGGTCGCCGCGACAATAGTTCCTGTTGCCTTGGAGAGATTTGTTGTGGTGGCGGCGGCCACCGGAGTGGTTGTGGTAGCGGCAACTGTAGACGTAACGTTGTTGAAAAGACATTTTGTGGGCAACGTGAGGAAGTTCAGGTCGTGGAGGTCGTTTCCGCTTGCGTCAACGAGTTGGAATTTTTGCTTTTGGCTGTTCGGATTTTCGAAAAAGACCAACCCGGTTGTTGTCCCAACCCCATTCCACGTGCTTTCAGCGCCAAGCATCTCATATTCGATCGGCATCAATGTTTTTACTTGGCTGTTATAAAGCCATAATGATCCCAACGTCTGGACACTTGGCCTATCAGCGAGGATGAATTGATTTTGGGAGATCCACTGTAACGAGAGATCGACCGCATTCAAAGAGAGAAGTTTTACCGCGCCAAGTTTTTTTGGGTTTGTGGCGTCTATGGTATCAAGCGCCGTGACACCAGCCCCATATTGGTTGAGGAATGCTATGCGGTAATCTGACGGTGACCATTGTGGCGAAAACATCCCCTGTGGGAGCGCCGTCCAGGTGCTGCTCGCGACATCAAAGACGGCAGTTTGTGGGTTGTTAGAATCCCCGAAATTGACCAAAAGTTTTTTTCCGTCGTAAGAAAAACGAGCGGAGATGATTTCGCCGATCTGGTTTGAGCTGATCGTTGAAGACTGGCCTCCTGAGATCGTTATAACTTCGCCCGACGGTTGAATGGCGGTGATCTTCCCTTGTGCGTCGACAAAATAATCGACAGTCGGCCCGTCCGAGACTATATTCAAACTCGCAAGACCCGCCGGGCCGCCCGTAGATGAAGAATTGCCCGTTGTCCCGTTCTCACCCCCAGTGCCATTGCTCCCTTGCGTACCAGTGGAAGGGAGAGAGCCGGTAATGCCTGCTGGTAATAACCCGACCACTGCGGAACTTCCTTTTAATAAAAACAACACAATGATAGCGATAATGGCTGCAACGATTATTCCAAGAATGATGTAGAGATAGCGTTTCATGGTGTTAGTTTTATTATGGCAACATTGTGAACGCTGTTGCCGCCACCACCGCGGTCGTTGGGCTGGTGACGACATTGCCCACGGTTTGTACCACTTGAGTGACTGCGGCACCCGATCCCGGAACGAACGCGTTGGCGGCAACGCCAGCCCCTATTGCGGCCGCATTCACATTAGAATTGGTACTGCCGCTGGACCCGGAGGGTTGGGTTGCTGTTACTGTTGTCTGGTTGACCGGCGTTCCCGTAGGCTGAAGTGTCGGCAGGGATAAATTAACCAACTGGGGATTTATAATTTTCAAAACAAGATAGGCCCCCGCAAGAAGAAGTATCCCAAATAACGCCGCCTCGATCCACGCCTTTGCTTCACTTTGTCCCGACGGATTTCCCACTGACGTCATATAGCTGATGCCGCCATATACCACAACCGCCAAGGCAAGGACTCCGCCGACCAGCAATGCGAATTGATAAAAACTATTAACATAACCACCCGGGCTTGAGGTTCCGGCATTCGAACCATTGTTAGGAATAACGGCGGAGATGTCGACGCCATGGGCAATAGGAACCTGTCCCATCGCCAAAATCATCGCTAACGCAAGAAAAGCAAAGATAAAAAATGATTTCATAATTGATTTTCGTAAACCAGATTTTCGTCCGCCGTGGCAACGGTCGAACCAATAGGATTCTCAACGGTGATAGAAACATCAAGATTGGTCCCCGATGAGGTTCCTGTCGGAAGCGTGATCTGTGCCTCTTGGGGATTCTCGGCCCCTCCACCTGTCTGTCCATTCACTGCCCATGTATAAGAAAGATTCGCTGTGGATGTAGTATTGAAGAAATAAGGGAGGGCGTCTACCATTAGAGGATTTTGGGAAAATTTACCATCAGGTAATGGCGCGTAGAGTACTACTTGCGGACTTACGAAAGGGATATTGATGGTGTGGGTAAGATAGCCGCCAGCATAACTCGGCAATTCAATCTTTAAGGCGAGGGAATCTGGTGGCGTGCCGATCGTAGGGAAGGTAACGGTTTGGATTCCTCCGCCTCCGCCAATAAGGTTGTCGTTGAGATACCAATAAATAGTTTGGGGCGACAAGTCAACGATCTTTCCTTGATCGACGATTTCCAATGATGCGGTGATATTCGAAGCGTATGACGGCAGCGCCTTACCAATATAGGAGGGAGGAATATAACTATTGGAGGCTTTCCATGTCACAAGAAATTGAGGACCTGACGTGGTTTGGGCATGCGTGAATGGCGTGGTGACCAAAAAAAATCCAAAGGAAAATAGTCCCGCAAGAGCAAATCTTTTCAAGCTAAAACTCCTTTTCATGTGGTTGTCTTTATTATACCAAACCACAACAAAATATTCTTGTGTTATGCCGCCATGGGGAGTTCGTCGTCCCCTTCTCCCTCCTCTTTGTCCTCCTGGTATGGTCCTGGCGCGGGCGGTGCTTCTTGCTCTGGAGCAGGTTTCAAAAGATTGTCCTGAAGGTTGCCGATCGCATCCCCGCCCTCCTCGGCGATACCGCCCGATTCCTCGCTTGGTGTCGATGACGGCGACGGAACTTCGGTGCTTTCGCCGCGCGCTCCCTCTTTAAGACCAACGCCTCCGGCGGCTCCAGCCTCCCCTGCCTGGGCCGCTGCGCTCCCTGCCTCCTGCGTACCCGCGGCAGCAGCCCCTTCGGCGACGCCTTCAACCTCACCCAACTCGCCCGCGCCACCACCCTCAACCGCTCCAACCTTTTCAACAAGATTCAGGGCGGGCTTGAAGGCCGGGAATTTTTCAGTGATCCAGATAATGGCAGCTCCGATAGTCCATAAAGGAAGTTCTTGCACGATCGGGATGGCTTTAAGGACCATGACCAACCCTTGCACGATCGCGATGGCTTTTCCAAGTTTACTCTTAAAGACACCGAGGGAAAGATTGAGGATAAAAGCGACCGCCACAGGAACATCTTCCACGTCGCCGACGATGGGTATAAAACTTAAAATATCAAAAGTGATACAAACAACAAAGACCAGAACCCACATTGCGGTAGAAATCTCTGGCTGTGATTGTTCGGATGCGTCTGCCATAAAAATGTAACGCTATTCTTTTTCTTCAAGCAACTGTTCGGGGTTGGTGGTGATGATCTGATCCTCGAAATATGACGGGACGATCTGCATTGCCACGTGCTTTTTCCCGGCGAAGAAAATCCCGGTGCCAACCTCAGCGCTCAGGAGGAAGCTTTTTTCCGCTTCGGTGAGTTCAAATGCCTTCGCGACGATATCGATAGTGGCGGGGGCTTGCTTCAGCAACAGCTGGAGTGATGAGTTGGTGACGATAGGTCGACCATATGGCGAGCGCAAAAAGTCCTCGACGTCTTGTGTTATTGTGGTGATCCCGAGATAATATTTTCTCGCGCGCTTTACGAGACCGAACAAGAACGTCGCGCTGTCGTCGTTTTTCATCAAGATCCACGCTTCGTCGATATAGAGAAGGCGTTTGGCAAGTTTCGCGCGGATAAGATTCCAAATGAAGTTGAGAACGACGAACATGCCGATCGGGCGCAACTCCTCCTCGAGGTCGCGAATGGAAAAGATGATCAGGCGGTTGTTTACATCGATGTTCGTCGGCTGATTCAGGAATCCCGAGAAGCTGCCTTTGGTGTATTTATAGAGCCGCTCAGCGATCTCCTTCCCTCCATCGAGGTTGCGTAAGACGGTTTCGAGGTCGCTCAACAACGGCGGTTCCTTGCCGGCAAAGTCGACGCCGGGGACGATCTCGCGTGACGCATATGTTTCGCTGATGGCGCGGTCGAGGATGGCATCTTCTTCGGGGGTTATCTTGCCGACCATCAATTTGATGAGACCGGCGAGTGTGACGATGTGTGAGCGAAGAACATCGGACGGTGATTCGCCGTCGGGGATGATCGGGATTTCGAATGGATTAATGTGCTCGTGCGACGAAAGAGAGATGTTGAACATGCTGCCACCAAAGGTCTCCGCCAATTTCCCGTACTCGTTCTCGGGGTCGATCACCAAGACCATGTCAACGCCGGCCATGAGCGAACGGATGATCTCGAGTTTGGTAGTGTACGATTTTCCAGAGCCCGACTTCGCGAACACCACTTGGTTCGCGTTCTCGAGTGAGAAGCGGTCGAAGATGATGAGGTTGTTATTGTTCAAATTGATGCCATACATGATGCCTTGGTTGGATGAAAGATCCTCTGAGATAAAAGGGAAGAACGACGAGATGGGGCTCGTGTTCATTGGGCTGTATACCTGTAGCTGGTCGTTCGCCAAAGGAAGGATGGTGGAAAGTCCTTCAAGTTGTTGGAAAAGCGCCGGCTTAATATAGATAAGCTTTGCCTCCATCATCGTGGTTATCTTGCTCTCCAACCGGGTGAGCTCGTCTTGGTCGTCCGCGTAGATGGTGATATAGACGCCGGTATTGAACATCTTTTCTTGCGATTGTTGAAGTGAGTCGCGTAATCCCTCAACGTCGTTGATCGCGGTTTCTAAAACAGGGTTTCTTACGAGGCCCTTTTGCTGTTCCTCGTTCATCTCTGATTCCAATTGACCTGCTTTTTTGCGGAGATTTTTAAGCGCGATGCCGGTATCGACGGGGTTGATGAAGATGGAAATGTCGAATAAATTGGGTAGATTGATGATGGGCTCGAACCAGCCGCTTGAAAGATAGCGGGGATACGAAAGAATAAAGAACGTTTTCGCTATTTTGTTGCCGATCTTTAAAAAGTTCGGAGAAACCTGCGCCCCCGCGGGAGCGATGATCTTTTTTACGTCTTGAGGGATGTTTTCTTGTTGATCGGGCATGGTGTTTATCCGGCGGTAGCCGGAGCAGTCTTTTTTTCGATGGTCTGTGGATTATAAAAATTATAAAAAAGTTCAACCAACTGTTCGTTGTTTAATATGGTTGTTTCAAGACCGATGCCGGCAAGACCATTGATGGCCTGCGTGGTCCGTTGGTTCATTTGCGCCAATTGTTCCCCGAACACCTTATCGGCGTCTTCTTTGCTTTTCGCCTTTACCTCAGCCTCGCTCTTTTTCGCGCCGCCGAAGAACGGTAACGAACCGGACATGTTTTTTATCCCTCCCCCTCCACCGCTTGGATGATAAGGTATTACCACCAGGAACACTTTTTCCATGATGGCGTTCTTTTCCACGAATCCTTTTATGAATTTAATATATTCGTCGATTTGATTCTGAAGGATCGCCGCTTTTTCTTCATCTCTTCGTAGCGTGAGCGTGGAAATATATCCATCGATATTTACCTTGCGGGAGTGGACGAGGATCTGCAATGGGAAATCAATACTGTTTAAAAACGTCTGATATCCCCCCGTGATGATCGCTTGTTCTTCGTCGGATTTAAGGGAAAAATTGAGGCCGCCGACCATTATGATCTGGCGGAAGCTGCCGTCTTTCACTATGACGATGCTTTCCTTGATCTCTTTGATGTCAACGAGATCAAGGGAGTTGCCCGCATCCTGTTTCATGGGGGTTGCCATACTCGTATTATCTCATAATTTATAGCTCTTAGCGATAGTCGACGCGTTTTGCGGCCTGTCGATCGCCACCCATGTGCTCAAGAATTTGATAGCGCGCGCTTAGCTTCCTCTCGATGGTCTTGCTCTCCGGGATCTTAGTGCCTGTTTGAAGCCCTTCCCAGCTTTTATGGAGCGCCATTCCCGACGCGATCGATTCCAGGGAGAAGCCGCCTTCATTCGAGGCGATCCTCTGGGTCTGCGTCGGCATCTCGGATTTCCAAACGTATATTTGCGGCTTCCAATAATAATTAAATGCCGCGGTTATTATTTTAATGACAGGCTGGCCATTGATCTTCACAAAAGAGATCACACCAGCAAGGCCGAGACAAATGATCGACATAATAACAAAGAGCCATGTTTGGACGAAGAAATAGAAAATCGCGCTTATGAATCCGGCGATGCCGATATACATAAACTGACGGAGAGAGAACGGTCCAACGACTTTATCCTCTGTATCGATAAATTGAGGTACTTGAAACTGCATTACTTAGATTCTAGACGATGGCGCGACAACGAACAAGCGTTGGGAGGTCGGAACATCTCCAACCAACGAACTAAACAAAATCCTTTGTTATGACCTTCGGTTGTGGTACTGGTGGAGTTTGCGTGCGTGGCAAAGGGGAAGTTGGCGGTGCTGGCGGTTTTGGCGGCAACGGCACGGCGGTCATCAGTGGCTTCGTTCCTGTAACGGGCGGCTTGGGAACCACGGGAATCGGCGGCATTGCAATGGGCGTCGGGTTCGACGTAATTTCGGTCACGTTTCGCGATCCCGAGTTCATTGTAGGGGTCGTTTTTTGTGTTGGCGTGAAATCTGTATAGTGGATTGCGCCTCTTTGTGGCGCCGGAGGGGTCAAAGGGGTCGTCTTTGTTGTTTGCGCCGTGTTCTGTGCTGCTGCCGGTTTCGGAAATTCGATGATCGCTGGCATGACCTTTGCCTGCGATTTTACCTGTCCGAACTCGACCTGCGCCTCGCCGCCCGACTTTGAAAGATGGAAGTCAGAATTTTTTTGCGGAGCGCTGTTGAAGTTTGTCCCTTGTAACATCACGGGAGCCGCTTCAATTGGCGCTTTTGGTGCTTGTGGAACGCTCTGGGGCTGTTGGAAGTTCACGGGCGCGGCTTTGGGTGTTGGTGCGGGTGTCGACACCGCTGAGGGCTTTGGGATGTTCGCGAAAGAGGAAGGTTTCGAAGCATCCGTCTTGATCGTCGCTCCCGCCTGTGCCGTAGACCAACCCTTGTCGGCCGCGTCTTTTTTTTGCGGGCTTGGCGCCAGCGAGATGGTGTCGATCGTGACGGGCGCAGGGCTTCCCTTTTGGTCGCTGGATGTTGTAAGGACGACCGGCGCGGATCCTTCTTTTGAGATGGGTTTATAATTCTTCTCCAGGTCGAATTGCAAGTGGGAAAATAGTTTTACTTTGAACTCTCCCGCTATGGCACTCGCGAGCTGTGGGTTTTTAAGGCCTAATTCATTGTTGATCTCCTCGCTAAGGTCGTCGGGATGGAGGAAGCCAAGCATCACGAGCGTGGCGAGTTGTTGTGCGATAAGAACCTCATCATCATCGATGATATGGTTGCTCTCGCAGATCTTTAGCGCTATGTCCTTGTTCTCGTCGGAAGTAAGCGCTTTTTGAAGCGGCGCCGGCAAGATACTAAAGCGCTTTTCGATATTTTGTTCTGTAAGTTCTTCGACTGGGATCATTGGTTTAAGTATATCACGCAATCTCGCGTTGCCGATCTTCTTCTTTTTTGGTTATCCTCCTATATATCTTCATTTTTCCCGTGAAATTACCGTATTCGTCGTATACACCAACAGGGAAATACCCGTCACGTTCGTATTGTTTTCGCATCCATTTGTACTCGCCGTAATCCGGCTTATATTTTTTATGTTTATGCTCTACTTTTTTCTTTACGATATGATCTTTCCCGTGCTCATCGGTCATTACTACGTCTTCGTATTCGTCTTTCTTTTTATTTATCCTTAAATCTTCCGCGCTTTTAACCTCTACTTCCGTCAAGTATTCCATCTCCCCCTCTTTGAATATTATTTTTTCGTCGTTCGCCCGTCGTTCGTTTCTTTCCTGCGCCGTTTTTTCCATCTCCTCCTCGTACTCCTTTTCGCGGGCATTTTCCCGGTCGGGGTTGTAGCGGAGGAGAAGCGGCTGCAGGAAATTTTTAGTTTTCACATATGCCTTCTCCACGATTTCAAGGACTTTTTCAATGGCAGCTTCAAATTTATTAAGCGGCTTCCATTCGGTCCCGGCGTGGAGGGGCTTTATTTCTTCGCGTCGCACTCCCGGTGTTTCCGTCGCTTGCGGGGATCCGCCGCCCTCACCCTCGTCATTATTGTCCTCCCCTATTTGAAATTCCTGGATCTCATCCCCCATTTCCTCCCCTCCTTCAACTCCAAGGCGGTCAAGCTCTTGACTTGCCTTTTTTTTTGCCTCGGGATCATATCCTTCCTCGCGTTGCTCTCCGGCGGTTGGCATTTCTCTTACCTCTCTGGCTATCCTATTGAGCTCTCGATAGAGCGCTTCCTTTTTCGCGACGTATCGTTGCCGCTCGGCGTCCGGGTCGTAAGCCGTTTCGTCGTTCTCTACTGGCTTTTCTGCGGGCGATCCCTCCGTCTCGGCGTCTTGTTTCGCTTCGCCACGAAAATCAGGGTGTTCCGAAATATCTCGGACCTTCGGCTGCTCTTCTTTGTTGTTGTCTGTTGGAGGTTTTTCTGACATGGCTATTTTTCTTTTTTCCCAAAAGACTTTATTTACGCGGCTCTATTGTTTTCGGTCGTATGGTTTGTTTCTTCGATTCTTGCCCCAGAACTGGATGTCGGTTTTTTTGCCTCGACGGACACTCCGCCGCCATGCGAAGATCCGGCGTCTGGTGTTGCGGCTTGGTTCACATGAACCGCCGTCTTTTGCTCTATTTTAATTTCGGGTTGATCAGGAGCCTCAACGTTTACGTTTATAACCGGGCGTATCGGTGTTGGAGCAGAAGGGGCTGTTGGCGCACTTGGGCTCGGCGCGGGCGCAGACTGAGCCGCGGGTGCTGCGTTTGTCTTTCCTCCGCCTCCAAATAATTGAGCCTCTGCCGAGTCTTTTCGTTTCTGGGAAGCGGCTTCTTCTTCTTGCTGCTGTCTCATTAAATCTCCCAGGTTAGATGATTTTGGTATCGCTGCCGACGTTGAGTCTGCAGCCGCAGTGACAGTAGCGGTAGCGGCTGGTGCCGGCGAATTACTTCCTCCGCCAAAGCCCTGGCGGTCAAGTTCGGCGTTTGCTTGTTCCACCGCAGATGCTTCTCCGTGCGCGCCACCATGTCCGCCCCCTGCCGCACCATGTCCACCTCCTGCCGCGGTTGTCGATCCCGCACCATGTCCGCCCCCTGCCGCACCACCACCATGTCCACCTCCTCCCCCGTCGTCATGTCCGTCGCCATGTCCGCCCTTTTTCTTTCCAAAAAGACCAGATTCATTTTTAATACCCCCATACATTGTACCCATGAACCCAGTCTTTGAACCCTCCATTATTTTACTCTCCGAGGCCTTCTGGAGACCGCCCGAAAGAACTCCTCGTAAACGATCTAAACGAGTGGGGCGTGGGGCACCCAAGCCTCCGGCAGCATTAACATTGCGCGTGGGCCTTATTGCTCGCGCCACCTTTCGCGCCGAAGTCCTTCCCATCCACTTTGTCGTATTCGCGGTTCCCGTGGTGGCCGCCTTTGTCGCCACATCCGCCATCTTGATACCCATGGCGCTTGCAGCGATAAATCCGCCGATGATCAAGCCAAAAAGGATAAACTCTTGGAGGAATGCCTGAATGACAGGGGCAAATGCGCCAGTTAAGAAGTTTGAAAGAGGCGCCCACGCAGAGTTGCTCGCCCCCGCATAATTAGTCACGAGATTGACGTTGGAGCCGCCAGCCGCCATTGATTGCATCGCCAAATAAACAAAGAACATGACGATAGGAGTGAAGAAGGTCCACTGGAGAAATTTCTTCCACCATGCTTCGAAGTGACTACTGAAAGACGGGAAAACCCACGAAGCCCATGCGAATGGGAGAAGGATAGCGAGGATGGCGATATAGAGATAGCGGATAAGGAGCAGAATGGCGAAGGCAAGCAATACAAAATGAATAAGAAGGATATTTATAACAAGGAAGAATAAGCCGAATATCGGGATTATCAAACTCACCAAACTTGCACCAATCGAGAAAGCTCCGCTATAGTTCGCGCTGCCACTTACCGCCGTGGTGGTACTTCCGTTGTTACTCAGTGAATTCCAAGAGGCTTGTGGGTTAAACGCGCCGGCGAAAGTGTTAGCAAACGTGTTGTCGGTGCTCAAGGTCGAACCGGTGCCGGAGCAGCCGCTTGGGGTGATGCAATTAAGAAAATATTGCGTGGTACTGTTTGCCAAGCCGAGGATCGGTGACATGATGACAAGTCCAAAATTAACCAACACGGCCATAACAACAAGCTTCCATAGGAGCTGTTTTATTCCATAAGATTCCCTCCTTAATATCGTCGCAATCGCGATGACAATGATACCGAGGACGAAGGCGAGATTTGCTATGGAAAGCGATACCGAAAAACCATTTTGAACAACCGAACTCTGAAGGACGCTGGCGTTGATGTCGAGGGCGATGCCGATCATCCACGCATCAACCGCTATGGCGATACCAAGGATTGAGGCAATAATATAGCCGATAGCGTAACAAACATTTCCAACAACAGCACTCCCTATTGAAGTGATAACACCACCAACAGCAGTAGCGATTGGATTAGCGGCGTTTGCAAATTGGGCCGACATTAAAAACAGCGCGAAGCCGCCGGCGATTCCCGGGAAAATGATCTTCTTGCCGATTTTTTTTGATGTTGATTTCATTCGCTTAGGGCTGGTTGTACGACGACATCGCATGTCGAAGTACTGTTGTCTGTGGAAGCGACCACGGTAACAATATATGTTCCTGGCGTGTTGTAGGTCGCGAAGAATGACGTGCCGGTGGATGTCACGTTTCCGACCGCGCCCGGCGCGATCCAGTTGTAGATCGGAGAGCCGTCGCTATTCTCGGTCGATGGGCAGGCGCCCCCCGCAGCGCATGTTTCATCTATGGCGCCCCCCGCAGCAGAGAAGCTTGCGCTGCCTTGCGATGAAGAATTATTTAACATGCCGCCTACATCTGGAGCGCCGGAAGAAACTGCCGTGGTTGACGATGAAATATTTGAAGTCGAATAACTAACAGACGTGCCTTCGCCAGTCAGTGTATTGCTCACCAATGAGACCGTCTGTGTGGCGGGCAGACACTGCACTCCTCCCTGGGTAGTCGAGGAAGCGGCGATGGTTGATGAGCTTATTCCCAAAAGACCCGAGTCAGAAACTCCGCCACTTGTGCCGCTGAGTGCGCTGTTTAATTCGGAGCTTGAGAACTTCATGGCGTCTTGAGCCAGTGTATTAAGTAATGAACTCATAAGGGCGTTCAAAATACCCGCGATATTTTTCGCGCTTGTGATATTATCAAATCCGCTCTTGATCGACGCGGAGAACGATTGTCCACTTACTGCTCCAGGACTTGTTGTTTGCGGATTGCTACCATTGGCGCATTTGCCATTATTGAAGTATTGCGTCGGTGTGTCACTGCTTGAGTTACATTTCCCCCCGCTGGAAGGATAGGTGTTCCCGCTTGAGGTTACGCACACTGTTTGTAAGCCATTGGGATTACTGCCATCGCCGCAAACGCTGCTACCCTTCCATCCCTGTGACGCTGTATTTTGACTTGTGTTCGCTTTTTGACTTGTGGCCCCAGCTTGTGTCACCTGATCTTGCACCTGCATAACGAGTCCCCATGTGTTTCCGCCCGGTTGGAAAAGACTAAGATAATTATTGAAATTACTAAAGTGGTTTTGGAGATTTTGGAGGTTATTACTGAGTTGCGCATTGAACATCGCGCCGCACGCGTTGGTATTTGCCGTAGTTGGTGTCGTAAGCAGCAACTTCATATTCGGCGCTTGATTGGACGGGATACATTGCATATAGCTATTCAATTTATTCGTCGCCGCAGTGGTGAACGAGTTCGCGAGCTCAGTACCCCAGTCTTGCACGAATCGCGGCGCTCCGCTGCCCTGGATCCATGCCAGCACCTTGCGTTGCATGAGGGTTGTCAATGTGTTGATGGTTATCTGGAGAGCGATGTCCTCCACCTCTTTCTCGATGGTTTTCCCTAACGCAGTCCAACTTACTGCCAACTGACCGTTTGTCGCGGTAAAAATAGATGCATTCGAAGCGGCGCTGGAGACTTGAAGGGGAAGTGCGGCGGCTTGCGTCGCGGATTGATGGACTGCCGCACCGGCGGTGACGGTACTGGCAGCAGGAACCGCAGCAGCAATGGTGACGAGGGATGCATCGCCGGGGGCGTCAATAACTGCCCACTGAGCATAGGCGGTATGTATTCCGAACAGTCCACTCACAAAAGAGAGGAGTCCGCTTGTTTGGGGATCTGATTGGAGGGAATCACTGTTGGGGCTTGCGCTGACATCCGTGGGAAACGATCGTCCACCCGCGGCTTTTTGCCATTCATTTTCAAAATTATTTATGGCGAGATCATATTTTGGTTGTTCGGCCTGGACCGTGAGCGTCCCCTTTATGGGATCATTGCTTTCGTTCTGGACGATCATCGCATAATTTTTTTCATAAACAAGGAGCGCGATAAAGCGCGCCTCAAATGTCATAAGGGAGGAAGGTACGGGCACTTTTTCAGTGGCCTTTATCACTTCGTCGGCGTCATTGCTGACGATCGCCGCATCGCCAACATTCTCATCGCCTAAAATACTGCCGATGTCGGTACTGCCGATGTATTTTTGATAGATACTTTGGGACGCATCAAGATATCTTTTGACGCTTGTCGTGGAATTGTCGTTGGTCACAAGCATCTTCTCGTTCTCCCATTCGGTGTCCCAGTTCGGGGCTTTGAAGTTTTGGAGTGCGGGGTCGCTGGCGATGTCCGTTGCGATCGACTGGGAATCCGGGAGGGTTACATTGTCTTCGCCGCTCGCATCGGCTTGGATACCATCGGGGTTTGCCGCAACGAAACCGCTCAAAAGTGAGTTTGCGAAGGTGGCGGTAAGATTATTCGGATCGTTCGCTTCGGCTTCGGTTGAACTTGTGTCCAATTCGGCCTGAAGTTCCGCCAGAGAGTCTCCTGAAGAGTCGTTCGTGGCAAAGGTCGGTGAGAGAGCCCCCGTGCTCGTCGTTCCGACACCAACAATCTGAGGTCCAGCCTGTGTTTTTACTATTGACGTTGAATTTCCTATGTAAGAAAGGATGAGACCGGAACAAACCGCGGCGACGGCAAGGATCAAGAAACCGGAGATAAACTTCTTGACATCAATCATTACCTTCTATTATAGCCAAAACAATAATAGTTGCTATAGTGTTATCCCCATACTGCCGGCTATCGCGACGAGCTTTTCTACGGAAAGGTCTTGGGGGCGTCCGGCAGGGTCGACCCCGATTTTTTTTAAAAGCGTCTCTATCTCAGTCCTCGGCGTGCTCTCTTTCGTGGCCAAAAGATTGTTGAGAATGGTCTTTCTTGGTTGCGCGAAGACGGATCGGACGGTGTAATAATAGTGGTCTGCGTCGATTTCTGGCATTGTGTCTTTTTTTGCAAGGAGAATGACCGCGGAATCGACGTTGGGCCGTGGGATGAAATCTGTTTTGGGCACCGCCGCGATCGTGCTCGCGTTTGCCCAAAATTGCACGCTTGCCGAAAGGCGGCTCATTGCGGGTGGCTTGGCGCATATCCGTTCGGCGACCTCGCGCTGTACCATAAAGACACACTGTTGTGGTTTTCTTTCCAATTCACTTATGATGCGCAAAAGTTTTCCGGTGATGTAGTAGGGGATGTTGCCGACAATAAAATATTTTGATGTTTTCTTTATTGCAGCCTCGACGATCGTCGGTAAAAGCTTTAGGGCATCCCCTTGGATTATTTCCGGCCCGGTCGCTTTTCGTGGCGCGCTCGTGAATGTTGCCGTGAGAGCGGCGGCGAGCGCCGTATCTTTTTCAATGGCGACAAGATGGCATCGCGCTGTTTCACACGCCGTCGCAAGCGGAATGGTCAGTGCTCCGCGCCCGGGACCGATCTCTATCACCATGCCTCCATCACTAAGCTCGATCGCGTTGATGATTTTTTTTAACACGGCGTCATTGTTCAGAAAATGTTGTCCCAGTTTTTGCATGGTTTTATTGTAATCTACTTTATTGGATATTAGTCCCACATCACGACATTCTCCTCGCTTGGTTCGTCATCAAAAAAAGTTTGATCACTACCCTTTTTTGTTTCTGCAGAACTTACGATCTCCACACAATCCTCGGGTATCTCGCTAATAAAGCGCGATGGGATGCCGTAGAAACTGATATTGAGATTTTTGCGCGCGCGGGTCATGGCGACGTACATAAGTCGTCTTTCTTCTTCTACGGAGGCTTCATCGTTGAGAGATCGACCGTGAGGTAGAAATCCTTCCGCGACGCCGAGGATGAAAATAGTGTCGAATTCAAGCCCTTTTGCGAGATGAACCGTCATCAAACTGACCTCTTTCCCGTCTTTGGGTTTATTACCGATCTCATCGACTGCCTGCAATAAACTGAGTCGTTCAAGTAGTTCGTGGAGGTCGCTGAATTCAGAAGCGAACGCGACGAGTTCGGCGATGTTCTCCTTGCGCTCGTCCGCGTTGATAAAATTCGTTTCGAGATAGTCGAAATAATTGAATGTTTCTAAAAATAATTTTATCGCGAGCAGGGGTGCGATGGTCACCACCGCGGGGGCGTTGTTTTCTTTCGCACTCACTGCCGTGCTATCCACGATCTTATTCCTGAATTCAGCGAATCTTCTTTTAGTAAGATTCTTTTCGAGGCGCTCTTTCGCGACCTCGTCTTTCGTGTTCGAAATATAGCGTAATGCCGCTACGACATCCTTGACCTCTTTGCGTTCATAAAATTTCAGGCCGCCGAAAATGCGATACGGTATATTGCGACGGATAAGTCCTTGTTCGATGGCGCGGGACTGGGCGTTGGTGCGATAGAGAATGCCGACGTCCGCGTTCCTGTCCCCCTCCCGTATTTTTTGGATCTGTTCGGCAACCCACTCCGCCTCGTCACCTTCGCTCCATGCTTCAAAGAGCTTGATCAAACTTCCGTCAGGATTTTGCGTCCAAAGATTTTTTGGCGTTCGCATGCGATTATTTTTTACGACAGCCGCCGCCGCGCGAATGATGATGCCGGTCGAGCGATAGTTCTCTTCCAAAAAATGGACAGCGGCACCTTTCCAGTGTTTGTCAAAATTAAGGAACGTTTTAATATCGGCATAGCGCCAACTATAAATAGTCTGCTCATCGTCCCCTACCACGCTCAAGTTGCGGTGCTTTCCAGCCAAGAGCGATATAAGCTCGTATTGCATTGGATTGATATCTTGATATTCATCCACCAAAATGGCGTCGAACATGTTTTGATATTTGTTAAGAACATTGGGATTTTTCCTGAATAAAATCACCACCTTTTGTATGAGATCGTCAAAATCGAAAGCATTATTTTGCTCCAAAAGCGCCTCATATTTTTCAAAAACCCTTATTATTTGCGTTTTTTTCTCAGACGGTAGCTTTTCCTCGCTATCAAGTATCGACTCGCCAAGGTTTTTTATGGTTGAAATCTTTCCCGCAAAATACACCGGCGTTTCTTTTTTGGCTTTTTTTGCTGCGATCCCCACGATTTCATCGTTTTTTTTGTAAGGTAGAATCGCCTTTACGGCCTTTTTTACGAGATCAAACGAATCGTGGTCGTCAAAGATGGCAAAATTTGGCTCCCGGCCGACTTCCCGGCACTCTTTTCGAAGAATTTTTGCCCCTAAAGCATGGAAAGTGCCCAAAAATGGACCTTCTCGGTTAACTCGGCGCGCCATTTCTTTGGCTGCTTTGTTCGTGAAGGTAATAGCGCAGATCCTTTCGGGTCTTATCCCCTGCTCTATAAGATAGAGCATTCGCTGGGTTAATGTCCTTGTTTTGCCCGTCCCAGCTCCTGCCACTATTAATAGTGGCCCATGAGCCGCATGGGCAGCGGATTTTTGAGCCTCGTTAAGCGATGGCTCTTGGTTGTGAGCTTTTATTTCTTGAGGTTTGTGAGCCATTGTGGTAGTATAAACCTATTAGTACTATTTTAGAAAAATGAATAAAGAATATATGCCATTAGGAGTGGCTGTTTTTTTGGTCGCGAGCGGGATGTTGTTCGGCTTTCTCTTTCTTCCACAAAACGGCATCGTCGAAAAGAAAGGTGGACTTGACGGCGTGGCAGCGATCGTTCCTAGTGCCCAGGGCGCCGAAGTGGATAATAACGCGGCATTGAACGTCCAAGATGCATCATTTTTTGCTGCGACAAACAGAGGCAACAGTGAGAGTGGACAAGGGATGGCGGGCGCGTCATACAGTGGCAATAAGGGGATGGTTCAGGACGTAGGCGTCTCATTATATGTCACGCCGCCATCGGAAAATCGCTCAGAAGTCATTAATTACATCGTTCAAAAAGGAGACTCGCTCCCTTCCATCGCTTCTTATTTCGGCGTCTCCAACGATACCATTATTGCCGCCAACCCGATCTTACAGTCTCATGGCATAAAGTCTGGGGAGGTTATCAAGATATTGCCGACATCGGGCATCCTTTACGAGACGCAGATCGGCGACACACTCGCATCGATCGCAAAGATATTCAACGTTTCAGAAGACAGTCTCCTCCAATATAATGCATCAATAAGTGTTTCTCCTGTTGAGTCGGGTATCATTATCGTCATTCCAAGCGACCAAGCGGCGCATGCCGCGCTCGCTGTAAATAGCGCCATTTAATTTCGTCGCGCGTTGCGCTCTTTTTTACATCTCTCTAAGGCGATAGCTGAACGCCTCAGCCAGGTGTTCTTCGGTGACACACTCCTTTTCTTCAATGTCGGCGATTGTCCGTGCCACTTTGATGAGCCGATAATATCCTCTCGGTGACAAATTGGCCTTATCGAGTGTTTCAAGGAATGCTTCAGCTTTCTTATCGAAGAGCGCCATTTTTTGTATATGTTGAGAGTTTGCTCCCGCGTTTGTTTTTGATAACATCGCCCCTGCGGTAGCATACCTTTTTATTTGGATTGCCCTCGTTCTCTCAACCATCGCCCGAAGCGAACCGTTCACCTTTTTTTGATCATTCTTATGCCGAAGGTCTTTGGTATTGACCCTCCCAACTCTCACTTGTAGATCAATGCGGTCAAGTAGCGGACCCGATATTTTCTTTTTGTATTTCACGACATCATAAGCTGAGCATTTGCACTCTTTATCTTTGTCGCCATAGTATCCGCATGGACATGGGTTCATCGCGGCGACAAGCGTGAATTGCGCTGGAAGCGTGATGCTTTTTTCCGCTCTTGCTACTCGTATCGTTCCGGACTCAAGAGGTTGTCGAAGCGCTTCGATCGAATTCCTTTGGAACTCCGGTAATTCGTCGAGAAAAAGGATCCCTCGATGAGCAAGGCTTATTTCGCCTGGCTTTGGATTTTGTCCGCCTCCAATAAGCGCGCCAATCGAAGAGGTCTGATGTGGTGCGCGGAACGGGCATTGCCGTATAAGCCCGTTAGGACTTAACCCCGCGGCGCTCCATATCTTTGTGACCTCTATCGCCTCTTCAATGTCGAGCGGTGGGAGAATGCCCCTCATTGCCTGAGCGAGAAAACTTTTCCCAACTCCCGGTGGTCCGATAAGAAGAATATTATGACGCGCTGCTGCGGCAATGACCATCGCGCGTTTCGCGTTTTCTTGTCCGCATATTTCCGCGAAATCATGAGAGGACTCAGTGCTTTCTGCTTCCGTCGCGCCCGCGATAGATTTTGGATTTTGTCTCCCGGAAAGAATATCAAACGCTTCATGGAGCGTGCCGATGGCGACCACGGTTATTTCTTTGATCACAGACGCCTCATCAGCATTTTCCCTCGGGAGAAACAAAAATAAAAATCCGTCATTCGCCGCACGTTGCGCGATACTGAGAGCGCCGCTCACTGGCCGCAATCTTCCGTCGAGCGCAAGCTCTCCGAGAAATATTTTGTCCGTGGTATTAATTTTTCCTATTTGGTTGGTCGCGAGCAAATATCCAAGAGCGATAGCGAGATCATAATGCGATCCAGTTTTTTTCACATCAGCCGGAGCAAGGTTGATGGTTATTTTTCTATTCTCACGGTTCGGCGGTTTGACCCCG
>Ga0364901_10183_pt1 | contig 21918 bp, 25 predicted proteins | sample ExccelJu500002D4_FD_206968 | JGI IMG/M metagenome (GOLD analysis project Ga0364901, IMG submission 206968) | Enriched cells from Trout Bog Lake Hypolimnion, Wisconsin, USA - BchlTB.July09.5000.02.D4 | ecosystem: Environmental > Aquatic > Freshwater > Lake > Hypolimnion/Profundal zone | place: USA...
GCGTTTATGAATCTATCCCCAAAGGTCATTGGGCTGCCGGGGTATACAACGTTGTCTGCAAAGCTAAATAAAAGCTATCTTTCCCTGAAAGGCCCTTCCCTTTGGATTTGGCCTCTTATTTTTTGTCCAATTTTCTTATCTAGCTGCGTTGGGCCGCTAGCAGTACTAGGAAGTTCTAGTACTGCAGCTGCAAGCTCTGTTGGCACTGCCGCCACAACCGCGGCAGTGGCCAATCCAGTAACAGCCACCAGCATTGTTTCAACGGCTGCCACTGGAAAATCCCCTCTAGAGCACGCAGCATCGGCCGCCACCAAAAAAGAGTGCAGCTTTTTGAATGCTCTAGGCCCAAAACCGATCTGTGAAGATGTGCCGGTTCCCAGCATTAACGACAAAAGTGAAGTCTATCTAGGGCCAGCAGATAAGACTGAAACACCCGCTAAATAGACTCCAGCAATCTCGCTCATCCCATAATTAGCGCGACTAGCATACTCAACAGTCTAAAATCAGTATTTACACGCAATATTTTCGAACTTAAGACATGAACCAAGAAAATTATTACCTCACCCTCACCTGCCCCAATCGTCCAGGGATTGTTGCCGCCGTTTCTACCTATATCTACCAAGCTGGTGGCGACATTGAGGAAGCCCAACAATTTGATGATAAAGATTCCAAGCGCTTTTTTATGCGCGTCAGTTTTAGCTGCGCAGTAGATGCTGAAACCTTAAGAAAAGGTTTTGTGGAAATTGCTAAGCGTTTTGAGCTCAACTGGAATTTACGCGCAGTGAAAGACTTAAAACGCGTATTAATCATGGCCTCTAAATTAGATCATTGCTTGGTAGACCTACTCTACCGCTGGCGCATTGGTGAATTGCCTATGATCATTTGCGGCATTGTTTCTAATCATCCGCGCGAGGTGTATTCCAGCATCGACTTCGCTGATATTCCGTTTTACCACGTACCCGTCACACCTGAAACCAAGCCTGTGCAAGAAGCCAAGTTATTGGAGATCGTTACTGAAGCCAAAGTTGATATGGTGATCTTGGCGCGCTATATGCAGATTTTGTCAGATGACTTATCGACTAAATTATCTGGTCGTTGCATTAACGTTCATCACTCCTTCTTGCCTAGCTTTAAGGGTGCTAAGCCATATCATCAGGCGCATGCACGCGGTATCAAGCTAATAGGCGCAACGGCTCACTTTGTAACAAGCGATTTGGATGAGGGGCCTATTATTGAGCAGGATGTCACTCGCGTGACCCACGGCGATACTCCAGAAGATTTAGTGCGCAAAGGTCGCGACTTAGAGCGTACCGTCTTATCGCGCGCGCTCCGCTACTACCTGTACGATCGCGTACTGATTAATGGCACAACTTCGGTTGTCTTTTCGGATTAATTAAGCGATTACTTTGAGGGCTTAGGGTCTCACGCCTGGAGACTCTAAGGCCATGCCCTTAGCGCGCCACATCAGAAATAGTTCTAGCTGCGCCATTTCTGGCGAGCCGTACTCAAACTGCTGAGCTCGCACCCCGCTCATACAATTGCGTAATCTGCGCTGTAATGAACCTAGACCCTGCCACTCAAGACGATAAATAGGGTAAGCCGTAGGATGGGCTTGCGGTATCACACTGCCACCTAACTTTAATCCGGCGCGATCTTCATGACACTGTGCACAAGAGAGATTGAGCTGCCCCATTCTGGTATAGAACCACTGGCGGCCTTGTTGTAAAGAGGCTTTGTTCGCCGCCGTTTCTATCACCGCAATCGGAAGGCCCTTAGACTGGCTTGCTACAAATGCCGTTAAAGCGAGTAATTCTTTACTCTCATAGGCCAATGTTGCAGCATGCTGCCTAGAAACTCGACATTGATTGATTTGACCCTCAAGAGTCTGTAGTTTGCCTTGCGACATTTTCGGAAAGCGCACTGCAACACCGCGCATTGCGCTGCCAGACTCCCCATGGCAAGAGGCGCAGGAAACATCACGTTTACCAGCCTTCTCTTGCCATAAGCTTTGACCATCCATGACCCAAAACTGTGCAGGGTTTAAGTTGGGATCGTCTTGCATTGCCTGGTTCTCAGGCGACATTAGATCGTAGCTCGACTGTCTCGCAGCGTAGCCTGTTGAAGACCCTAGCAGCACAAGCCAGAGAGTAAATGCTAAAAGGGATTTCACGTGATAGTAATTTGACTTTGATTAAACGCCTCATAGCCGTCATCACCCCGCCATTCAAATTGCAGAGTTCCTGATTCTGTCGCAATCGTAGTAAAAATAATTAATGGATTAGCGCCAGTTCCTGGATGAAATTCTGCCCTGAATATTTCTGCACCGTTGTATTGGCAAGTGAAGAATCGAATAATATCTCTTGGTATCAACTTACCAGCATCGGTATAGCGATACCCTGTTTCCATATCATGCTGAGCAATCGCTCGAATCTCAATAATGGAATCTTTCTTGGCCTGTGCAGGCATGGTAATAGAAGTGCGAGAAGTCTTACTCATATTGACTCCGTACAAGCAGACAAGGTTACGAGGGTATCTGCGTATCCCTGCCAAAAACTACCATCACTCATTTGCGCAATCGCCCAGACACGCTGACTCTCTCCAAGGCGAACACGGGTTGTAATGTTAGCAGTGCCAGAGCGAGGCGTTAAAAATGCGCTAAAAATATTTGGCAATGGGTTACCTTCTGCGATCACATGAATTGCCTTGACATAATCCTGTGAAGTCATCGGGCTCTCTACGCTCACCTTTAATACCACTAGATTGCCGTTTTCTACTAAAGGTGGAAGCACCAATTTAACGCGACCCTCTTTAGGGGTTTGAGAGCCAGCAATTCTCGTAATGGCCTCCATTGCCTCAGGCTTCTTGGCAAAAGCTAGCATGGGGTTTAACCAAACCCCAACACTCAAAAGACTGAGTACTGATAGCCAGCGACGGCGTTGATTATTTTGTTGATTCATCATTCCTAGATTCACTGAAGATGGGTTTGATTTAAATTCACTAGAAAAGCGACAACATCCTCGATTTCTTGCGCACTTAAAATCGTTTGCCCAAGCCATTTTGGCGCAACTCGGTTCAGCTGCTCTGTTTTGTAATACGCTGGCATGATGGTGTCAGGATTAAAACGGCTAGGGTCAACAATATGAGCGCGCAATTGTGCAGCCGATAAGTTGGCGCTACTCACCCCTAAATCGGGCGCTAAATTACCCTGAAAACGCTCCTCCGGAAAGGGTCCGTTATGACACAACAAACACAAGCCGGTTTGCCTACTCACTACGATAGCTTTACCCCTTGACGAATCTCCTGCGGAGGCGGTAAGCGGCCCTACTTGTAGACCCCGATCCAAGGCCTGAGAGTGAACGAGAGTGCTACAACTGAGGATGGCAAGCAATGACGCTATGGGTACATACCTTAGCCCAATCGAGCTCAATGCAATAGCCATGAGCACCCTCCTAACAATTTTATATAGTGGCAATCGACCTATGTCTCTGCTTTTCTTGAGCTTATCTTAACTAAAAATTGATATATTGCTATGCAACATGGATCGATGAGCGTTAAGATTCCACCATGATCTCCGGACTTGTACAAATACTGTTATTTCAGAGCCTTGGAGAAATCATCTCTCACTTTGCTCTGCCCACTCTGCCAGGCCCCGTAATTGGTTTAGTCTTGCTAGTAATCTGGCTCGTATTGAGAAAAGAAGTAAATGAACATCTCGCACTTGTGGCCGATGGCTTTAGTCAATACTTTGGCCTCTTGTTCGTCCCAGCCGCAGTGGGAGTTGTTCTATTTCTTCCCCAACTCAAGGCCAATGCACTCGCCATCATTTGCGCTTTAGTGGCTAGCATCATTCTTACGATTGGCTCAAGCGCGCTGGTTGTACGCTTCTTGAGCAGCAAGGCGTCCGATGAGTGAAAAACATTCCATCGTAGAGATTTGGGTTTACCTTTCAGGCAGTCCTTTATTTGCACTCTTTATTACCCTGGCCGCTTATCAAATCGGTCTGTGGATTTATAAATCTACAAAACAAAATCCGCTGGCTAATCCTGTAGCCATTGCCATTGTCCTAGTAGCGAGCACCATCCAAGTAATTGACATGCCTTATTCGAGCTATTTTGAGGGCGCTCAATTTATTCACTTCTTATTAGGTTCGGCCACAGTATCTTTGGCGATTCCGATATATCGAGGTCTAGCCAGCCTCAAAGGTAGATCTATTCCACTACTTCTCTCTTTAGTTGCTGGTGGTCTGGTGTCTATTTTTAGCGCAGTCAATATTGCCTCACTACTAGGGGCGGACTCCAGTATCACTGGTGCGATGTACCCCAAATCAGTAACCGCACCGATTGCTATGGGAATTGCTGAGCGGATTGGGGTATCACCCACACTAACTGCCATCTTTGCTGTAACCACTGGGATCTTGGGAGCGATCCTAGCGCCCTTTGTTTTGAATGCCTTGGGTATGAAAGCGTGGTGGCAAAGAGGCTTTGCGATTGGTATTGGGGCGCACGGCATAGGTACATCCCGTGCTTTTAGCATCCACCCTGAAGCTGGAACCTATGCGAGCCTAGCCATGGGTATGAATGGTGTGATTAGCGCTGTTGCCATTCCCATCATTTATCACTTGTTTAATTGACACCTATCTTTAAGCGGCAAGTAATTCCGGAATCAATACATGCTTCACTTTAGGTTTAATCGTCTTTCTGGCTTTCCACAAATCATAAGCAGTCTGCTGAGATAACCAAGCGCTTGCGCTTCCACCATTCTCGATTCCAAGCCAAGCTTCGATACGCAAAGCCATTTCTGGAGAGATTGCTGCCCTTGCGTTCAAAACACGAGATAAAGCTGGACGAGTCACCCCTAACTGCTCTGCTGCAGCTGTCACAGAAATACCCAAAGCAGGTAATACATCGTCACGCAATGTAAGTCCTGGATGGGGAGGGTTGAACATTTTTTTCATATTAATAATTTAGTGGTAGTCGTGATAGTTCACCAAGACTACATCTTCACCTTCAAACCTAAAAGTCATTCTCCAATTACCACCAACAATCACAGAAAAATGTCCGACCAACTTTTCCTTCAGGGGGTGCAATCTCCACCCCGGAATATTCATATCATCAGAGCAGTTTGATTCATTTAGTCTAGCTAATTGCCTTGCTAATTTTGCAGCGTGAATGCTTTGAATGCCTGCCCTACTTCCCGTCTCAAAAAACAATTGCAGGCCTTTGTGACGGAACGATTTAATCATACCACATTGTATAGCATAGCGTTACATATATTTTTTAATCCGTCACAAACCCTTTATATATGATGGGTATATGGATCAATCTAGCGCCAGTTTTTTCATCAAAACTCATTCAGGCCTAATTTGAGCTGATTTGACAATTGGCGAAATTCGAATGAGGTCACCTTTGATTTGTTCCGCAAACTTCTCTGGAGTGCCTGGGGCGGGAACAATACCCAATACCAGCAACTTCTCCTTACCTTCAGGTGAATTAAGGATTTCGTTAAGCGCCTTATTGAATTTAGTGATGATGGGCTTGGGTGTTTTTGCAGGAGGCAATAATCAGACCCAGCTTTTTTAACCGATCATTAAACTGCATTCATTGTGAGCTCATGTTCTTCCAAATCAATAAAGATCTATTAATACTGCTGCTTCATTGCATCGCCAACTGCATCACCCAATATAGCAATCAGATTTTCCAGCTCTGCAGGAGTAGAGATAAATGGTGGACCGACAGCAATAGCATCGCCAGCAACACGCACAAGTGCGCCTCTTTCAATGCAGGCTTCTAGCACCTTCATCGCACGCAGACCTGGCTTGCTTGGCACAGGATCTAATTCGATGGCACCTGATAGGCCAAAATTGCGAATATCCAGTATTCCTGAATTGCCTTTAAGTGCGTGTAGCGCATTTCCCAATACAGGTTCAAGCGCTTTAGCGCGACTAATCAAATCATCTGACTCAAAAATATCCAACACTGCATGGGCAGCAGCTGTAGGAATGGGGTGTCCCGAGTAGGTGTAGCCATGGAAGAATTCAATCATTTGCTCTTGACCGCCTGCCGCAATGATCGCGTCATAGATATCGCCCCGCACCAAGACGCCCCCCATGGGGATAACACCATTCGTAATAGCCTTTGCAAAGGTAATCATGTCCGGTATAACGCCAAATCGGTCAGCACCAAAATTAGCGCCCAGTCGACCAAAACCCGTAATCACTTCATCAAAGATTAATAAGATGCCGTGTTTAGTACAGGTCTCTCGAATCTTTTGCAAATATCCCTCTGGTGGAACAATCACGCCAGTAGAACCTTGCACAGGCTCCAGTATTACTGCTGCAATCGTATTGGCGTCATGTAATGCCACAATTTTTTCTAACTCGTCTGCTAAGTGCGCACCCCATGTGGGCTGCCCTTTTGAGAACGCCATTTGCGATAAATTATAGGTGTGTGGCAAGTGATCGACACCAGGCATCATCATGCTGGCGAACATTTTTCGATTAGCAACCATCCCTCCAACTGAAATGCCACCAATTCCAACGCCATGGTAAGAACGATCTCGACCAATCATGCGAATCCGTGATGCGTTACCCAACACGCGGTGATAGCCAATGGCAATCTTCAAGGCTGTATCAACCGCTTCAGATCCAGAGTTCGTAAAAAATACTTTATCTAGCCCCTTAGGCGCCATCTTTGTAATGCGACGAGCTAAAGTAAAGGTAGCTTCATTAGCCATCTGAAATGCGGGGCAGTAATCCATCTTTTCATACTGCCGAGCAATCGCTGCACCAATACGTGGATCAGCATGCCCCAATGGTGAGCACCACAACCCAGAAAGACCATCAAACAACTTACGCCCATGATCATCGAAGTAGTAAGCTCCCTTAGCTGACTGCATGACCTTGGGATGTTGATGAAAGTAGCGATTCGGCGTGTACGGGAGCCAGTAGGCTGACATGTCAATCGACGCTGGGATTTTTGGGGCTGCTGTCATGAAGATCTCAATGATTTTTTAGAAATATTTTGCTACGCTGGTTAATCTAATACTATATTACCCATCACCACTTGGATCCCAAAATGAAGACTTTAAAGCTAAGCACCAAATCATTACTTGGCTATTTACTCCTAGGCATCTCATTGGCAAGTAACTTTTTCAGTCCAGCCATGGCCACAACAGACTCCGATTGGCCCAAAAAACCCATTGTCGCAATTTTGGCATTTCCTGCGGGGGGCTCGACCGATGTGTTTGCTCGCGCTGTTGCTGCACCATTAGGCGAAGCGCTTGGGCAATCCATCATCGTAGAAAACAAACCTGGTGCCGGTGGCATGATTGGCTTACAGACCGCAGCTAAAGCAGCGCCTGATGGCTATACCATTCATATTAGTGCGCTCACCAATCAATCCATCTCACAAGCACTCTTTGCTAGTCCACCAGCAGATCTTCGCAAAGACTTTATACCAGTGGCGCAGTTGGGATCGATCCCCCATCTCATTGAAGTGAATCCGAGCGTACCCGCTAAAAACTTAACTGAGTTAATTGCCTTTATTAAATCCAAGAATGGTAATTTTAATTACGCCTCTCAGGGCAATGGTAGTCTCTCACATCTTGAAGCTACCTTATTTATGCAGCGTATTGGCGCTTCAGGCACACATATTCCTTATAAAGGCAGTAGCTTTGCTTTGCCTGACTTGATTGCCGGTAATACCCTGATGATGTTTGATAGTGTGACCGCCTCACTACCGCATATCCAGAGTGGTAAATTGCGCCCGATTGCGATCGCCGCTTCAGAGCGCTCCCCTTTAATGCCCAATGTGCCTACGCTGGGTCAAGATGGGATGAAGGCATTTGATGTGGAAAATCTGTACGCCATGTATGTACCCAAAGGGACGTCTCCCGCCATTGTGGCTCGTCTAGAGCGAGAAGTTCGGAAGATTTTGGCTAATCCTGACTTCAAGGCGCGCATGGCTAATCAAGGAATTCATCCTGAATTTGCAAATGCCGACCGCCTGGCCGAGACCACTTTAGCCGAACATGCCAAATGGGAAAAAATTGTCAAGTCAGCCAATGTTAAAGTTGACTAGATTCAACTAAATAGAAAAGTACCTTGATGCTTATTTCACCTCCATTTGGCGGCGGTCGTGCCCCTGTATTAGCAAAAAATGTTGTAGCAAGCTCTCAACCACTAGCAACCCAAGCGGGTATTGAAGCCCTACAAAATGGTGGCAACGCCGTTGATGCCGCTCTAGCTAGTGCGATCACGCTGACTGTTGTCGAGCCTACGATGAATGGCCTTGGTGGTGATGGCTTTGCATTAATTTGGGATGGTAAAAAACTCCACGGCTTAAATGCTTCTGGGCGCGCACCAGGAGCATGGACACCAGAATTCTTTGCAGGTAAGACGGCCATGGACCTGATCGGCTGGAATACAGTCACTGTGCCAGGTATGGTGTCGGGGTGGATTGAGCTCTCCCGCAAGTTTGGCAAACTACCCTTTGCGCAATTATTTAAACGTGCCATCGACTATGCAGAGAATGGCTTTCCGGTATCGCCAGTCATTGCTCGCCAATGGCGCGAGGCAATTCCGATTCTGAAAAATCAACCTGGCTTTTCTGAATCTTTTCTAATTGATGGCAAGTCTCCACAAGCTGGACAGATTTGGAAATATCCCGCACAAGCAAAGACCCTCAGAGAAATTGCAACTACTGAAGGCGAGTCTTTTTACAAAGGCCCCTTGGCCCAAAGCATGGTGGAATTTGCACATAGCACTGGTGGCTGTTTTACGATGGCTGACTTTGCGGCACATCAGCCTGAATGGGTTGAGCCGTTAGCATTTGATTATGGTCAATACACTCTCCATGAAATCCCCCCCAACGGCTCAGGCATTGCAGCACAGATGGCACTCGGTATTTTGCAAGCGGCTAATGCCAAACAATACCCTGCTAATTCAGCACAACGCATCCATTTACAAGTAGAAGCGATGCGTATTGCTTTTGCGGACGCCTATGCTCACGTATCTGATGCGAGCTCGATGACGACTCCAGTATCTAGCTTGCTAAATCGTGATTACTTGGCTAGTCGCGCAGCGCTCATTGATCACAATAAGGCCGGTAGTTATGGTCATGGGGACCCACACTCCGGCGGCACTGTCTATCTTTGTGCTGCTGATGACTCGGGCATGATGATTTCGTATATCCAATCAAACTTTAAAGGCTTTGGTTCTGGTGTGGTTGCTCCCGGCGGTATTGCATTTCACAACCGCGGCATGAGCTTTAGCTTGGTAGACGGTCACCCAAATCAAGTTACTCCAGGCAAGCGCCCTTTCCATACGATCATTCCAGCATTCTTATCTAAGGGCAACAAACCTGCTATGGCTTTTGGTGTGATGGGTGGCAACATGCAGCCACAAGGGCATATTCAGGTGGTGATGCGTTTCGTGGATGAATATCTTAATCCCCAAGCTTGTTCTGATGCGCCGCGCTGGCGCATTGACGATGTGGGTAAATTGACTGTAGAGGCTGCGATGCCACAAGGTGTTGTAGATGGACTTAAAGCAATGGGCCATGAAGTTGCTGTGCAGCCTTCTAGCAGCCTTGACTTTGGTAGTGCTCAAGCCATTGCCTTGCTAGGCGAAGATACTGGCTCTGGATATATTGCTGGCAGTGACCATCGCAGGGATGGGTTGGCGGCTGGTTTTTAGATTTAAGCTCATCGACTAGTTACAGACCTAGAAATTCATTGTGGCCGAAAGCTGTGGGCCAGCATTTAAATACTTAGTTACACCTATTTGTGATTTCAGATCAAAATACATCGCACGATAAGCCAAGGTGATATCACCCCAAGAATAAGCATTGCCTACGCCAATCGAAGTTTGCCAAGTAGTGTTATTACCTCCAGGGCCTTTACCAGCATCTGCATAGAATGGCACAAACCAAGAAGTATTTGAAATACGAGCGCGTCCTTTAAATCCAATCACAGGATCAGTAGCTTGATTGGTAAATGAACGACTAGCGGAGGAAGAATGCACAACGCTACCATCAATAAAAATCTCATCACTAGAACTAATAGTGGTCGTAGAGGAGATGTAGCGAGCACCGGCCAATCCATCTAAATATAGCGCTGGCGAGTTGTAAGCAGTATAGGTTCCAGCAACAGTCAACATGGTTTGAGTCATCTTGGCATTAGCGCCAGCATAGACAGAGTCTCTAGTGTGCGGAATATAACCTGCGCCATTACCGCCCATTTGCCAGTAAACCAAATCTGCCATCAAACCCCAATTACCTTTATGAGCTTCGCCAGTTAACATTGCCATAGAGCCAGCGCTACTAATATTGTCGCTAATGGATGTTTCAGATGACTTAGTCAATCTACCAACGGATGTTGTAGTCCAGCTTGCGGGGGCCCATGCAGAAATCGCTCCAGAAAAACGCCAATCATCACTCACTTTTGGCATTGGATTGATTATCTGGGCTTGTGCAGTGATTCCAACGAGCAATAGCGCTGCGACAACAAGGGATTTAATAGATTGAGTATTGATTTTCACATTCATTGGGATTGCGTCAGAATTCAAAATTTTACTAGGTTGATAAACAACGATAATTGTATATGGATTAAGGTTTATCTCCAGTTAGAAGCATCGTTTTTTTAAGAGCGATGAATCTAGAGGCCCTAAAACGCTTCATCGATGGGGGATTCAATATGATCACTAGCGAGACTTTAGAAAAAAGTCGACAAACAAAAGGCTAGCAAAAAAATGGTGAAGGCAGCCTAGCTTGGCAGGCAGTTCATATAGAAACGCTTGATTTCTGGATCACAGCGAACATCTTTTGGTTCGATAGGTCGCTCCAGAGAAATACCTTCTATCGAGGTGCAACGGCTGAGCGCTACATATACCTGCCCTGATGCGAATGTCCCTGATGAAAGATCCACCTTAACCTTCTCTAGGGTCTTGCCTTGGCTTTTATGGATCGTGACAGCCCAGGCTAGCATCAAGGGAATCTGCTCGTAAGTGCCAATAATGCTGGGCGAGATTCTGCCAGACATCATGTCATGGTCGTAGCGATAAGACTCCCACTGATGACCAGTAACCTCAACCGTATTTGAATACGGGCCATTCTTTACCAGCACCTTCACCTTATCGCCTAGCAATTCTCGAACTATACCAATCGTGCCATTTACCCACCGTTTCGGAAAGCCGCTATCAGTAGCCGTAAACATCACTTTGGCACCCACCTTTAAGACTAGGTTTGCCGATGAGGGCAAGTTACGTTCATCAATATTAAACTTGCCTGTTGTTTTTCCTGCGTAGGTTTTAACTTCGGTAGTAAGGGCCCGCAGACCAGCGCCATTAATCTGATCCGCCCTAGCATTTGTTGTTGTTAAGGTGATAGTTTGCTCATCTAGCTCTATCGTTTTTGCTTTTTCATAGCACTGTGCATTCAAAGTATCGAGCGCTTCATCGATATCCTGATTAATCCGAATACGATTTAATAGGCCAGCGAAGTGCTCATCTTTTTGACGAAATATTTTGGAGAGCTCCACCATCATGACATCCTTACGATGTAAGGCCATCGCGCAAAAGAAATACGGTCCTTCGTAGCCACGCTGCGCAAGTACCTCCATATCCCCTCTAGACACCACGGGGGGAAGCTGGAAGAGATCGCCTACAAACATCACCTGAATACCGCCAAAAGGTTTGCCTTTTTGTGGGCCGTTTTCACGCAAGAATAAGTCCATTGCATCAACTACATCAGCCCTCACCATCGAGATCTCATCAACAATGAGTAAACGAATATCTTTATAGAGGCGCTTATCTTTAAGAGGCTTGATGTCCTCCTCGGGAAAAATCAAACGTGGCGGCAATCTAAAAAAGGAGTGAATTGTCACCCCCTTAACCTGTAGTGCTGCAACGCCCGTGGGAGCGACGACCACAACATTGCCCGGAATATGCTCCCGTAAGTAGCCAATCAGCGTAGTCTTACCAGTACCCGCTTTACCACTCACAAAGATATAGGGATCATGGCGCTCAATGGCTTCGATCACCGCCTGATAGTCAGGGGTGATTTCGATTTCGGAAGATTGCGCAATGGAAGTGGACATACCCTATTGTTTCATGCTCGAGAAAAACTAGGGTCTAATAGAGAGGCGGGATGGAAAGAATGGGGCGAACGACGGGGCTCGAACCCGCGACAACCAGAATCACAATCTGGGACTCTACCAACTGAGCTACGTCCGCCGTTGTAGAAGAAAAGATTATAGCCTTTTTAGGCAAAAAGCAGCCAAAATGGCCTTATTCAGCTGTTTCTAACTCAAAGGCAGCCCAATCTCCAAGGCACAAGCTGGCATCGAGAAAGAAGTCGGCGATGGCAGCTTTACTCTGTACTTTGGCCAAAGCATGATGATCCGAGAGTCGTTGACGCCAATAGCGCGAACCCGCTCTACCGTGAGCTAAGCCCAAGATATGCCTGGTAAATGCGCCAATATAGAAAGGCTTGCCATTCTCCCTGCACTCGTCAAACCAAGCTTGCACTTGTTTTACCAATCCAATCTGAATACGATGCCACTCAGTTTCGCTAAAGAGATAACCAGCAGCATCACCGTTGGTATTAACTAAATCATCCCAACCCAAGAGCATGGCTGGAAAATGATAAGCAGCCCTGCCAACCATAAAGCCATCAAAGTCATTCCAGTGGCCAGCAATTTGTTCATTGGTTTCTAAGCCGCCATTAAGCAAGACCTTGAGATTGGGAAATTGCTTTTGCGCATCCAGCCTCAGCTTTGCAGCAACCTCATAACGTAGCGGAGGTTTACTACGATTCTCTTTTGGTGATAAACCCTTGAGTACTGCATTACGTGCATGAATAGTCACCTGGCTTGCCCCTGCATCTGCCACGGCTAAAATAAAATCGAGCGCAAACCGATAATCTTTTTCAGAGTTAGCAGCGTCCATTGAGTCCAATCCCAAGCGATGCTTCACTGAGATCGGAATGCTGACTGTACTCTTCATTGCTTTAACGCAATCAGCTACTAAATTGGGCTCGGCCATCAGGCAAGCACCAAATGCTCCGCGCTGTACTCGCTCTGAGGGGCAGCCACAATTTAAATCGATTTCGTCATAGCCCCACTGCTGCGCTAACTCTGCAGATTTTGCTAAATCATTAGGCTCAGATCCCCCCAACTGCAATACCACTGGATGCTGATCTTGGGAATAATCCAAATGGCGTGGCACGTCCCCATGAATTAGCGCGCCCGTAGTCACCATCTCGGTATAGAGTACCGCTTCCTTAGTAAGAGTGCGATGAAAGGAGCGGCAATGGCGATCTGTCCATTCCATCATGGGAGCGACTGCCAAGCGTTTCTTGGGGGTATTGGTCATGAACTTCAATTCAGTAGCGATTTGCAAATCATTTTAAATGCATAAGGGCAACCGAAGTTGCCCTTGATCCGAGTTAAAAGATTTATCTTACTTACTTAACTTTGCTTCTAATTCCACGGCTAGATCAAGAGCCCCCATATAGGCAGACTTCAAATGGCTAGGTAAATCAGGGTCGCCGACCATGGATCCGAGTGTTTCAACCAAGCTGTAAACAATACCTTTGGCTGCGCTTATTGCAATTGTCTTATTGGCTACTGCTTCATCAATATGGTTTACGGCATCCAAGAAATAATCGTGGCTTGGCAACCCATCTGGACCTAGAGCCTCTTTGGTTTCTTTACTCATATTCGGTGTCCTTATTGCTCTTAGAGCATTTGATCTACTTTATAGAAAAACTTACGCGCATAAGCCAGAATCTCTCTATCGCTTGGATGGTCTACTGTTTCTACCCCAACGATCTTTGCGGCAATTTGCTGGTCGTGATGATGAGCATGCTTAATCAACTCTAGCTTTGCTGAACCCGGCCCTAGAATCAAAATTTCTTTTGATTCTTTAACAGCCTCCATCACTGAATGTAGGTATTTTGTGTCCAATGCAGCTCTGCCACTACCAACTTCATTAGACTTATGGTGTAAATGGGAGTGAGTAGATTTGGTTTTAATGATTTCTGCTTCGCTGGCATCTTGACTCAGAAACATCACATGCGCCTCTTTGTGGTCAATCCAAATAACTGCGTGATTTAGTGACATATTCTTCCTATTCTTATTAATAACTACCATTTCAGGATACTCCCCCAGGGATTCAGAATTGTGATGGCTACTTGATATAAGTCAAATGGGTCACTGTAGTATTAAATTCGTATACTCAGAATACCCTTTAAAAGCAGCTTTTGAACGCTATTTATGCCTAAATCTAACATTGTGATTCTTCCCATTCGCCTGAGTACCTTTGCCATCTGCATTGGAGGGGCTATTGTCAGCGGATGGACTTTTTTATCAAGCTCAGGTAATGGCTATCTATTTTTGGTTTTTATCGCTCTCACGCTTCTTGGTATTTACGACAGCCTACAAAGTAAGCATGCCATTTTGCGAAACTACCCAATTTTGGGACATATGCGATTTTTACTTGAATTCATACGCCCAGAAATTCGCCAATATTTTATTGAGGGTGATAACGACAAAACCCCTTTCTCCAGAGAGCAAAGAACCCTCGTCTACTCCCGATCCAAAGCGGTAGCTGATGAAATCCCATTTGGCACTACCTTAGATGTTATGGCGCCGGGTTATCAATGGATCAATCAATCTTTAGTGCCGACCCACATATCAACCCATGACTTTCGAGTAGAAATTGGTGGCAAAGACTGCAAGCAAAAATACTCTGCCAGTATTTTTAATATTTCCGCAATGAGTTTTGGCTCTTTGAGTGCTAATGCGATCTTGGCACTAAATCTAGGCGCTAAAAAAGGGGGGTTTGCTCACGATACCGGCGAGGGGTCGATCTCTCAGTACCACCGCATTCACGGCGGCGATCTGATTTGGGAGATCGGCTCGGGCTACTTTGGATGCCGCAATGAAGATGGAACTTTTAATGGGGAGAAGTTTGCCCAAAATGCTTTAGATCCCCAAGTAAAAATGGTGGAGATCAAACTCAGTCAGGGCGCTAAGCCGGGACATGGTGGGATTTTGCCAGGACCCAAAGTGACTGCTGAAATTGCAGCCGCTCGCGGAGTCAAAGAAGGCGAAAGCTGCATCTCCCCTTCCTCTCATAGCGCTTTCTCAACACCAATTGAAATGATGCACTTTGTCAAACACTTGCGCGACCTTTCTGGCGGCAAACCCGTTGGTTTTAAGCTTTGTATTGGGCACCCTTGGGAATGGTTTGGGATTGTCAAAGCCATGTTAGTGACTAATATCTACCCTGACTTTATTGTTGTGGATGGCTCTGAGGGTGGAACAGGCGCCTCTCCAGTGGAGTTCACTAACCACGTAGGCACACCGCTTCAGGATGGGCTGCGCTTGGTTCATAACACTTTAATGGGCGCTAATTTACGCAATCACATTAAGATTGGTTGCTCAGGAAAAATAATCAGCGCCTTTGATATGGCCGTGGCATTTGCCTTAGGAGCCGATTGGTGTAATAGTGCCCGCGGCTTTATGTTCTCGATAGGATGTATACAGGCCCAAGTCTGCAATACTGGCTTCTGCCCTACAGGCGTCACTACTCAAGATCCGCAACGGCAAAAAGCACTGGTCGTTCCCGATAAATCTGAGCGTGTTTATAACTTTCACAATGAGACCTTAAAAAGATTAAAGGAGTTGGTGGAGGCGGCGGGATTAAATCACCCCGCCGAAATTGATGCACCTCATATTGTTCGCCGCATTAGTAAAAATGAAGTTCGTCTACTCTCTTTTTTGCTCCCAGAAATGCCAAAAGGTCTATTGCTCAAAAATGAAGGGATTGATCCATCACTTAATTTGCCAAGAGTATTTGAGTTGTACTGGCATAGGGCACAAGCCTCAAGTTTTAAAGCCCTAGACGATTAAATTGAACTAAAACTCCAGTTTTTGTTGGCTGATAAATGTCCTGTACTCATTTGTTATGGGATCCTCAAAAGCCAATTCCTTTGCAAATAATTGCAAAGGCTTAGAAATATCTAGATCATATTCTTGATATGGCGTCAGTATGGGGTAGATCTGGTCATGCTTGATTGGTACGCCTAAGATGTTAAGGTGGCATCTTAGTTGATGCTTCTTGCCGCTACCAGGAGTGAGGCGATACTTAGCCCAGGGTTGTTGAATTTCAATAAGCTCGATCAATGTATCCGTATTGGGCTCACCCTCTACTTCTTGCATCTGTAGAAAATGTTCTGATTCCTCTAAACGACTTTGATAAGTCATAGGTAATTGATTGATGAGCCCTTGTGAATATGGGGCGATTGCCTCATAGACCTTCTTTACAACACGATCTCGAAATAGATTTTGGTATTGAGCTCTCTCGCCAGGTTGGATACAAAAAATGACTAGCCCCGCAGTATCGCGATCAATCCGATGTATGGGGCTTAATGTTTGAATGCCTGTTTTTTTCTTTAGTCGATTCAGCAGGGTTTGATGCAGGTAAAGCCCGCTTGGTGTTACAGGCAAAAAATGAGGCTTATCTGCTACTAAAATATGCTCGTCCTGATATAGGATCTGCTCCTCAAAAGGAATCTCTGGCTCGCGTACTAAGCGCCGAAAATACAGTAAATGAGCATTAGGCTGATAAGCATCGCTAGCAGCTACAGGCTGACCATCTGCGGTCATCACCAAGCCTTCTCTAAAGCGTGCTAACCACTCAGCGGGTTCAATATGTGCAAAGTGAGCTACAAAAAAATCGAGCAGGGTTACGTAAGATTGGCTAGCAGGTAAATAGACGCGCGATGAAGAGACGCCTTCGGAGTTAACTTGCATGTAAGGCCTCTATTCAATCTATCCAAGTTGGATATGGATGCATTACCGCATTAAACAACTCAGACTGAAGATGGTGATCTAACCATTTTTTAATAGAGGGGAATGGTAACTCTGCAAACCTTTGAGGGTGGACCATTGAGAACTGTCTTATAAATGGAAAAATAGCCACATCTACCCAAGACATTTTGCTCCCCATTAAATATCGGCTAGCCTGTAAGGCTGATTCTAGAGGTTTTAGCATCAACTCAATGGCTTGAGCCAAAACCTCCTCTTGAACAAGCTCAGGAAATCGATTCGGATACTTATATTGGTCTAATAGCGTTTTGAATGGTCCGTCATTTTTCTCAATCCAGGCCTGAGCAATTGGCTCATTAACCGCACCCCAAGCTTCTGGATCAGACTTTGCCAAAGCCCAACGCATAATATCCAAGCTCTGCTCCAGAATGAGTCCATCGACACACAACACTGGAACAGTTCCCTTGGGCGATACCAGTAGCATGGATTGCGGCTTATTTCTTAATGAAATCTCTCTGTGCTCAACTTCAATGCCAGCATACCTCAAGGCCATGCGCACTCTCATTGCATATGGGCATCTTCGGTAAGAATACAAAATTGGTAGCAAGGGTTGATTGCCCAAGGGCACTTTAGTCTCTAACATATTTACTAACGCATAAATTGATTACATAAGTAATTGGATACTAAATGAAAAATTCATCTTATTGGTATACCATGGCGACAACCATCAGGAGAGACTCATGCCATTCACATCTAGTTTTGCAGCCCAATCCGCTACATCACCCCTTGCTCTACACCAAATAGATCGTCGAGCTGTTGGGCCCAAGGATGTTCAAATTGCAATTGAGTATTGCGGTGTTTGCCATACTGACATACACCAATCAAGAAATGATTGGGGTGCAAGCAATTACCCCATCGTCCCCGGCCATGAAATCGTTGGTAAGGTCACCGCACTAGGCTCAGAAGTTACCCATCTCAAGCTTGGACAAGCAGTTGCAGTGGGCTGCTTTGTTGACTCTTGTCATACTTGCTCCTCTTGCAAAGCAGACTTAGAGCAATACTGTCTTAATGGCTTTACGGCAACCTACAATAGCGCAAGCAAAGATCCGGGTGGATTTACCTATGGCGGCTATTCAAAAAGTATTGTGGTCGATAAGCATTTTGTCTTAACCCTGCCAGCTGGACTGGATCCAGCAGGAGCAGCACCACTTCTTTGTGCTGGTATCACCACTTACTCACCATTGCGTCATTGGGATGTAAAACCCGGGATGACAGTTGGCATCATCGGTTTAGGTGGCCTCGGACACATGGGCGTCAAGCTATCCCATGCCATGGGTGCTAAAACTGTGATGATTACGACTTCTAAAAATAAAGCAGCAGATGCAATGAAGCTTGGGGCAGATGAAGTATTAATTTCCACTGATGCAGCGGCAATGCATTCAATGATCAATCAATTTGATTTTTTACTAAACACTATTCCAGTACCTCATGACTTTAACCACTATATGCCCTTGCTTAAAGTTGATGGCACGATGTGTATCGTAGGTTCTGTTGGACCTACGGCCGAACTCAATACAGGACCGCTCATTTTTGGTCGCAAGAGTGTGGCAGGCTCACTAGTTGGTGGCATTAAAGAAACCCAAGAGATGCTAGAGTTTTGCGCTAAGCACAGTATTGTTTCTGAAATTGAGCTCATCAAGATGGAAGAAATTAACCAAGCTTATGAACGCATGCTTAAAAGTGATGTCAAATATCGGTTTGTTATTGATATGAATAGTCTGAGCTAAAAAGTTCTTTACTGATTTATGGCGGAATGGCAGAGTGGTTATGCGTGAGTTTGCAAAACTCACTACCCTGGTTCGATTCTAGGTTTCCGCCTCCATCCAAGGATGGGCTTTTGCCACCGCCCATTATTTAAACGGGCAAGCTAAACTATTGATTAATTAACTAAAAATGTAAAGTGACCCATGCAGGATTTCAACTCTATTATTGAGGCCCTGAACTTACTTCCCCACCCCGAGGGAGGGTTCTATAAAGAAACGCATCGGTCTAACATCGCCATTCGATCTCCCCTTCATGCAGGAGAAAAAAGTGCGTACACTACGATCTACTATCTGCTTGGAGGTAAAGATTTTTCCTCATGGCACCGCATTCAATCAGATGAAACATGGTTTTTCCATGCTGGCTGTGATGTGTCAATCTATTTCTTTGATGATCATAAATTGCTGAAAATTATGCCCTTGGGCATGACATCAAAGAATTTTCAGTTCACCATTCCTGCCAATACTTGGTTTGCCGCTAAACCAAAGGATGAGAGCTCATTCAGCCTAGTCAGCTGTGCAGTGGGCCCTGGCTTTGAATTTGATGATTTTGAAATTGGAAATCGTAATACGCTATTAGCTGAATTTGGAAGCTCAACCCAAAATATTCAAGCAATCAACAAACTCAGCAGAAGCTAGCAAAAATATCTAAACAAACTGAAGAGTTTCTGCACTATCAGGTAGGCTAAAAATCCAATAGCCATAACGATCCTAGGCTTGACCAAAAACGGGATCACGCCTTTCTAAAAAGGCAGTAATGCCCTCACGATAATCACTACCCATATAGACGTTCTTGCGAAGAGATTGGAGGTGTTCAAAGACAGCTGGATTCATAACGGCTGCATCTGACAACATTTGCGCTTGCGCTTTTAATACCGAGTTAGCCTGGGGTGATCGCGATGCAATCGTTCTGGCCATTTGATACGTTTTATTCTCTAATTCACCTGAGACATAGAGATGATTCAGAATACCAATTTGTAAGGCGCGATCAGCGCCAATAGGATCTGCAGTAAGAAACATTTCTTTCACAACATTTAAGGGCATGCGGGACATAAAATGCAAGATTCCGCTAGCGGTATAGGGTAGGCCGAGTTTAGCTGGGGTAATTGCAAAAGTAGAATCATGATCACCTATCGCAATATCGCAACTCATAATGAGATCGGTTGAGGCGCCCCAAACAGAACCATCCACCATCGCAATCACAGGCGCCCTAAATGCACGAATGGATTTGAGCAAGACCATTACCGGGTCATCAGCAGGCAATGGGTCACGTTCTGAACGGGGCAACTCCATCACATCATGACCAGCAGACCATACCTTATTCTTTTGGTCAGACCTTAGAACCAACACCCGAACATCCTCTTTCCCAAATAATTCAAGAGCATGGTGCATTTCTTCGATCAAGCATTCACTTAGCGCATTACGCTTTTCATAATGATCAAAGCGAATGGTAGCGATTAAATCGGCTTGCTCGATTTTGATGTATTGGTAATTCAACTGCATGCTCCTTCCTATTGATGTCTTAGGCGGCAATCATAATGTCGCCCAACTCCATCTTTTCCCACCAAATAAACGGTAGAAGGTAGAGTGGCTCCCCCTGAGATTGCAATATTTCTAAAGCGCCATCATTAGTCCTATTAGCTTCATACTTACCTGGGATTAGTGGTTTATAGCCATTATCTGTGCCGTCATTACGACGCATTCTGGCGCTAATATTTCTAGTGACATAGACTTGCATATATCCTCCGATAGTTAAAGTGCCGACTGAATATGATTGCGAACGACCGGGTAAATTTGAGCTTCCCAGCGCTTCCCATTAAATACGCCGTAGTGACCAACACCTGCCTGTAAGTGGTGGGATTTTCTGTACCCTGCCAAGCCACTACACAAGTCTTGTGCAGCTAAGGTTTGGCCGATACCGCAAATATCATCTCTCTCACCCTCTACGGTAAGTAAGAATGTTTTTTTGATCAAGCTGGGATTTACTAGGCGCCCTTGATAAGTCAGCTTGTGATTGGGCAAATCACAGTCCTGAAAAACTTTGCGAATAGTTTCCAAATAAAAAGGTGCAGATAAATCCATAATGGCAAAGTACTCTTCATAAAATTCATGAATCGCGTCCGCCTTTTCAGTTTCACCGTTCACGCGATATTCATAGAGTTTTCTAAATGACTCTGTATGGCGATCTGGATTCATACTCATAAAAGCCATGAGTTGCAAAAAGCCCGGATATACTCGACGGCCAGTACCATTGAATTGACTCGGAATCACCCCAATTAATTTCTCTTCAAACCAAGAAATAGGTTTACTTGTTGCTAGCTCGTTGACTTTGGTGGGACTCATGCGTACGTCAAGCGGTCCAGCCATCAGCGTCATACTGGCTGGCACATCGGGGCTTTTATCCTCCGACATGATGGCGGTAGCAGCCAAACAGGCAACCGTAGGTTGGCAGACGCCCATGAGATGAGTGCCGGGACCGATCACCTTTAAGAAGTTGATGATGTGATCTATATAAGAATCAAAATCAAAGTCGCCACAACTTAGAGGAATGTCACGAATGTTAAGCCAATCCGTTACATAGACTTCATGATCTTTTAAGAGTGTCTTAATCGTGCCCGTTAATAGCGTTGCAAAGTGGCCCGACATTGGAGCAACCAATAAAATTTTATGCTGTCCTTCTATGCCTTCTTTTTTAAATCTGACTAAATTACAAAAGTGGGTTGAGTATACCAACTCTTCATGTACTTTTTGCTCTATTCCAAGAGAATCAATGATCGAATTAATCTTGAAGTCTGGTCTAGTGTGGGTAAACCCCAAAAGTGATATCTGCTCATAATGAGCTGCCAAGCGCTGCATTGGGTTGAGCGAAAAATTACCAAACCAGTTATTAGAGACACGCTCAGAGGCGCTCGCAAAGAGGCGCACTGGATCATGTAAGTTAGCAAAAGTTTGGTAGGCTCGATACATCATTCAATTTCTCGACTTTCAATATGACGTAAGGCGCGCTCTGAATCTTTCAATGCGGGATCAAAGACCCTACTGAGAGAAACATCATTGGCCACAATGGCAGCAGTTTGAGCTGCTCTTGCTGCCACAATGGAGAGATGAACAAATCCAGATACATTAAATATCTTTAATAAGTCCTGAGTACTTTGATCATCAGTATCAATTTCACCAGACTCCATTTTCTCGAAGAGCTTTCGATAGTATTGACGCATGCCATCAACTTCATCTGCCATGCTCATGATTCTCTGAAACAGGACGGCGA
>Ga0364901_10203_pt2 | contig 21897 bp, 19 predicted proteins | sample ExccelJu500002D4_FD_206968 | JGI IMG/M metagenome (GOLD analysis project Ga0364901, IMG submission 206968) | Enriched cells from Trout Bog Lake Hypolimnion, Wisconsin, USA - BchlTB.July09.5000.02.D4 | ecosystem: Environmental > Aquatic > Freshwater > Lake > Hypolimnion/Profundal zone | place: USA...
AAGGTATGCACAACACCCAGAGGGGCCGCCAAAATGAGCCCTGGCAGTGCAAATGGCAGGACACCCAAATGCGTGTGCACGATGTGCGGCTTAAGCTTGTGCAGAAGTCTGGCAAGCCTAAGCGAAACGAGGAGGTCAGGACCCCTGCGCTTACCGAGAAGCGATGTCGGAATACTTTCCGCATCGAGGCAATCTTGGAGATCCTTGCTTGGATTAGCGAACAGGCTTGCAATGGAAACTTCGTAGCGATCACGGTCGAGAGTGGTTGCTATTTCAACGGCGACCCGCTCGGCACCGCCGGTACGAAGATGCGGTACGATGTGCAAAATCTTAAGCCTTGATTTTGGAGAGACGAGGTCGCGCCCTTCAATTGTGAAGGACTTAGAAGCCATCTCAATCGGACCAGGGTTCATCTAGATGCGCCCCGCGAGGCGTGAAGGAGCTTCGCAGGTCTACCATCTCGTATCATTCCGCCTGCGAGATAGTTCAACAACGGTCCTTGTTTTGCAAAAGCCGCCTTACGAAGATTCTTCACCTCATCGACGTGACACGCAATCAATCCAATAATCAGCCATGTTATCTTTCGGTAATCCCAACTAAGCGACGCCACACCTACCCCCCAAGTCAACAGGACGGTGATCCAAAGTGTGCGTCCCTGCAAGGGCAGTCGCCTCAACGATCCGAGAGACGCAATCAAAATGGCTCCAAAGATTCCTGCGCCAACGATCCCGCCATCAACCAGCATTCCAACATAGATACTGTGTGCTACGATTGCCTCTCCGTACGACTCGCTCACAGCAATTCGAAAGGCGCCGGCGCCAACCCCGATAATCGGATGGTTTTTCCATTGCTCTATACCCAATTGCCAGACTACTCGCCTGTGTGCCAAGTTTCCTTGAGCCAACTGTTGCGGAATGCTCTGCAGTCGCCCTAACGACTTGCTCGGTGCAACATTTAGAGCGGCCACACTGGAAATGATCGTGATTATTACAATACCCATTCGGGCAGCAACACTTGCACGAAGTGAGAGGAAGACAGTTGCGAGCACAGCAGTAATCATTGCTAGAAAGCCGCCTCTCGATGCGGTAAGTAGAATGGCAATCCCCGCCAAGGGAAGATAGCATATATATAGCCATTGTGATCTCAACTTAGCCGCAGCCGCCGTAGCAAGATACACGGCTATCGGAATGCCAATAGACAGTGTTAGCGCCATATCGTTTTCATCAAATCCTGGCGCGGCATATCGCTTGGTATCCCAGCTCTCGTGCTCGCGTGAGATACCGTGAAAGTAGTTGACGATTGTCCAGCCCGCTGAGATGCTACATCCAACGACGTACGCCTGCAACAGTCGCCAATGAGGCATGTCCTTCCGCAACTGCCAGAGCATCCACATCATTGCAAATAGTTGAAGGTAGACGCCAATTCGATACCATGTATCAGGCAAGGACACCGTCCAAACAAGACTGATCATACAATAGATAATGAACGCCGCAAACAGAGTAAACACCCTTGGAAGCGCATTCCTATTCTGCATGCGGGAGATTACCTCGAGTGCGAGCGCAAAACAAATTACTCCCGTGATTCTGCTTAAACTGACCACATTCTCGATCCCGACGGAATTCTCCATTGGGATCGAACAAGCGAAGAGCCAAACGGCGACTGTTGTCATTCTCTTCATAGCTGTGGCATTTCAATCACTTTCCCTGGCCGTTTAGTGGCGTGTCCTGTGTCATCATGTTGGTTGCATATCCCGATATCGTGAATTAGCTAACCCCAACAAATTCAGATGGGGTACTTGTGGTTGTTGGGCTAATGATCGGAATATGCGGATGAAGCGCAGTTCTCACACGCAGCGAGATTGGTTCCGCCAAGAGGTGTGATACGACTCTTCTTTGACGAACCCCGCCTTAACAGAAGCAACTCACATCGAACGTGCATACATGAACTGCCGATTGGGATTCATTTGGAAAAGCTAAGTGGCGATTAGTCGAGAGTATCCTTTGATACATCCGTAGATAGGAGAGAGAGATCGGTGGCGAACGCTAGAAAGGACTGCAAAGATAGTTATCCCGATCAAGTGTCGGACAATGCCAAGTCCTGCGCGAACTCTCAAGAGGACCGTGGGTTGAAGGTTCCAAATGTAAAATTTCCAAAAAATGAAGTTATTTCGAACGGAAGCGTCGTATGTCCAAAACAGTCTTCGTGAATCCAGTCGAGTAGTACCGCCCAAATGGATGTACTTGCCTGCGTTCACGATGACCGGGCGGCCGCCGGTAATTGCTTGGGAGTACACAAAGGCCGCATCTTCACGCAAGGCGTATGGGTTATCCTTAGATTGCAAGCTCAAGTCCCCTTCTGTATGATGTTCAGCAACCCATTTACGGTCGATCAGTATGGCCGCCCCGCTTCCCGTCTCCGTTTCGGCTGACTCGCCAAAAGAAAGCGGGGTAAGCGGATACTCGAATCCACCACTGAGCAATTGCTTATTACCACCCTTTCCATGATAGGGGACAGAAATCGAGAAGATCTGGAGCATGAACCTCTGCCAACATGATTGAGGGTAGCGGTCTGATGCGAAAGGCACCACACACTTTGCCTGAGTACGATGCAATGCTGATGCCATAATCTCAACGAACCTATCCGGAAGTATTAAATCGTCATCAAGAAGTAGAACGAGATCACCGTGGGACGTGCTGATGCCCGCAGACCGTTGACTGATCATTCCTCGTTGTGAACGGATTACTTTCGTAGGTACCGAAACGTCTTTTGCTAAGAGATCCCATTCGTCTCTGAGCCCTGCGTCGTCCGGGATGATAATGACAATTTCATCGGGTCGCTGGGTCTGCGATTGAATGGAGTCTAATAGTTGCTTGAGATAGTCATTTACTCTGACGGATCTGATCGCCACTGAAATCGTGCTCATGGTCGCACCTCAACCGCAGCTTTCTCGTAAAGGCTGTCTGGAATCCTGTCATGCTAACATGCAGCCCAAACAGCCCGGCTTGGCTCTCGCGAGTTGCCAGTTGATATCAACTGCAATCACCACTGGGGCTTCCCGTTCCATGTGCTTTCCTGTGCATACATGTCGTCACCAATCCCCCGGCAGGTCCGATGGAAGCTGTTCGCTCGTACCCCTCCATCGGCGGCGGCCTTCCCCATCTGAACGGCGGGTCGGCTCCTGCGTTAGGTGTTTCGAGGCTTGCTCGGTGTTTACTCGCATTACAACCTGCATGCTCACGGAGCCGCTTGAACGGCTTTTGCATCGAAGGCTCCGACGGCTTCTTTACCTCTGCCGCCGCTTCGATTGTTACCGGGTGGAACGAAGCAGCTCCCGGGCGGGTCTATACACGGCTGGAAAGCACCGACTTCAGGGGTTCCTTCGTACTCCTGGAATCGGCAGGACTGAAGCTCCAAAGGTCGTGAGGAATGTTATGTAGTCTGTTTGACGAACGACGCCGTGAATGAAGTCCAACGCGCATTCCCCCACTGTACTAATAGAGGATGGTCGTCGGGCCGAAGCGCGAATCGCCAAGCCGCAAGACCTGCAGCCAGGCTTGTTAAAGTTCCCACTTCTACCCAGCGCAACGGTGCCGGGCCAACCGCAACCGAGTGCCCAAGAAACCCTGCAATCCACGCGGCACACGAGACAGCCGCGCCACCGGACCATAAACGTAGAGCAAAGTGACGATAGTCTTCTCCAAGCAAAACGCATGTATCCTTGATAACAAAATGGTAGCTAGCAATTGTCTCTCCAATTATTCCACCGAGTGGAACTGCGAGGAGGCCACATGGACGAAGTAAGAGCCCGATGGCCACCAGCGTGAGGACCGCTGAAATGACATATGAGTAGGCTAGATGGCGATGCCGATTCGTCGCCGTGGTGAATAGGGAACTCGCCATCCACGGCGCCTGCAAGACTAGGGCGAGCAAAAGGCACCGCAGCAGCCAGGTATCTGGCAAGAGTTTCCCCTGAGTCCATACCGAGAAGACGCTGTTACCTTCGAACCAAAGCGCTCCAGCGAACGCCGCGGATATGGTTATCACGGTAACGGAGAACAGGCGATGTCCGAGTTGAAGAGTTTGCTGGTTGCCGAGGGCACCCAGTCTAGTCATTTCGGGCCATAGCGCGGCTTGCAACACTCCTATTGCTTGTCGGAGGATGTTCGCCAATGTGCGCGTTGTGACCAGCATCGCGACTGCAGTTCCGCCGAGGGCTCTTGACACGAGCAGCACGGGACCCTGGATAGTAAGCGCCGCAGATACCATTATGAGACCGAATAGCATGCTCGGCTTCAATAGCTGACGGATACCTTCAAAGCGGGCCTCGGACAACTTCGGTAGTAGGTCCGGATGGGAGTGCCTCAAGCAAAGCCAGACGATAGCAGTCACCACCATTGTTGGCAGTGCCCCCCAAAAGGCAAGAGCCAATACGCCACCGTGGAGTAAAAGTACAGTTACTGTAGCAGCCAGCGAGCCCATCAACTGAAGATTCCCAAACCAGTAAGTTGTGGCGAGGTCTCCAGTGGTTCGGTATATGTTCCGGAGTTGTGTGGCAGGCATCTGAAAGAGAATCGTGGCCGCAAGGAGACATATAACCGGGACAGCTTCACGGGGCTGAATTTGTCGAATGCCGATCCATGAAGGAATCGGAAGGAGAACTGTCACAATGCCTATAAAGAGAGATGCACCAAGCGCCATGGCCACATAGAAGGTCATGGCAGATCCTTGCAGACATTTATAGCTTCCCAAATCGCCGCGGACGTAGGTTTCTGTCAGTACATTTCCCGCAGCGGCATTCATACCAAGGTCAGTAATGCCAAAATAGGCTACAAGTGCTGAGAGTGCCATCCATTCGCCATACATACCCGTAGTCCAGGTTGACAGGAAGAGAGGCACGACAAGCAAGTTTCCGACTACGTTCAAAAACTGCGCGGTAAAGATAGCCGAGATGCTCTTAAGCATTCGATTTAGCACGGGGCTGATCCTTGCAGATCGGTCATTGCATCCTTTGCGTAAAAGACCATTTCATATCAGAGGAAGGAGAAGAATCAGAAATTCCAGGAGAGAACGCGAAGTGGCTTAGTTGGCAAAAGCACTCATGCTGACGACTTCCTGTAGCTAGTCCAAAATCCCTAGTAGACGAGCTCAAGTACCACCGAATGTAATGTTCGCGTCATTTATCGGGTTTCTGGTAATGCCCGTAGCTGTAATAGCCGTTGTACGAGTACCCATCCGAAGAGGTGTTCTTGCTTACCTGGTTCAGAGCCACGCCGACGATATTGGCGCGCAGCCGATTCAACACCGAGATCACTTCTGCAACGGCCCGACGCTTGGTTTCTCCGGCGCGGCTGACAATGAGAACTCCATCGGCTGCGGTGGCCATCTGCAGGCACTCTGCAAAGCCTAGCAGGGGAGGCGAATCCAGAATCACCAGATCGTATTCCTTCCCGAATTCGTCCAATAGCGTTGAAAGCCGCGGGCCAATCAGGTCGGCGGCGCGATGTGAACCCAATCCGGCGGGGAGGAAACTCAGGTTTGGCCTGCCCTCGATGGGCATCACGACATCCTGCCAAGCCAATTCGCCGGTGAGAACATTGGAGAGCCCCTCTCGCGGGGTCAACCCGAATTTTGTGTGGAGGCTGGGGCGGCGCAGATCGCCGTCCACAATCAGGGTCTTCTTGCCTCGGGCGGCATTGGCGATAGCGAGGTGGGCCGCGATCGTCGTCTTCCCCTCGCTGGGAGCAGCACTGGTGAGCACAATCGAGCGCAAGCGGCCCTCGAAGTCGGAGAGAAGGATGGTGTTGCGCAGCGTTCGCACGGCCTCTTCGAATTCGGAAGTAGTGGAGTAGTATCCCTTTCGATTTCCGCTTTTAATCGGTTTGGCGATGATGGCACTCGCCTCTACTGGTTCTGCGGTCTTCGAGAACTGCGCAGCAACGCGATCGATGGGCATGGTTCCGATGACATCCGTGCCAAGGAACCGGCTGGCCTCTTTAGGATCGCGGAGTGTCGTATCGAGAGTGTCTTGCAGCAAAGCCGCGCCAACCGCCAGAAGGGTAGAAAGGAGAAACGCCAGCAGGAGATTGAGAGTCACATTGGGAAACACCGGGCGCAACGGCGGTCGCGCTGAATCGGCGATCCGGATGTTGTTATTTTGAAAGCCAACGTTGATGTCTGCTTCCCGGATTTTCCGAATCAGTTCGTCGTAGAGAGTCTTATCCGCTTCGGCTTCCCGCTTCAACTGTTGATACTCAAACGACCGTGAGTTGATGAGGTCCCATTCCGCCTTGGTCTCGCCAACGGCCTTCTGGAGCATCTGCTCGCGGTTCAGAGCCTGGCGATACTCCACGGCAATCCTCTCGGCGATATTGCCGCGCGTACTCTCGAATTGCCTTTCAACTTCAGCCAGTTCAGAAGCGGCCTTGCGGTATTCCGGGTGTGTGGAGCCGTACGTGGACTTGACCAAGGCAAACCGCTGGCGCGCCTGGTTGAGAGTCTCGTTGAGCTGCGCAAGCGCGGCCCCTTGAGTAGAGACCTGTGCTGCTTCCAATGAACCGGACTTCATTGCATTCCAAGCGGCTTCCTTGCCTACGCGCTCTCCCTGGGCGGCCGTGTACTCGGTGTTCAGCTGCAGCAATCGTGACGAGAGGATGTTGGTCTTTTCCTCGGGATTGATGACGTCCAGCTCTTTTTCAAATTGCGCGAGGGCAAGACCGGATTTCTCCATCTTTGCCTTCAACTCATCAAGCTGCGTCTCCATGAAGGACGACAAGCTGGCCGCCGAGCGAATGCGGATGTTATATGTGTGATTCAGATAAGAGGTAGCAATCGCATTAGCGGCGTTAGAAGCAAGGACAGGATCAGGAGAGCGGTAGCTGATCAACAACAGGTATGTGTTTGGAGGGCGAGTCACCTTCAGACGCTTGAGCACCACCGGCGCTCCAGCAGTCTGCTGGGCTTTCTCGGGGCTCATCCTGTTCAACTGCCCTTCCTTGTCCAAAAGATGGAATTCCTCAGCCACCGGCCGCAGCACCGCATCCGACTGGATCAGCTTGACCTGCGTAGCAAGAAACTGGTCCGCATCGTTGGGAGCGGTGGATGAACGGTTTGAGTCCTGGCCGACGACCTCCTGCGGAGCCTGCCTATCCACATCGACCGTCGCAGTGGATTCATAGATACGTTGCAGTCGCGCGGAAACAACTACAGTCACCAGAACACAACTCGCAACGAAGGCGACGATCTTCCACCGCTGCCGACGCAGAATCCAAAGATAGTGCGACAGCGGAACAGCCGGAGTTTCCGGCTCAAATTCCTGCTGCATGGGGATTTGCGGGTAGTAAGCTACCGCAGGCAAACTGTTTGACTGACCAGGAGGGATTACCTCCGCCAGACGCGAGTGCTCAGGCATAGTTCCTCATTTGTAGACGCTACCGGCCATAAATCATGAAGGCGGAGGCAAGACCGGTGCCTACCCCAATGGATGTTTGCAGAACCTTCATACTCGCTTGTAATCCAGACGCGCTCGGAACGTAGAGTATGTCGCTTGCCAGCAATGGCACGTCCGGGGATTTGCGATCCAGTATCTTCTTCAATTCGATTCGGATTTCATTCCTGCCGCCTGTGCCGGCCTCAAGACGGTAGATGTAAGCCTTATGAGCGGAAAACGTATCCAAGCCTTCTGAGAGGGCTAGCGCCTTCATGACGCTACTCTCGGAACCATCCGTAATGTAGAACGCTCCAGGCTTCTTTACGTTCCCTACGACGAAGACCCGTCCAGCCTCGGGAACGCGGATCTGTTCTCCACCCTCCAGATTCAGATTCAGAGTCGGATCTTCTCCGCCAATCAGACGACGAACCGAGATCCTCTCCGTGAGCGCAACCGAATTGTCGTTCGTTCCTGCCTGCAGACGGGTAACCAGAATTTCCGATCCGGCATTATCTGTGAGTCCTTCAGCTTGGGAAATGGCGTCAAGCAGAGTCACCGTCCCCGTCGCCTGAAATGTGATTGGATGTTTCACCGCCCCGGAGACAGAAATTGGCCGACTGCGGTACTCGACCACCGACACAGTTACGATCGGATTCACCAGGACATTCTCATCGATTAATGCCGCCGTGATGGCGCTTTCAAGCTCAACAGGAAAAAGTCCGGCTGCACGTATGTGCTGGCGCAGCATCGGAAGTCGGATATCGCCTTCCGAAGTGACACGAACCGTGCGGGTCAATTCAGGCGCGTCGTACACAGTGATGCCAACCAGATCGTCTCTGCCGATCTTCTCGATCGGAAGGTTGGAGCCTTCACTGAGGGCCGTCGCTCCCATACCGGCACGGTTCGTTGTCATCTGTTGCTGGGCGGAAGCCGAACTTGAAACGGCTATTGCAAGGAGCAAAATCGTTAAGTGTTTCATAAGCGCCTCCAGAATATCGGCGTGCGACATTTTGCTCATCCTCAAGCATCTTGCTGCTCGGTATCGATTGAATTTCTGCGATTTCATTTAATGGTTAACCGTCGGCCTTGAACAATGTGAGTTCTGCCGTCAGCTGCTCAATCTTCCTATCCATGCTGACAATTTGGGCGCGAAAATCGTCCATGCGACTTCCGAGAATATCGTCGTGATTTGCGCCCTTCAAAAGTAATTGCATAGCATCGCGCGCGAGGTCGGACACGCTTCGCGCACCACTCACTATGCAGAGCCGTCTGAGGGCGGTGAACTCATCTTCAGAGAGCCGGACACTGATCATTCTCGATCGTGGTTTCAGGATTGTCATTTCGTACTCTTTGGGTACAGGCAGGAACTCTGAACTGTGCGGGTCACTCGCAAAGGGATGGCAAATGACAGTCGGAGGAGGCGGCAGGATCTAAGCCAACGCGAATTGGTTCTAGATTGTGAAGTGAGTTCGGGGCGGGCTTCGCCCCCTTCTGTCCCAAGCTTCTGGGCAGACGATTGGGACAGAAGGCGCAGATTTAGGTCAATTGCTAGACACTATGTTTAGCAATTGACCGACTATGCGGTCTACAGCACTAAATCCGCTTACTCGATGTTTGAAGTTACGTTAACAGTAGCATGCATAGATAGAGATCGCAAGAATATTGTGAGTCAAATGTATGACAATAGTAACCAATAAAGAGAGTAAATATGTTCAGTTTCCAGCCAATTCACAAGTTATTGACATAGTTAGCTGAGTTCGCTATTCCGGCGTGGCCCACTTTGACCATTTGATTTGGCCCACCTGGGTAGTGATATTGTGCATCATTCTGCCGGTGTTGGTTTGACGGTCCCGGCGGGAGTGGAGCCTGCTGTCTCTGCCCTTCGGGCGGAGGCAGCGGGCGGAACGGACGCCGGGACCGTCAAACGGCTCGCCCAGGCCGGTCTGCTCAGCGCTTTTTGCTCCTTTCCATTGTGCGTCGGAAGCGAAACGATTCGGTTCCGGTTTCGATGATGTGGGCTCGATCCGTGATCCGGTCCAGCAGCGCCTTGCAGAGCCGCGGATTGGGAAACACTGTCGTCCACTCAGAGAAGGGCAAGTTGGTGGTGACGATGATGGCGGCCCGCTCGGCCCGTTCCGAGATTACCTGGAAGAGGAACTCCGCGCCGATGTCAGCCAGGGGCACGTATCCGACTTCGTCGAGCGCGATCAGTTCATACTTCTGCCAGCGCGTCATCAGCTTGCGGACCTGGTTGTTCTGCCTGGCTTCGACCAACTCGTTGACCAACGCCGCGGCCGTGGTGAAGCGAACCCGCCGCTTCTGCCGGCAAGCAGCCAGGCACAGGCCGGTGGCCAAGTGGGTTTTGCCCGTGCCGCACTCGCCGATCAACACGATCGGTTCCTTGCGCTCGATATAGCCGCCTTCGGCTAACTCTCGGATGCGGGCTGCCGAGATCTGCTGTGCTTGCGCGAAATCGAACTCCTCCAGTGTTTTCAAACGCGGCAGTTGCGCATCGCGGATACGACTGTCGATGGCATGGCGGTCGCGCTCTTCGCACTCGATGGCCAGCAACGCTTCGAGGTAGCGGATGTGGCTGTGATTTTCCTTCACCGCCTGTTCGGCAAGAGTGATGAAGTTAGCTGCCACCGTGGGCATTCGGGCCGCTTTGCAGTACTGCAACACGCTGGCGTATTCCAGGGCTTGGGTCTGGTTTTTCACTGGATAGCCCCCGTGGTGTTGGTCAGAAGAAGGTCATAGTTATCCATTACCGGCATGGGCCGCTCGTACTGTTGCAGCTCTTCTGCCAGGGCAACGGCGCACTGGCGGCGTTGTTCCGGATCGGGCATACGCAGCAGATGCATCACAGCGGCGGCATCGCTGATGCCCAGGCGCAACGCATCTTTTACGGCGACGATCAGCTTGTCCAAGCCATCGCTGGAGCCAGCGCGGACCAGCGCGATCATCTCGCGGGTACCCTTGCTCTTGCCATGACGCTGCTCAAGCTCGCGCCACATCGCGTCCATGCAAGCAGGCCAGCGGCCAGCCTGACGCCACTGCTGCAAAGGCGTGGAACCCTTCATGGCGCCCGGCTTCCGCTCCAGCACATCCAGATAGTGTTCCAGATCGAGGATCTCGTGGCCGCGCCCGTAGCAACGCGGATGTTGCGCAGCCACCTTGTTGTCGTGCACGATCTTCACGTTCAACGGCCCCACGCTCGCCATCACGCGTAGTCCCGGCCAGAGCGAGGTCGAGTACCAGTTGGTCTTCACCTTCACGCGGCCCTTGCCGTCCACGATAAGGGGATAGAGTAACTCGTGAATCGGAAAACCTTCCGCCGCCAGCGGCAACAGGTGCTCGCGCTCCAACTCGCTGGCCGCGCCGATAGTCATGCTTCTGCCGATGATCGTGCGGCCGCGGTTGGCGACACAGTCGGCCAATACTTGCTGGTTCAATGCCGTCAGATCGCCGGCCTCCGGAACGGGCACAAGCAAGTTGCGCCGGAACCAGCCCAACTCGCCTTCCACGCCGCCTTTTTCGTTGCCGCTGGCCGGGTTGCAGTACTCGCTCAGATAGCCCCAGTGCGACCGGAACGCGATGATCCGATCTGTCTCTACCCGCTGATACCCGCGAAGAATCTTCTTCACCACGGACTTCATGTTGTCGTAGCGCAGGGTTTTGAATACACCGCCGAAGTAGTCGAATGCATGTTCGTGGGCCTCAAGCAGCGCCTGTTGCGTGGCGTGCGGATAAGCTCGATGGAAGGCGTCGCCCGAACCCATGCTGCGCATCGCGAAGAACTGCAGCTTCACAACTTCGCCGCCCAGCTTGGCCATGCCCTCGAACCAATCCACCTGAGCTTCCTGGCCCAGCTCGTAGCTCTGGGGCACGAAAACTTCCCGCCCGCTGAGCCCCAGCTCGCGCTTCCGCACCTGCACATAACGCCGGACCGTGGCTTCCCCTACGAGATGATCCGGATGCTCGCGGCATAGGCGCATCCAGATCCGATGAGCCGTGTGCCGCTGCTTGCGCGGAGCTTTTACGTCCGAGGCCAGCATCTGGTCGATGTGTTCCTTGACCGGACCCAGCCGCGGCGCTTCCCGTACCACCGCTTTTCGCTCGGGAGGGGTCGCGCTTCCCAGTGCTTGCCGCACCATCCGCCGGTGCACGCCATGCTTCTTGGATAGTCCCTGGATCGTCTCTCCGGACGCGTACCCGCGCCGGATCACCTCAAATAGTTCCACTTTTTGCCTCCTGTCCATCCCCGAATCCTTACATTCGGGCTTGTACATGTGGGCCAGTTTAGATGAGCGAAGTGGGCCAATTTAGACGAGCGAACTCAAGTTAGCGTCATACGTATGACAAATCATGCCATTCGTATGACACAAAACGCCTAGTCTTCACTTAGTTATCTCGAGGGATAACTAAGTGATATTTCGAGAACGGAAAGCTGGCTGACATAGTCGGGTGATGCCGACGAATTGAGCAAATCTGCACGGCTTCGTCAGCAAGTATTGGCAACCAGGGTAGATGCAAGTGCGGGGGGGGGGGGCTTAGCTGAGTCATGTTGGCAGTGTGCAAGCGGTGCGCGCGACATTGTGCGCCTTGGCCTTGCGTCAGGTTGATCAGAGAGAGTCATGGCCGCAGCATGATCCTAACTGGACCATTGGGCCGGGACGGTGGGGCAGATGGGCACGCGGTATCGGCCTAAGATGACGCACAAATCGCGCAAATCGCCTTGTACGCCGGCAACCCGGGGGGGGGGGGAGATCGCCGCACCAATCAGGACGATATCGCGGTTCAGCGGAAGTACATCAGAACACCTGGCCCATCGGACAACAATCTACTTACGAACACAGTGCCTATATCTCGGACATACTGCAAGCTGGCATTCACCATTGTTTGCACAAAAAAGATGCCCCGGGATAAGCCGGGGCATCGCACATTGGTCATCTAATCTTGATAGCAGGCCAGTATTGGCCCTAAATGCTCGATGCTGGGGTTAGCGACTTGCAGGAGATGAGGATTGGTTCGCTTCGTAAACCCCAACACCGATACCAGCGGCGGCAGCCGGTGCGACTATCATCAACGACGTAGCCGTCCCTATCCCAACGCCAACTGCGCCATTGATCCCGATTGAACTCAAAGAAATCACCCCTGCGACCCCCACCCTATCCTTGGAGACAGGTTGCAGGGTACCGGAAATTTCGACCTTCGTGCCTACAAACTTCTTCAGGTCTTTGCCAGTCAACTCATACTTCAAGTCTTCGGCGCTTGTGAGATAGAAATGCCCGTTCTCGAAGCTAACCATACCTACGACCGAGACTGACGACTGATTCTCGCTGGCATGCATGGCAAACGAGACTACTCGACCTGGTCGAACGCTCGCCAACAGGACTCCATGATCATTCGTAACCCCGAAACTGCCATTCAGCGCAGCGACTTCTACAGTGTTTCCTGCCTTAAGCGAAACCACACCGCGAGAATTTGGCTCACTGGGAGTCACGCGAAACCCATTCGCTTCGAGTTGGAACGAACTGTTGGCTGCCAACTCGGTTTCCCCGCGCTGCAAAACAAGACGATCACGATAAAGCGTGCCGCGCGAACTTGTTGACATTGTGATCTCGGTGCCCTTGTTGAGGCGCAGATCAGCGGTAGCCTGTCCCGTTTCCACCACAGATCCATCGAATAGCGTGGCATTGCCCTTGACCATATAGCTGTCTACACGCATGTCTCCACGTGCACTGGCCGTGCCGATCGAAACCGTGCCGGCGACAGCGTAGGAGTACATGCAAAGCAACAGTCCAGCAACTTGAAGCTTCCTCAGCATAGTGTGCCTCCATCCCGCGCAGTGCTAACGCGGGGCTTTAGATTTAGTAGAGCTAATACATTTGGTATACGCCTCAAACTCACCGCGCGCAAGGCGCTTTGTCCTTTGCAATCAACTATTTATGTAATACGTCTGTCATACACTAGGGCCAAGGCTTCTGTTTGCAACGGGATGATTCAGGCTGCAAGCATCTCAACTTGTTGTGTTTGAGGCGAAGGTTTTCCGTTCTTGCAGATATTTCTGATCGACTGGTCAGACAGATTTGAAGAAACTTTAGTTCTGTTGCCGAGAGGGCGCTGCGGGGATGTACGCTGTACTTTGTTTGACGGCCTGGTTCCAGAAGCCACGCTTGCGGGTGAACTATGACGCCACTGCTTCGCCGTTCGGTTGGGATCACAATTCGGATTGTCATCGCAGGAGCGTGCTTGCTCGGAATCTACAGCTCTTGGAAGCTCGCCTACGCTGACTTCCTTTTCCAAAAGGACACCGAGGAGTCGGTGCGCTCGGCAATTCGACTGGTACCCGACGGGTGGGAGTACTACATGCGCCTCGCCCAATTCGATCAGGAGCATGCGGAGGAACTGCTGGCCACTGCGCTGCGCCTCAACCGCTACGATGCCCAGGCGGACATCGAGTTGGGGTTGCGATTTGAGGCCAGGGAGGACTTTGCCGGGGCCGAGAAGCTGCTGCTGGATGCCTTTGCGGTGGACAACACTTATCTGCCTCGCTGGACCCTTGCAAACTACTACCTTCGTCGCGACAACATGCCGGAATTTTGGGCTTGGGCCCGCAGAGCTGCTGAAATGCCATCCAACGACATTGGGGCGCTTTTCGAGCTATGCTGGCGTGTGTCGCCAGATCCTGAGAAGGTCGCGGGCGCCATCCTCAATCACAAACCAGAACTGATCCGCCAATACATCAGCTTTCTGCTTGTGAAAGACCAACTGCCCGCAATCGCCACAGTAGCTCTGCGCCTGGTCCGATCAGGTGATCAGGATACTGATCGCCCTCTGATCTTCTCTGTTATAAACCGGATGATTACCGCCAATGATGCGGCTACGGCCAATACACTCTGGCATTCGCTGATCCAGCAACACTGGGTCATTGCCGACAATAGCGTCCCAAACAACGCCGAGTTCGCCCGGGAGCCGCTGCCAGTGGGTTTCGACTGGTCACTTCCGGAATACACCGGTCTTCATTCCTGGCCTGGGTCTTCTGGCTTGGAAGTGGAATTCACCGGCAGTCAACCAGAGGACTGCACCGTCGCTGAGCAGGTTGTAAACCTGTCGCCCGGCAACTACACTTTCGCCTACGCCTACCACACCTCTGGAATCCCCGCTGCAACGGGTGTGCGATGGCAGATTGTCGATGTAAAGTCGAAGACGGTCCTTGCGGACTCTGCGGATCTGTCTAGCGCCGTCCTGGCCCATTCGGTGCTGTCGTTTATGGTTCCTCCGGAGGCTTCCCTGATAAGGCTGCGCCTAAGTTATCGGCGCGCCGTCGGAACCACGCGAATTTCAGGTACACTCGTAGTTCAGACAACGAAAATAATAGCCTTTCCTTAATCTATGATTTGTCCTGCATGCGGTAGTTCCGATATTCGTGCCTCAAGAAGGGCTCGCTGGAGCGATGTTTTCCAGCGCCTTCGCGGGCGTGAAGCGTTTCGCTGTCGGAAGTGCCGGCAACGGTTTTTTGCTTCGGCTTCCACTGAGTCAGCGTCCGCACGCGCGGTTCAGGCAAAGCACCACCGCAGACCCATCAAGCTAATGAGTTCTCGAAGTAAACAACGAATTGTTCGCAGGTTGATCGTGAGCATCATCTTCGCAGTGGCGTTTTTTATATTCTTGCTTTTCCTGCGTTATCTCACAACTGAGAAAAGCTCCTCGCAGGATTCCGGCGCAGTGAATTCCACCCCGTCATCTATCCGTGCGTAGCCTGCGCGGCCGTTAGGAACAATAAGAATCAGCCTAGTCAGCACTGTCGCTTCCTCAGAGTTTAAGAGACTCCCAACGCAGGTGCGTCAATTTGGACGGGAGGATCGATTGTTCGCCGGTTCTTCCTTTCCGACATCCGAGTCATGTAGAGAAGTGCGAGCATGACGAACATCCAGCCAGAGACCGCGGGCCGGGGAAAAGGATAGTCAACACACGCATGCAACATGATCGCGATCAGCCCCAGCCCCCAGGGATTCCGAATAGCCACTGGGACGGCAGCAGCAAACGGGATGAGCACTAACAGCAAAAAGGGAACTCCGCCGTCGGCGGCAAATTCCGCCCAGTCGTTGTGGGCATGGTTCGCATAAAATGGAAAATCCTTGATAGCGTACCGCTGATAAACCTCTGGAAATGTTCCCAAGCCATAACCGATCAACGGCCGATGCTTTGCCATGTCTAACGCGGCCTCGATGAATTCACGGCGCACCACATAAGGGTCATTCTGCTGAAAGCGTAGCCAGATCCGTTCCCATCCCACGGCAAGAGTAAATGCCGCCGCAAGGACGGGAACCATCACCAGCACTGCCGTAGTCGAGCGCGAAGGCAATCCGGTCTCTGGATCACGCAATCTCACCAGCCCAATTACCAACATCGCCAGCAGTTCCGCCGTGCAAAGCAGCGTACCGGCTCTAGATGCCGATCCAATCACAGATCCATAGAGAATACCGCCGGCAAGCGCGTACCACCAGGACCGCCAGCCCTCGCGAAGAGCCCGCCAAAGGGCAATTGGCAGGGCTAGTTCCACGAATTGCGCATAATTGTTGTAGGACGGGAACGTCGCGTATACATCCGGGTAGCCTGTCGGAAAGATCCAAAGGACTCGACCCTCAGAGGTAAATAACTGCACAAGGCAAAGAACCGCCATTGCGGTCGCGAAGAGGAGAAACGCATTAATGATGTTGCGCCTGGCCGTTCGGGTGCGACCGACAGTTTGGCCTAGAAAGAATACCCCGGCGAGAGCGCCCCATTTTAAGACTGCCTCGCGGGTCTCTACGCTGGATGCGGTCGTGTGCGTGAGAATCTGCACCAATCCCCAAAGCGGGATCAAGTAGACGAGCCGCGGCGCCATGCCGCCAGCTACGTATTCCTTCCCGTGGCGCATGCCCACCAGCAGGTACGCAGCTAGGAGAGCATAAATTCCAATCTGGAAGCACTGAAGCGCCCAAGCATCCCGCACAAAGACGGTTGCGGTGGAAAAGATAAGCACGAGGACCAAGCATGCGCCAACTACTATCGGCGTGCGCTTGCTGGCAGTAACTACCGGCTTATTCAACTCGGAAGCTCCGCAAATAGGTATGACTGGCAATGCGATGATTGTATTCCACATTCTTGCTTTGAATGCAAATAGGGCTTGAATCCCTCGATGGACAAATCTGGCCGAGCCAGCTTACTGAATTTCGCTCCCTAAATCCGCTGGGTATAGACCGAACCTGGATTCTTACAAGTGAATTTTGCGTTTATGCAAAGACGCCGCAGTTTCGAAGGTCCAACCTGTTGTTGAATTAGGCCTGCTGGGATGCTCCTGAGCTAATCGAAACTTTCAACTAGGAAATCTCCCGGCTGGGGGCTTCAGAACTTCTTCGCGTCTGAAAGGCCGAATCCTTGCAGCATGGAGAGGAAATCTTTGCGCATTTCTGCGCAATTCTTTGCAGTTTGAGCAGCCTGCTATCTCGTAAGTTTCTGAATAATATGAGGATGAGTTTGGTCATCCATTTGCAACCGAACGAAATATTAGTGGCAAACGCAACTGATTGTTTCAATTTCATTCAGGATTTGCATCGTAACGACGCATCCTTTGTTCAACGTACATTCTTCCGTAATAAGGGCCACCAATTGGCATAATCCCGCTCATTCTTCAGTCGATATCTTGGACAGACGTGGATACAAGTCGGAGGGAGGAAGTTATGAACGTTAAGCATGGCATGGTGCTCGCGCTAGGACTGGCATTTGGGGGTTCGTTTGTACCCCTCCGGGCAAGTCCATTCTTTCCCTGGAGTTCAGCAGGTGATGTACTTGGTTCATGAGTGAGCAGCAAGCACATCGCACGCGTCGTCGCCGGAGCCGGGAAGAGGCGGATCGGTTGGTCATGGAGTTTGAACAGAGCGGTCTTACGCGGCGAATATTTTGCCGTCAGCATGGCCTTTGCGTGGCGACATTGGACAACTATCGCAGACAGCGCGCCTGTGGCCCAGGTCAGGCGCAGGATGCCGCTCCTGCCCCGACCAGCTGCCCAGCTTTCACGTTTGTTCCCGTTGAATTGGTCGAGCGTTCGTCGCCGCACAGGCAGACGGCGGACGACGTTGCAAGTCTCCACATCGAGTTGGCCGGCAAACGACGCATTGCGGTAACTGCCGGCTTCGACGCGGCCACGCTGACACGGTTGATCGCCGTGCTCGAACAGGCGTAGCGCGATGCTGGGCATGGGCGCGGCCACGCGCATTTTCGTCGCTACCGGGGCTACCGATATGCGGCTCGGGTTCAATGGCCTCTATGCGCTTGTGGTTGCCAAGTTGCAGCAGAACCCGCAAAGTGGCCATCTGTTTTTGTTCGCCAATTCGAGAAGAGATCGCATGAAGATATTTTACTTCGATGGCAGTAGTCTTTGGGTCTGTGCACGCCGCATGGAGAAAGGCCGCCTGCACTGGCCCTGTTCCGATGATGGCCGTGTGCAGTTGACGCGCGAGGAGTTTGCACTGTTGATTGGCGGCATCGATCTAACCGCAACGACGAAGCGAAAGTGGTATCGACGACCGGTCATAGAAGCAGTCGAAATATCGCGAATAACCGCATGAATACAGGCTATTATGTGACATATCCACAAGGTTATTTGAGATAATGGAAGCAGGATGAACCCTGCTTCCAAGTCGTCTATGCCTGTTGTTCTCGATCCGGTTGCCGCCGTGATCGTTGCGCAGTTGAAGCAGGAGATCGAGGGAAAAGATCGGATCATTGCTCTGTCCGAATTGAAGATCCAGAAGCTCGTAGAAGAGCTTCGCCTGGAACGTATCAAGACGTACGGCAAGCGCAGCGAGAAGCTCAGTGACCTCCAGTTGCAATTGCTTGACCTTGAGCCCGCCGTGTCGAGCGATGAGGTCGAGGGCGAGATTGAACGCGGCCCGCTACCGGAATCGACCGAGAGCAACAGCGCGACCGACAAGCAGCGGCGTGCCCGCCAGAATCATCCTGGCCGTAACGAACTGCCTGCGCATTTGAAACGCGTCGAAAAGATCATCCCCTGCGAGCCCCATCAATGCAAGTGCGGCAAGTGCGGTGTTGACACCAAGGTGATCGGCTACGAAAAGACCGAGGTACTCGACATGAAGCCGATCGAGTTCTTCGTAACCGTGCTCATGCGCGAAATGCGTGCCTGCACGACCTGCATCGAGCAGGGTATAGCAACCGCTCCAGTGCCGATACGCATCGCGCCCAAGTCGATCTTCTCGGACGAGACGATCGTCAGCTTCCTGATCAGCAAGTATGCCGATGCAACCCCGTTATACCGGCAGCGCGCGATCCTGCTGCGCGATCTCGGTATCGATGTGGCGCTGAGCACGATCAACGATGCGGTGTTGCGCGTGGGCGAATTGCTGATCCCGATCGTCAATGTGATGGCGCGCAATCTGCTTGCCGGCATTTACATCCAGGCCGACGAGACCCATGTTGGAGTGCAAACACCGGACAAGAAGGGCGAGAACCATAAAGCATATTTCTGGCAGTACAGCGCGCCGGGCAAAGGCGTGGTCTTCGACTTCGAGATGACCCGCAGCAAAGAGGTTCCGAAAGCCTTCTTCAAAGACTATGGCGGCATACTCCACACTGACGGGTATATAGCCTATGAAAAGGACATCGGCACGAAAGATTTGATTCACGTTTGCTGCCTGGCGCACTCAAGGCGCAAATTTATCGAAGCCATTAAGGTGCAGACCAAGGCCAAGGCAACCGACCCTAAGTTGGAACGCGTCGTCGCTCTCATGGATGGCCTGTTTGCCATCGACCGCGAGGCTCGCGAACAACAGTTGTCGCTCGATGACCGCCATGCGCTGCGGCAGGAACGCGCGCCTGCTGTCCTGGCAGAGTTGCATGCACTGCTGCTTGCAATGCAGGATTCGGGGACGATACTGCCGAAATCCATTGCCGGCAACGCAATCTCCTACACGCTGAAACGCTGGGAGAAACTGACGCGCTTTATGGAGCATCCAGTAATCGAGCTGTCGACCAACTGGGCCGAAAATTCAATGCGCACTATTGCGATTGGAAGGCGCAACTGGTTGCACTTGGGAAGTAAAGAGGCAGGACCAAAGATCGCCGCCATCTTCAGCATCGTCGAGAGCTGCCGCAAATTGGACGTGCCCATTCGCAAATATCTGCTCGACGTGTTGCCCGGCCTGGCCGACCGCTCCATCCAGTCTCTGGAAGAACTCACCCCCATGGCCTACGCCGCCAGGATGGCAAGGTAGCCTATCCCCAGTTGCCCAGCCCCGTCAACCATGGCGTTTGCCGGAGGCATACATTTGATTCACCCCCGTCATCGTCGTGGCAGTGGAATGTGGGAATCGGCTTCATCGATTTCCAAGGTTTGTGTGAAGGGCGGAAAACAGCACCATCGTTTTCCGGGCTTTCCATAAACCGCTATTTCCACGTCCGGCCGCAATCACCGCGAACTGTCAGGCGGCGATCTTCTTCGTTCGATGCGTCCAATCTTGCTCGAACTGCATCGGGCTGACGTAGTTCAGTGTCGAGTGCATGCGTGTTCGGTTATACCAGGGCAGCCAGGCGACCCGCGCCAGCTCGGCCCGGAGGCAGCTGATCTCCATCTGCTCGACAGTTATGACAAACACTTCTAATTTTTCTGGATAGACTCCAATTGTTATAGATCAGTTCCAGTGCATCCCAACCTGGCTCACAAGGTCTCGCCTTGCGGTCACCAAAGCAATCCTGTTGATTTCCTAAACAACCCTCAAAATGACCATGGTGCGATCGCTGAGCATCCCCGCAACGTCTTGTAGGTCCAAATTCCTCCCCCAAAAGGGGCAGAGTAAGCGACAAAACGAAGAGTTATAAATAGATGCATCAACTTACCCCCTAAAGGAACCTCGGAAAATGACCAGTTGAAACATATCCCCACTCTCGACGGCTGGCGCGGAATCGCAATTCTGTTGGTGCTGTTTGATCATTTTCAATTTGCCATACAACGCTCTTACTTTAGGCCCTGGACAGAAACTGGCCGTCATGGTGTCACCATCTTTTTCGTATTGTCCGGTTTTCTCATCACCACAGGTCTTCTCTCAGGTCCGATCGATCTTAAGCGGTTCTACATTCGCCGCTTTTTTCGACTGATGCCCGCAGCATGGGTATTTTTGTCAACGTTACTGCTTTTGAGTCACTATTCAGGCATTCCATTCACGACGTGGCCTGAGATCAAAGCCTGCCTTCTCTTCTATCGAAATTATGCAGGTTCTTCGCCTTTGAGTGTGGCCGGTCATTTCTGGTCGCTTTCCATCGAGGAACAGTTCTATCTCGTGTGGCCCTTTCTGCTCCTGTTCGCAGGCAAATCTCGGGCTCGCTGGATCGCTGCGATTGGAGCCTTAGGCTTTGCCGTCTTTCGCTTGCTCAACTGGGAGCATTATGAATCGCCGGGCCTTTGGGATAGAACTGAAGTCCGCGCCGACGCTCTGCTCGTTGGCTGTCTTCTAGCCTTAGCCCTCTCAAACAAAACATTCCGGACTTGCGCCCAGCGGTGGTCAGGGCTGGCGGCGCTTCCGGCAGCTCTCGGTCTCCTGCTAGCGATTGCTTTCTTTCCCGAACTTCAGCCTCTTTGGGAATCAGTTTGCATTGCCACATTACTCACTGCCACCATGCTTCATCCGGCGAATCCCATGACGCGGTTCCTCTCTTGGAAGATGCTCGCGCAGATTGGTGTCATATCCTACAGCCTCTACATTTGGCAGAATCTGTTCATGCTGTTCAATCAAACCCCGCAAATCCTTGCATTTTCGATATTGCTTGCACTTCCTTCTTTTGCGATGGCCAGCTACCTTCTGGTCGAACATCCTTGTATCCGGTTGGGACATCGTCTAAGCAAGCGCCGTATCCCGATCGCCGATATTGGATGACATTCACCTGTTGCTTGCCGCTGGTGCCCCTCAGCGTTCCAGCTCGATGCAACTTGATCCAATTGCCAAGGTCTGCTCGACCACTCCCAGGCTGCGCGCCGCTGCCGCCATCGTCTGGCCCGACGCCACGAGCCGAACCGCCTCTTGCTTGAACTCCAGGGTGTAACGTCCCCGCTTCGACTTCGTCATCTTCGTGTCCCCCTCGCGATTAAGCCAGCACTCTAAGGAATAAGTTTTGCCGGGGGCAAGGTCCGAAGGCATCTTCATGGACAGGGAGCAGCCCTGCTACAGAGTCATAACCATTCAGGCCCAACATTCCGGCGGCGAGTGATTCCTGGTCTCCGCTTTGATGGATTCTGGAGCCTAATTCAGAGCCTTCAAGAGGGGGAAAATGCGTGTTTTGGCTGTGAATTACTATAGGCGAGCTTGTCCCCGTAAAACCCCCAAAGTGTGCTACAAGTATCAGTACTCGGTCGGGAACAGTGGCAGTACCCGACCCAGCAGTGACAAAACCGTTACCAAAATCGGAATGCAAAA
>Ga0364901_10167_pt2 | contig 21543 bp, 18 predicted proteins | sample ExccelJu500002D4_FD_206968 | JGI IMG/M metagenome (GOLD analysis project Ga0364901, IMG submission 206968) | Enriched cells from Trout Bog Lake Hypolimnion, Wisconsin, USA - BchlTB.July09.5000.02.D4 | ecosystem: Environmental > Aquatic > Freshwater > Lake > Hypolimnion/Profundal zone | place: USA...
GGAAATTTTTGACTACGCCGTCAAGCTGGGGGGCACGATCACCGGCGAACACGGCGTGGGCATCGCCAAAAAAAAGTTTCTGCCCGGCGCGCTGGGCGACGCGAGCCTTGGCCTGATGCGGCAGCTTAAGAAGACGCTGGATCCGCAAGGAATTCTCAACCCCGGAAAAATATTTGATCCGTGAGTGAAAACCCTTTGAGCCTGGCGCATCTGGATTATTCCGTGCTGCAGCAATGCATGCACTGCGGATTATGTCTGCCCACTTGTCCAACGTACGATCAGACCAAGCTGGAGCGGAACAGTCCGCGTGGCCGCATCTCACTCATGCGCGCCATCGCCGATGGTGAAATGGAACTGACGAAGGCATTTGGTGAGGAGATGTATTATTGCCTCGGTTGCCTGGCTTGCACCACTGCATGTCCGGCCGGCGTCAACTACGCGGAACTCTTTGAAGTCGCGCGCGCCGACATCGAAACCAGCGGAGTGCTGGACAAACCCAAGCGTGATGTCATCCGCTGGCTGACGGTGAAAATTGTATTTACCCGCCCACGCATTTTGCGGCTGCTCGGAAGGTTGATTTATTTTTATCAGGTCACCGGCCTTCAAAAAATGGTGCGTGGCGTACGGTTGACCGCATTGTTGCCGCGCAGTCTGCGCGAGCTCGAACCGTTGATGCCCACAGTGCGCCGCCGTTTTTCCGACGCGCTGATCCGGGAAATCGAGACGCCGCCACAGCGACGTTATCGCGTCGGGTTATTGACCGGCTGCGTCCAGGATCTGGTTTATTCCGACTTGAACCGCGACACGGCGGATGTGCTGCTGGCTCACGATTGTGAGGTGATTACGCCGCGCATGCAATCCTGCTGCGGCTCGCTCCACGCGCACAACGGTGAGGTGGAATTGGCCCGCGAAATGGCGCGGCGCAACATTCTCGCGCTGGAACATTCTGCGGGTCCTCTCGAAAAACTTGATGCGATCATCAGCAACGCAGGCGGTTGCGGCTCGCATTTGAAAAACTATGCTCATCTGCTGCATGACGACACCGTCTTTGCCGGGCGCGCCGCCTTTTGGTCGGAAAAGTTGAAGGACATCCATGAATGGCTTGCGGCGGTTGGCATTCGCCGGCCGCTGATTGCGCAGTCCGCCGACCGGGTCACTTACCATGAATCCTGCCATCTTTGCCACGGCCAGAAAATTACCAGGCCACCACGGGAGCTGCTGCAGGCGATCCCCGGCTTGGAGCTTGTGGAGATGGCGGAATCTAGTTGGTGCTGTGGTAGCGCCGGCATTTACAACATCACGCAGCCGGAAATGTCCCAACAATTGTTAAATCGAAAACTTGGGCATATCTTCCAAACTGGGGCGACCTCGGTTGCCTCCGCAAATCCAGGGTGTTCCGTGCAATTGGAGGCGGGATTGCGCAAGGCGGGAAGTTCCGTAAGGGTAGTCCATCCGATTTCGCTTTTGGCCGCAGCTTTTCGGAGAGAAAAGAAATCGATATTTTAGTTTTCCCGGACCCGTTTTTGAACATGAAACAAATGCGGGCAGTTGTCGGACCTGGGCGGAACTGACGCTGGTGCCGCAGAGTTCTTCGACGATGGCGGAGACTTTGCGGGTGGAGACGCCTTGGACATACATTTCAGCCATGGCGAGTTTAAGGGCCTGCTCGGAGCGAATGCCTTTTTCGAGGGCGCTGGGATAGAAGGCGGTTTCGCCGCGGACCTGCGGAACGCGAAAGGTGATGGGACCGACCCGGCTGGTGAGGGTTTTGGGCTTGTAGCCGTTGGCGTAGCCCAGGCGGGCGTCGGTTCGTTCGTAAGGTTGGGCTTGGAGGACTTGATGTCGTTCGACCCGCATGGCTTCATTGACGAGAATGCGCAGGCCTTCGGCGAAGCCGTCGTGGCCTTGTTCAGTCAAAAGTTGCAGGACGTTGTTCAAAAGTTCAGGATCGGTGTGGTGGATCATGTGAGGTTTGGTGTTGGATGTGTTTGGCTACACCCCAACAGGAAACCAACGTGACCCGCCCTCGACCAGTTTTTCGCGCGCGGAGCGGCTTCCCCCCTGCGGGGTTCGGCTGCGCTCGGCTCGCTACGCCTCACCCCGCAGGGGGGAAGCCGGATGAAAGCAAGACAAATTACAGAAAGCAAATTACACCGGCCGATTGATGAATTGTGTAGAGATGTGTCGGTGTGGATTTGGCAAGTTTGCCATTTAATTGATGGAAATTCAACACAATTACTGAATCTTAGTTTGCCAGAATTGTTTGAAGAAAATGATCTTGCTTGGATTCATGCTCTTCGCATGACCCAAACCACCCAATAGGCTTGATACCAAGGCTCGATACTGCTATCTTTCTAACAAAATGATGACCATGGGCTTCAAATCCACTGCGTCTGTAGCATTAATTTGGTGTGCAGTTATTTGCATGCCATCAAGCTTCTTAAGCCCGGCGATTGCAGAGTTGGTGAGGAATAGTTTTCCAACGCCTGGATCGCAAGTATTTACAAACCAGCTCCTTCCGCCGGTAAATCCACGATACAACGTGGAGGTTTTTCCAGCAGTGATGGCAAAATTCGTCCGCTTCACTGTTCATAAAACCAATGTACGTGAACCATGTTTGGACGAATTAGAAATCTATCCTGAGGGCGAACCAAAGCAAAATGTGGCACTCTCAAGTAAAGGATCGAGAGCGACTGCGTCCAGCTTCCTGGTTGGTTATCAAATTCATCAGATTCAATGGATTAATGACGGTCTTTACGGTAATTCCCACTCATGGATTGCTGGGAGCAATAGTAATGCGTGGATACAAATTGAGCTTCCGGAGCAGATGATAATTAATCGCGTTGTTTGGAGTCGTGACCGAGAGGGATACTTAATTGATCGGCTCGCAACAGACTACCTTATCGAAGTATCCACTAATGGCAATGATTGGCTGACCGTTTCATCGTCAGCTAAACGCAACCCGTTGGCGGCTGGACAGACCTTTGCTGGGTATGGTCCAGGTTTTCGGGAATCTTTGATTCGATTTGCACCCATTAACAATGTTTCCTCAGCTGTGAATCAGAGTTCTTCCTGCGAGTATCGTGTGGATCATTGGCAGACAGAAGACGGACTGCCTGGCAATGAGGTTACTGCATTGTTGCAGACCCATGACGGCTTCCTTTGGGTTGGAACTTCGGACGGATTGGCTCGCTTTGATGGTACGAAGTTCACTCGGTTCAGTGAGCAAGATGGACTAAAAAATAGCCGAATCCTGTGCCTGTTGGAAGACCGCCTAGGCCAGTTTTGGGTAGGTACCGATGGCGGCGGCTTGTACCAATTCCAAGACGGACACTTCAAGGCATTAACGAGTCGTGATGGGTTGTTCAGCGACGTAGTGATGTCCTTATCCGAGGGAGTGGATGGGAGAATGTGGATTGGGACGTACGATGGTCTGAATTGTTTTCTGAACGGGCAATTAGTAAATGACTCGAGTGTGCCGCCGCGAAGGCATGAGCCGGTATCACGAGTGCTAGATACTGGTGTTGATTTATGGGTGGTCCTCAACGGTTTCCTGCATCAAGTAAGAGGGCAGCGTTACTTTAGACAGAATTTAGGGTCAGAGCCTAGCAGTCAGATAGCGATCGCTGCCCTGCGCCAAGGACCGTCGCGGTGGGTTTGGTTGGGCGGCCTCAGCGGTGAATTGAACTGTTTGAGCAACGGGGTGGTGGAAACTTTGCCCTACCCAAAAGTGATTTCCGCCGATACGATTTTAGATGTATGCGAGGCCCGTAATGGGGATGTGTGGATGGGAATGGCCTCCACGGGGCTACGTCGTTGGCGAAATGGGCAGGTGCTTTCACTGTCTGTACCGGAAGGATTATCGGATAATTCGGTGAGGTGTCTAATGGAGGATTGCGAGGGAAATATCTGGGCAGGGACAAGTGGTGGCGGGCTAAACCGCATCAAGTCTAAAAAGGTGAAGATGGTGACGACCGGCGATGGTCTTTCATATAACGGGATTACGTCGCTCGCACAAGACGGCGACGGTAAAGTGTGGATCGGCACTAGTGGCGGTGGTGTGAGTGTGGCAGATAATGATGTTTTTGCCACCGCCGAAGTTAGCTATTTGCTCGACAATGAGTGTGTTTCTTCTTTGCTGACCGCCCGAGATGGCACGCTTTGGCTCGGGACCTGGAATAGTGGTCTCTTCCACAAGACCGGAGCAAAACTTCAGCAATATCACTTGGCAGTCCCAGAGAACGATCAGCCGGTTCAGGCTCTTTGCGAAGATCGTGCTGGTGGACTTTGGGTTGGCACTTATCAAGAAGGTCTAATGCATTTCAAGGACGAACTGTTTACTCCCGTCCGTGTTACAAACAGCTTTTCGCCGAAATGCATCACATCATTGGTGCAGGACGCACAAGGACGGCTTTGGATCGGGACCGGTGGTGATGGATTATTTTGCCTCGTGGGAGAAAATGTCCGGAGTTTAAAAAGAAATGATGGTTTGGCCAGTGATTTTATCCGCACATTATATCTGGATAATGAGGGTGTATTGTGGATTGGCACTAGCGGCGGACTAAGCCGAATTAAGAATGGTCAGGTTGAAAGTTTGACGACGCAACAAGGTTTGTGGGACGATGTCATTTCTCAAATTCTGGAGGATGGAAGCGGTCGTCTCTGGTTAGGCTCCAATCGTGGTATCTTCCAGGTAACTCAAAGCGAGTTGAACGAGGCATTTGCGGGAAGGCTGACGAAAGTCAATCCCAGGGTTTTTGGGAAAGGTGAGGGAATGGTAAACCTGGAATGCACAGGTGGGTTCTGCCCAGCCGGGCTGCGCACGAGTGATGGCAGGCTGTGGTTTTCCACGGTGAACGGGTTGGTGATTATTGACCCTAAGAACATCCTAAACAATCTAATTCCTCCAAAAGTAATAATAGAAGAGGTGTGGGTGGACGGCACTCGACAGAACCTTCGGCTCGATGACTTAGGCTCAACAAATGCATTGGCTGCAAAAGAAGCTTCGGGACTGGAGATCGGTCCGGGTGTGCGACGCGTTGAGTTTCATTATGGGGTCTTGAGTTTCACCGCGCCTGAAAAAGTGCGATTTCGTTACCGTCTGTCAGGATTAGACCCAGACTGGGTAGAGGCAGGTGATCGACGCGTAGCCGAGTATCCAACACTGTCACCAGGGAAATATCAATTTCGGGTGAACGCGTGCAATGAGGACGGTATCTGGAGCGATAGAGAAGTGGTGATGGCGTTAACATGTCTGCCAGCTGTCTGGCAAAAGGAATGGTTCAAGGTACTATTAACTGCATTGGTGCTTGGCAGTACCGGTTGGGTAGTGAAAGTGTTGGCGACGCGACGACTTGGGCGTCGGTTGGCACACCTTCGACAACAACATGCTTTGGAGCAAGATCGGACACGTATCGCCCGAGACATTCATGACGAACTTGGTGCGTTATTGACCGAAATCTCTTTAATTAGCGACCATAGTCAGAAGCGTCTTGACCATCCTGGAGATCTGCAGAGCAATTTGGAACGAATTTCTAGCACTGCGCGAGAAGCTGTGCAAACGGCAGACGGTATTGTTTGGGCGATAACTCCTCGGAACGATTCTTTCGTCCATATGGGCAATTATCTGGTCCACTTTGCAGAGGACTTTTTCAGGTTTACGCCGATGCGGTGTCGTTTAGATGTGCCGGCCAACCTGCCGCAAGTTCCCTTAGTAACTCAACATCGGCATAGTTTGCTTTTGGCTGTAAAGGAAGCGTGCAATAATGTCGTCCGCCATTCTGGAGCGACAGAAGTATGGCTGCGCATAGCAGTTTTAGACAATCAGTTTAGCGTTGTTGTTGAAGACAACGGCAACGGATTTAGCGCTGACTCTAATACGGAGGGCTCAGATGGCTTGATCAACATTCGTCAACGCATGTTGGATCTTGGTGGTTGCTTGGACATTTCCAGCAGGCCAAATCAAGGAACTTGTGTGAGACTCACGATGCCACTGAAACAAACCAATAAGAATTCATGTCCATCAATGTAGCAATCGTCGAAGATGAGGCTCGTATTCGTGTACAGCTTGCCAAGATCATTAATGATGCGCGTGGGTTCACATGCCTGGGCTCATTTAGTTCCGGCGAGCAGGCACTTCATGATATTCCGCTACAACCACCAGACGTGGTTTTGATGGACATCAACCTTCCGAAAATGTCCGGCGTTGAATGCACCTTCCGCCTCAAGAGGCTACTACCACAGGTTCAAATCGTCATGCTTACTGTCTATGACGATAGCGAATTGATTTTCAAGGCTTTGGAAATGGGAGCCAGCGGCTACTTACTGAAACGTGCCCCCTCTGATGAAATTCTTAATGCATTAATCGAAGTGCATCGCGGCGGTGCGCCGATGTCCAGTTATATTGCCAGACAAGTGGTCCAATCGTTCATGAAACGAACAAGCTCTGAGGCTCCTGAATTATCGCCTCGCGAGGTGGAGGTGCTATCACTTGTGGCGAAAGGATATATCAACAAGGAAATTGCTGACAATATGGGGTTGAGTTTCGAAACGGTCCGCTCGTATTTGAAGAGTATTTATGAAAAGCTCCATGTCCGCTCACGCACTGAAGCGGCCATGAAATATTTTCAACGAAATGAGCAAAGACCAGATTCATAATTTATCGTTCATGGTTGTTTTTATCATTCCGTGAGCTGCGGTGTGGCCAGAATGTCACCAACTTGCTCATGCCAGCCACCATGTTTCGTCTCAACCTCGTTAAAGATTTCGAACCGCCACCCTGGCCAGACCACATCATCGTTACCCTCAGCAGGCGGCGGCTTGAGCCAGGATTTCCCTTCCCTGGCTCCGCGTGGCAATGTTGTGGCCCATAGCGCCAAGGATGCATCGCCCCACCGATGCGCCAACCCTCGAACCGTCCGCTATCTCCCGCCCCGCGCCAACTCGGCCCCTTTACGGCGCGCGAAGGATTTTGTAGGAGCGGTCGAAGAGTTTGGGCTGCTGTTTCTCACTTTCAATCTCCGAAGGGGTTAGTGGTGTCAGCGGACGGTCAAAACCAGCCAGGGAGGGTCGAATGAAAACCGGCCACTTTGAGGGAAGCATTGTGTTTTGTGCAGCCATGGTTGCACATGAGCGCGATGAACCAACTCAACGTGAACTTGCAACATTCGATATTAACTTTGGCGGGCAATGGCTGGTCCAACCGGCGGATTGCGCGTGAACTGGATATCAACCGGGAGACGGTGGGCAAATACCTGCTGCTGGCCCAGCCAAAACCAGCCATTTCGACCCCCGGCTCCGAACCTGACCCAAATCCAAAACCGGCCATTCCGGTCTCCGGCTCTGGACCAGTGGCCGATTCAAAACCAGCCATTCTGACCACCGGCTCGGAAGTTGACCCGACTGCAAAACCAGCCATTTCGACCCTCGGCTCGACTGCGGGTCGGCAGAGTCTTTGCCAGCCGTGGCGACCGCAGATTGAAGCGGCGGTAGCGGTCGGGCTGAGTGCCCAGCGCATTTATCAGGACTTGGTTTGTGAGCATGGTTTCGCGGGCAGCTATCAAGCCGTAAAACGATTCGTCCGGCATGTGCGGGAGACCCAGCCGGTGCCGTTTGTGCGGATGGAAGTGTCGCCGGGTGCCGAAGCCCAAGTGGATTTTGGTCAGGGGGCATGGGTGTTGAGGGAAGGCAAACGAAAGCGACCCCATTTGTTTCGGATCGTCCTGAGTCATTCGCGCAAAGGCTACAGCGAAGTGGTCTGGCAGCAGACGACTGAGAGCTTCATCCGCTGCCTCGAAAATGCGTTCCGTTACTTCGGCGGGGTTCCCCGCACACTGATCATTGACAACCTGCGGGCAGCGGTGACGCGGGCGGACTGGTACGATCCTGAGATCAACGCCAAGGTGGCAGAGTTCTGCCGCCACTACGGGACCGTGGTGCTGCCGACACGTCCAGCCATGCCGCGGCACAAAGGCAAGATTGAGGCGGGCGTGAAGTTTGCCCAGAACAACGCCCTCAAGGGCCGCATCTTTGAAAGCCTGTCTGCGCAAAACCTGTTTCTCTCGGAGTGGGAAAGCGGCGTGGCCGACACCCGCATTCATGGCACCACACGGCAACAGGTTGGCAAGGTGTTCCAGGAAGTCGAACGTACGCAACTGTTACCCTTGCCGGCGAGTTTGTTTCCGGTCTTTGAGGAGGCGCCCCGAACGGTGCATCGCGATGGCTACATTGAGTTGCAACGGGCTTACTATTCCGTGCCGCCAGAGTATGTGGGCCGGCAGGTCTGGGCGCGTTGGGAGTCCCGCTTGCTCCGGGTCTTCAATCAACGCCGGGAGGTCATTGCCGTTCACGCGCTGGCCGAACCAGGCAAGTTCACCACGGATCCTAACCATCTGCATTCGCCGCACCGCCACGTCATCCAGCAAGGTCTGGAGCATTTGCTGGATCGGGCGCGGCTGATTGGCGTGCAGACCGGCAGTTGGGCTGAGGCGATGGTGCAACAGCGTGGCCCCATCGGCGTCCGGGTTCTGTATGGCCTGTTGGCGCTGGCGCAAAAGCATCCGGTCAAAGCCCTGGAACTGGCGACCCAAACTGCCCTCCATCACGGCACCTGGCGCTTGCGCGATTTATGCGCCTTGCTCGAACAGGCCGCCCCGTCGCCGCAACTGGACTTTCTGGAAACGCACCCGCTGATCCGCAACCTCGACACGTACCGGGACTGTGTGCCCGATTGCTTTACCACAACAACCATTAACCAAAAATGAATGCCCTCCAAACCACACTGAAACAACTCCGCCTCTCGGGCCTGATCCAAACGCTGGACGTGCGTCTGCAAGAAGCCGCTGCCAATCGTCTGAGCCATGCCGAGTTCCTCGAACTGATCTGTCAGGACGAACTGAACGTCCGGCAGCAACGGCTGATGGAACGGCATACCAAGCTGGCGGACTTCCGCCACTTGAAAACGCTGGACGACTTCGACTGGAGCTTCAACCCGTCCGTCCACAAGAAAGTGATTTTCGATCTGGCGAGCTGCCGGTTTATCCGCGAAGCCAAGGATGTATTGTTCCTCGGCCCGCCCGGGGTCGGCAAATCCCATCTGGCCCAAGCCATCGGCTACGAGGCCATCCGCCAAAAGTTCCTCGTGCTGTACCGCTCCATCTTTGATCTGGTGCGCGACTTCATGAAGGACGAGGCGTTCAACCAGCAGGACAAGACGCTGCGCAAATACTTGAAGCCCGATCTGGTCATCATTGATGACATGGGCTTGAAACAACTGCCCAAACACTCAGGTGAATATCTGCTGGAAGTCATCATGCGGCGTTACGAAAATCGTTCCACCATCATGACCAGCAACCGGCCGCTGGAGGAATGGGGGAAGCTGCTCTGCGACGTGCCCACCGCCGGAGCCATCATTGATCGTTTCCTGCACCACGCCCAAGTCGTCGCCATCACCGGCAAAAGTTATCGCATCAAGGAAGCGCCGGTGGTCTCCCAGGAAAACAAGAAAAGTGGCAAGTCCAACGAACCTTTGACCGCCGGGGCCGCGAGCTAAGGCTCGCAGCACGGCCCCGGCTCGTTTTAGCTGGCAGCGGAACCTTTTGCAAAAATCCCTTGATTGAAAAAACAAAACTGATATGAATCCCTCACCTCAGAGTGGCTGGTTTTGATTCGACCCTGACTGGCTGGTTTTCAACTGACCGGTGACAACTCGACATAGATAGGGCACTATTGAGAGTGGCGAAAGATTTTCAAAAGGTGATGAAAATAGCTTCAATGGTAGGGTGGGTGCATCGGAATTCCGCTAGCCGTCATATTCATTTAATTTGGGGTAATAGTACGGGAAAACGAACAATTAACATCACACCAAAGTTCTTGCGGAAGCTTCAAAGTTTCTGCTGGACAGCAGAATTCCTTTCGGGTCGGGGAAGCAAAACAAATTGTGGAGGATCTTTCGGGTTCTACCCAAAGGCGCCAAATCTCAAACTTCATCAACTAGTCAAAAGGTTAAAAGAAACAGGTTGGGCGGCTTTGATCCACAATGGAGAATTAAAAAATCTGAGGAAGAGAAATGATGGAAGCGTGGTTTCGGTAGAATTCGAGGGGCAAAGAATCAGAGTGGCCACCATTAACAAATTTATGGAAGCAAGATTAAACACAAGCGAGCCAGTACCAGAAAGCGTGCAGGAAGAACTTCAAGAATCGGGCTATACTTCGGCTGATGTACAAGCCATATTAACGGACATCAGGGAAGCTCAAGGATGGACACAAACCACACAAGCCAAGGAGGTATGCATTAAGGTGGTTAAGACCATTGGTATCGTATGAAACTAGACTTCAAATCACCCCGGCAAGACTTCGGAGAGGTGGAGGCAAAGCAACAGGGAGAAGCGAAAATGGATTGCAAGCTTTGGATGCTCCAGCAAGAGCGACTGAAGGAACTTCGGGTGCTGTTGCCTGGACAAGTCGAGCGGTACAAAGCAGGGAAGCTGGTAGGAGCTGATTTGGCTTCACTCTTGGGGCAGGTGGCAGGAAAGATCCATGCTGGCGAGTGGGGCAGCATGTGGGCAAACTGGAAGGCACTGGATGGATTAGGAAAGGTCAAGGGGTTCTGTGTGCTGGGTGGCTGGTACCAAGGGGATGTAAAGACACTGGCAAAGCCAGACAAGGGCGTACTGGAGGGCGTAAAAGCATTCAAACGAACAATGGTGGCAGAGGCTCTAAGACGGAAAGCTTCTGTGGCCAACATGGATTTGGCGCAAAGTCTTGTGGAGAATCAAAAAAGACTAGCTGGGGAAATTGAGACGGGTTTACTGTTTATGCAGAACAGGGTTTTTATATTTACGACTTGGAAGGAATTCTGGGAGTTTGTCGAGACATACAATGTAGTCAAGAGAAAGTTTAAGAATGATTTCGGAGATAACTACATTTGGGGGTGGTATCCCACAAAACAAAACACCAGCAAGGGTTAAGCTTGTGGTTAAAATGGGCTTCCATACATTTCAGAACGAAGTCCAACTACAAACTCCAAGTGGCGGCAAAAATGGTGTCCCTTGGTATAGCCTTTGCAGGTGCAAGAATTAACGCCATAGTTGACACGATAAACATCACCCTTTGAGCCAATCACATCAGCCTCGGACAAATCAGGATACCATTCTTTAACTGCGAGGACAAAAGGTCGGGTCTTGGTAATCATAATTAGTGTAAAATAGGTTTAAAGCCCAAAGTATTAACGCCACTTCCTGGAACATAGGTTGTACCAGCTTTGGTTGCTCTTTTTAATAGAAACTTTTTCGCATAAGCAATAGCAGATATCTTACGAAAGTAGCTAGTCATTGTATGACGGTTACCAATTGTAGTAATCATTTGCTTTGAAACAGTGAATCTGCCCGGTGTGAATTCATATACTGTTACACCAGCTACACAAGGAACTGCATCTTGGAAAAGTATTTGAGTTGTCTTAGTCATAAGTTTTATTCCCATCCACACTTAATATAAGACTACACAAATACTTTTCAAGTTGTTTCAAGCAAAAAAAGACATCATGAAATCCTTCTAAATACAAGGGCTTATGATGTTATAGGAATTACATGCTAATCCTTTTTAGTGCCTATAATGTAATCAGTTGCACGCTGGGCTTGAGTCGAAGTTTTGATGATAAGCTTGTTATCCTGCCTCAATACTTTAAGCCAGCCAGCTAGATAGGCGGCGTTAGTTTCCAACTTGCGATCAACTCCAGCGACACAACAGAGGAAGGCACTGCCAAGTTCTGCAATTAGTTCTTCTGAGCTGTAGGCATCACTGCCAAAACTAGTCGGAGTCAGTCGGTCAAGGCGGCTTTTGTGGCCAGTACTGTGAACAAGCTCATGATACAGGGTAGCATAGTAATCCCCTTCAGTGGCAAAGTGGGATTTGTCGGGCATGCTCACCGTATCATCACTAGGACTGTAAAAGGCAGAGGCAAAGCCATGCTTGACTTGTGGGGCGTCTTTATACCCTGAAAGGATGGAAGAGGCTACTGATGGTTCTACCGTGCTTACAGGGGTATCCTTCAAGCCTTGCACCTGCGCGAGATTGAAGAGGTAGTAAAAGCGGAGCATGGGGAAAGACTTAGCTTCGCCTGTCTTGCGGTCTTCGGTCTCAATCTCACGCCAAAACACCACGGGGCAAGATTTCTCTCCACGCTTCACTTGTGCGCCTTGCTCTTGGGCTTGGCGGTAGGTAAGCCAGTAAGGAGACTCGAACTGGCAAGAGTGAAGAAGCCAAGTGTTAATGCCAGAGTATGGGCGCTTGGAAACAAAGTTGCGGGGTAGTCCACGATTGACTTGCCAAGGTTTCTGCCATGGGGCAACGCCAGACTGCAACATGGTGCAAATGCGCTCGGTGATGGTGTCGTAAATGTTCATATTAAGCCTTGAAAGTAGTGGGGGCAATCGTTAAACCCTTCATGCGCCAAACTGCAATGGTCTCTTCAGCTTCTAGGCGGCTCTGGCCGTGGATACTGCCAATGCAGACACCGTCTAGGAGGACATCCCATGTTTTATTAACCTGTTCTGGATGATTTAAGAGGTTCACCCTGCTTAGGTTCTTGTTGCTCGTGTTTGTTTTAGAAGTTTTGCACATAGTCTTTTTTTTAACTGTTCTGTGTTGGCTTTGTCGGTTCATCAAAAGCCGGCGTATTAGGTGCGGTTGCTGGGAGTAGTCTTCAGAGGGCACCAGCAAAACCCACCTATGGAGCAAGGCAATGAACGACAATGCCAAAGAAGAACTAAAAAGGACTTGGTCAACAACTGAACAAATACGAAGCAACTACTACTGAACGAAGTGAACTGACTGAAGCAGTCGTGGGAATTACTGTAAGGTCCCGTTGGAAGCTTTAGGGGACAGGGAAGCTGGAGACGGATACCTGGAAGGAATTAGCCAAGTCTGCAAAACCTTAGAGGCTCCAGTCTTGGCTGTTTCGAGAGAGAAACGAAGGAGAAAGCTGACAAGTCTGGAGGTCAAGCTACCCTGCTTTCTTCTATAAATGTGATGTATTCGCTTTTAATAGATCGAAATAATTCCACATCAGCTTCCATTTTTGGCGGGCAGGTGCAGGCACCTCAATAAAGCCTTTGTCCGTCTTGAACCAAACGTGTTTAGACCAAGCCAGTTGTTTAAATTGATCAAGCGTCACCTCTTCATTTAGCGATTCAATCATTGGAAGTAAATGATCGTGTTCTACATCATCCAGATTGCCCAATATGCGCTGCTTTACTGGATTAATTGCTTTTCCATCGGCATCAATCGGATAATCCAGTCCTTTGGTAAAGTTCCAGGTTTGATCTTTTGTAATAAGCTGAAAATCTATAATGTCCGGGATTGTGTCAGGCGGCGTAATGTAACAAATAATGCCGATTTTTGCATAGCCGTCCGCATCCTCTCTTATCGTGTCGTTCATGGTTTGTGATATTGTCCTGACACCAAATTTATCCGCCTCAAGGGTAAAATAAGCTGGCATCGCCTTCCGCACCGCCGCCAATTTATCCTCTTGGCTTTTATCTGGAGATTTTGCAGTTGAATTTGTTGATTCTAAAGCCGTGTTTGTTTGGGTCTTAGCTAGTGATGTTGTTCCTAGCAAGGCAACCAAAGCGATAGTCATTTTGTTCATGATTGGCTTCACAGATGATTTAAGCTGGGATTGGGCTTTATTCCTTTTTCAGACCAGCATGTCCAACGAGTGGAGATTTCTTGCTTTAAATCTTCCACGGCCATCGGCTTCTTGCGAATGTGAATAACTTGGTGGCAGTTCGCGCAAACAACCCGGACATCTTGGACAGTAGCCTTACGACGCTTACCTTTAAACATGCTGAGGTGGTGAACAATGGCACAATTCTTGGCAATGTCGCCATAGAAGAGACTGAACTCGAAGCCGCAGCAGCAACATTTCAGACCATATTCTGCCTTCGCATCCGCCCTCAACTGCGGGTCTCTTACAGTAGTTTCACTGGCGCGCTTCTCTCCCTCTATACGAACCCTCTCGGACTGAATTGTTGAACTGACTGAAGCTACCAGTTTGATGCTCTTTGTATATATCTTCCACTCTTTTTCCAGCTTGATTGCTAAATTCTTGCCAATTTCATATCCAGATGCCCGCGCATTAACTAGCCCAAGTGGGAGGATGCCTTTTAATAGTTGATCACGAGGCAGACGCTTCTCAAGTGGGAGTAGAAAATCTATATCCACTTCGACATACCAAGCGGTTTCTGTTGGATTTCTGAAGCTAACCTCTTCATGGGGAGTTGTAGTCACTCTGCCGGAACCGATAAGTCCGGGACGGTCGTTGCCCTGCCGTAGAAAGAAAACTCGACTGTTTGTATCCATTGATTTGCGGTTGCCACAACTCCAGCCAATTTTAACAGTATTGCCCTTTTGGAATTTCGCAACATCTTTCTCATAGTCTTCCCACACAAGTGTGCCGTCGGAATGGCGTTGTTCAGGATTCCATGTTAATAAGTAGGTCATGTTGACATTCATTACTTAGTACTGTTAATTGCATTGAGCAGATTGCTTGCTTCGGGATAGCCGTTGGTTACAGCCATCTCAAGGTAGTGCTTGGAATAAGCCAAGTTTGTGTCCACATTCTCCCCTTTAAAATATATCTCTCCTAATCGGAATTGAGCGAAACCATCGCCGTTTGCCGCCTTACCTTCATAAGATGTGATTACATTCTGCTGAACAGCCTTCTTCTTCGCTGCCCTTGCCTGCGCCTGAGCTTCTTTCTGTTCTGGTGTCAACGGTGGGTGGAGGACTGCGTTAACGGCCTGAGCGCTGTAAGGAATTCCACAGTCGTACATAGGGACTGTTCTAGTTATTCCAGTTATATCCCTGTATTGATAGTTGCCGACCCGCATTGCAAGAAAATGAGCTTTCTGGCCGTCTGTCGCCATCTGAAGCGACGGGTAGTTAGTGATAAAACATTGCTTATCCTCAACACTGCCACCAACTGCACCATTAAACCTCACCTGGTGAACCAAAATACCATCACGCAACACCCGATCAATCACATGTGAAACCAAAATGGGATTGTCGTAAGTATCAGAATTGAACCAACCTGGCTGGCGAACATCGTAAAAACGATCTCCAATTTTGCGATAAACATCCTGCGCAAAAGCGGATGAAACCACTATTGCGAAAACAAAAAAATGCAAAACCTTTTTCATGATTGGAAAAGCGTAGCACCCAGAAAGTCAAGCGCAAAGAGAAAATTCGCCCACGCTAGCGCAAAACGCGAATGGCATAACCACTGCTGCATGAGCAAAACCAGCGAGCTCCAAGCCAAGAGCCTGTCCACCACCACCAGCACGCAATTCAACCAAGGAAAAATTCAGCAAACCGCAGTTTGCACGGTCGGAGACCAAAATGCAATTTCAGCGCCGTGCATTCCGCTCACGCAACCACCGGAAAACGGTGCCAAGCGCCATACCCAAAATGGCGGCAAAGGCCATATTTCTTAAAAAACGGTTCATATTTCATCTTTTTTTTGTTGAGCCACACGTTGAGCCAAAAAAGCTGTTGAGCCACGAAAAAAGGCTGTTGAGCCACATTTTTTCGACCAGAAAAAAGGTTTTGTCGGAAAGAGAAAAGTCGTAATCCCTTTGTAAACAAAGGCGAATGGACACATTTGCCATTCTTGCCACCCTGCCTTTTACCTGAAACGGCGGTTTAGCAAACCGGCGCCTTCAACCACTCGGCCATCTCTCCAACCTATTGATTTGCAATACTTTAAGAACGCTTTCGAGCTGTCAGCAAACATCTGTTTGACATTGGCCAACACTTGGCAGCAGGAAACCCGCCGCGCGTTCAAATCCGGAAACTGACACAGTCCGCAATGTCATGGTCAAAATCTATCAACGGACCCGGTCCACAGCAAGCGGAGATTCGGGAACATTTATCCCGGAGCTGATGATACGGATGGCCCGCCGCGTTTGTGTGGCTGCCACGATCAGGCCGAAGGCCACACGGCGACCAAGCAGATTGGCAACAGTGAGTTTTCCGGCCCGGTCCGGGTGCAATGTACCGGCTACATGATTCGCGATGGGTTGCGGGATAATATCCACGAAAACCCCCCGTTCGTTTTTGCGACTTTAGGGGTCAGCAAATTCGAGATCCGAAAGGCGCGGCCACATGGTCGCGTAGAAGTTAACTTCAAGAATCAGTTTTGTAGCTAGGCATCGCTCTCCTACTGCGCGCGACCTCGCAAACCCAAAGGCAAAAGCGCGGGAAAGGGAGCGTGCGGTTCGGCTTGATACCAATAGGCCACCGAGGCAATGTCGTCCGAGAGCAGTTTATATTTACCGTCGTCACCCCAGCCCAAGGCTTGGATGGTGACTTTCAAATCGCGGTCAAAGCAGATCGGGTCCAAAATGTGCCAGCGATACAGACTCCAGTAATTGGGCGGCTCATGGTTTTCGTTGGCCGGCAGTGTGGTGCCGCTGTAGGCCGTCGAGAACGGTTCCCGAAAGCCATAGCTGCCGCAAAAATAGTCCTCGGTTCCCGTGCCGCAGATGGTGGGAAACTTCCCATCGCCGTCCATGAAAAATTTGACCTCGCCTTCACCGAACCAACCTTTGCGGCGTTGGGTCCAGGCGAGGAACGTGCCCACATACCGGCCCTGGCCCCGCACGCCGTCGAGGATGACATAAGGATTTTGACGGGACGTATCGGCGCGGCGCCACTGCGCGTGGAAGTAACCCGCCTGTTTGGGCACCGGTGTCAGCGCGTAATTGATCTGGAAGGCCAGAAGTTCCAGGTCCTTCGTGCCTTCATTCGAAAAGGTCACGCGCGCGTGGCGCCGGAACGGCATGGGCCAATAGCAGTTCATGGCGTTGGCCGGATTCACGATCACCATTTGCGAATTCACCCGGGCAAACGTCGAGTGACCGACGGCAAAGAAATCGGGCGCCGGCACCTCGACCGACGGACTCGTTTCGTCGTCCCAATAAAAGCGCAGCACGTTGGCGCGGCTCAATCCTTCCACCATCCAGATATGCTGGATTTCGCCGGGTCCATCGACGTCCATAAGGGTTACGGTCTCGCCTGCGTTCACGCGCAGGAACGGTTTCACTTTCCACCCTTGTCCCAGGGTATCCGCCGCCCGAGCACTCGCCGCAGGTTTAGGTTCGCCCGGGTTGGGTTGCGCCATGCCTCCCTGACCCTTCGCGCCGGATAGATTCTCCGCCGAAATGGAGCGGGTCTGCGTGGCGGTCAACAGCGAGAGTGTGGCGAGGCCGGGGACCAGCGCTGCCGCCGGCAAGGCCGCGCCGACGGACATTGTTGTCTGGCGAGCACTACACCCGAAAAGCGCGGTTAACAAGCTGGCGAGGCCAGCCGCAGCCATTGCTCGAATCAAATTAGCAGGTCGGTTGTTCATAGGCGTTTCAGATTTGGTTCTTTGGATTGGCTTCAGTGTCGGCTGGGTCGCCGACCAAGCCAAGCCTGATTGTGGTTTCGGACTGCGGTTTGATGAGCCGCAGCTAGGTCGGAAATTCAAGATCGCGCGGCCTCATTCGCAAACTCGCGCAGTTGAATCGCCGCGAAACGAGCGGCGGCCTGGAAAGGAGTCAAGAGTTCCACGCCTGAACTCACGGCGTAGTTGGCGTATCGAAAAACACGCCGCTCAGCACCGCATTGTCACCTCGAATATGATTCACCCGGACCCGCACGGATTGGCGGCAATGATAGACGGCATAGACTCCGCCGGTGAAGTTGGAGTAAACCTGAGTTGGGGTGATCAGCTTCCGGCTTTCCAAATCGAATAGTTCGACGGATTGGCGCCGGCCCTTGCGGTCAAGATCCACAAAGTAGAGCGCCAGTTGGTAGGCCAGCGGCTGCTTGAGCGCCACGTCTACGACCAGACATTGCTGGCAGGCCGCCGGATTGCCGCAGTAAAGCACGCCGCTACAGCGTGCCGCGCCATTCGTCGGACCTTGGGCCAACGCCCGGGAATCGAGCGCCGCTTCACCCCAACCGCCCGTGCGGCCTTGGCGATGGATGACGGTGGCCACATAGTTGGGAAGTTGGACGCGATCGTGGTCTGCGCCATCGGCAGCATACAGAACGCTGCCGGCCGATCCGTATTTGCCACCCCAGTTGCCACTGGTGGTGCGATCCGCTTTCACGAAGGTCGCCGGGAACTGCCACGGTACATCCGTGAAGGCCGGTGTTCGACCGGAGTAGGCCATGGTCATTTCGTTGGTGCCAGGCTGCATGTCGTCAAAAATCACAAAGTCCCGGTTGGTGCTCGCGCTGCCAACTCCCGGGACAGAGTGGAAGGTTCCATTTTGCCAAGCCAGCTTGCCATTAATGCGAATGCGCTGGAGATTTTTTTCCGCCGTGGGAATGCCGATGCGTCCGAGGGTGCCGGCTGGCGCAGTGAGGTTGGCCCGTCCTTTGGCCACATCAAAGGCGGCGCGGAGAATTCCCTTGGGCGTGGGCACGGCGCCAGAGACGGACGTGAGCGTCCGGCCGAGATGGGGGAATACTTCGTAAGCGCCGAAGCCGGGCGCAACGGGTTTGATACCCAAGGTCTCCTCAGTAAGCCATTGGGTCACCCCCGAGCCCCACGGATGGCAGAGGCTGGTGTAGCCCGATTGGCAATTTGGGACGGCGTCGTTATGACCCAGAACCTGCGCCCAAGCCGGCCAGAAGGTTTCGAAAAAGCAAGTGCCGCCATAGTCGAGTTGGCCGCCCCAGTCGTCGCGGATGGCGGCCAGGGCTTCGTTGTAGCGGTTCATCCGGGCCATCGCTTGGATCACGAAATATTGGTTAAAAGGGGAAAAGGAAACGCGTGTGGCTCGGTTACTAAACTCCCGGCCAAAGAACTGTGCCTGTTCGGCTGGCGTGGCAAACCCGGCGTCCACCGCATCAGCAGCCGCATGCAATCCCAAGTGGTCCGGCCAATGAACCTCCGCCCGCAATTCGGCGATGCGTTGGTCCGCCATTTTTTGGAATTTTTCGCTGGTGGCCGTCTCCCCAAGCGTCAGCATGCTCTCGGCGAAGGCGCGGCTGGCGCGGATGAATAGCAGGCGATACGCGTTCTTGGTCTCCGGAGTGGAGTTGGGATCTTCAAAGCCCGCGCCGAGCCGTTCATCCCAACCGTAGAAAGCAATCGGCGGATCAGCATAAATCTGGTTGGCGTGTTCGAGCTTGGCTTGGGCGTTGGCGGCGTATTGCCGGAGCATGGCCGCATCGCCGCTGTAACGGTAGTAGTCCAGCAAACTCAAGATCCAGTAGAGCGAATAGCTTTCGATGCCGTTGTCACCGGTGGCGGTGCGCTCGAGGTTGGCTTTCACAAAGTCGCGGTTGCCGAAGGCCACGAGCGCGGCCGCCTGGGCCGGGTGCGCGTCGCCGGTCCAGGATTGACGATCGCTGCGCTCCATGAGGATCGCGCCGAAATAATTTTGGAGCAGGTTTAATTTGACGCCATAAGCCCCGGTGTACCAGATGCGCGTGAGTAGCGGATCGCTGCAGGCAAAACTGCCTTCGTAGTTCGCCGGTTTGATCTGACAAACCAGCCGCACCGCCGTGATGTGCCAAGGTCGATCGAAAGTGCGGACATGAACCCAGCCGAACCGGACGCCTTCATAGAGGCTGGGGTTCAACTCCAGCCGGTAGGTCAGGCCATATTTCACCGGCACCTTGGTTTTCGCCGGGCTCTGCGCGCCGGCATTCACAATGGCCGGTTCGTTGTATTCACTGATGCTCATTTCCACCGCACCGGAAAGATCCGGGCTGTCAAACTCCAGCCACGCAGCACTCTCCACGCCGAAATCAAACCGCAGGGAACCGAGGCCACGGACCGTCACTCGGGAAGGTGTCTTGGTGACGGAGTTAAGGTTGCTGAAGGCCTGCGGCTGATCGGTGGTTACGGCCCGCGGTCCCAGAAGATAGGTTTGCAAGCCGTCCGTCGCTTGTGGGTCGCTCCATCGGAAAGCTGCCAGGGGGTCGGGTGATTCGGGGACGACCCTTTTGGTGAAACTCCCGCCGTGCAGCCCCGGATAGGGCTCGAGGATCGGAGAGTTGCCTTGAATCCACCGGGCGTTGGCCGCCGAGATTGCTGGGCCGGGACAGCAGATTAGACCGAGGGCAAGGGCTGATATATGAACCAATGATTGGAGATGTTTCATTCCATAAGCCAATCATGGTCACCGCCGCTAGTGCGCCAGCTTCGGGGTGGGCACTCTCGGCGGATGAAAGAACAGCGCCAGCGCCACGGCGGCGATCAGGCCGCAGATCATCGGCACCAGGAACAGGCCGTGATAATTGGTGATGCCGTCGTGCGTGAAAACCTGCTGGCCCAGAAACGGGCAGATGGAATTGGCCAGCAAGGCGCCCAAGCCCAGCACCATCACATTGAACAGGCCCTGCGCGCTGGCCCGCGCGTCCTTGGGAAAATAGGCGTCGGCAAAAATATAGACCGTGGCGAAGAAAAACGCGTAGCAGACGCCGTGCAAAGTCTGTACGGCGATGATGAGGCCCGGGGATTGCGGAAACCAGGCGTACACCGCAAATCGGGCCACGTGCCCTAGGACGCCCACGATCATGGTCGTGCGCCAGCCCAGTCGTTTGAGCGTCGCCCCCAAAATGAACATGGTGAGCATTTCCGCAATCTGGCCCACACTCATTACCGGCATGATCCAATTGCCCGGGATGCCCACACCACCCGCCGCCGGCGCCGTGCCGAGAAAGCTGCCGGTCCAATTGAAATAGGCATTCTGGACAAACGAATCCACCAAGGTCACGAGCCACAACACCAGCACGAACGGATGCCGCAACAAGCGCAGGGCTTCGAGCCAGGCGAATTTTTCCGCCGCGCCTTCACTGGCTTTCTTGGGGGGCGTATGGGGCAGGACAAAGCTGAACCCGGCAAGCAGGAGCGAGGCGAGGCCCGCCACCGCATAGGTCCAAGCTGTGGCAGCCTTGAGTTTCTCCCCGGTCAAGCCCGAGCCCAGCATCGCGCCGAGCCAGGCCACCGGACCGTGTGGGTCGAGTTGGTGGACCTTGTCCCAGTCCACCAAGATGAACGTGAACGGCCAGGCCGCCAGGACCCAGCCGAGCGTGCCGCCGATGCGCACCAGGCCAAATTCCTTCTGGGGATCCTGCATGTGGGCAAACGCGATAGAATTCACGATGGACATCGTGGGCACAAACAGCAGGCAATGTACCAGCATCAGTCCGAAAAATGGCCAGAACAGGTGGGTGAACGCCAACCCGAGCATCGCCAACCCGCCCAAGGCGTGGCTGAAGGCAAGAAACTTCTCGGCGGCGAAATTGCGATCGCAAAACTGGTTGCTGAAAAACATCCCCACGATGGCCGCCAAGGGGAACGCGCCCAGGATCCAGGCTTGCTCTCCGGGCGAAAATCCCAGACTGGGCAAGTAGCTGAAGATCAACGGAAGCCAGGCGCCCCAGATGAAATACTCCAGCAACATCATCACGAACAATTTGGCACGGTTATTCATAAAAGCCTGACCACTTTGCCGGTGCGCACGGATTTTTCCTCGGCGG
>Ga0364901_10215_pt1 | contig 21461 bp, 20 predicted proteins | sample ExccelJu500002D4_FD_206968 | JGI IMG/M metagenome (GOLD analysis project Ga0364901, IMG submission 206968) | Enriched cells from Trout Bog Lake Hypolimnion, Wisconsin, USA - BchlTB.July09.5000.02.D4 | ecosystem: Environmental > Aquatic > Freshwater > Lake > Hypolimnion/Profundal zone | place: USA...
GATGCCGAGTTGTCGGCATGCGAAGGGCATCATGACCAGGTCCATGCGATGGTTTGCCATGGCCAGATATTGGTCCGAATCCGGCTCGTGGAAGATATACGCGAATTTCTCACAAAGGAGAGTGGAGAGCAGCGTGGTGGCAGCAAAGGTGAGGCAGACCACGCGGATGCGCTGGCGACCACTCCATTGATGGATCGAGAGGATGAGATCTGGCATGAACGCGCTGTGCAGCAGTCAGAAAATTAAATACAAAGCAGAGCTTCTAATATCAACGGCAAATATAACGATAATAAAGAGATGCTGAATTATTGCGAAGTGATGCCTTAGCAATTTCTAGCGTACCGCAATCTGTCCATAGGTTGGCGTCGTCGGAGTCCATGCAGTCGAACTGATGGTTCTTGCAGGGGCACTGCTGCCCGACAGGTTCGACGTAAATACGTCGACTGACAACTGACTACTGGTTGCGGTGTAGACATACAAGTTGTCGAGCGCATCCACAGCGAGGCCGTAGAGAGTGGCTGCTGCAATGCCGGTAAGGGCACGCGCGGGGGTTGCATTGCCGGTTGCACCGGGAGCGAACTCCAGCAGAATGGATGAGTTGCTGGGCTGGTTGAAGGACGCCACATAGATGTTCCCCGACGAATCGATGGTTACGCCGGATGGCAAACTGATTTCGGTGGCAGTACCAGTCAAAGTGGCGGCGGGCGCAGAATTGCCGTTCGCTGTCGATGAGAAGATGAGGATGTCGTTTGCCTGGGTGTTGGCGACATAGATGTTCTGCGCAGCGTCCACGGCGATTTGGGAGGCCGATTTGAGTGTTGTAGCAGAGCCGCTGATCAGGCGTAAGGGAGTGGCGTTAGTGCCTGCGTTTGCAGCGAAGATGTAGATCGAGTTTCCGCTTAGAGCATAGATCAAGCCGGTTGAATCCACTGCGATGGAAGAAATGATTGAAGTCAAACTGCTGCTGGTAATAACACGTGCGGGAGTAGCGCTGCCAGTGGCTCCAGGCGCGTAGACGAGAATTTCCTGGAGAAATGGTGGAGCAGTGACGACCGTGGCGGAGACGTAGAGATTGCCGACGGTATCGACGGCTACGGCATCGTAGGCGGTTTGGCTGGGCACGGTTATCGTATTGGAAGGTGTGGAACTGCCGGATGCGTTTGCGGGAAACTCCAGCACGCTGTTGGTGAGGGCAGCACTTCCGTTCTGCACGACAAACAGGGTAAAGGCTGGCCCAGGCGCGGGCGAGTTGGTATTACTCCCGCATCCAATCACGAGCAGGAGCATGGAGGCTGCAGCGATCGAAAATACATACGTCAGCGGCTTCATGGATTCTTCCTTGCCATTATTTCATTTTGCTGAACTTGCAGTCTCCCGAAGTTTATACCCGCAGCGTTCTACTGCAACGGAAAACAGTCGCTGATAACAGGGAAGGTTACTGGCCGGATTGGACGAATCGTACCGCTGGTATACGTCTAGTCCCTACCATTTAGGGGCGGAATCGGCTACACTTGTAAGGTTGTCCAGAAACGCCAAGGAAACAGCATGCCAAAGTTGAAGACTCATTCGGGCGCAGCTAAGCGCTTCACCAAGACTGCGTCGGGCAAGTTCAAGCGCGGCCAGTCGAAGACGCGCCACATCCTCACCTCGAAGGCCACCAAGACCAAACGCCACCTCGGCCAGTCGGTTTTGATCTCCAAGGCGGATACCCCGAAGATCGCACGGATGCTTCCCTACGCCTGAGAATGGCAGGGAGGGCCGAAGTTTTTCAAGTCGAGCCGCTATCCGGCAAGCTGAAATTCAGAGTTTTGAAATCAGCAATCCGTGAAGCAAAGGGCCAGCAAAGCGTTACGGCCCCTGGGAATTGCGAAGCGAATCCCACCGAGACCTGGAGTTGCCTAGCGCGTGAAGAGGAACCCTTTCCTCCAGCCGCTTAACCGATATACGCAAAAGGAGAACTACGATGCCCCGTGTAAAGCGGAGTACCAAACGCAGCGACCGCCGCAAGAAGATTTTGAAGCGTGCGAGTGGCTATTTCCTGACAAAATCCAAGCTATACCAGGCGGCGCAGGAGGCAGTAGAGCGCAGCCTGAAGTTTGCGTACACTGGGCGCAAGCAGAAGAAGCGGCAATACCGTGCACTGTGGATTGTGCGCATCAATGCGGCCTGCCATGCGAATGAGATCAGCTATTCGACGTTCATCAATGGACTGAAGCTGGCGGGCAATGTGCTGGATCGCAAGATTCTGGCGGAGATTGCAGTGCATGATGCAGGGGGCTTTACCACGCTAGTGGGTACGGCGAAGGCCGCGCTGGCCAGTGCCAAGGCATCCCGCGAGAAGGCCAAGAAGTAGGATATTGATTGGCTTCACGAACGACGGGCGTGGCTTCGGCCATGCCCATTGTTTTTTGGGCTTAATAAGGCCTATGGTTTTCCGGAGCAGAGGAGATTGCCCATGTTGATGGATACGAGCAGCAAAGCTTCGCGTCGTCAGATTGCCGATGAGTTCAAACAGCGCAAGATTCCTCGTGGCATCTTTGTAGTGCGTTGCAGTGCCACTGGGGAAACCTGGGTTGGCTCCTCGCCGAACCTTGCTTCTGTACGAAACTCTCTTTGGTTTCAGCTTGGCACCGGGCAGTATCGCAACCGGCCTCTACAACAGGCTTGGCAAGAACACGGCGAAGGGGCCATGACGCTGGATGTATTGGAACCGTTTGACGACGAGATGTCGCCGCTTCTGCTCAACGACTTGTTGACTGAGAAAAAGAAAGAGTGGGTTCAGCGGCTACAGGCGCAGCCGCTATGATCTCGGACATTTGAATGAGGCGCGCACTACTGTGCGCCGCGGCGACGCAGGATGGTTTTGATGGTCTCGAACATGATGAGCAGGTCAAGGCCCAGCGTCATGTGCTTGACGTAATAGAGGTCGTACTCCAGCTTTTCCTTGGTTTCGGCCAGTGTGGCGCCGTATCCGAATCTAACCTGGGCCCAACCGGTAAGGCCGGGTCGGATCAACGTACGCATGTAGTAGAAGGGCAGCTCTTGTGTGAGCCAGGCGACGAATTCCGGGCGTTCGGGGCGCGGGCCGACCAGTCCCATATCGCCTCGCAGCACGTTCCACAACTGAGGAATCTCATCGATGCGCGTCTTGCGCAGGAACATGCCAACTCTGGTGACTCTTGGGTCGTCTTTGGTGGCCCACTGTGCACCGTCTGACTCCGCATTGGTGTACATGGTACGGAATTTAACGACATCAAAGACGCGACCTCCCATGCCGACGCGGGGCTGGCGGAAGAAGAGCGGGCCTTTGGACGAGAGCTTGACAGCAAGGGCGACGAAGGGGAAGAAGGGTAAGAACAGCAAGAGCCCGACGGCTGCTACCAGGAGGCTTACCATCTGCCGGGTGAACTGTTGCGAAGCACGAATGCGGAAACCTTCACTGTAGAGAAACATGGAGGTTGTCTTCTGGGAGGATGTTCAACTCGAAGCAGCCCAGCGTAAACAGGTCTGGATCTCAGTTCTTGAACTGGAAGTTCTCCTCGTTGCACCTCCATGGCCACGATGATGCGGTGAATGGGAGGCTGGGCCTTGGATAGGCGGTCAAGAACTGAGATCCAGACCTGTTTACGCTGGGCTGCTTCGAGTTGAACATCCTCCCAGAAGACAACCTCCATGCCAATGTCTGGGTGGGCCCGGATGGCCTCGACGATGGATCGCGCGTAATCCCCGGCTCCCAGCACATAGACGCGCTCGCGAAAGAACTTGTGTCCTCCGACCCATTCGTATGCCCTGCGCAAGAGGAGAAAGGCTGGGGCCAGCAAAGCGAATCCAAGGGCATAGACGAAGGGCCCAATGGCTACTTCTGGATCGAAGGTGAGGAAGGCAGAGATGAGGAAGCAATCCAACCCGAGCACAAGCAGGATACGAAAGTATATTTGCAGGCGGGCAGTGAGGATTCTGGGTTCGTACAGGTCGAAGTAGTAGGAGAGGAAGAGGGTAAGGAGGGTGATGAGAGCGATCTTGAGCAGGCCTTGCTGGTAGTGCAGGGCAATGTAGGCGTCGGGGCCGAGCATGATCCAAGTGGCGGCCAGGAAGCAGGCGTAGACGATACCTGCTTCGCAGAGGAGCAGGATGATAGTGCGCGTTGGATAGTAGACATTTAGGAAGCGGATCATAGCCTATGGTGCCCCTGGTTAATCTTCAATCTTGTCGTATCCGTCGTAGCCATAATAGCCCCCTGTCTGGGGAGGATTTTCCACGGCATTAAGCACAAAGCCAAGAACCTTTGAGGCCTTGAGTTCGGCGAGAGCGCGCTGCGCAACCATGTACTTGGTGGTGCCACCGCGGGCAATCATCAGCACGCCATCGCAGGAGCGAGCAAGATTGACTCCGTCGGAGACGAGGTTGACGGGGGAGGAGTCGACGACGATCCAGTCGAAGTAGGGCGAGACGTCTTCAATCAGGCGATTAAAGCGGCGATTGCCGGAGAGGTCGGCGGCTTTATCCGCGGCGAGGCCTCCGGGAATAAAGACCAGTGAAATAAGGCCATGGGGCAGGGGATGGCCCGAATCGCCAGGTTTGGCACGCTGCATAGTCTGAAGAAGAGTGGCTTTGCCAGCCAGGTATTCGGTGAGGCCGGGCCCCTGTGGCGCGCCCAGCAGCTTATGCAGCGAGGCACGGCGCATGTCGCCGTCGATGAGCAGAACGCGGTTGGCTTTATGCCGGGCAAACGAGATGGCCAGGTTAATTGCAACAAAACTTTTGCCCTCTTGCGGCAGACCGCTGGAGACCAGGATGGACTTGAGCGTGTTAAGGTCTCGAAATTCCTGCATGCGCGAACGCAGACTACGGAACTGTTCCACGGCGGCGCCGCGATGTTCCAACGAGGGAAGTTGATGGAGGGAAGGCACCCAGACGTGTTGCTGGATGTTGTCTGGAGCGAACGGTTCATCAACGGGCGCCACGGCGACTGGTGCTACTGGAATCGGCGCAACGTGTAATGGAGCTATTGGTGCGGGGATAGTTGCCACGGGAATTGGCTGAGGAATGGATGCTGCGGGGATGGGGGCAGCAGTGGGAGCAAGATTCACTGGGTGCGCGGGCAGCACTGCATCCGGCATGGTATTGACGCCATCGCCGGCGTTTTGGGAGACAATGGGGTCCTCGAGCGTACGCTTGGTGGAGTCGAGCTCAGCCTGGCGCAATGCTTCGTAGATTTTGCTCATCTTGTCTCCCCTCTATCTCCACGGAGTGGATTGGTTAATGAGGAGTGCGTAGGGTTTGCTGCAAGGCTGCTGGGAACGGAGGATGCCATAAAGGTTTGCGGTTCCAAAGCAAGATCGCGAACGACGGCATGGACGAGAGCGACGGGAATCTGATGCAGTTGTTCCACATAGGCAAGGATAAGTGCCTGCTCGCAGATGAGATTGATAATGCGCGGGATTCCACGGCTTGCGCGGTATATAGCAGCGATGGTGTCGTCCGGAAAGATGCGGTCGGAGGAGCCTGCGATGAGAAGACGTTGGGTGATATAGGCGGAAGTTTCCTCGGCAGTGATGGCGTGAGTACGCGCCCAAAGTGCAATTCTTTGGCGCAGTTGTCGCAGATCGGGGGCGGTCAGCTTCTCCTCCAACTCGGGTTGGCCTGACAGAACGATCTGCACCAGCTTGCGCGTGTCAGTTTCGAGATTGGTTAGCAGGCGAATCTCTTCCAACTGCTCCCAGCTTAGGTTTTGTGCCTCGTCGATGACGATGACGCAGGATTCGTCTCGGCGAAAACGTTCCACCAGCCATCGATTGAGCTGGATCAGCATTCCAGATTTGGTTCGGTTCTGCGGTACTATGCCGAAGTCGGAGAGGATAAATTCGAAAAAGTCGAGGACATCGAGGCGTGGATTGAAGACGAACGAGGCGAAGATGCGACCAGGATCGAAGGAAGCGAGTGCACTGCGCAGCAAGGTGGTTTTGCCGGTACCTACCTCGCCAGTGAGCACGATAAATCCTTTGTGGGAGCTGATGCCGTACTCCAGCGTGGCCAGCGCTTCACTGGTGTGCGGCATGCGCACGAGGAAGCGAGGATCGGGGCTGTCGGCGAACGGCGTGCTATTCAGATGGAAGAAGCTCTTATACATAATTATCCACGGGCTTCCTCTAACGGTTCATTTGGATTCTTGCGTCTGAAGAGCCTCTTCAGGCGGGATGGCTTGCTGCTGAGCGCCACATCACCGGACCATGCGATGACGGCCAACGTGGGGAGCTGAGTGAAGGCCCAGACGTCTCGCTCGTTGCGCAATGCGGTGTCTCTGTATTCCAGCAGGGCGACGAAGAGCAGACCCAATGCGAAGCCTCCTGCCAGCCCGCCCGAGGCGAAGACACGTCGCTTGGGATAGGTTGGATTATCGGGAAGATTGGCTGGATCCAGCACGCTGAAGGTCTCTCCTTGCTGGCGGTTTTGCAGATCGGTGGACATCTGGGCCTGCTTCAATTTGCTTGAAAGGCTATCGTACAAGGCCTGCGAGGTCTGCGTGTCGCGGGTTAGTTGCTTGTACTCCTCTTCAACCTGAGGGGTGGACTGAATGCGCGTCTGGTAGTCGTGTATCTGCTTATTGATCTGAGCCTGTTCGGCGCGCTTTTGCTGGATACCGAGGTCATTGGCGCGGATGCGTGCGCGCAGGTCCTGCGCCGCGACTGAGTCGTTTCCGCCGAGGGGTGCCGGTGCCGCTGATGCCTGTCCAGAAGTGGGGTGGGCGATTTTGGCGCGCAGGTCGGCAATCTGGCGGTTGATGGCAATCACGTCAGGATGATTTGCGTTATAGCGCTGGGTAAGAGTGGCCTGCTGAGCGAGCAAGGTCTGAAGCTGCTGTTCCTGGGTCAGTGGCGAAACGGCGGCGGGAGCGGCTGCGGACTGTGAAGCAAGCATCCCCTCCATCAGGGACTTGTCTTGTTCCATGCGGCTGAGTGCCTGGGTGGAGGCTTCGAGTTGAGAATTGAGGCTATTGAGGATGTTGATGTTCTGGCCCTCGTCCTCTGGCCGCATGCCGAAGTATTTGCGTTCGAAGTCGGCCAACTTGGCGTTTTGATCATCCAGTGTGGTAGCGGCATTGCTGAGCTGTTCTTTGATGAAGTCGGTTGAGCCCGTGGTGGCATCCGTCTGATCGTTGAGATTGGCGGTAATGAACAGCGATGTAATTTCGGCGCAGACCATTTGTGCGGTATGCGCGTCGCTGGCGGTAAAGGCAATGGTAAAGCCAGGAATCCCGTTGGCTCGCGCGAAGCCGGTTCCCAACGGTTCAATATCGATGTTCTTGCGCGCCAGTGCAATGCGGTCGTCCGTGGTCAGCTTCTGGTCTGAGTACAAGTTGAACTTCTCCACGAGGGGAAGAATGCTGGAGCGGCTCGCTATCTGCTGGTTGATGGTGGCCAGGCGGCTGCCGATGTCCTCCGTTACGATGGACTTGACCAGATCGTTGGAGACCTTCTGCTGACCGATCTGCACGCTGGACTGGGAGACGTATTGCGCGGGGATGTAGAGAGTGGCTGCCACGGCGATGACCGGCAGTATGATGGTCGGGATTCCGATGATCCACCAGCGGCGCTTGATGATGGTGATGTAATCTTCCGTATTCAGTGGTCGGTGGCCAAGCATTTCATGCTCCTTACGAGCGCCCAAGGTGGGTTGCCATGGGAGAGTAGGTAAGTCCGAAGCCTGCGACATTGGAGAGGCCGCTGAACAGATTGACGGCCGCAGCGGTGCCTTCGTTTGTCTGGTTCTGCAAGGTGTAACTTGCGTATGCCGAGAGATTGCGAACAATCGAGCGGGAAACCTGTACACCCAGGACGGTGGTGTAAAAGGTGAAGGGTAGACTGGCAGCCGAAGGAACTTGTGAGCTCTGGGTATAAGCCGCGCTGAGGGCGCAGAGCCAGACGCGGTCCAAAGTGCGGCTGGTAGAGAAGCTGATGCTATCGGATATTGCTCCGCCTACTACACCGGAGCCACTGCTGCTGCTGCGCGTAAAAGCCATGTTGGCCTGGGAAAACTCACCGGAGTAGCTGGCAGATACGTTGGCGAACAGACTTAGCGCTCTTCCGCTGCCGGGTGTGCCGGAGTCGTTCCACTGCGGGCCCGATGATGCTGAGATGCCGAACTTGCGAGTGAGTTGGTGCGAGTATTGCATGCTTGCGCTCTGGCTGGAAAAACCTGGAGTGGGTACACCGAGGCTAGTACCTGAAAAGGCATTGCGCGAATAAGAGTAGTTGCCGCCTAGAGAGTTGCGCGCATCGATGCGATGATTGAGTCCCAGGCTGAATGATTTGCTGTCGCTATTCAGGCCAGGGGTGGTTTGCGCGGAGTTGTTCAGAAAGCGAGTGATTGCGTAAGTACCGGAGGCACTCATCGAGGTTTTGCCGGTGATGGCGCGCGCGATGCTGAGGCCGCTGCTATTGGAGATGCGGGTGGCAAAGCCAGAGAGCACCCCTTGGCTGGCAGGAGCGACTGGGCCGGCGTTTGCGCCTGCTTGCACCGGATTGACTCCCAGATCGCCCACGCCGGGCACACCGGATAGACCGCTGGATGCTGTTCCGGGGAGATAGTTGACGGAATCGGAGAGTACAAACGTCCAGCGCTGGGCATGGATTCCCTGGGTAAGTGCCAGGTTGAAAAAGTTGTAGGAAGATTGGCCCGAAGAACTCCACGCACGTCCTCCGGAGAAGACGGTGTTGAAGGGGTAAAGCTCACTATTCGTAATAAACGCCAGGTCGCCGGAAAGATTGGTGGAGGAATTGACGCCCGCATTGCCAAAGTAGTTGGAGGCCATGCTCTGCGAGGCGCTGACAGCGTACTGTAACGTTCCTGAGGCACTGGGTAGGCTAAAGCCCGTGGAGACGGGGGATGCGGAGGCGGCGGGCAGTGCCTGCGCCAAGAATGTTGCTGGAAGCGTCGCAGGCAGCATCAGGAACAGGGCAATCTTCATCGGGGCGGCACGCTTTGCGATGGGCTTGGAGGTACGCCGCAAGATGGGCTGGGATCCCTTCATCATTGCACCACGATGGTGTCGCCGGGAACGAGCGTGATTCCCTGCATATCGCCCTTCTGGATGGCACGGGTGTAGTCGAAGGGTATCTTCTGCTGTTTGTCGCCGCGCAGGATATATATTTTTTTCTTATTGGCGTAGGGGGTCAGGCCTCCGGCTGTGGCGATGGCCTGCAGTATTGTCATTCCCGGCGTGAGGTTAATGGGGCCAACGTGATTGATCTCGCCCATCATATAGACCTGCTTGCTATTGACCGCCATCACGGTTACCGTGACGACGGGATCGAGCAGGTATTGCTTGAGGAGCGTGGTGATATTGTCGCCCAGTTGCATGGGGGTAAATCCGGCGGCCTGGACATCATGCAGCATGGTCATGGATATCCGCCCATCCGGCCTGACGGGCACAGTTTCGGTGAGGTCAGCTTCGCCACGCACCATGATCAGAAGGGAATCCGATGGTCCAATGATGTAGCTAGGCGTGACATTTGCAGCATGGTTTGGCTGCGGCGTAGAGGCAGGTGGGTGCGGAGCCGATGGTGCAGTGGCCGGGTGATTGATTGCAGGCGTGGCGACCGGTGTGGTGGAAGGTGCAGCGGCGGGCGTGGAAGATGTTTTGCCTGCTGGGGGTGGCAGTTTGGCGGTCGTCTGCTGGGCAACGCCAAAGGCAAGCGCCGGGAGAAGGCAGATCGATAGTAAAGTGCAGCGAAGAAAGGTCATAGTCCTGCCGATCCGTTCGTGACACGCCATGTAGCCGCTTACGGTCCGCATCCAGACTCTATGGCGGCATCCTTCCGGCTCTACCTATACAAACAGGGATCCAACGCTATATTGCCTAACTGGACCGCAAGCAACCTGTGTACCCTTCTGTTTGGTACTCGATAAGAGGTAGTACACTCTAGCCAATTTTACACTCCACGCATGGTGCTGTTACTCCGCTATGCACCATGCTGAATACCTGTCGAATACACCAAAAGACGTACACCGCTAAAGGGGCTTCATCGTGCGATAATCCGATGGGTATTTGAATTGCAAGGTGAACCCGCGTGAATTCGAATCCGAGACTTACGACAGCCGAAACCTGGATGAAACCTGCCCTGGAAACCAGCGGGCCGGCGCTGCTTGTCTGCCTTCTACTAGTGCTGCTGTACCACGGGGTTGCAGTGAAGCTGGTGACGGACTGGTATGAGCTACCCGACTTTTCCCACGGATTTCTGATTCCTTTTTTTGCCGCCTTTCTGTTGTGGGACAAGCGGCATCAACTGCAGCGTACCGTGGTTGCGCCCAGCTGGGCAGGTATATGGCTGGTAGTCCTGGGGCTGTTTACGCTGCTTTTGGGGATATTCGGGGCAGACTTGTTTCTGCAACGCATTTCGTTTGTCCTGCTGGTGGCTGGACTCCTATGGACACTGCTGGGTCGGGCTATGCTGCACCAACTCGTCTTTGTGCTGTTTGTTCTTTTGTTGGCCATTCCGCTGCCGACCATTCTGTTTAACCAGATAACCTTTCCCCTGCAGATACTGGCTTCCAAGGTGGCCAGTACACTTCTTCCGCTGGCCCAGGTCCCAGTACTTCGCGAGGGCAACGTAATCCAACTGCCCACTATGCAACTGGAGGTGGCCGAGGCATGCAGCGGTATTCGCTCGTTGATGAGCCTGTTTACAGTGGCCGTGATCTACGGGTATCTACTGGAGCGCAGCACATGGAGGCGTGTGGTGATGGCACTCTCCAGCATTCCCATTGCGGTTGCCGCGAATGGGGCGCGCATCTTCGGTACCGGTCTGTGTGTGCAGTATTGGGACCCGGAGAAGGCGATGGGATTCTTCCATGAATTTTCCGGTTGGCTGATGTTTCTGGTCTCGCTTGGATGTCTTTATCTGGTGCATTTAGCGATGCGACTTGTGGTGCGGGAAGGAAGGCCATCGGCATGAGGTCTGCGCGGCTATGGCTCGTACTTGTACTGATGGCGTTCACCGCGCTTGTACTGCACCTGCGCGGCGATGTGGATCATGTTCCGCCAAGCCGTCCACTGCATGAGTTTCCCGCGATCATCGGCCCGCGGTTGGCGAACGACATCACCATGGATCCTGAGACCCTGCAGACACTGGGCAAGGGCGACTTTCTGAATCGGCTGTATGAGCCGCCGCCACCATTGCCTGGCCGTGCATCGCAGGCCAGGGAGGACGCAGATACGCGAGCGCCGATTGGACTCTTTATTGGATATTTCCCCACTCAGCGCACTGGACAGTCCATCCATTCCCCTCAGAATTGCCTACCTGGAGCGGGATGGACGTTTCTTTCGTCCTGGGTGACGGATTTAACCAATGCTGCTGGGCAGAAATATCAGGTTAAGGAGTATTTGATCACCGATGGAATCTCTACCCAGGAGGTTCTGTATTGGTATCAAATGCATGGCCGGGTGATTGCGGGGGATTATGCTGCGAAGTTGTATACCCTGGCGGACTCGATTCGCTACGGACGCACAGACGCCGCGCTCGTCCGAATTATTACGCCAATAGAGCCGGGGGAGGACAGGCTGCAATCGCGTGCTCGAGCCGTACACTTTGCCGAGCAGATTGCTCCCTTATTGCCGGCGTATGTTCCAGACTGATGAGGCGGGAATCGCCATAGTAGGTACTCTCAAGCTCCCTACGAGAAGAGAATTGTTTGCAAGAGAGGGCATGAAAGAGAAAAATCATAGGTAACGGCTGTAGAAGATGAGGAATACGCAAATGTTGAAATTACGCCAAGTGCAGGTTGTCCGGGTCTCGGCAGCGGTTCTGCTATCGCTTGCTCTCGCCTTCACCGTTGGCTGCAATCGCGATCCGAATGTACGCAAGCAGAAATACCTTGAGAGCGGCAAGCGATATGAAGCTGCCGGCAAGTATAAAGAGGCCCAGTTGCAGTTTCTCAACGCCCTGAAGGTGGACAAGGATTACGGGGACGCGCATTACGAGATGTCTAAGACGTATTTGAAGACCAACAATGCTCAACTGGCCTATGCTGAATTGTTGAAGACGGTGCAGTTCAGCCCAAACAATGTGCAGGCCAAGATCGATCTGGGCAATTTGCTTCTGGATGGGCGTGCTACTGACCGCGCCGAGGAGCAGGCCAAGGCGGTTTTGGCGATCAATCCGAACAACGCGGATGCATACGCTTTGCAAGCGGGGATTGCCCAGCAGAGAGGGGACAACGCGACGGCACTGCAGCAAATTCAGCATGCCATGCAACTTGATCCCAATCGTGCTGCTTTCCATACTGAGGCCGCCCTGCTGCAGACTGCCGACCCGGCGAACGAGGCTATTGTGGAAACTGAGTTGGGCAAAGCTGCATCGCTGGATGCCACGGATGCTACGCCACATCTAGTGATGGCTGCCCTGCTGGAAAAGAAGGGGGACCTGGGAGGCGCCGAGCAGCAGTACACATCAGCGATCTCCATTGCGCCGCAAAATATACAGGCACGCGCAGCCTTGGCAGGACTCCTCTTCCGCGAAGGGAAAAAGGACGTTGCCGAGCAAGCCTTGCATCAGACTGTCGTCGATCTTCCAGAGAGCGAAGAAGCCTCTACACTGCTGAAGGATTTTTACGGCAAGACGAACCAGATGGACCGTGGCGAGTCAGTGTTTGCGGATTTGACCACGAAGTATCCGAAGAGTTTTGCCATCAAAATCACCTATGCCGGACTTCTTTTTGACAGAAAGAATTATGCCAAGGCATCCACCGTGGCTGCGGATCTGACCAAGAGCAATGCCAACAATCCGGAGGTGCAGGTGCTCAACGCACTGCTATTGATCAGCAGTGGCAAAACTGACGATGCGATCGCGATCTTGCAGAAGGCGGCCAAGGATAATCCCGACAACGTGCAGATACAGCTTATGCTGGCGCAGGTAGCCGGTGGCAAGGGAGATATGGCGACCGCTGAGTCAGGCTTTCAGAGCGCGGCGAAGCTGAATCCGGGAAACCTGCAGGCCGCTAGCGGTTTGGCCCAGATCGCGATTCTGCGCAACGACCCGGGCATGCTCACCGAGGTGGCGGAAAAGACGATTCAGCAACATCCCGACTTTATAGGGGCGTATTTATGGCGTGGCACAGCCGAGGCCAGCCGCAAGGAGTATGACAAGGCCCAGGCAGATTACCAGACCGTGGTCAAGATGAGTCCGGACAACTCGGCAGTATATCTGCAAATGGCCGAGCTTCAGCTAAGCCAGGGGCACGTTGCTGAAGGGAAGGCGTTGCTGCAAAAGTCGCTTGATAAAGACCCCAACTCGGTCCGAGCACTGGGAATGCTGGCAGCCTACGATCTACAAGCGAACCAGCCTGCACTGGCGATACAGCGGATACAGGCACAGATTACCAAGGAGCCGAGCAATGCAGGATTCTACTCTGATTTGGCTGCCATTCAATTGCAGATTAAGGACTTCAAGGGTGCTCTTGCCAGTTCGCAGAAAGCCATGCAACTGAATCCGACCAGTATCGATGCGGTTAATATTTATACTCGGGCAGAGGTTGGCATGAATGATGTTGATCCTGCCATCGCAACCTGGCAAACGTGGCTTGGTTCGCATCCCAATGACTCGCATGCCTGGCAGATGATCGGATCGTTACAGGAAGCCAAGGGCGACCAGACGCATGCGATGGAAGACTATCAGAAGGCACTTCAGATGGACACGAACAATGCGATAGCAGCCAACAATCTTGCATACCTGATGGTGCAAAACAATAAAAATGTCGATGTAGCGCTCACTCTGGCGCAAACAGCGCGGCACGCGTTGCCGGACTCGCCGCATACAGCCGATACACTTGCCTGGGTCTTCTACTTTAAAGGCAATTACTATGCTTCGCGAGACCTACTGGAAGAGGCGCTTAAGACGAGTCAGGATAATCCCTCAATGGAACTCCACCTGGGTTTGACCTACAGCAAGATGAGAGACAAACCCAACGCCATACTGCATCTGAAACGCGCCGCGGCACTGGATCCCACTGGGCCGACGGGTAGGGATGCAGGGCAAGAGCTGCTAAAGCTGCAATAACTATCGGGTGCTACCCGATGTCGTTTATGAGCATCATCGTGTAGGTTTACTGGACTGAAGTCGATATGATGGTCGAGGCTGGCCCAACTATGTCTGCGTGCTGTGTTTGCGAACTGTAGAGTGTTGCAGTACGCGTCGGGCAACCTGAGCCCCTGCCAGTATCAGCGGCTTTTCGAGGGAAGCATATAGCAAAGCTGGAATGCCCACTGCGCCAACTAACAAAGCGGTATAGCGCACATAGTATGGAAATAGTGCCATTCGGTAAAAGACGATCCAGAACAGCACACTATGACTGAGATAGATTCCGTAGGAGTGCTCGGCAATCCAGTGAAAGATGTGATGTATTAAGTTGGGTCTTCCTTCGCGAACGTTTGCATAGAGCAGGGCAAGCAATAGCGATAGCACCCAGGCCCGGACGATCTTAGTGGGCAGATTTATATTGTCGTGTGGTCCGAAGAGGCATATGGCGGCGAGGATGCCGACAGGCCAAACCCATGCCGGCAGTTTCCAGTTCCAGTGTTGGCTGCGCATCAGATCATAGGCGACGATGCCCGATGTGAAGCAAGGAGCATAGAGAAATACATTCAGCCGTTGCGAGATATGAGGCACGGTAAGTGCCAGCAACACCGAGAGTCCCCATAATGCTAACGAGCGGTAGCGCCGATTGCCGCGAATTACAAAGTAGGCAAAGGGCAGGAGGAGATACATCTGCACCTCCAACGGAAGGCTCCACAGGGGGCTCAGAATGTCGTTGCTATAAGTCAGGTTCTGGATCAGAGCAAGGTTGGAGAAATAGTTCTTAATGCCGATCCACGCATAGGTCAGCCCTGGATCGGATGGGATGTGGAAGATCGGTACCAGTACGACAAATAGCACGGAAAGCGGGTAGATGCGAAAGAACCTGCGAATCCAGAAGGCCAGCGCCAGGGAACGGTAGCTCTCCTGCGGTCTATCCAGCCGACCCAGCGAGGCCATCAGTACGAAGCTTGTGTGTACAAAGAAGAGGATGACGCCAAACCGTCCGAGGCTGCCCCAGGTTCGATTGTGCAATGCTCCGCACAGATGATCGAAAAAGACTGCCATCACCGCGAGAGCACGGAGCAGGTCGAGGTTAGCGGAGATGTATTTCTGCACAGGCGGCGGCATGGGCCTTCTATTCAACAGGTCGAATTTTATAGGATATGCATCGGCAATTAGTGCGAATGGTTGTACGGTTGCATGAAATTGCTGCATTTTGCATGGGAGTGAATGCGATAATCGGGATCATGCCGAATCCAAGCTCGTCTAAGATCAGCCAGCCAAAATCAAATCAAGTCGTCCTACCGCAGATAGCCCAGGCGCGTTTGGCGCGACTGCAGGCACGCACCGCCCGGATTGGTGTCATTGGACTGGGATATGTGGGGCTGCCACTCTCGCTACTTTTGTCGGAGGCTGGATTTAAAGTGACGGGTTTTGACAATGATGCAAAAAAAGTGGACGAGTTGGAAGCCGGACTATCGTATATCTTACGCATCCTGCCTGAGGAGATTGCCGCTGCGCGGCAACAGGGATTTTCAGCCACGACGGATTTTGCACGAATTGCGGATCAGGATGCCATTCTTCTCTGTGTCCCTACACCGCTGACCCAACATCGCGAGCCTGATCTAAGTTTTGTGTTGCATACAGCCAGGGCGGCAGCGCCATGGATTCGCGAGGGCCAGTTAGTGGTACTGGAGAGTACAACCTATCCTGGGACGACCGAGGAACTATTGATTCCAGCGCTGGAAGCGGGTAACACGCAGGGGCTAAAGGTGCAGACACAGGGCCAGTCCGCGGAGCATGGTGTTTTCTACGTGGCCTTTTCTCCAGAGCGCGAAGATCCGGGCAACGTCACCGTGGCGAGGCGCGATATTCCCAAGGTGGTAGGAGGGCACGAGGCCATCGCCAGCGAACTTGCGGCCACGTTGTATGAAGGAATCTTTGCTCGCGCCGTGCGTGTCTCTTCTACCCGGGTGGCGGAGATGACCAAACTGCTGGAGAATATTTACCGCTGCGTCAACATTGCGCTGGTCAATGAACTGAAGCTACTATCGCTGCGCATGGGGGTGGACATCTGGGAGGTGATCGACGCAGCTGCGACCAAGCCATTCGGGTTTCAGCCGTTCTATCCGGGGCCGGGTCTGGGCGGACACTGCATCCCCATCGACCCGTTCTATCTGAGTTGGAAGGCACGCGAGTACGACTTCAACACACGCTTTATCGAATTGGCCGGGGAGGTGAACGAGGCAATGCCCGCGCATGTGGTTCAGTCTGTTGCCAGAGCGCTGAACGAACACAAAAAGTCGATGAATGGAGCGCGCATCCTAATGCTGGGCATGGCCTATAAAAAGGACATCGACGATCTGCGCGAGTCACCTTCGTTGACGGTGATCGAACTGCTGCGCGAACAAGGTGCGGAGGTTGTCTACAACGATCCCTACTTTCCAACCGTTGGCCGAGGTCGCCACTACAACCTGAATATGTCGTCTACGCCGCTGACCGATCTGCAGCAGTATGACTGCGTGCTGATTATGACCGACCACTCCGACTATGACTACGGGGCGATTGTGAATGAGTCGAAGCTGGTGATAGACACGCGCAATGCTACCAAGGGAATTGCGTCGGAGAAGATCGTTCGCTGCTAGGGAGGGTTTGCATGCAGGGTATCAGGACGATCAACGACGCGTTTCTGAAGATTGGCGGACGCGGTGACAAGGTGGTGTGGCGCTGGCTGTATAGCGGCTCAGGAGTGCAGGCAGAGTGGAGGCCGATTACATCGGCAGAGGTTTATGGGCGAGTGCGCGCCCTAGCGACACGGCTGTCCAACTGGGGTGTGGTCAAGGGAGATCGCGTCGCGCTTATCAGCGAGAACCGCTGGGAGTGGCCGGTGACGGACTTCGCCGTGCTGGCGCTGGGTGCCGTGGACGTGCCGCTGTATATGACGCTGACCCCGGAGCAGGTGGGATACATGCTGCGCGACTCGGGCGCTAAAGTTGCGGTGGTCTCTTCGTGGGAGCAGGTGGAGAAGTTGAGCGCGGCTGGTCCATTGCCGCAACTGGAGCAGGTGGTGTTGATGGATGAACCCACATCTCAAAACCGAGATGGGGGACACACGGTTTCGTGGATGGGCGATCTGCTGACGGGCGCGGTTGCAATGCAGGCTGCCGACGTGGACTTCGATGCACTGGTTCGCTCTGCACAGCCGGAGGACCTGGCCACCATCATCTATACATCAGGTACTACGGGCGAATCGAAGGGCGTCATGCTGACGCACGGCAACCTGGCGAGCAACTTCACCATGTCTACACGCCCATTTGGTTTTACGGTGGAGGATAGCTGCATCTCGTTTCTACCGCTCTCGCATGTGACGGCACGCCATCTGGACTACGCGCTGATGGACCAGAATGTGACCCTGGCATACTGTCCTAAGTTCGATCAGATTGCCACTGCGATGAAACAGGTACGGCCCACGCTGCTGGTGGCTGTGCCTCGTGTCTACGAGAAGATTCGCCAGAGCATTGAAGGAAAATCGCATGGCGCGAAGAAGATGATACTGAACTTGGCGCTGGGCGTGGGGAACAGGCATCGGGACGATACGATGGCGGGCACACAGCCCAGAGGGTTGCGATGGAAGATGGCGGATAAGCTTGTCTTCAGCAAGATTCGCGAGGCGTTTGGCGGGCGGGTGAAGTTCTTCGTTTCTGGTGGCGCGCCGCTGGGGATGGATACTGCGGGATGGTTCGCTGACGTTGGCATTCGCATCTTCGAGGGCTATGGACTCACCGAGACATCGCCGTTGATCGCGGTAGATGATCCCCAACACTATCGCATCGGTACGGTGGGGCCGGTGCTGGAGAATGTCGAAGTGCGCTTCGCGCCGGATGGCGAGTTGGAGGTACGCGGGCCCTCTGTGTTCCACGGCTACTGGAACAAGCCACAGGAGACGGCGCAGGCATTCACCGCAGATGGATGGTTTCGCACCGGGGACATTGGGCACATCGATGCTGACGGATACCTCTCCATCACCGACCGCAAGAAAGAGATGCTGAAGACCAGTGGAGGCAAGTTGATTGCGCCTCAGCCCATCGAAAACAAGCTGAAGGCTCACATGCTGGTAGGCAACGCAGCGCTGGTGGGTGATAAACATAAGTTCGCCTGCGCGTTAATCTCGCCCAACTTCGCCATTCTGGAGAGCTGGGCGCGGGTGAAGGGCGTGGTCTATCCGGCGGGCGACCGCAATGCGCTGGTGCGAGTGCCGCAGGTGGTGGCGCGCTACCAGCGCATCGTCAACGAAGTGAATGCGACCCTTGCTCCCTACGAGACGATCAAGCGCATTGCAATAGTCGCAGACGAGTGGACTGTCGAGACCGACGAACTTACCCCCAGCATGAAGTTAAAGCGTCGTGTAGTGGAGAAGAAGTACGCAGTCCAGATCGCGGACTTCTACAAGGACGAGGCTACGGCAACGAGGTAATTTGGGGAAGTATACGGTTGGCCCATCATAACAAGCGAGCAGTTCTCGTATGCAAATTATTGGAAGAGGTTGCGGATACAGTCATCTAATATGCGTGCCATGTACGGCATCTGTGAATGCCTTCCAGACCCGCAGATTTCCGGCGTATTCCTTCAGCATGCGCTCAGGATGAAATTGAAGTCCTACCAGAAAGGGATGTTCAGGGTCATGATAGGCCTCAATCAAGCCATCATCTGCATAGGCCATTGGCCGAAAGCGGGACGCCAGCTTGCGAATTCCCTGATGATGATAGCTGTTTACCAGCAGTGATTTGCGACGATACCAGAGCGCCAACGGTGTATCGGGAACCACAGAAGCCGGATGTCGATAGGTGTCGTAATTCTGATAATCAATATGGGGTCGGTTGGAGCCTTTTTCCTTTTGTACGTCACCGTAGAGAGATCCGCCGCATACCACATTGAGCAATTGCGAACCACGGCATATCCCCATGATGGGCATTTCACGACGTAATGCATGACGTAACAGGCGACTCTCTATGTCGTCCTTGAGAGGGTGAGTTTTTTCAAGGTATTGATAGTTAGCCTTCTGTGCCGAATACCGTTTGGGCTCAACATCGTCTCCTTCCACCAGCAGAAGTCCGTCCATCAATTCCATGTACTGACGAAGGCATGCTGGAGTTCCGGCAACGACGGGGACAATAATTGGCAGAGTTCGAAACTTAATCAAAAGCTCGAGATGGAGCTCGCCGACGTAATCAATGAGTTTGTTCTTCCGCGTTGTTTGACGGGAACAAACCAGGACGACAGGTCGTTTCATAAAAAGATACTCCGCAGCGCCTCCACCAGGCGTGCATCCTTCTCGCGCCCCTGTGAGGCAACACGAATATGAAATGTGTCCATCCCAAGCTTGTTCGAGCAGTCACGCACATACATTTCGTGTTCATTTAGCAGGCGTGCCTGAAGCTCCGTTGCTGTCATGCCATTACAGATTTTGAAGAGTACAAAGTTGGCGCCGGTAGGATAGACATCGAGGTGCGGAATTGCCCTTAAAGCTTCATATAGGCAACAAACGTCACCGATCAATCGCTTACGGCATTGATGATACACGGCATCGGAATCAGCCAGCAGAGAAAGAAAATATTGTGCGAGGGTGTTTAGATTCCAAGTAGGAACAAAGCGGCGCAATCGGTTGAGGATATATAAATTCGCGCTATAGCAATATCCCAGGCGAAGTCCTGGAACTCCGCAGTGCTTACTCATGCTGCGCACAATTAGCAGATTCGTAAACTGGTCGGCGATGGATAGCAAGCTGGGAACCGGATCGCCGGCGAAGTCTATGAATGACTCGTCGACAATCACAAGCTCCATATCGCGAGCCGCTTGCAGAAATGTCACCATCTCTTCGAGGGGGATAAATTGGCCTGTTGGATTACCTGGATTGATAACCAGCAGGCACGCGAGCTTACGCTCCTGCGCCCAGGCCAGGTAGTCCTCAAGGCGCAGTTGGTATCGGTTATCCGGATGGAGCGGATATAGCTCGGCATTTCGCATGTCCTTCATCTTTTCGATGTACTCTCCGAATGTCGGAACGGGCACCGCAATGCGATCAATTAAGGTCATATCCATCAGGGCGATCAGTTCCGTCGCACCGTTTCCGATGATGAGTCTCTCCGGATCAACGTGCAGTACATCTGCCAGATTTTTCTGACTCATAAAGGGATTGCTGGAGGGGTAGGACTTGATCAGATTTGGAAGGCTATCTTGCAAATCCTGCAGCATTTCGCGAGTGGGGTAGTAGGGATTGGCGATGAAGCAGAAGTCGACAATATCCCTCGCCTTTTCGTATCCGACGAGGTCGGCTAGCGCCGGGGAATGCGATGTTTCGTAAAAGAGATGGCGCCTGAGTTCGGCGGCGGAGCCACGATGAATTGCATCGTTAAGGAGGGCTTCATTCATCTGTGATTTCCAGTCATAATTTACCCCATCCAAAGCCTAGACTTGATGCCGTATCGCGTCAAACGGGAGCATCAGGACTTAAATAAATCATGCGCGATGTGCCGACTATTGTGAGATTGGGAAATCAGCCGATCGTATTATCTATTGCACACCCAGTACCTTGACTATGATGCGCTTGCGCCGCTGGCCGTCGAATTCGGCATAGAAGACTCGCTGCCACGTTCCCAGGTCCAGCCGTCCGTTGGTTACGGGCAGCGTGGTTTCATGATGCAGCAACAAAGCTTTGAGATGCGCATCCGCGTTGTCTTCGCCGGTGCGGTGGTGTTTGTATTCAGGTCGCGCTGGTGCCAATTCTTCCAACCACTTACCGATGTCCTCGATCAGCCCGTTCTCGAGGTCGTTTACATATATGGCTGCCGTAATATGCATCGGCGATACAAAGCACAGGCCATCGCGAACACCGCTTCGCTCTACAATGCGTTCCACCTCGTCGGTGATATGCACCATCTCACGACGCTTCTTGGTTTCAAAGACCAGGTACTCCGTGTGACTCTTCATCTTGACCTCGACTCGCGCATCCGAAGTTGCAATTAGTCGACCAGCCTGCGTGTGATGTTGGTGTAAGCATCGATACGGCGGTCGCGCAGGAAGGGCCAGTGCTGGCGCGTTGTTTCCACCAAGTCGAAGTCGAGCGTTGCGGTCACGATCTCCTCCTGGTTATGGCTGGCCTGAGCCAGAATGCGGCCGAAGGGGTCGCAGATAAAGCTGCCGCCCCAGAACTCGATACCAGTATCCGGTGAATGCTCGCCAGGGCCTTCCAATAGCACTCCGTCCAGCAATACATCGCCGTGCTCGTGACCCACGCGGTTGACGGCGCAGACGAAGACTCCATTAGCAATGGCGTGTGCGCGTTGGATTGCCTTCCAAGCCGAGTATTGCGCAGTGCCAAACTCGGACTTC
>Ga0364901_10191_pt1 | contig 21416 bp, 21 predicted proteins | sample ExccelJu500002D4_FD_206968 | JGI IMG/M metagenome (GOLD analysis project Ga0364901, IMG submission 206968) | Enriched cells from Trout Bog Lake Hypolimnion, Wisconsin, USA - BchlTB.July09.5000.02.D4 | ecosystem: Environmental > Aquatic > Freshwater > Lake > Hypolimnion/Profundal zone | place: USA...
CGCTTTTGATCTCGCTGTGATACTGCTCGGCGGTTGCGTGTTGGCAGTAGAGTTCTACGATGTAGGCTTCGGGCAGGTCCAAGCTGGTGACCCAGGTGTCCACGTCAAAGACAATCCAACGCTTCACCAGCAGACGCTGGCCAGGTGGCACATCCTTCAACTCCCAGCCCAGGCGCTTGGTGACTTTCAGGATCCGCCGTACCTGCACTTCCTTCCCCTCGAAGCTGCGGGGCTCAAAGCGGCTGAGGTAGGCCACGCGGCGGTTCCTCCCGATCCGCTTCCAGGCTTGCTTGGGTAGTGCCTGGGCCTCGGCTTGCCACCCATCCCAACGCAGATGAGCCAGGTTGCCTTTGATCAGGAAGTCTGAGCCCTCCTCCCGCAGCAGGACATAGTTCTCGGACGCATCGAAGGCGGCATCCATGCGGGTCAGGATCCCCTCGATGCCCAACGACTTCAGACGGCGAATTGAGGTGCGCAGAAAGTCGGGCGCTCCCTTCTGGCTGTGTTGCTTACCGGGACGGAACGCCTCGTTGATGCACCAGCCTTCCATCCCGGCGAAGGCGAAAATGGGGCAGAAGCCGTCTACGCCAGGCATGTAGGTGCGCGATACGCCTTCCTTCCGGGTTTTCCCGTTCTCCTGCGGGGTTGTATCCACATCCATCGGCACATGGCCCGAGGAGCACCGGGTGAAGGGGGCCTTACCTCTGGTGAGGAGATCCAGGCTGGCCTGACCAGCGAGTGCGAGGGCTTCATGGGTGTGCCCATCCGCCAGGTTGTCGAGGTGCTGGCGCACCGTTTCCGGCGAGGCCACAGTCGAGATGCGCAGCGCCTTGCCCACCCAGCTTTTCCCGTGCCAGGGGCGGATGGCTTCAAAATCGCTCTTGCCGGTGGCCAGGGAGGCGACATAGGTCAGCAGCACATCGCCCCAGGGGATGCCATCACGCCTCTTGGTGAAGGCAGCGGTGAAAGAAGACCGGAAGTCCGTACACCGCTCCAGCAGATTGCCCAGCAGAGCAATGCCGCCCACGCCGGTCAATGCCAGCCCTTCCGAAGCCCGAACCTGGATTCCGACCATGTCGCCCACCCCGCAGTCGCCGTGAGGTTGGCAGACAGATTGGATACGCATCTATTGCAGACATGGTTAGGCTTGTATCGATATTCAATGGGTTGGAGTTCGCCAATTCAGGGGACGATGGTTTCCCTGCCTTCCGCGCCGGGTATTTGTGCGTCCCCGCATTGAATCTTGGGCCGTGCTGATTCATTTGTTGGCGTTCAAGCGCCTGATGGGCCTGAACGATGACGACCTTTTAAAATTCCAGTCGAATCACGGCATAGCGACCATAGTGTCAAGAACGATTCAATAGGTGGGTGTCAGCGATCGGTCCAAGGGGCTGAAATGAGCGAGAAGTTCAAGGCCATCCCCAAGCCAGTAGCGCCTGAGCAGGAGCCCTCGCAGCAGCCTGTTTCAGCACCGTCCGTAAATGCGGGGGGGGGATTTACGAATCCTGAAGGATGTTCCCCCACCATCGACACCGAACTGCGCCGGCAGGCCGAAGCGCGCCTCCAAGGGAATTTGGCCTCGCCGCCAGAACAGTTCGAGGCGCTGTCGCCCGTAGAAGCTCTACGCGTGCACCACGACCTCCGCGTGCATCAGATCGAGCAGGAGTTGCAGAACCAGGAACTGAGACGGGCGCAAGCGGTACTGGAAAACAGCAGGGTCCGATATCTCGATCTCTTCTTTACTGATGACAATGCGTGTCTTGAACTAGATTCCAGCACCCATGGCCTCACGGGTTCAGGATCATGACTCCTGCCCCTGCTCCCTATTTGCGAAACCTGGTCCGCTTCGGGTTGCCTGGCGTGGTGCTGCCGCTGGCTCTGCTATTCACCCTTGGAATGTGGCGGCACGACCGCAGCATCAACCAGCGTGAGATCAATGCCTATTTCGAGTACCGCAGCCGCGATGCGGTGGCACGGGTCGAGGCTCGCCTTCGCACCTACGAACAAGCGCTGCTAAGCGCACGCGGGCTCTTCCAGGCCAATGAAGAGGTGACTCGCAAGGGGTTCGCCACCTTCGTCGCCGGGGTAGATATAGACAAGCATTATCCGGGCATCCAAGGGATCGGCTTTGCGTTGGTGGTCCCAGCCTCCGAGTTGGACCGGCACCTCGTGCAGATTCGAGGCCAGGGTTTCCCCGATTACAGCCTTCGCCCCGAAGGCAAGCGGGCGGTATATAGCTCGATCATCTACCTGGAGCCGTTCAAGGAGCGGAACCTGCGGGCCTTCGGCTATGACATGTTCGCCGAACCCGTGCGCCAGGAGGCCATGCGCCGGGCGACGGATTCGGGCGGGCCCGCCCTCTCCGGCAAAGTGCAACTGGTGCAGGAAACCGACCAGGCCATCCAGGCGGGGTTTCTCCTGTACGTCCCGGTGTATCAGAACGGTCGTGCCACGCAAACCATCGAGGACCGGCGGCGGAACCTGATCGGCTGGGTCTACGCCCCCTTCCGGATGAACGATTTCATGCTTGGAGTGCTCGGTGAAGGCGAACTTGACCTGGACCTGGAGATTTTCGATGGACTGGGAGCAAAGGCCGGGACACAGATGTTTGATCGGGACCCTGCCCATGCCGCCGGGGCTTTAGCCCTTCCGAAAGCGCGCCAAAACCTTTCTTTTGCCGGTCACTCCTGGACCGTGGTGATCCAAGCCCTGCCAGGGCTCATGGCCAGGCATGGCCAGGACACCTCCCTGACGGTCCTGGGCCTGGGCAGTCTGGTGAGCTTGCTCCTGGGCCTGACGGCCTTCCTGCTTGCGAGACACCTGGACCGGGTCCGCACGCTCAACGCAACGCTTGAGCAAAAGGTTCAGGAACGGACCCAGGCCCTGGGCGAGCGCGAGCTGCATTTCCGTATCGTGGCGGATTACACCTATGACTGGGAACTCTGGGAAGACCCAGGCGGTGCCATCCGGTATTGTTCCCCCTCCTGCGAACGCATCACCGGTTATCCACCCGACGCTTTCAGGGACGATCCGAATCTGGCGATGCGGTTGGTGCATCCCGAGGATTCCGCAAAGTGGCAAGCCCACCGGGCGATGGTGCATGCCGCTACCGGGCCTGAAGCAGCAGCCTTGATGAACGGCGAGGAACTCGAATTCCGGCTGCTCCGCTCCGATGGGGAGATCCGGTGGTTCGGCCATGTCTGCCATCCCATCCACGACGCCGCAGGCCACTTCCTTGGCCATCGCATCTCGAACCGCGATATCACCGAGCGCAAACAGGCGGAACTCGCACGACGGGAAAGCGACGTCCGATTCCAGCTCATGGCCGATCATGCGCCCGTCCTGATCTGGATCTCAGGCCCAGACAAGCTCTGCACCTACTTCAACCAGGTCTGGCTGGACTTCACTGGCCGCACGCTGGTGCAGGAACAGGGCAATGGCTGGGCCGAAGGCGTTCACCCCGATGACCTGCAACGATGCCTCGACATCTACCTGGGCCATTTTGACCAGAGGCTGGCGTTCAACATGGACTATCGCCTGCGTCATGCGGATGGCAGCTACCGGTGGCTGGCGGACCGTGGCGTGCCTCGCTTTGACACCGTAGGCACCTTCCTGGGTTATATAGGGAGTTGCGTGGAAATCACCGAGCGCAAACAGGCCGAGGCCACCAGGGCCGAACTGGAGGCGCAGAACCGCCAGTTCCAGAAGGTCGAGAGCCTGAGCCTGATGGCCGGGTCCATTGCCCATCACTTCAACAACAAGCTGCAAGCCGTGATGGCCAATCTGGAGGTGCTGAGCGCGCTTCCCAAGGCTGCGGACCCGACCAAATACTTGGCCATGGCCAAGCTGGCATCAGTTAAGGCGGCTGAGGTGAGCAGGCAGATGCTGGTCTACCTTGGCAACAACCCCGGAGAGCGCAACCTGCTCTTCCTTGGCGAACTCTGCACTGCCAGCCTGCCACGCCTCCAGCAAGCCCTACCTGACGGGGTCACGCTGGAGAGTGCTTGCCCTACGCCGGGTCCCGTCAGCAAGGCCAACGCAGAACAGCTCGAACAGGTGCTGACCAACCTGGTGACCAATGCCGGGGAGGCCATGGGCGCTGCTGGGGGATCCGTCCGCCTGAGCCTCAGCACCTGCCCAGCGGCCGAAGTCCCCACCGCCCACCGCTTCCCCATCGGTTGGCAACCGCAAGGGCCGGACTATGCCTGCCTGGAGGTTGCGGACACCGGTGTGGGGATTGCGAGCGCGGATATCGAAAAGCTGTTTGATCCGTTCTTCTCCACCAAGTTCACTGGTCGGGGCTTGGGCCTGTCCGTGGTGCTGGGCCTGGTTCAGGCGCATGGCGGGGCCCTCACGGTGGCCAGCCCACCGGGCCAGGGCAGCATCTTCCGGGTCTATCTCCCCATATCAACCGAAGAGATCCCCAGCCTGCCGGAAAGGGCGGTTCAAGCACCAGAGCATGAAGGCGGCGGCACCCTTCTGCTGGTGGATGATGACGAAATGCTGATGGAGTCGGCTTGCGCGCTGCTCGACTTGCTGGGGTTCACGGTGCTTACCGCGCAGGACGGCATCGAAGCCCTGGAGGTATTCCGTCAGCATCAGACGGAAATCCGCTGCGTGCTCACCGACCTGACCATGCCGCGCCTGGATGGCTGGGGATTGCTGTCAGCCCTGCGGCAACTCGACCCGAACCTGCCTGTCATCCTGGCCAGTGGCTACGACAAGACGCAGGTCCTGGGGGGTACTCACTCTGATCGCCCGCAGGCATTTCTGAGCAAGCCGTTTAGCCTTGAGCAGCTTCGTGATGCCTTGGGCCAAGCCTTGGTGGCCAGCGGCAGTGCAGGACAGTGATGAAGGCGGATTTCACAGGTTCTGTGAAGCCGGGAAGTGAGCTTGCACCACCTTTAACTGATGACATTGCTTGTCTTGGACTCATTGGTAGCGTCCTAACCTCACGGATTCAGGCTTATGGGGGTCAAATGGGCGACCCATAGGTCTGATCGCGCTAATTGGACGCCGCCCCGTGGGCGATCCCGACACAGTGAAAACGACTCTGGATCTCGTGGCAGTCCGGGCTGCCGCCGAACTGGAACACCAGGATGCCGAGGCAGTCCTGCGGGCAAGTGAGCGTATGTTGCAGGATTCTCAAGCAGTCGCCCATATCGGTTCATATATAACCAGCCTGAGTGCCACAAATTTCGCCACCAATACATGGAAGGCATCACCCGAAATCTACAAAATATTTGGAATTGATTCCACTTACCCTCACACCTTGGAAGGCTGGGCCGGGTTCATTCACCCGGATTCAAAGGAAGAACTGCTCGCCTATCACAAGCAGGTTGTAGACGAACGAAAACGGTTCGACCATCAGTACAAAATCATCCGCGTCAATGATGGAGAGGAACGCTGGGTTCAAGGAACAGGCGAACTCGAATACGACGGGCAATCTAACCCGATCAGGATGATTGGCACAATTCAAGATATAACCGAGCGAAAGTTGGTGGAGGACCAGAACACCCAACTCCAAGCCCAGCTTCATCATGTCCAGAAAATGGAAAACCTGGGCAGTCTAGCCGGAGGCATTGCTCACGACATGAACAACGTGCTGGGTGCCATTCTCGGTTTGGCCTCTGCCAATATCGAGGTCCAACCGGCAGGAAGCCCCGCTAGAAGGGCCTTTGAAGTGATCATCAAGGCCGCCGAGCGAGGCGGCAAGATGGTCAGGAGTCTGCTGACCTTTGCCCGGAAGAGCCCTGCCGAAACATTCCAACTGGATATGAATGCGGTGCTTCAGGAGGAAGTTCATCTTCTGGAAAGCACGACGTTATCCAAGATCCGTCTGGTTCTGGACCTCGGCCCAGACCTTCGGCCCATCAGCGGAGATGTGAACGCCCTAACCCATGCGCTGATGAACCTCTGCGTCAACGCCGTGGATGCCATGCCAGATAACGGCACCCTCACGTTCCGCACCAGGAATGTCGACAATGACTGGATCGAAGTCATGGTGGAGGACACCGGGACCGGGATGCCCAAAGAAATTCTTGAAAAGGCCATGGACCCCTTCTTCACTACCAAGGAAATCGGCAAGGGGACGGGCCTGGGCCTGTCCATCGTCTATCAAACGGTGAAGGCCCACCGGGGTCAGATGGAAATCCTGAGCGAGCCAAGCCAAGGCACGCGTGTTCGGATGCGCTTCCCGGCCTGTGAGAGCAGCCATCCAACCACTGCCCCTTCAGAGATAGACCAGATGTTGAGCCCCCTCCTGGTGATGAAGGTGCTGCTCGTGGATGACGATGAACTGATCCAGAGTTCCATGCAGACCATCCTCGAAGTCCTCGGCCACAGCGTTACCACCGCCAGCAGCGGTGAGGAAGCTCTTGCCAGGCTGGAAGCGGGGTTCGAGCCCGATCTGGTCATCCTCGACATGAACATGCCGGGGTTGGGTGGCATTGGCACACTGCCACGTCTGAGGGAGCTGCGCCCCAAGGTGCCGGTTCTCTTGAGCACTGGCCGGGTCGACCAGACAGCCCTAGAACTTGCCTCGGCCCATGTTGGAGTCACCCTGCTGTCTAAGCCCTTCAGCATGAGAGAACTTCAGCAGCACCTCGAACCTCTTGGGAGAGGCTGAGAGTGGGTGGTTCGCTGTTTCGGCGATGTCAGACGGCAGAAGCCATAGGTCACAGTGCCAACATCTGATTGGACTCAGCAAATGCGACGGTGCCCAAGGGGGTGCCCTCCGCTGCGGCCTACGGCCTTAGCTTCGGCCACCCCCTTGGGCACCAATTTATCTTGTGGTGGATGGTAATTGTCGCTGGAGGTGAAATGTAGTTGACGTCGACCAGGGCATCCTCCACGCAGGCGGATCGCGGTCCACGGAGGCCCCTCCGGGGTGTCACCGTGGCAGTATGAGCTTGAAGCCGTACACTGATGATTCCAGCTGAGAAATATCCAGGTCCTCGGACTGCCTGAAACCCAAGCGCAGGTATAGACCCAGGGCCACCTGCATCGCCTGGGTCGTATGGAGGATGGCTTCGGAGTGATGCTGCTCCTCAGCCAGCTCGATGCAAGCCTGGATCAACGCCCTGCTTACGCCAAGCCCCCGGTGCTTTGGATCGACTCCCAGGAGGCGGATCTCCGAACCGTGGAAGCGGAACGAAGAGAAAGAGCGGAGTCACTGTGGGCAGAGGGCTAGGCCGTGATGACTTCCCATGAGGCTATGCCGCCCTTTGTGACACGGAAAAGTGGGTGTGGGAGCGGCCGTTTAATGTCTGCACATTGCAGGTACCGAGCAGGATCGCGCGATTCCAGCTTGGCCAGAAGGTGCCCCCACTCATATTCGATTTGGCCTTCTGTGACTGTGAGCAGGCCCAGCGGCACAACACTTTGGATCTTCCTTTCGTCAAACAGATAGCCCCGCCGGAGTGACTCGAGATGAACCTCCTTCAGGTAGGAGGCGATGAACGAAGCCGGGTTTGGAGAGGCTTTGAACCGTTCCAACTGCGGGTGATTCTTGTAACCCTTGGTTGCGTCCGCAAGAACGGCTTGGGCAAGCAAGCCCTCCCGCCAGAGGGCGACGAGGCCCTTGGAATCCAGGTAGCGAGGATGGATGGACCAGAGTCGCATCAAGGTTCCTTGAGCGGCCTAACCAAGGTGGCCAACAGCCCCGCCTGCAACGATGCGCCGATCGCAGCCGGGGTAGCTGGAAGAAGGGCAAGCACGAAAGGCCCGGCAGGCAACTTCCGTGTTGAGCGCAAGGGCAGGCCGCTACCTGATTCAGAGTCTGGAGACATGCTCAGCCCCATCCTTTGGGCCCACTGACGTTCAAGACCCTTCCGACACTGTCCGAATGAACGATAATCGCAGTGCGATTGGCTATGCCAAAAAACTGCAACACCAACTCAGTCTCCTGTGCTCCCTCGGATTGTGGTGTCTTTATAGCGGCTGAGAATTCTTCTCGCGAGACAAGTTTCCATTCACCGGACCGTCGAACCCTGTAGAGGGTGTAGTGCCGACCTGACATGAACTGCTCTATCTCTAGCACACTCATGCCAATCTGAATTTTGTCATGGACAAAATCGGCACGTCGGCTGGGTTCCTGGACCTGCCAACCAAAGACTGACACCAAGCCAATAGCCAGTAGAACGGCGAGGAGGCAGCCCTTCGTCTTGCGAGTGATCATGTCGATTCCCCTATTAGAAATCCCTGGAGCGAGGCCTCAGGCGCTGTGCGGACCGGCTGGATGATTCTAAATCCAGCGGCGAACCGAATGGAGGTAGGCCTCGTATTCCGCGCCGAAACGCTCGAGGAGGTAGCTTTCTTCACGTGCAATGACGGAATAGCGGATGACAAGGAGAACTGGCAGAAGAGATAGCAGGGGCCACAGTGCGTTGGCTGAAAGGGAGATCCCTGCGTGCGCTAATGAAAGACTGAGGTACAGGGGATTTCGGCTGAGTCGAAAAACCCCATGTGTTACGAGCGAGGAGACAGGGCGGTCGAGCCTGATGGGAGTGTGTACACCCTGGAGCGCGAGAAAGGCGCAGAGGGCTAGCGATGCAGCGAGGATGAGGAAGATCCCGCCAATGAGTCTGAGCGGGGAATTTCCAGAAGTCTCGAGAAGCGCCACCGGGAAGAAGCGCTGGAGTAGGAACCCGATTGCAAGGCTGACTCCGAAGATCACTGGAGGTGGGAATCGGACGCCGGGAGTAGGTGGTTGCTTTACGTTCACTCGATTACCTGATGCGGGAAGGGTGACCATCTGAATGAAGCGAAGCGACCCGGGACTGCACTGAGGCTAGGGGCGAAGCCGAGATCGGAATGCTTAGAAAGTGATTTTATAAATCAACCGGTTATTGTCGATTGCAACACCCAATCGCTCGTTCGATTTCGGATTAGGCCTGATGATTTCGACATAGATGAATGCCCCAGATGAACTCACCAACTTGCCACGGCTGCATCCACTTGAACCTAGTATGTGCTTTGAGAAATAGGAATCGCCGTACACCTGGTCCCAATTTCTCGGGAATTCCAATTCCATGGAGTACAGAGAGTCACTAGGATCTTGTGGTCTGCCAGGTCGAAACAGGTCTCCGGTGTATTCCTCGCCCTTGGGCGACGTCAGTTTGATTTTTCCACTGAGGTTATATATCGTGCCCTTGAGTGCCTGGGACAGGTTCTCTTGATTCACAGGATAGAAGTAAATGTTTTGATAGTTACCAATCAGGCCACAACCTACCAAGGTGGACAAGGACGCTACCGAAAAAGTTTGTTGAAAGGTCATATAGGCCTCCGGAGCTGTTGTGAGTGGGCTTAGGGGTGGGAATAACCGGACTGCCATGCACCGACGTGCCAAGCGGAGCCGAGGGAACGACCGGCCTGCACATTGGCTAAATGGGCCAAAGCCTGGTGGCGAGGAAGTAAGCGAGAAAGTAGCCAATAAAAGCCAAGACAATCGTGTCCTTCCGGTGAGCATGCTCACCGGAAAGATAATAAGATTGGGCTAGGGGCTGGGGCTTACAAGCCCATATCGCCGAAAGTAAACATGGGCCCAAAAAAACCTGACCACCTTTTGACCAGCAACTTGGAGTTGCTTGAGTCGTTCAAGAAGAACTTCTCCGATGCCTTCAAGGTTGCCTTGGAAGAGGGCCAGACCAGGGAAGTGGAAGTCTTTCGGGCCTGTATCTTGCAAGTGCAAGCGCAGATTGATGACCTAAAGGCCGAGAAGCCGACTGAATAGGCTGCGAGCCTGCATCGGCCAAGGCCTTCGTCGGTTACTCGGTGGGCATATTTCCACGGAGGTGATCCATCCGGGCCTGAATCAGATCTTGGTGGTGTTTATAGCCTTCGACCTCTCCTGGGGTAGGACCCTGCTGCTTGGCAATGCGGATCAATCCGGCAAAGCCTTCATGGAACACCTCAAGCTCTTTAATACTATTCATATCTCTGAAAATGTTGATGTTGCTGTTCATAAACGCTCCGTGTGCAGGGCTGGCTTTTCGGCCTTCCCCTCGCGCTCCGAAACGTAAGGTGCTTATCGCAGTTCCACTGTACTGCTATTTGGAGCCCTAAGCTCACTTATTACTGGTCTTTTTGGGGATGCCCGTAAATGCTGGCATTGATACCAGGGATTGTTGAGCCTTGATGAATATGCATTTCCGCTCTGGGGCATAGGCAAGTGGCAGGGACGACATCCTATCCTTTTGGAGTGGTAAGCACAGCGAGCTTCTCCTGAAGATCCCTAGTGCTGAAGGGCTTTGGGAGCAAGGTGACGTGGGGGTGCGCTCTCGAAAGATCAATGGCGACTTGGTCAATTTGACCCGTAGAGAGAATCAATGGGAGGGTAGGACGCAAAGCGCGAAGGCGAGGCAAGGTTCCTCTGCCTCCAAGGCCAGGCATATTCAGGTCCAAAATCACCACATCGGGTTGGAAATCGGTTGCAAGTTTGGCCAGGGCTTCTTCACCGCTGGAGGCGACAGTAACGCTGTGGCCAAGCAATTCCAGGATCGCCTGCATTGAACTCTGGATCAGTTCATCGTCGTCGATCAGAAGCACGCTCAGTGCATCAGGGGAGGACTCTGGTCGAGGTTCAGCGGCAGTTTCCCCGAGGTATGGCGAATGTTCACAGGCCGGGAACCTGATGCCCACTCGTGTCCCATGACCCGGTTCGCTCTGAATTTCCAACTGTCCTTGGTGAGCCTTCACGGTGCGGTTGACCACCGACAGGCCCAGTCCCGTCCCCTTTCCAACTTCTTTCGTGGTGAAGAAGGGATCAAAGGCCCTTTTGAGAACCTCTTTCGACATCCCACTCCCCGTATCCTCCACCACCACTTCAATCCACGCGTTGTCGATGTTTCGAGTTCTGAGCGTCAGGGTGCCATCTTCGGGCATGGCGTCTACGGCGTTAACGCAGAGGTTCATGATTGCGTGGGTCAAGGCAGCGCCATCACCACGGATTGGTCGCAACTCAGAGTCCATGTCCAGCGTAAGGCGAACATGGGATAGCGTGGTGCGGGCCAGAATCCGAACTTCCTCTTGCAGGATCTCGTTCAGATTCAAGACCTTTTCTTCTGGAAGGCTGTTCCGAGTAAAGACCAATAGGCTTTGGACCAGCTTCCCGCCACGGGTGGCGGCCTTTTCGATGGTGTCGAAAGCACGCCAAGCTGGGCTATCCACCACTTGGAAATTTTGCATGGCTGAAGAGAGGCCAAGGATGGCCCCCAGCACGTTGTTCATATCGTGGGCGACTCCCCCAGCCAAGAGACCAAGGCTTTCCAATTTTTCAGCTTGAAACAACCGTTCATGGAGCTTGGTGTTCTCTTCGTTCTGAAAGGCAAGCTCCGTGTTGGCAACCTCCAACTCGGCTGCCCGCTTGGCCTTCTCCTCGTTCTGGAAGGCAAGCTCCTTGTTGGCAAGTTCCAACTCGGCTGCCCGCCTCGCCTTCTCCTCGTTCTCAAAGGCAAGCTCTTTGATCGCCTCCACCAATACGGCGGCCCCTTGTTCGGCGCGGACGATCAGTTCTTCCCTGCTGAGGGAGGAGAAAGGAGACTGGGTCTTTTCGTGCATAGATAGACCGATCCAGGAGAGTAAGCCCAGCATATACCATCTAAGTCCCCGGCGTCAATTAGGAATGTGCCTCAGCGACAACTACCTTTGTGCGTTTAAGGGAGCGCGGCGAAGCCGCCGCTTTTAGTGATTTCAGGCCAGTTGGGCCGACGACAATTACCAGCGACAATTACAAATGTGCTGATGCTGATGGCCGTTGACTCAGGCCACTGTGGGAAACGCGGAGCGTTTTCCAGCCGAAGGCCGAGGGAGGCGGAATTCCTGTGGGAAGGGGGGAGGGACCCGTGGGGAACCGCGCTTTCGGCGGTTCTCCATGGGAGGGCCCCAGCTTTCCATGGGAAATCCGCACCCGAGCAGGGGCCTGAGTGGGGGGTCTGGGGGGTCAGGCCGTTGTGGATTCCGCTGCCTGGGCGATTCGACCCTTGGCTGCCTCGGCGCGGAAGCTGGTGCCGTTGAGTTCGAGGATGACGCAGTGGTGGATGATCCGGTCGATGGCCGCAGCGGTGGTCATGGGGTCTTTGAATATGCGGTCCCACTGAGAGAACACCAGGTTGGAGGTCAGGATCACGGTGCGGCGCTCGTAACGCTCCGCCAGGAGGGTGAACAGGACTTCGGTCTCATCCCGGTCCTGCTGGATGTACCCGATGTCATCGATGATCAGTGCGTCGAAGGCATCGAGACGGCGGAGTTCCTTCTCCAGTCCATAGGTCTGCCGCGCCAGCAGCAGGCGCTGCACCAGGGCGAAGGCGGGTGTGAAGTGGACGGTATAGCCGTTCTGGATGAGTTCCGCCCCCAGGGCGCACACCAGATGGGTCTTTCCTCGCCCCGGCAGGCCGAAGGCCAGCAGGTTCTCGCCGCGATCCACGAAGCCGCCCTCGATGAGGGCGGGCAGTTGGCGACGAACCTTCACGGGCAGGCGCTCCAGATCCAGGGTGGCCATGCTTTTCCCCGCAGGCAGCTTGGAGGACTTGAGCACCCGCTCCAGGCGCTTCTGGCGACGCTGCTCCAGTTCCACATCCAGAACATGGTGGAGGAATCGCTCGAACCCCCAACCCTCCTTCTCTGCTCGGGACGCCGCCTCCGCATGGCAGGAACCCACACCAGGGAGCTTCAGATCCCGGAGCATCTCGTCGAGCTTGCGCCGTGCGTCCTTGCTCATACGGCCTCCGCGACTGCCAGGTCCAGGAGGGCGTCGAATTCCTTCAGGTTCACGACCAGGGGTGCAATCACGGGTGCCTGGACGGGCTTCGCCACGCCCATCAGGTCCTTCACCCGCTCAGGCTCCGGCACCTCGCCCAACTCCACCAACCGGGTCAGGGCGGCCTCCACATCACATTCCATGGTCTTTGAGGCCAGGTGGAGGAGCCGCAGATAGGCCACCTCCCCCTTGCGTTCACCCAGGCTCCTTTCCAGCGCATCAAAGGCCAGATGCCACACCGGACTCGGGAACAGGTCCGACCGGTGGCGGAAGCGGGCGAAGGCGCCAGGCTTGCGCAGGAGAGAGTCGATGATGTGCCGGTAGTCGATGTGGTGGTTGCGCCTCCCCACGAGCCGAGGCAATTCCAGCACCCGCTTCCCCCCGTGCCAGACCTCCAGACGCATCTCGTAGAGGCGCACCCGGACGTGCTCTCCGATAAGCCGGGGTGGGACGGAATAGGTGTTCCGTTTCACCACCAGGGTGCTCTCCGTCGTGATCCGAGTCTGCATTTCCTCGAATTCCTGGAACGCCACCACTCGCAGGGGCCGCATGGCGGCCAGTTCCGCCTCGATGCGTGGGCGCCGTTCGTTGACGGCCCGGCAGATGTCCTGGGCCCAGGTTTCCCACGCCTCCACTGTCTCGAAATCGCGGCTCCCGCGCAGCAGCAGGTGCTGGTTGAGGCGCCGTTTCAAGGCCCCGTTCAGGGCCTCCACATCCCCGTTCTGCTCCGACTTCCCGATGCCGATCGTCCTGGGTTTCATGTCGTAGTGCGTCATCAGGTCCAGGTATTCCGCGTTGAAATCTCGCTTCCCATGGCCCAGCGCCTCCGCCGCAGCGGTCACCTGGTGGGTAGCTGCCGTGGAATTGTCGGTCTGATGGAACTGAGGCACCCGGCCCAACTGGACGAGGGCCGCCGGGACGCCCCGGCGCAAGGCCAGCATGGATTCGGACTGGCAGACCGTGATCCAGCCCCAGTTGGAATAGGGCAGCACCACATGGCACAGCATGTGGGGAAAGGGGATCCCATCAATGGTGACCTCCAGTTCCGTGGCCCAGGTGAAGTCCGTCTGGAGGGCCTCACCGGGGCGGTGGTCCTGGGGGAAGAACACCTCCTTGTCCGGGCCATGGTGGGCCCGCCAGACCTTCACCCGGCGCTGGAAGGTCCGCAACTGGCCCTCCTGATACACCCCAGGTCGACGCAGCATCAGGTCCTCGAACAGGATTCGCCCCTCCAACTCGGGCGCTTCAACCAGGCGCTGCTCGATCGCAGACCAGTCCTCCACAAACGGATCCAGCCGCGTCCGCCAGGACCGGGGCTGCCTCAAGTCCGAGGGGAGCCGGTTGGTGTTGAGATACTTCCGGCCCGTGTTCCGATGCATCCCCGACCGCATCGCCGCCACTTCCGCACACCCGTGCTTAGCCATTTCCTCGCGCAATTTCCTCACCTGCTGATCCGTGACCCGTGCCATGCCACCGCCTTCCTACGTCCATTAGGACGCAGGCCAACGCCCACAAGGACTTACCGGTTCGGCGCTACCCCAGACGCCCTGGTGTAGTTGTCACCGATGCACAGGGGTAATTGTCGCCGCGCAATCTAAGTAGATAAAAGATTCCCGGCTGCCCTCTGATGCAGCAGAATCACCAGGCCCGACTAGGCCGCCCTATAGTTCCAAGGCATCCACTTTGCCGGGTCCTTCTCCACATGGCTCGCATAGTGAAGCAGATGCACAAGGTAGTCGAAGGGCTGGGCGCCGTTCAATTCTGCCGTGTGGATCAGGCTCATGAAGGCATCTCCCGCCCGGGCGCCCGTCTCGGTTTTGTAGAAGAGGGAATTCTTCCGGTGCATGATGGCCCGTTTGATGACCCGCTCGGCTGCCGTGTTGTCGAGTGGCACCTCTGGCCGCCTCAGAAACAGTGTCAGTTCCTTCCAATGTTTCCGCATGTAGGTAATTGCCTGTCCCAGCCCTGAATTTGGCTCAACCTTCCGTTCTTCGATCTGCTCTTTGAGCCAGGTTTCCAGATCTTTCATGACAGGTCCGCTTTCCTGTTGGTGAAAGTTCAACCTGGCCGGAGGATCCATGCCCTCCTGCTTGGCCCGAGCATCATTCCTGTAGACCACCTTCAGGGATTCCAGGAGGTGCTGGACCTCCGCTGGGAACCGCTCCTCCACTTCCACAAATCGCCGCCGGGCATGGGCTAGGCAGTGGGCCAGGATGGTGTTCAGTTCGCCCGCCTCGCCCACGCTGTTGGCGGCCAATGCATCACACATCTGGATCGGAGCGCCGAGGCCGACAGCCCGGTGCTGGAGGACTGCTTCCAGGTTCTCACCCGCATGCTTGTGGCCAGTGATGAAGAGGGCGATGCGGTGATGGCCATAGTTGGAGAGGATGGCGCTGGTGTAGACGCCTTTCCGCCCTTCTTTCCAATTCGTTGTCCCACCCAGGAGCCGCATGGTGGTGTCGTCATTGTGAATGACCTCGCCCTGGGCGGCCTGCCTAGTCAGTTCCTCATGGGCGGGCAGCAGGAGCCCCGCAGCCTCCAGCAGAATCTCCCACTGGGTCGAGACTGGCAGGGGGATCCGGAAGCCCTGCTGGAGCTTCTCGATCCGGTTCATGGGGAGCCCCGAACCATACCTGAGCATTCCGAGCATGGCGGCTACGGTCTCGTCGTACTTCTCTGAGCCCACGCCATCAGGTGCCGGGGCCGTAAACACCTCGCCACAGAGGTTGCAACGCCACCGCTCCAGTTCGTAAACCGTCGCCGCAAACGGGGCCACGCCCTTCACGCGCACCAGGGTGGCGGGATCGCTCTGAAGGTAGACCTTTCCATTCGGGCACTCCGGGCAGGGAGCCCCACTCTCTATCCCCACCAGCGCCACCTTCACACGATCAGCGCCGGGGTAATTCCTAGCGCCGTTCCGCCCATGCCCGGGAGCCCTTTCTCTTTGCGGTTTCTCCTTCGGTCCCTGCGTCTCCTGCTTCTCGTCTGTGGGCGTTTCGGTGGAACCAGCCTGGCTGGATTTCGAGGGTTCCTGGCCGGGGGTCTGCCCGCACACTGCCGCCGTGGATTCCGTTTTTGGACCGAACAGCATGAACTTCAATCGCTGGATGGAGGTCCGCTTCGATTCCAGTTCCTGGTTCACGAAGGCCAGAGTGTCCACCGCTGTCCGGAGGTCCTCATAGCCTTCCTCGCCCAGGGCTGCCCGTGCACGGTCCAGATGGCCGTGAAGCACCTCGGCGCTGATCTCCTTATGCCGAAGGTCCTGGCGCGGAGAAGGTGGGGTGATTTTCATTCGCTGCTTGGTGCGTACCATCGTTCAGAATGTGCCCGAAGTCGTGGATTAGTACAAGCGAGTAAAAAGCGAATGATATCAATAATTTACATTTTCTGAAATCATGCGGGCGGCCCCACGGATCGCCATGCCGCAGGCACCCTGGTGCCGCCAGGATCACCACCACAAATCAGGATCTGGAGTTCATGGGCGAGAAGCCTGGCAGACGGTTCGTCCTGGTTAGTGGGCCACCATCTGAACCGCCCCTTCGAGAGCCGCTTCTGACATAGCCAAAATCCAAACCCGTCGAATGCCAAGACACGAAGAGATGCCGCCGAACGGCTGCGGAACACGAACAGCGTACCCGAGAAGGGGTCGGCCCCCAGGGTGACACGACAGAGTTGAGCCAACCCGTCGATCCCACGGCGGAAATCGACCGCCTCCACGGCGACCAGGATTTTCATTTGGGGGGTAATTTGAATCATCCCCGGCATCCGAGGAAGGCGGTCATCAGGCAGGCTAGGTCCACGGAACTTCCAGCCGGAAGGCGGAGCACCACGCGCACGCCATCGGGGGTGCTGACCTCTAGCACCGGCCCGGCCTGGATCCCGCCCAGCAGGCTGTCGCCGCCGAGTTCCACGAAGGTGGGGGCCATGGGCTGCGGCTTTGGCTTTGATCGCGGCGCTGGGTTCTGGGCTAATTCTGGCTGAGGCTTCGGCGCAGGGCGCTGCTGCCCGAGGCGCTTGTCCATGCGGGTTTTCAGTGCGCCGTAGCTCAACCCCATGCTGTGGCAGATGGGGTTCATGCCAAAGCGGGTAGCCAATTCCACCACATCGGCCCAGAGCTTTTCCGGCATCGGCCCCAGGCATTTCCGTTGCTGCCGCCACCGCTCGATCCTGGCCCTGACCTCATCCACTTCCGCTGGCAACGGCGCTCGAACACTTCGTCCCATGGGGCCTCCTTCATCGAGGCCCTGAGGCTATCTCAGTGAAATTCAAAATTCATGCAGGCGTACCGGAAGGACACAGACAATCGAACCGACAGCCGCAAAAATATTTATGACTATAGATCCTGGCTTTTTCAGTACCAAAAATAAAATGACGGCTGAAGCGAGGAGCGGTAGCCAGAAGAAAGGTACGAACTGACCATACCCATAGATGGCAACCGTGATACCTATCTGCAAAAAGCCGGTCAAGAGAGCGTGGAGAGCCTTCTTCATGGTGAGCCTAGCGTATGAAGCCAGCGGGCCACGCATGGGCCGAGGCGATAAACGGAGACAAGGAACCGAAGGGCGAGAAAGAGTAGGGCAGGGCCGGGCATGGTCCAAGTGGCCTTGAGCGGAGGGTCGGGCTCATTCTGGAGCGGGCCTTGGGGCGCCGCATTTCCAGCAGGATTGGAATTGGGGTGCATGAAATTCTCCACACTCTGGACAATTCCATGAAGGACCCCTCGAGGTTCCGAGTTCCCCCTTTGTAAAACGCGTGACCAGCGCATGAGCTTTTTCTGACTCGGAAGAGTTGAAAATCCAAACGGTGGGGAGAACGCCTGGAGCCGAAGACCCGACACCGAGCATCGAGGAGAGATCCTTACCGCGAATTCCAGCGTCAACACCTTCCGCCTGAAGAAGATTGCAAACCAGGTGTGCCTCGGCAAGATGCTGGGCTTGAAATACCTGCAACATCGTTACCTCCAAGAGGCGGCCTTGCCAGTGAAGCTAATCGGGCGGTGACTTAACCGGGCCAAAGGACCGTCGGCCCCTACTTGACCTCGAAAGGTATTTTCGCCTTCTTAAGTTGAGCATTCATGAATTCTTTCCACTGATTCTTGGGAGTCCATACTTTTAGAACGGCATCGTAGGCCTGCTCAGGGTTCTCCCGGGCCACAATCACACGGTACAGAAATGTCATGGCCGAGGCCCTCCTATTCGCCTGGCAGTGAACCAGTACCTTTCGGCCTTGGAAGCGCTCCATCGCTTCGGTAAAGGAATGGAAGTTGGCTTCGGTCGGATTATTCCACTGAATCGGAATATTGACGAAGTCCATGCCCTGATTTCGAACGAGATCGGGTTCGTTGGCGACCGCGTCGGGGACGGTCGGTGGTGCAAGATAAATCACTGCCTGGAAACCAAGCCTGGAAAGACCTGAAAGTGATTCTGCGGTTGGTTGGCCGGCGGTCACCAGTCCCTTGGAAATGAGAACCACATGCGAGGCTTGGAGACCCCGGTTGCCTTGACCAAAGGCCGAAATGGAAAGCGCCAGGAGCATTAAAGGAAACAGATATTTAGAGTGGCGCACTGCATCACCTCATGAATGAAATCGACCGGACCTGCCTCCAACAAAGCGATGACCGGAGAAGAAAAGCTGGAAGCCGAAAGAGAACGGACGGCAGTGCGGGGGGGCTGATAATAGCGAAGGCCTAAGGGCGCCCGAAGTTGCGTACCTCTATTTGTAAAGACAGAGGTAGGCGGTATCAAGGGTCACCTTGAGCTGGAATTTTTCAAAGGCCTCAACCGTGAAGGACGATCCAGCGGGGTAGGATACCCAATTGCCATTGCTTGGAAGTTTGACCAGAAGCGATCCTGAAATGACATTCATGATCTCCAGCGTGGTTGTACCGAATTCGTACTCGCCAGGTGCCATAACTCCGATTGTGGCGGGTCCTTCAGCGGCTTGGAAGGCGATGGAGGTCACTTGGCCATCGAAGTATTGGTTTGTCTTGAACATGGAGATCCTCAAAAAATGGGTCGTATCAACTAGGAGAATCCGGCGAGCGTCAGGAGCAGGGTGCCTAATCGAACAAGCCAACCAACTCAGGCTGCACCTAGCAGATGAGCGGATGGTTAGTTGTTACTTCGAGGCGTTGACAATGGTTGCCTGAGGTCCGAGTTGAGCGAAGGGTTAGGCGCCAGGTTTAGGAAAGGTGGCAACCTCCTGTCCCCAACGTCTGAGGTTCTGTTCATTGGCCGGCTCCACGATGTGGCGGATATTATCGGCGATTGATGGATCGTCGAATTCTTGGACCCAGGTGACCAATGTTCCGTTTGCCGATGGCCTGAGCGAGATGGAAAGAAGGAAGTTCGGCTGAGAGATGTGCTTAATGGCAACAGATGAATTCGGAATAATCTCTGTGAAAATAGCCTGATTTGGATAATTCGCTCCATCCGGACCATGCATGGTGAAATCCCAATGACCACCTGGTGTGAACTCGAACTTGCGAATGGTATTTGTGAAGCCATCCGGACCCCACCAACGAGCCAGGCGCGCGGGGTCCGCGAGTGCTTGGTACACGGCTTCAACGGCAGCCTTGATTTCTCGGGTATGGCGGAAGGCGGGCAATTGGCCTCCTGGGTATGAGGTGACTTCGAATTTGTATGGCGCTAAACCAGTGAAGCTAACCGGCCCCGTCTGCACCGAGGCGGCGAGTGAAGCCGAGGAAGACGAATGAAGAGAAGGAACGGAAGGCAGTGCGATCGAGGTTCGAGTTTACCAAGCGACCAGGCCTTGATGCGCCAGCACGGGCGTGTTGGTTATTGTCTTGTCAATTGTACCCGTCCGAAAGGAATGGCCTTCCCATTTTGCACGTTATCCATATGCCAAGACCAAGAATCGTTGACCTTGTCATACGAGAAGGTGTTGTTGAATGAGATGCTCCCGTCTCGGTCGTGGAAAACAAAGGGGATTGCATCGCCACTTCGCTTACCCTGTGCGATTCCCTGGGCAGTAAGGCCACCTCCTCCCGTGGTGTCTAGCCAAAGACATTGATATTCCGAAGCCACTTCGTCCCAGCCGATGAGTACAACTGCTTCGTATTGCGCTTGCCCTTTGCTGTTCTTCTCGCGAGATGTCTCATGGATCCGAAGATACTGGTGATCCAAAAACCACTCAGTAACAACATCATGTGTGGTCTGCTTGCCGGCGATCGTACCCCGAAGCATCCAATTGCCAACCAGACGCTCAAGGAGAGGATCGCTGACCGGAGCAGCCCATGAAAATTCTGAACAGGCAAATAAGCAGAAGAAAATGATGGAAACCAGAGGGCGTCGCATTGATAGAACCTCATGCGAAATGCAGCGGGCAAGGCCTAATGGATGAAGCCACCCAGCCCCGCCTGTCGCGAGGCGATGAACGAAACCGTGGAATCGAGGAGAAGAGATAGAACGGAGGCCAACACAGATAGGATCTGTGATTAGGGGAGGGTCAGGCCGCAGCATGTGGCCAAGGGGAAGCGCGGGGTCATTGGCCTTCGGGGGGCTGCCATAGCTCGACCTTGTTGCCCTCCGGATCGATGACCCAAGCGAACTTCCCAAACTCAGATTCGTCGATCTTTTCAAGCACATGGCAGCCTTCTTCCTTCAAGACCTTGACCAAGGCATGGAGGTCTTCGACGCGGTAGTTGACCATGAAGGAAGCTGAGCTTGGAGCAAAGTGATCACTATCTTGGGGATTGATGCACCAGGCAGTGGTACCTGCGACCGGCTTGCCCTCGGAATCAGTCCAATCGAAGGCAGCTCCACCCCAAACTTGGACATCAATTCCCAAGTGCCGCTTGTACCATGCCCGCAGTGAGGGAGCTTCTCTGGCCTTAAAGAAGATGCCGCCGATGCCAGTGACTCGTCTCATGGGACCTCCCATGTGCGGTGGTGGAGAGTAGGATAATACTCCTGCGTCCAAACGAATGAACCTAACCGGTTCCAGCTACCCGAAACGATGAACGAAGCCTAGGATGCGGGAACATGAGGGTGAAGGGAAGACAATGCGGGCGAGGGCCGAGTTGAGCAAGGGGCTAGGTCGCCTAACAAAGTTGAGTGAAACTTGATAATTACTCGCTGGCATGGGGACCCTCGACACTCACAATACTCCCGGTGCTATCCGAATGAATCATGACCCCAGTACGACCTCCAAAACCATAAAACATTACATTTAAACAGGTTTCCTGTAGCTGATACTGCTGAGGGTCCTTAGTTAATTCTGAGAATTCCTCTCGGGTTACATTCATCCACCCACCTGACTTGAGGACCCTGTAACGACAAAAGTGCCACACGTGGAATTGCCGCTTGGGTATGAAGCCTTCGACTTCCAGGGTGCTAGTGCCCGTGCGTACTTTCTTGCAGAGGAGTTCTGCCCTTCGATTCGGCGCGTTGACCAGCCAGTAGAGGAAGCACAGCAGACCAATCGCCAGGCCTAGAGCGATGAAGCAGCCTTTCGCAATGCGCTTGACCATTCGGTCCCTCAACAGTCACTGCTGGGTGAGCCACCTAACGGATGAAGCTGAACGGCTCCGTCTGTGTCGTGGCATTGAAGATAGGCGAGAAGGATGGAACTCGAGAAAGAATGGAAGGCAGTTGGGGCGGGATCCGAGTTGAGCTAAGGGTTGGGCTGCCGGGAGAGG
>Ga0364901_10221_pt1 | contig 21285 bp, 14 predicted proteins | sample ExccelJu500002D4_FD_206968 | JGI IMG/M metagenome (GOLD analysis project Ga0364901, IMG submission 206968) | Enriched cells from Trout Bog Lake Hypolimnion, Wisconsin, USA - BchlTB.July09.5000.02.D4 | ecosystem: Environmental > Aquatic > Freshwater > Lake > Hypolimnion/Profundal zone | place: USA...
GGCAACAGCAACACATTTACTGTGAGCGGCGGGGCGCATGTCCTCACCGAGGCATCTGCTTCGGATATCGTCGGTTACTATGGGAGCGGCAACATACTGAGCATCTCGGGTCCTGGTACCATCTATTCAAATAACTCATCTGAAGGATTAACCGTCGGTTATTATGACAATGGGAGCAATTCCATGGTGGTAAGCAACGGGGCCTCCGTCTCTACGCCATATTTGACCATAGGAGCATATGGCGCAGGGTATGACAGAGCTGTGATTACAGGATCCAACACGGTGGTCAATGGCGGCGGCATCTACGTGGGTTATGGAGATACCAACGGCAACAATTCCCTTGTGATTTCCAACGGTGCCTCAGTTACAGCTGCAGGCGTTTACTACGGCTATGAAGATAACGGTTCCAACAGCATTGTAGTAACTGACCCCGGCACGACGGTTGCCAACTCTGGGGATATCGCTCTGGGTTATTACGACAGCGACAACGACACCCTTGTCATTAGTAACGGGGCAGTCGTATCCGGAGTGAATGCCTATCTTGGCGATGGTGGCTACGGAGGATCTGGCACTTCGAACAGCGTCGTCGTCACAGGATCCAACACCGTCTGGAGTAATTCCTCCAGCCTGGTGGTCGGCTACTCAGATAATGGAAATGCGAGCAACTTCTTGACCATTTCCGGAGGAGCCCAAGTCTACAGCGGAGGAACAAACGCCAGTGGAATTGGAGCATATGGCCCTGGACACAACGAAGTTCTAGTGACCGGTTCCAATAGTTTCTGGAACAACTCAGGTAATTTCTATGTCGGCTATCAGGACCTCGGAGGGAACAGACTGACTATCTCCAACGGCGGGTCTGCCCTTGTGTCAGGGGACAGTTATGTCGGTTATGCCAACTCATCAACCAACAACATGGTGACAGTAAACGCTGGCACTTGGAGCAACAGCGGAAGCCTCTATATCGGTTACTTTGGATCCGGCACAGTCACCGCTGGCAGCAGTAGCGTGCTCACGGCTGAGGGTGGCACAACGATCGCTGCTGCCACGGGATCCACCGGCACACTGAACATTGGAACCTATGGCGGCAGCGACACAAATGTAACATTCTCCACGCCGGCCATCGCCTTCGGTTCGGGATCCGGTACGGTAAATTTCAATCAGTCGGATACGGCAATCATCACCGCTGAAATCTCCGGGGTAAATGCGCTTGTCCAGCAACTCGGATCCGGCACTACCATTCTCTCGGGGTATAACTCGTACTCGGGCCTCACAACGATCAGCAACGGGGTTCTGCAACTCGGAGACGGCTCCTCCTCTGTTGGCTTCGGGGCGAGTCCAATCTCCAACCATACCTCTCTGGTACTCAACAGTTCTGGGACCTTAGCATTGAGTGGTAACATTTCCGGATCGGGTTCCCTCAAGCAGATCGGCAGCGGCGTATCAATTCTCTCGGGTAGCAATAGCTACTCCGGTCCCACCTTGATTAGCGCCGGCACCCTTCAGGTCAACAGCAGCAATGCCTTGGGAACTGGCGCCGTGACCCTGACCAACAGCGCCACCCTTTCACTCAACAGCCTGCTAACGATCAGTTCATTCAACTGGTCCACCACCAACTCTTTTGTGGCGATAGCAGGTCTCGGAACTAACTACCTCAATGTGACTGATGGTGTCACCCTAAGTAGCCCAACAAATACGTTCAACCTCACTGGAGATACTGTGAGTACAAACCCCGAGGAGCTAATGGCTTGGGGCACTTCGAATGCCTATACGACCAACAACTTCGCAGCCCTCGGAATCAGCAACTACAATCTGATCATCAGCAACAACGCACTTTGGATCACACAGAGCGGACTGATCGCGAGCAATACTGTGACGACTATAACTGGAAATGACAGCTATCAGACTGTCGTCTTCCAACCGAGCGGAGTGCTAAACATCACCCCCGGAGGCAATCTCACAATTACCGGCGGAATCACGGCCACCAACAACGGACTGGTCGTCATCAACGGCATTCTCACTACGCCAACGCTCACCATCCCCAAGGGTGGCAGCCTTACTGGCAACGGGGGCACCCTCAATGGAAGCCTGACCATCAATCCCGACGGAGCTTTTATTCTCATGGCATCGAGCGGCAACCAGTACAGCCACATGGTGGTCAATGGAACCATTACCCTTGGGGGCACCCTAATCGTCGAAGGAATTAACGGTTATCCTCTTAATTTCGGCGACAAATACGTTTTCCTGAGCACCAGCAACTCAATTACAGGTAACTTCTCCTCCATTGACATCCCTTCCCCATTCCGGGCTCGCGTCATCATTTCAGGCGATCCGACCGCCACCCTTGTCATCGCCCCCGCCAGCTACACCATGATGGCAGCCAACGCTAACCAGAGCAATGTCGCCACCGCACTGAACAGCTTCATCCCTGCTACCAGCGGAGACCAGCTCGCTGTATCCACTGCACTGGATTCCCTCGCGCCATCGCAACTCCAACAGGCCTTCAACGCTATCATGCCGACGCTTTATCAGTCGCTTGCCACCATGGCCTTCAACAGTGCCAATGCCCAGAACAGCGAACTCGTCCAGAGGCTATGGGGTCTCCGGGTGGCCGGCACCGGATTCTCAATGACCGGATTTGCCGACAATACCTTTGTCCTTGAGGGACAGGGAGATGGCAATAAGGGAGTCATGGATTCCAAGAACGACATCCTACGTCCTGGTGCAGACACCCATTGGGGCATGTTCGTGGACGGCAACGGTATCTTCGCCCAGGCCACCAGTGCAAACATGCTGCCCACTTACAACTTCGAGAGTGGAGGAATCACCACAGGATTTACCTACAAGTGGAACGAAAACTTCGGCACCGGCATCTATGCTGGCTACGAGGGTACCTATGCCAAGTACAACAATGGTAACGGAGTGGGAGGAGGGAGCTCTCTTATCAATAATAGCGCCCGCTTTGGTCTGTTTGGCACCTACGGACAGAAGAATGAGCGCAGCGAGGCGGTGGGCTTCTATGCCGACGCCATGGCTGGAGGCGGCTACAATAATTACTCGATGACCCGCAATATCGCCTTCGGTTCGGTTACCAATTCAACAGCGTTCAACCGCACGGCCACAAGTTCCCCAGGAGCCGGAGAACTCGACACTATGCTGGCCGGTGGATACGACGTGAAGCGTGGCAACTGGACCTTCGGTCCCACGACCAGCCTCCAGTACACCTACCTTGGGGTAAATTCGGTGAATGAGACTGGAGCACAGAGCCTTGACTTCAACTCCGGTGGATGGAACACAAGCAGCCTTCTCTACAGTCTGGGGGCACACGCAGCCTACAGCTGGCAGGTGAACAAGAATATCCTGATAGTGCCGCAGATTAGCTTAAGCTGGCAGCATGAATTTATGCAGAATCCGTATGCAATTAACGGCAACTTGGGAGGATCACCGAGTTTTGCCAACTGGAGCGCGACTCCCATCAGGGACACGCTCTATACTGGGATCGGCTTCACGGTGGATTTTGCCAGAAAGTGGAACACATCACTCTTCTACAACGCATCTGCTGGCAACGCGAATACCACGAGCGAAAACATCTTTTGGAGTGCCGGGGTGAAGTTCTAGACGAAGATTACTGACTGGCAGTTTGGACATCTTTCAGATGTGGATTGTGAAATTGTATCACCTCCACTGAGGTTAGATGTGCCAGCACGATTAGATCTCGAATAACGCGCCCGATACGTTCGTCATATTTTCTTTTTCTTTTTTTCTTTTTCCTCGCAAATCATCTGGAAGAAGGGGAATCTTTGAGTTGTACCCCCATGAAAGCAAATCCCCTCAAGCAAGGCAGCATCATCATGAATGCGGAGGGAATAGGAACGATAACACAGGAGATGCTCTGGCAACGGGCCGTAGAACTAAAAAGAATCTACGGACATACCTCTGATGAGGTTACTGAGGACGATCTTGATATGGCCCGTAGGGATCTGCTGGGTGAAGAAGCCGAATCCGAAGATGAGTCAGCCATCGAATCTGCGCCTGAATCCGAGCGATGGGATCCGATTTTTTCATCTACTGGCGGGCCCATTAAGGAAATCCCCAGCGAGGATGTCGACGAAGAGGGACACAGCGACAGCGCACGACTCGTCGAGGAAGGCATCCGTGAGGCTGAGCATGATCAGATGCTGCAAGCGGTAAAACTGCGCAAGAGTTGAAATGGTGTCTCCCCCTGTAAGAATGCAAATAGGGGTAGAAGTATGGTCTTCAAATGATGAAGTGAAGTGATGACACTCTAAGAAAATAAGACGTATTTTTTGAAATAATGAACACCCCTGAACTGCCCCACTACATAACCAGTGCAACCCCCAACCCAATAAACAACCGCGCTCCTTGGTATAAAAACACGGCGCCGACCTATGCAGGCATTTTTCTCTGGTTTGTTTTCTGGCAAGATGCGGCCAACGCCCCTTTTTTAGGTGGGCTTCTTTCCCAAGGATTGGGTTGGGCATTGGCCTGTCTGGTAATCTCTGCTTTGGTCTGTTACTTCTTGTTTTATCTAGTGCCTGGCATGCTGGGGATGAAGACAGGACTGCCGTTATATATTGTCGGCACCTCAACTTTTGGAGCTAAGGGGGGATTCTTCCTACCAGGATTTCTGATGGGAGTGCTCCAGTTCGGTTGGTTGGGGGTAAACATCTTTTTCTCATCCCTAGCCATACACAGTATGATCCCCGCCCTTCCCGCAAAGTTGATCATGGTTGTGTGGGGAGTGCTAGCGGCCTTTGTCGGATTGAAAGGCATCCAATATGTGGCCAAGGTTGCAACGTACCTACCTCTGATTCCTTTGCTCGTTCTTATCGCCCTTCTGGCTAAAACTGCAGGGGGAATCGCTGGGTTCGATTCGTTAAAGTTTGTGGAACTACACAGATCACTAGCTCCTAGCATTCACTCCACACTAGGTCAATTTGGTGTCCTTGCCTTCATGCTAACCTATGTGGTGGGATTTTTTGCCACAGCGGGAGCCGCCGGAGCCGATTTCGGTACCAACAGCCGAGATGAGACCGACGTGAAAAGAGGAGGGCTATTCGGTATCGCAGGAGCCATCATTTTTTCGGCAGGAATATCTCTTCTTGTAGTAGCTGGAGCCTATGGCAGCCCAGTGATCAGCAGCGCTGCCGTAGTTGATGGCAAGGGAAGCCTGATTCTACAGACCACAGGACTGATCCCATCAATATTGGGTTCAAAGGCAGGGCTAATCATGTTTTTGCTCGCTCTTTCCGCGTTCCCAACAGCGTGTTTTTCCTCGTTTATAGCAGCTAATAGTTTCAAAACGACTTTGCCGAGGGTGAGTCCTTTCATCTCCGTAGGGGCGGGTGCGGCTGCCAGTATCATTCTGGCACTCACCGGACTCGCCGGAAAGGCCATCGTGGTTTTCCAAATCATCGGGGCCTCTTTCGGGCCAATCTGTGGCGCAATGTTGGTGGAATATTTTCTCAACAAGGGACAGTGGTCAGGTCCCCGCTCTGGATTCAATCCAGCGGGATGGGCGGCTTGGCTGGCAGGATTCATTATCGGTATCCTGCCGATAATCAATATTTACCCGGTTCCTGCCGCTCCCCTTGCTGCATTCATCGTCGGAGCACTTGTTTACTTCATTTGTGCAAAGGTCGGTGTCGAATCACCCGTTGTCAAAACGGATGAGCGTGGAAGCTAAGCTGGCATCTCCCACGGAAAAGAGCTGATCTCCTCTCTCTGAAACTTATTTTTTCATTATGTCACAAATCATCACCCGTCGACACTTCATCGGACAACTCGGTGCCGCCTCCCTCGCTTTGGGGATGCCTTGGGTAAGAGGTCAATCAACAGGACCATCATCCTCATTCAGGAACCTCATTCCCCCGGGGAAGAAACTCCGGATTGCCTGCGTTGGCTGCGGCGGAAAGGGTAAATCGGACATCTTAAGGGCCGCTGGCGAAGAAATTGTGGCTCTTTGTGATGTGGACTTCATCAGGGCTGCTGAAACCTTCACCTACTTTCCAGACGTTCCACGCTACCGCGATTTCCGTCAGATGTTAATGGAAATGGGGGACAAGATTGATGCAGTGACGGTGAGCACCCCTGATCACATGCACTATCCAATTGCCCGGATGGCCATGGAGATGGGGAAACATGTGTATGTGCAGAAGCCACTGACCCACACCATAGGTGAAGCAAGGGCGCTTAGGAAATTGGCAATAGAGACTGGCGTTGTTACACAGATGGGAAACCAAGGCCACGCAAATGAAGGAACAAGGCTCTTCAAGGAGTGGATTGATGCAGGAGTTATCGGCCGTGTCAGTGAGGCGCATATTTGGACCGATCGTCCCAAGTGGCCCCAACCGGCTATCTGGACGAACCCGGTGGCACCACCCTCGACTATAGATTGGGATCTCTGGCTCGGTGTCTCCACCTACCACGAGTATCGGGATAACATAGCTCCGTTCAAATGGCGTGCATTTTGGGATTTCGGATGCGGAGCGCTTGGTGACATGGGGTGCCACACCATGGATGCCTGCTTCTGGGCCTTGGACCTGCGTGGTCCGGTCAAGGTGAGTGCTGAGGTGCGTGACGCAAGCCTCATCTCGGCACCAGGTGCCTCCAAGATCACCTACGAATTTTCAGCCACTCCTACTCGCGGGGCCGTCACGGTCAACTGGTACGATGGGGGATTCAAGCCACCCATGCCCAAGGAAGTTGATCCCCAATTTGTCTCCAAGACTGGATCCTATGTGATCGGCGACAAAGGAATTATCATTACCATGGGCGATTATTGCGATGCCCTGAGACTTGCACCGGAATCACGAATGAGGGAATTCCTGCCGCATCGTCCTCCGAAAACCATCCCAAGAATTCCCGGTGCCAACCCTCATCTGGAGTGGATTAACGCATGCAAGGGTGGTCCGAAGCCGGGCTCCAACTTTATAGACCATTCGGCAGATCTCACAGAGTTTGTTCTACTTGGAAACGTTGCCCTTCGTATGGGACGCCCCATCGAATGGTCTCCGGAGACGGGAACCTGTATCGGACTTCCTGAAGCTGACGCGATCATAAACAAAAAATACCGTCTCTACTGAAATCCTATCGATGAAAAGATACCCACTGGCAATTCTCTGCATTCTCATTCTTGTCGTTACGGCGGCAGTTGTCCTGCTCGCGAGGCAACACACGATGAAATTGGGCATCCAAGCCTATACTCTCAGGAGCTACACCTACGAAGAAGCTCTGGAGAAAGCCTCCTCGCTCGGAATCCACTACATGGAGATATATCCAGGTCAACGGATTGGCGGAGGAATCGATGATAAAATCAGCCACAAGTTGGATGCCGGAATCCGAGTCAAAATCCTCGAGATGGCCAAAAATCATCAAATTACCCTTGTCAGCTATGGGGTCATCACCGGACATGATACACAAGAATGGGAGCAGATCTTCGGATTTGCAAAAGACCTTCATCTTATCTCCATCAACTGTCAGGCTGGACCCGAAACCCTTGATTACCTGAGCCAACTTTCCAATCAGACCGGCATCAAGGTCGCACTGCACAACCACCCCGGTGTTCCTGGCATCATCAAGGCCGAAAATCCATATGCCGATCCTAATGTCGCCTACAAAACGCTGCAGGGATTTGGTGCAAATATAGGCGTCTGTGCCGACACCGGCCATTGGGTAAGAACCGGGTTCGATCCAGTAGAGGCACTGCATCTTCTGCGGGGACACATTATCGAGTGTCATTTCAAGGATCTTAACCAAGGCAACATGCTGGGGAAGGACGTGCCTTGGGGAACCGGCATTTCCAAGGCCGGTTGCCAACTTGCGGAACTCCGCAAGCAGGGATTCGACGGAGTCGTTCTTGCGGAATACGAAAACAACTCGCCGGAATTGATGGAAAACCTGAAACGTTGTGTCACTTACTTTGAGGGAGCAATGAAGGTTCCAATTTCCGATCTTATAGAAGGAAAGTATCTTCCTCCTGGATTCACTTCGAACGTTGAAACCCAGATCCACAACCCAGAGGCACTCAAATCCGGTCGCTGGCCTGAACCACGACTTCTTTTCACCGAGGAGTTTACGAATGCAGAGGTTACCCCCGAGAACTCATGGAAATTCGACCAGGATATTCTAGAAAACACCGGCGCCGGTTCCCTGCGAACCAAAGACTCGTTTCAGAATTACAACCTGAGCCTAGAGTTCTCCTGCGCCGACAACACGCGAGCCAAAATCCATCTGAAAGCTGTCCCCGAGTGTACCAAGGGTCAGGACCTCTATGTTATGATTGCAGGTGGCGTACCTACCAAGGACCAAGAAACAACCGCCTCAATTCTGGTTGGAGATGCCAACTCCCCTACCAACCAACCAATATGTATAACGCCGACCCGTGCATTGCCAGTTAAAGCAGGGGAATGGAACTCACTAGTCATCAAAGCCCACGATTCATCCCTGATCGTCTATCTGAATCAGGAGCTCCTGAATACGGTCAGCCTGAAGAGCATCGAAAACGCATCCGTTGCACCAGCAACTAATACGGTTTCTTCTCTCCCTAAACCCGTTGCCAAGAGTGAGACTAATCCGTTTCTGCCTCCTCGCTCTACACAAACGTCAGCTGTTGCCAGCACTCCAGCTAACTGGATTGCGACACCGCTCCCATCCTCGAAGTCCAATTCCGTTACAATGATGATCTCTGGGTGTCAGTTCACCACATCCACAAATATGCCTCCCTCTCCTCCCATTCAAACTGTCACCAATAATTCATCCGCCCCTCCCCTTGTATCGAAGGCTCCTATCGAAATCATCAGCGATTCCACTCCGATCAAGATACGCTTCATCAAGATCGAGTAGTCAATGTCGCCCCAACCCGCGCTTTGGAATTAAAGACACCACGATGAGAACATTACTTGCCTCCCTGCTAATCGCCGTGGCGGTTACGCTTCATGCCGAAGATACAACGATTAACACTTTGACCGCGGAGGAAAAGGCTGCCGGATGGCAACTCCTTTTCAACGGAAGGGACTTCAGCGGATGGCATAACTTCGGCATGACAACCGTGCGCCCTGGCTGGAAGGTTGATAACGGATGTCTGATCTGTGCTGATCCGCACGCAGCGGGCGACATCGTGACCGACGGTAAGTACGGCTTTTTCGAGCTGGAACTTGACTACAATATCACCCCAGCTGGGAATAGTGGCATCATGTATCATGTTACCGATGCAGGAAAACATGTCTGGTCAACGGGGCCGGAGTTTCAACTTGAGGATAATGTACTGGCCGCCGACCCACAACGCTGTGGATGGCTCTACGGCCTCTACAAGCCTCCCATCGATCCCTCCACCGGAAAAACCCTGGATGCCACCAAACCAGTCGGTCAGTGGAACCATGTCCGTCTAGTCATCCGTCCGGACAAACTCTGCGAACACTATATCAACGGGGTGAAATACTTTGAGTATGTCCTGAACAGCCCTGACTTCATGCAGCGTGTAGCGGCGAGCAAATTTGGAAAAATGCCTGGATTTGCCGAGGCACCCGAGGGATATATTGCCCTTCAGGGTGATCATGGAGCCATCTCATTCAGAAACATCAAGATTCGTACATTTCCCTCCCCCTGACGAACAAGGGCAATGGTTGACACAATACGTGGTTAGATTGATATTTTCACCTGCCTGTTTGCAGGATTTGCCCACTACCCCAAAACACATCCTTTATCATGAAAATCACAAGCAGTATTGATACATTACTGAAAAACAAACCCAGCAAGGTCTGGTCAGTTTCTCCAGATGAAACAGTATTCGAGGCCATCACGATGATGGCTGAAAAAAACATAGGGGCTCTGCCTGTCTTGGCTGGTGCCAAGCTTGTTGGAGTTATCACCGAACGCGACTACACCCGTAAAGTAGCCCTTCAAGGAAAGTCCTCCAAATCCACTTTCGTACGTGAGATTATTTCTACGCCAATCGTTTCCGTCGCCCCTGATTGCAGCATAGACGAGTGCATGCACCTCATGACTGAACACCGCCTCCGGCATCTGCCAGTTTTGAATAACGGGGAGCTGGCGGGCATCGTTTCAATTGGTGATCTGGTGAATTGGATTATATCCACACAGCATGTTGCCATCGAACAGCTGGAAAATTTTATCAGCGGCTCCTACCCCGGCTGAAATTCGATAAGAAAGTATCTTCCGTTACATTCTGATGTTTACGCTGCCACTAACATGGTGGAAGCAGATGAAATCGACCGAGGAAGCTGACTTAAGAGGTGCAAACAATTGACCCGATCATTTGCCGGGTTTCCGCATGATCTGAATTTCGGCAATCATGGTGTCAGATTTGTCTGACGAACTGGTCTGGCTGGGACCTCTGTAAAGAAAGCCCTGACGCTCGGCAGCCATCTGGAGTCTGCCCGACAATTCGGGCCAATCCTTGCTGCGAACGATCACCACTATGTGAATCTTATCATGATCCACCGCCTCCACATACTGGTAATGGTATCCGGCGAGTATTTGGTGAACCTCGTTTGTTGTGAAATTCAGAGGGGAAGCCGAGGTCTGGATCTCAATCTGCTGCGTGGGCTCTTTCAGTTCTGGGGTATGAATAGCAGAAGCTGCAGCCTTCTCAATGATAGCCCTTAATTCCGATAACGAGGAAGGACCATCCTGCCCAGAAGCATGAGATTGTACAGATTCCTCGGCACGATGCTTTGCATTTATATATTCAGCAAATTGATTCATCGATGCCCTGTATTCAGCCCAGAGATTCGTTGTGAATCTTTTCACTGGGTTAGGGCCCTTCCTCATTTGCATTATTATCACCGAGGAGGTGAGAACCAGAACTAGTGCACCAAACCACAGCAACAGAATCCATTGCCCGGATCGCCTAGTGGGAGTTCCAATGCCGCTCATTATTGAAAGAATCCGCCGACAAATGACCAGAGACAAGCTGAAAGGAGGGGTTCTGGAGGGCGTAGAAAACTGTTGGCTTTGAAAAACCAACCCATCGGGATTGACCCACCCTCCCTGCTGGCAGATAGTCACGGGCTGATCATGTCCGTCCCGCTGACCCGTAACTTCTGCATCATTGCCCATATCGACCACGGGAAAACCACCCTGTCTGATCGCCTGCTGGAGATGACCAACACCATCGCCAACCGTGATCGTCAGGATCAGGTTCTTGACTCCATGGATCTTGAACGTGAGCGCGGCATTACAATCAAGGCTCACCCAGTCACCATGCAATACAAGGCTAAGGACGGGCAGAGCTACACCCTGAACCTCTTAGATACTCCCGGGCATGTGGACTTTGCGTATGAGGTTTCACGCAGTCTGGCAGCATGCGAGGGGGCAATCCTCATCGTGGATGCTGCACAGGGGGTTGAAGCGCAGACAGTGGCCAATGTGCATCTGGCGGTAAAACAGGGCCTTACCATTATCCCTGTCATCAACAAGATAGATCTACCGAACGCAGATCTTCCAACGGTAAGGAGACAACTAGAGGATATTCTCGCAATTCCAGGGGAGGAGGCGCTTGCCGCCAGTGCGAAGGCCGGATTAGGGATCGAAGAAATTCTCGAGGCAGTCGTCAAGCGGATACCCCCGCCCAAGTCTGGCGATGGCATACTTCGTGCACTGGTCTTCGACTCCCTTTTCGACACCTACCGTGGCGTGGTTAGCTACATCCGTGTCTTTTCAGGGGATTTGAAAGCAGGATCACAGGTACGCCTGATGTCGACCAATCAGGCTTACGAGGTAAAGGAGGTTGGCATCTTCACGCCCAAGATGACGATGACCCAGACGATGAGCGCCGGCGATGTCGGTTATTTCATCGGCAATATCAAATCTACCACTGAGATAAAAATCGGTGACACGCTGACTGATTCCAAGAAGCCTGCCGTAGAACCCCTCCCCGGCTTTAAGGAAATCCAGCCGATGGTTTACAGCGGCATCTATCCGATTAACACAGCCGACTTTGAGCAACTCAAAACGGCAATGGGTAAACTCCAGATAAACGATTCAGCCTTCGATTTCATGCCTGAGAGCTCCGTCGCGCTTGGGTTCGGATTTCGTTGCGGTTTTCTAGGTCTTCTTCACATGGAGATCATTCAGGAACGCCTGCGCCGAGAGTACAACATGGATATCATCGCCACCTACCCGAGCGTTGTCTACGAGGTACAAAAGACCAACGGCGAGATTATTCTGATTGATAATCCGGCGAACCTGCCGGACATGAGTGTGGTGGAGGAAATCCGCGAACCGGTCGTGAAATGTTTTGTAATGGTCCCAAATGAGAACATCGGAGACATGATGCAAATCATGATGGAGAAGCGAGGACAGGTAGAGAGCACGGAGTCGATCGACACCCGCCGCGTAATGATCTCAGCGTTGCTCCCCCTTAATGAGATCTTGGTAGATTTTCACGACAAGATCAAGTCGGTGACACGCGGCTATGGATCCATGGATTACGAACCTGCCGGGTATCGAGCCGACAAATTGGTGAAGCTTGAGATGCTTGTGAACGGGGAACCCGTTGATGCCTTCTCGAGTATCGTTCACCGCGACAAAGCGGAGTTTCGTGGACGGGCGCTTGCAGCCAAGCTTAAGGAGGTGATTCCGACACAGCTTTATCAAGTATCTATCCAGGCAGCTGTGGGCGGCAAGATCGTCGCTCGCGAGAATGTCAGCGCCATGAGAAAGAATGTGACCGCGAAATGCTACGGTGGGGACATTACACGCAAGCGCAAGCTGTTAGAGAAACAGAAAGAGGGTAAAAAAAGGATGAAGTCAATCGGTCGCGTGAACATTCCTCAGGAAGCTTTTATCGAGGTGCTAAAAACCAACTGACAACTTTGCCAGCGAGGGAATCCCACGTATCTGGGGTGTGCGGGTTTGTGGAGGGGTCATCTGCTGTACGATTTCCAGAAAGACATCAGGTGGAACTGAGCCGATATCGAAACACGAAAATGAAATGCAATCGCTTTGCATAAAAATATGGGGAGGGACAAAGTTCATGTTGATCTCGATAGGGAGATATTAATCAGGTGCGATCACCAGAGTGTTCGCTGAGTTGAACTCAAGTCCTGAGTAGGCATTGGCAACAACCGACCGGTTTGTATTTTGCTCCACAAGTTGGGCGCAAAGAATCACCGGATAGAAACAAATTAGGAGAAAAAGAAGCTGGATTATCTGAAATTGGGTTTCTGTGAATTGGGGGGCAGGTTTTTCGTGACGTGCCTGGGTTCTTCCAAAAATCTGCACGCTACCATTGTCTTCCTTGGTCTGGATGATGACGGAGGAGTTGTACTTCCAAGGGAGCATGCATACGCAGACCCATGCGCTGATCATCACCAATAGAAAAACGATGCTGACTAGAGGAAAGTGAATTCAGATAACCCGCAGACAGTCCATGAGATGAAGGCTGCTCACTCCAGCATTGATGTCCTTAGGGTTCGGTCTAACCGGCATAAAATGGCGTCTTTTAAGCTGTCTTTGAGAGGTCTTGTCCGACGAACTTAATATTTCGCAACCGTATTGTGAATCTTACGGCTGATTGTAACTCCATCTGATGATGATTGGTCATTACAACATTCCGTGGCAAAGGGGAGACAACCTTATCATTTGGAAGGACTGTTGGTATTTGGAGTCGGTGTTGATTTGATGGGATCCATTCGGGCTATCCAAGACAGGAGAAGACTCCGTTCGGGTGCCCCTGTAAATCTGACCAATCCTTGGCGAAGGAGGGAGGCGCCTTTCTCAGCTTCCCCCTGTTTCTCCATTGCTCTAGCCTCCTCAAGGAGAAGCCGGAACTGTATGCGTGGATCAGTGGCAATCTTGCCAGCGTTATGGAAGCTTGTTTCTGCAGGGGCATAATAGCCACCGTCCATCTGGGCTGATCCTAGTGCTTCTAGATAGAGACTCTCCCGGGTATCCTCGGAGCGTTTCACCAAATCCGCCGCGGATTTTAATACATCCCCCTGATGGGAGAGAATGATGCGCCTGTAGTCAGTCCAGACACTTTTGGAGGGTGAGAGACTTTCTGGGGCAGCCAGGCTGGCATAGGGTCGATAGAGAGGGTCGCCCACAAGTACACTCATCCATGAGAGTACGGGTTGGGCCATGTAGTAGCTTTCACCTAAGTTGCATCCAGCTGTTAAGGCGGCTGCCAAAACACCGAAATCGGTCGTGAATCCCAGATAAGGCTCGTAGACATTACCAATAGAGGCGCTCGCTCCATGGACAAGTAATGGAGCCGTCCAGCCTTTCCGAGGATCATGTAATGTTGTGGCGCTAAAGGAATGGAGATGCGCAGCCACTGTTCCAGGAACAAATCGGAAAAAGGGGTCAGCGAAGGGGCCGTCGATATTCTCAGTGTACCAACCATAGTAAGCCGATGCATCGGTGATAGGAAAACCGCTTTGAAACGTATCCGAAAGGTCGTCACTTATGACAGGGATGCCGACCCTGCGAAGAGCCTCTCCAGCCTGTCGGATCCACCGATCGCCCTGAACATAACCCGCAGTTTCAATGGATCGCAGATCGACGTATCCCCAACCCCAGAGCCCCTCCCTTTCTGTTTTCAGGCCGTCCAGCACCATAGCCTTAACAGTTTTGGAGTCGGGCGCGTCGAGGCGTCCCACAAAGAGAAGGGAAGGTGGAATTTGTGCTTGGAAGGCTGTCTGGGGATTATTGTTGCATACAGGATTTCTGATCACCCCGGAAATCTGTGGTGTAAAAAGCCCGAGAATGGATAGTTCGGAATCTATCGAAGCAGCATTACGATTTCCATAAGGTGCAGGTTGAATGACGGCATCGCCTGAATATGAACTGCACTCCTTGATCTTAAGGGGTAGTCCTCTGATTAGGACGGCATAACGTATCTGCGTGGAGATAATGATAGGTCGGTTCATCATGTCCCGAGTAATCACCCAGTATCCGCGTTGCGCAAATTCATGACGGAGGGGCGATGCAATAGTCACGTCATAATCAATCCTTGAGATTTCCTCTTCAGTCGGTGTTGTAAGCCCAATCTCATGTGAGCGATCAATTCCACGTGCTGAGCAGTAGAAGTCTGCAATGTCTTGGGATTCGGGATCACGTGTATTGTAAATGACAACGGTGGATGCAGCGTCCTCCTGAGTGGTAGATGCAACCAGACATCTCATGTTGGTTCCTAGCAACAGCAAGGAGAGCAGCAGGCAGACGGTTCTCATGCTCCCCCCGCCCTGACAGTCAAGCCGTCGTATGAGAGGCGACATCCGGCCGGGATCTCCCTCTCTTTTCGTGCATGGGATACATCATGGCAGAAGTGGATCAAAAAGGATTGTTGTGGGGCAATCTTCCCTACGGCCTCAAGTGCCTGATCAAAATTCATGTGGGTCGGGTGAAAGCTGTCCCTGAGGGCATCAAGAACGAGCAACTCGGCACCATGGGCAGCCTCCTGAGCAACGGGGGGAACCGCATCACAGTCCGTATAATAGGCTAGTAGTTTCTTTCCTCCACGATGAAAGACATATCCGGTTGTGCTGATCTTGCCGTGGGGAAGATCCACGGGAACCACAGTTGTATCCCCCAGTAAAAATGGCCCGGATATGATTTCAGGATCTAGTCGCAGATAGTTTTTCCAGAGTTTTTGGTCATCGAAGGCATAGCGAAATGAAGCCCTCAGGCCATCCATTGTCGACTGGGAGGCAAAAATAGGCATTTTGCGATCCTCCATCTCGCAAAACCGACGCATGTCATCGAAACCCATGATGTGATCGGTATGTGGATGTGTGAAGATGGCAGCGTCAAGTCGTGATATCCCTTCGCGCAGACACTGGGTTCTAAAATCAGGGGCGGTGTCTATGACGAAGTGTTTTTCGGCTGTCCTCACAAGGACAGAGGTCCTAGTTCGCTTATCGCGGGGATCATCCGAAAGGCATACGGGGCATGTGCACCCAATGACAGGAATACCCTGGGAGGTACCGGTTCCGAGAAAGGTGAGATCAAGCGATGCCATGACTTGTTATGAAACCCCCCACGCTGGCATAGTTGACTCCATGTCGGCAATGCTTCGGTCACTGCGAATCCGTAATCTCGCCCTTGTTGAAGAGCTTGAGTGGGATCTTCCCTCAGGCTTTACCGCGGTCACGGGCGAAACAGGTGCTGGAAAGTCCATCATCCTTGGAGCACTAAAATTTTTACTCGGTGAGCGGGCCGAGCGGGGTGTTGTTCGTTCCGGAAGCTCTTCAGCGGGAATTGAGGCTGTTTTTTATATTGAGGACACCGTGGAAATCGACTCCCTGCTAGAGGAAAGCGGTATTGATATCTGCAGTGATGGGGAGTTGATTCTCAAAAGAACTATAGCCGCCGAGGGAAGCGGTCGCCAATTTATCAATGGGAGCTCCTGCAATCTTTCAGTTTTAAAGGAGTTGGGGTCCCGATTGGTTGATCTTCACGGACCTCATGACCATCAGTCGCTTTTTTCGCGGCGGGAGCAGACGCTTTTGCTCGACCGCTACTCCAATGCCCTAGAGCTCAGGGAATCCTATTTAGCTTGCCGGAACTCCGTGGCAGCAATACGACGAGAACTCGACGAACTTGAGCTCGACAGCGGTGGAACTGCGAGGGAGGAGTACTTGAGAACCGTTGTGGAGGAAATTCTATCGGCCAAGCTTTCCGATGCTGAGGAGGAGGCCATCGAGTCTCGCTACAGGGCTGCATCAAACAGTCGCAGACTTATTGAACTTGCATCGGCAGCGTCAGGCAGGCTCGATGACGAGGAGGCAGGACCAGGAACAGCCATCGCGGAAAGCGTAAGGACGCTTAGGGAACTGGGACGCCTCGATGAAAGAGCCGATTCATATCTGCAAACCCTTGAAAGGATCGCTGGTGATCTTGACTCCCTCGTCTCTGATCTACGTGGCTACGCGGAGAGCATCGAAATCGATGCGGGGGAATTGCAAATGATCGAGGAGAGAATAAACCTTCTCTCATCACTCCGTCGCAAATACGGTCCGTCACTGCGTGAAGTCATAGAACGAGGCATTGAGGCCGAATCTGAGCTCAAGAGGATTTCCATCCTTGCAGAATTAAAGGATAGCGCTTCAAGCCGCCATCTTGAAGCAGTTAGGAAACTTGAGGTTGCCGCCGCGCTGCTTGCGGAAAAGCGCCGTGAAGGAGCAAAAAGACTCGCTGACATGGTAGTCAAGGAGTTGAAAGATCTTGGTTTTCTTCATGCCGGTTTTCAAATCATCCTTGAAGCTCAGGGGAATCCCGGCCCCGACGGCACCGAATTATCCGATTTTCTCTTTGCGCCAAACCCTGGCGAGCCAGTCCAACCACTTCGTGCCATTGCCTCCAGTGGTGAAATCTCTCGTGTCATGCTTGCCCTTAAATCAGCGCTAGCATCACAGGATCGGGTTCCACTGCTGGTCTTCGATGAGATCGATGCCAACGTCGGTGGAAAAATTGCCTCCAGAGTTGCGGAAAAGATGAAAGAACTCGGCCTCAACCATCAGGTACTATGTATCACTCATCTCCCCCAAGTCGCGGCAGCAGCGTCGTCGCAGTTCATGGTAATAAAATCCGTTTCACGAGGCCGAACGGAAACAACGATTGAACCGGTCGAGCGCATAGCTCGCATTGACGAGATTGCCAGAATGCTCGGAGGGGCCACGGATTCTGCCAGAGTTCATGCAATGTCCCTGCTTGGAATGAAGGAAGCGTCAAATTTAGGAAAAAAAACCTGACTCAAGAATAGTTCACGCAATGCCTCTCTACTATCTCAAAGACGAAGGAAGAACCCTAACACCTCATCTAGGAACCTCTGCCTGGATTTCACTCCTGCTCGGAGTGATTCTAATCATCCTCTCAGGAGCGACTCAACCAATCGGGCTTCAACGAGCTGTAGTGAGAGTATTAGAGGGATTGCTTCCACATGGTTTCGTGCCGAAGAAGCCACCGACTCTTCTTCTCACCATGGATAATGAAGGGAAGGACTTTGATGCAATGGACATAGCAATGGCACTGCGTGGATTAGGGAAACTCCGCGCGGACAAGGTGCTGATTAACGGAGCTTTTATTTCAGGGACCAATCCACTCCCCATGCTGACGGATCTTGTCGAAAGCCTTGGAAAGGTTGGTATCAGAATAGTTGCACCTCACTCTCCTTCTCTTGAAGGCGAGTTCATGCCGGTTTCTCTCCGCATCTATGATCCGCCCTCGTGCTTGGGATTAGTAAGACAATGGCCTGTTTTCCCGTCAAAAGTCAGCACACACGTCGGCTATGCCAGTGGATGTTTTCTGCCAGACGGTAAGACCGGCGGACTACCCCTCTTTGCAACTGATAATTTGGGGCAAATAATTGGCTCACTCTGGTGGGCGGCGCTTGCAGATAATCGGCAGAGTGACTTTCCGTGGCTGCTTTTTGGAAGACTACTTCTTCTACCAAACCATTCGACCGTTTGGATAAACCAAAATGCTGAGTTTGAACCTGTGTATTTTACTGCTCCTGGCAAGTGTGCTGAGGTCCAACTAGACAGTTTTCTTCTCCATTTAGAGCAAAAGGAGCGCGGGACGATCAGCCCAGGCTTTGATGGCATGTGGGAACATTCGACAGTGGTTATAGGACGCCCTTCCGATGTCTCTAAGGTTCGGATGCTAGATGCTCTCCTTGATCAAACCTTTCTTCAAAACGCCCCCGTCACTATTCAGGCAGGAATCACTTTTGTATGGATCTTACTTTTTCTTCTACTGGCAAAGTTGCGGTTCCTCTCCCGCCTTCTTGCCGCTGTCATACTACTGATAGTCTGGATTTCTATGTGTCTTGTTCTCCTGCATCATGCAATTATTCTACCCCTGATGACAGGTGTTCTGGCTATGTTAATTCTCCTCGTCCCATTCGAAAGACCCTCGACGAAATAGATGTCCACTTCTCTGCATTGAACCCCTAGTTTACCCCCACTATTATACAACTCTGTTCATTAGAGGACAAACATCCCCAGAACTGCAAGAATAGCTATATCTGCGTTAAATAAATGGAAGAAGGGGGAATTTCCTGCCGAGGACGCGTTCGCTAGGGGCACCTAACCAGTTTTCCAAGGCTGTGGCATACACCGAACGAAAGTCAGTGTTGAACTTGAGGTCGCCGTCATGCAGGTCAGTCAGGCTCGGATACGCTCCGTAAAGTCCAGGTTTCACCTTTCCTCCAACAAGAAAGAGCGGAGCGGCTGCCCCATGGTCTGTACCTGCGCTCGCGTTCTCGGCGACACGACGGCCAAACTCACTAAAGGAAATCATGAGAACCCTGTCGAAATTACCCTGCGCCTTAAGATCAGCCACAAACGAGGAGGTGGAGGCATCAAGGTCCTTCATTCGGAAGTCATGGGCCGGGAGTTGGTTCGCGTGGGTGTCATAACCTCCCTGTGAGACATAATATACTCGGGTTGGAAGGCCGCCCGCGATCAGACGCGCGACCAGATTCATGCTGTTGCCAAGTTCCGAGGCCGGATAATTGACCGGGCTCTTTGTTTTTCTGGTAATGGCAAGAATCCTGTCGCTGCTCATTTGAGCACCTAGGGCCGTGCGTTGGAGAAACTCAATAGTCTTCCCGTCATTATCGGCATGCCCCGAAATCATCCCAATGGATTCCCCGGAATTTTCTCCAGAGACGGAATCCATCTGCTCAGTGGGTTTGTTCATTTCGCGGAAAAATGCATCCGCAGTACCAGGGTCGACTGCAGATTCACTCATGTAGCGGAACTGCTCAGGTCTGCTAAAAGCGATCCCTTGAGGGCGTGATGAAGCAAATGCCTGAGGTGTCTGGGCAGCGATTGCCACTCCGGCACAGGGGTCATCTCCTTTGCAGGAATTATCAAAATATCGACCCAGCCAACCCTCACTCACATTGCGGTCTGCATCACTGGCTGTCTGCCAGATTTCGGTGGAACGGAAATGAGATCGATTTGGATTGGGGTAACCGACGCCTTGAACCATTCCAAGATGACCATCACCGTAGAGGGTGCGCATGCCGCTCAACGAAGGATGAAGCGCGGCGTAGTCGTTGATCCTGAGAACCTGTCCGGCAGGCAGGGCAATCCTTGGACGGGCTTTGTAGTAGGCGTCGTCTGCGAAGGGAACGAGAGTGTTGATTCCGTCGTTTCCTCCAGCAAGCTGAAGTACTACGAGAATCGTGGCATCCTTCCCGGTAGGGTATTGACCCGGGCTGGCAGCTGCCATGGAATCAAGGGTAAGAAAAGTCTTCTCTAGGAAAAGTGGGACGGTCGAGGCCAGGGCTCCACCCAGAACCGAGGTCCTGAGAAACTGACGGCGCGTGTGTAATGGCTGTTCCCTTGGTGTTTTCATAAGGATGATAAGTAATGTTTAAGATACCATATATACGTTTAGCACAACTGATATTCGGGGGTTCCCATCATAATCTGCATAAGATCCCGGACAGTATCGTCCGAAAATGGGCGCGAATGCTTTTCCAAAAAGCCGAGATAGGCGGTCCTTTCCACTGCAGTAATTGGAAAATTGAAAATCCAAAACGAGATGTGATCGAGCAGGGCGTCGGAACTCTTCCGACAGTCAAGGGGGGCAATTGTATCAAGCGGAACGATGGCAGTCTTTGTCTTGCCTCCACCGAGAACCTTGGCCTTTCCGCTTAGAAGATAGGCAGCAAGATTGTAGCGGTAGATTAGCGTGGAGGCACTAATCCATGCTCTGCCGCCATCCCATCCCTTCACATTTGGCGGCGCAAAGACAACCTGCCCCAACGCGGCAAGCGAGTTTTCTAGGACACGGGCGTCCGGCAAGGGGATCTCAAGCGCTTTGGTTGCCTGCATCATCCACTGGACGGGGCTTTTGATCTGATGATGAACGATGCTTGGTGCATAGAACTCTGTACTGCGGAAAATAATCCTGAGCGTTGCCCCGATGTCGTATCCGTTCTTCATCAGGATATCACCCACCTTGTTCACAGTTTCAGTTGAGGGATTGGAGCCTGCAAAAAAGACCCATAATTTGCGGCCTATGAAACGGGCACACTGAGGTTGGGCGACAATTGCATTGATGATATCGTCGCCAGTGAAGGCTCCCGTTTTTCCAAAAAACGTCTTTGGGGAGGAATCAAACTCACGATCAAGCATCTTGAACTCGCCTGTATCATACTGAATTCGATAGCCGGTAAATGCTCTTGCCGACTCCTGAATGTCCTTTTCGGAATAATGCCCCTCCCCTAGGGAAAAAAGCTCCATGACTTCCCGGGCGAAGTTCTCATTGGGATGGTTTTTCTTGCTC
>Ga0364901_10237_pt1 | contig 20258 bp, 19 predicted proteins | sample ExccelJu500002D4_FD_206968 | JGI IMG/M metagenome (GOLD analysis project Ga0364901, IMG submission 206968) | Enriched cells from Trout Bog Lake Hypolimnion, Wisconsin, USA - BchlTB.July09.5000.02.D4 | ecosystem: Environmental > Aquatic > Freshwater > Lake > Hypolimnion/Profundal zone | place: USA...
TGGTCAGGCGGTGGGCATGTTTTTAAGTACTGAGTCCTGAGAAATTCAAGTGCTGTGTGCTGAGTTCTCAGTGCTGTGTGCTGAGTTCTCAGTGCTGAGAGGGATTGTGTGGCCATTTACCTTATCTTTTGAGACTATTTCTTCATAAGTGCCAATTCGCTTTATGCCTCCGTCTCCTAGTTCTACTATTTGGTCGCAGTTTTTTAGGGTTGTCAGTCTATGAGCGATGATTAGGATTGTCAAGTCTTGGCTTAGGGATTCTATGGCTTGCATTACTGCTTGTTCGGTTTCGTTATCCAAGGCACTGGTGGCTTCGTCGAAGATGATAACATCAGCTCTTTTATACAGTGCCCGGGCTATGCCGATTCGTTGGCGTTGGCCTCCGGAGAGGCGGATACCACGTTCGCCTACGAAGGTCTGGTATTTTTTTGGCCACGTTTCGATGATGTCGGCTATTTGTGCCTGCTCCGCGGCTTGCTGTACTTTTTGGCGATCTATTTTATTTTTTGGGACTCCAAAGGCGATGTTCTCTTCGATGGTGCTGTCAGCGAGGAATATGGCCTGGGGAACGTGGGCGATATGAGCCTGCCATGCTCCGTTATTGCTTGCAATGATTGACTCGCCATCGATGTTGAGCGTGCCTTCTGTAGGCTGTAGCAGACCCATAATGATATCAAGCAGGGTGCTCTTACCGCTACCGGTAAGGCCCATAAAACCAATACTCCCCCCTTTCGGGATGGAGAGATTGAGGTTATTCAAGACATAAGGGGTTTCAGGAGAGTACCGAAACGAGAGATTTTTAAGATTGATTTCTTTACGAAACGGTATCGGCTCAGGTACCGACTGATCGGCATCATCAGGAAGTGGCTGATCAAGCAGGGTGAGTGCGTCCTGCAATGAGACTTGACTTCCCAGAATAGATGACCATGCCCCATAAGCCTGCTGCAAGATAGGCAGTAGACGCTGTGCACCGAGCGCCAGTGCTCCAAGCACTGGAATTGCCTTGGCGATACCATCCGGCTGGCGGGCGAGAACATAGGCCAGAAGAGCTATGAGCATCATCCCTAACGCTTCTATACCGTACCTAGGAGCTCCATTAATAAATGAACTATTCCCCTGGGCCCGGCGTAAAGGTAAATCAGCGTTTCGATAAATCTGGCAATAGACGCCCTGACTTTTATCAATCAGCACATCGCGTATTCCGCCTAATCCTTCCTGTAGCGATTTGATAACTTGTGTTGATTCGCGTGCAATGCAGTTGCTGTTGTTATACATCCGTTTTCGGGTGAAGGATATAATAACGGCATAAATTAACCCAAAGCCTCCAAAGGCTGAAAGTGCAATGACAGGATCAAGGGTAAGGAGGGCTATCAATATTGAGATCAGCATTATAGTTGTGCTGATAAGTACCAATACTTGTTGGATTATATTAATTACACTACCGGTTTTGCTGGATATACCATTGATTACTTCGCTACTGTTGCGGGCAGCATGCACTGCGTAGGGTTGGTAGAGAGTGCGGCGGTAGATGCTGATACTGAGATCAGCACCTGCTGCAAAAGATAGGCGTGTATTGGCCCACATGAGGAGGAGGCGCGTGGAGCCGGAGATCAGGGCTGCCAGACCGAAGGTTATGGTCAGAGGCATCAAGAGCTGGTCTGGGGCAGTGATGCCTAGTATTTTGATGAATGACTGGACTGCCGGAAGCTGGAATATGCGTGCAGGGTCGGTAAGGACAGCAAGGAATGGGAGAATGGCGCCTATGCTAAGGATTTCAGCGAATGAGGCGGCGATCATCAGGATCAGAAGAAGAGCGAATTGAGAACGGCGTCTTTTTGATATGTGGTGCCAAAGGCGGGTTAAGAGAGTCGTTATTGATTGGGACATGGAAAAGTTGGCAGTGGGCAGTGCTGAAAGATAGTGCTGAGGTCGTATGTTAAAAACAGGGGTGTAAACTAAAGCCCCTCCGGAATTAAATTATCAGAGGACCTAACTCTTTTAACTCAATCCGGAGGAACTATGAAGCGCGCACTGAAAGATAATCAAGAAGCATTTGCTGGTCAAGAGTTTTATATCGGTATTGATGTGCACCAGAAACAATGGACGATCAGTATTCAAAGAAATCAACTGCCATTAGCCAAGCCTTTGACCATTGATCCTTCTGCACGATCACTATCGAGTTATTTGAAACGGCAGTATCCCGGCGGCAAGTATCATGCGGTTTATGAAGCAGGATACAGTGGTTTTTGGCCGGCACGAGATCTGCTTACTCATGAGATTGACACCATTGTTGTTAATCCAGCTGATATTCCGACGATGCATAAAGAGCGTTCTACTAAAACAGACAGTGTGGATAGCCGGAAACTGGCAAGATCACTGGAGAATAAAGAGTTACGGGCAATCTATATCCCTGAACGGAAGGCTGAAGAGTACCGGCTACTCAATCGGTATAGAAGCCAACTGGTACGGGATGAGACTCGAATAAAGAATCGGATTAAGGCGATACTGGCAGAATTTAATTATCGGGTTCCAGTTGATCTTGAAGGCAATCGCTGGTCGGGAGCATATTTGCGATGGTTACAAACAATTACCTTCGAAACGCCTTATGCTCAGATAGCCTATAATGAGCGATTGGAACACTTGGCCGAAAGCCGCAAGAGACTCGCAAAAGTTTTACGGGAGTTGAAGCTGATGGCAACACAGGAGCCAGCAATAGCATCGCTTGTCAAGCTGTTGCAGACAGTTCCTGGTGTTGGTTTTCTGACGGCAATCCTGTTGGTCGTGGAGCTGATCGATATGCATCGGTTCAAACGCTTTGATAACTTGGTCTCGTATATCGGTTTGGCGCCATCGATTCATCAGTCAGATGAACACTCGTACTCAAGAGGACTGACGAAGCGACAGCATAAGGAGTTACGGTTTCGAATGCTTGAATCTGCATGGATTGCTGTTCGAAAGGATCCAGCACTGACCATGAAGTATGGTCAACTCTGTAAACGAATGAACAAGAATAAAGCCATTATCAGAATCGCTAAAATGTTGTTAAGCCGGATACGTACTGTTTGGATAACACAAACTCCCTATGTTTATGGTGTCATAGAATAACCCGTACACTTTGACGGCCAAATTGACATCAGGTGCGGACCTTTTGCTCAGCACTGCCTCTGTCTTCGTTCAAGACAAATGAGATTTCTCTTGAGGTTGAGGCCACACCTACTATTTTAAAAGTGACAATGCAGCTCGGCAAATTGAAGACGCCGTTGTCTGTTCATAACAGGTTCAATGAGATGGGCTGCTCAAAGGATATAAAGATCATTGGATGACTGCGTGTCTTTCCGGCCAAGCTATAACGGAGAGAATGGGGAAGAAATATTTTCTTTCAAAAAAGTTCCTCTTTTTGCTTGGGTTTTTACATAACAGTGCTGAGTGCTGAGTGCTGAGTGCTGAGTTTTCGGAAGTTGGGGCTGAGGTGGCGTAAGTTAGGTTTGAGAATTTTTCGAGGACTGGGACGCAGTCTTCTTCGGTGGCGCCGGGGTAGACTGTTGATTCGTAGATTACTATGTCGCCGGGTTTCAGGACTTTGCCGATTGTTTCGCTGGCTTTCAGGAGTGGGGTCAGGTCCGGGCGATTGTTTTTATCGGTTGGAGTTGGTACTGTGACTATGTAGTAATTGGCAGTGGCCAGGTCGCCGGGGTCGGTTGTTATATAGAGGCCTGTAGGGTTGTTTGGTGTGAATGCGATTGTTTCGCGCAGTACTGAATTGAGATCTTCTTTGGATATTTCGAGTGTGGCATCGTTGGCTTGCTTCAGGTCGTTAACGCGGTTTTGATTGATGTCGAAGCCGATTACCGGGTATTTTTTGGCGAATTCTACGGCTAGGGGAAGACCTACGTAGCCTAGGCCGATTATTGCGATTTTTATGGCGGACATTGGTTAATCAGTTGGCAAGTGAATAGTTGGCAGTCGGCAGTCGGCATTTTCTGAGTGCTACTGAGCGAAGATGAAGAACATAGGACTTATAGGACCAATGGGACTGATAGGGTTTGGGACTGTATGACTATAACCTTGGGTTAAAATATCGGGTGTTGGCCTTAAGCTGAAAGAGAGTTCTGCTGAGCGAAGATAAAGCAGATGGCATTGGAGAACAGTGCTGAAGCGCTAGGGTTTAGGCTTTTTGCTGTTGCTCAAATTCGCTGAGTGTCATGATTGGGGGTGTCTTAAAGCTGCCCTTGATAACGAGAAGGTCTTTGTCGCCAGTTACTAATGCATCTGCTTTGGCTACTACTGCCAGTGTTATAAATATTTGATCGGCTTTATCTCTTATTACAGGCAAGTTAGGCGGCACCTCATGCGTGGTGACTGTTTCGGCGTAGGGTAAAAAATCGGCAAGTAATAGAGATTGCTCTGTTTTGGTCAGTTTGAATTTTGGATAGGTCAACACTTTCAATAGTTCGGTGACTGTTTCTTTGTTGACAATTGGAATGATAGCCCCGGATTGCCAGCTATGGCGCAACCATGCCATCTTTTCCCTTGAAAATATAAGGGCTGAAATAATGCAGTTAGTATCAAGCACTATACGATAGCTCATGCCTGACTTTTTCGGGCCCACTGTATAGCGTCCTGAACATCATGATCATTAATACCCAATGCTTCTAATTTTGCACGCACCGCATCTGCCTGCTGCATACGGACCGGGGTAAGCATGATGCGACCATTCTCAACTGCCACTTCGAAATAATCTGTCCTAGCAATTGAGGTTATGATCGATTTTGGTAAGGTCAATTGATTCTTACTGGTGATTTTAGCTAGCATGTCGTTAGTTTAAAAAGTAATGAAGTAAGAATATATTACTAAGAAAACTAGAATATAACAAAAGAAAGTGGAAAGAGAGTGCTGAGAAAGAGAGTGCTGAGTGGAAAGAAAGTTCTGAGTGCTGAGTGCTGAGTGCTGAGCGAAAGCGAAGAAAGCAGTTGACAATCGGTTGAAAAAACAACTATACATGTAGCGTAATTGAGTGCTGAGTGCTGAGTGCTGAGTTCTGAGTGCTGAGCGGAAAGCGAAGAATCAGTCAGGCAGTCGGCAATGGGCAATCGGCAGTGAAGACTTTAAAGAAAGTTCTGAGGTCGTATGTTAAAAACAGGGGTGTAAACTAAAGCCCCTCCGGAATTAAATTATCAGAGGACCTAACTCTTTTAACTCAATCCGGAGGAACTATGAAGCGCGCACTGAAAGATAATCAAGAAGCATTTGCTGGTCAAGAGTTTTATATCGGTATTGATGTGCACCAGAAACAATGGACGATCAGTATTCAAAGAAATCAACTGCCATTAGCCAAGCCTTTGACCATTGATCCTTCTGCACGATCACTATCGAGTTATTTGAAACGGCAGTATCCCGGCGGCAAGTATCATGCGGTTTATGAAGCAGGATACAGTGGTTTTTGGCCGGCACGAGATCTGCTTACTCATGAGATTGACACCATTGTTGTTAATCCAGCTGATATTCCGACGATGCATAAAGAGCGTTCTACTAAAACAGACAGTGTGGATAGCCGGAAACTGGCAAGATCACTGGAGAATAAAGAGTTACGGGCAATCTATATCCCTGAACGGAAGGCTGAAGAGTACCGGCTACTCAATCGGTATAGAAGCCAACTGGTACGGGATGAGACTCGAATAAAGAATCGGATTAAGGCGATACTGGCAGAATTTAATTATCGGGTTCCAGTTGATCTTGAAGGCAATCGCTGGTCGGGAGCATATTTGCGATGGTTACAAACAATTACCTTCGAAACGCCTTATGCTCAGATAGCCTATAATGAGCGATTGGAACACTTGGCCGAAAGCCGCAAGAGACTCGCAAAAGTTTTACGGGAGTTGAAGCTGATGGCAACACAGGAGCCAGCAATAGCATCGCTTGTCAAGCTGTTGCAGACAGTTCCTGGTGTTGGTTTTCTGACGGCAATCCTGTTGGTCGTGGAGCTGATCGATATGCATCGGTTCAAACGCTTTGATAACTTGGTCTCGTATATCGGTTTGGCGCCATCGATTCATCAGTCAGATGAACACTCGTACTCAAGAGGACTGACGAAGCGACAGCATAAGGAGTTACGGTTTCGAATGCTTGAATCTGCATGGATTGCTGTTCGAAAGGATCCAGCACTGACCATGAAGTATGGTCAACTCTGTAAACGAATGAACAAGAATAAAGCCATTATCAGAATCGCTAAAATGTTGTTAAGCCGGATACGTACTGTTTGGATAACACAAACTCCCTATGTTTATGGTGTCATAGAATAACCCGTACACTTTGACGGCCAAATTGACATCAGGTGCGGACCTTTTGCTCAGCACTGCCTCTGTCTTCGTTCAAGACAAATGAGATTTCTCTTGAGGTTGAGGCCACACCTACTATTTTAAAAGTGACAATGCAGCTCGGCAAATTGAAGACGCCGTTGTCTGTTCATAACAGGTTCAATGAGATGGGCTGCTCAAAGGATATAAAGATCATTGGATGACTGCGTGTCTTTCCGGCCAAGCTATAACGGAGAGAATGGGGAAGAAATATTTTCTTTCAAAAAAGTTCCTCTTTTTGCTTGGGTTTTTACATAACAGTGCTGAGCGAAGATTAAGAAGTCGGCAGTCGAAGAACGAAGTGCTGAGTTCTGAGCGATGAAAGAAAGTGCTGAGTGCTGAGTGTTGAGCGAGCATGAAGAAGTCAGCAGTGGCCAGTCGGCGGTCGGCAGTGAAGACCAAAGGGCTGAGGTCTGAGTGAAGACAGTGAGTTGTTTTTTTAGTGGGCCAGGGCAAATTTAATAACTTCTTGACTTAGCCAAATTCCATGCTGACGCATCCTGCTTATTGCATCTGGCATGGATAAGTGATGCCCCTTTGATTTTGCTTTTAGTAATACTCCTATAGCGCCTGTAACTGTCAAGTTTGACAAACGTGCAACACGCAGACCTATCGTTTCATCAATGCAGACCAGATTGATACCAAGCTGCAAAGCTGTTTGAATGACCGATGCTTCCCCGCGATCAAGTGTGTTTTGCAAATAAGGCTGTAATTCCAGCGGCTCAGGGCTTATGTCTAGCCAGGATGCTTGGTCAAATACATCTACACCAAAAGAATCGCGCCCTCCTGCTCTGATTTCTTCAGCGACTTCATATGGCACTATGACCTTTGAATACAAGCAACGTAAAACGTCAAGATTGCCTGTTGCTGCAGTTAATGCGATAAGGGTGTCGTGTTGATAACAACCTGTTTTGGTTGGTCATGCATTGATCAGGTCTTGGGAAAGTTCATTGTGGTCGAGGTCTACGATTGGTACACCATATCGGTGCAGTTCACCGAGGAATTCTACTCTACTGATTCCGATGAGCGTTGCGGCCATACCTGAGGATAACCGCTTCATTTCGAAGAGTTTTATGGCCATCGCCAGTTTTGCTTCTTTTATGAATTGCTGCGGTGTGCAATGTGCTGCATCTGGCAGGTTGCCTGGCAATTCAACAAGTAATTGCATGTCGTTTGCGTTCGAATTCGTTATAAACGCGTAACCTCTGTTGTGATAATAATCTTTCTACTAACCATTAATTTACGCTAATTTTAGCAAACAAAGAAATTCAGCAATCCTGAGCGAAAGGGAATAGTTGGCAGTCGAAAAGCAAAGTGCTGAGCTATAGATTCCTGAGGAGACGGTCATATACATCGTGATGTCCTATCCAAAACCATATAATGGCTTCTTCCTGAAGTATGCCAATTGCACGATACCCTTTACCTATACGTACGGAATAAACCGGCTGTTGCTTACCGACACGCTTGAAATAGAGGCCATGAGCTTGAGGATTTATCTGCCATAGTTCATAAGCTCTGTCTGCACGATGCTGCACATCTTCGGGTAATACTTCATAGAGCTTCCAGAATTGTGCCGTCGTAAGTGATTTCATTCAGGGACAATACGCCCGTTATTAAAACCCATTGTTTTTGTCTTTCCAGCTTGATGTTCAGACAATGCTTCGCTTGCCATTTTTTCCAGCAAGACCTGCGCAGGATCTGTTGCCATTTGTGCCTCCCATCGCTCATTATCTGCAGCTATCTCGAATGCACTTTCTTCCTTGATTAGATCCTCACTCAAAATCTGAGCCTCAAGAAAACGAGCAAAATCTACCAACTGCTCTACCCTATCGGATGGCAAGACACGAAGAATCTTGATTAAAGTTCCTTCGTTACCTTTGTCGGTGACCATATTCATAACCTCGCCCTCACCACTCTGAATTGTATATGCCGAATAAACCCGGAAATTGAAAAACTTATTTAACCACCGATCAAGAATACAAAACAAAACTCAAAAGGACAAGTGAAGACGCTTAACAGACGACAGTGCTTTTTCTAAGTACCGGGGGAAGATTAGTCGGCAGTGAAATCAGTGCTGCTGAGTGAAAGCAGGAGAGTTGGCAGTTGGCCAGCAATTCCACTTCCTCTGATTTTACCATATCATAGTCACTCATGGAGTCGTGGTCTTTTGTGACAACAACTCGCCCCTCCCTATCGGCTATAGATATAATTTCAGAATCTTGCGTTCGGTTACCCAAGTCCAAGTCGAAGGTATGCAACGCATCGTGACCATTGTTCCTTAACCAATCACAGAAACTTTGCGGGAGCTGAGCATCTATCAAAAACCTCATGCAGCTATAGCTTTCATACTTTTAATGTGAGCTAATCGAGCAGCATAAGCTAACGTAGCTAAAATATCATCTCTTTCCAGATCCTTATAGTCACTCAAGATATCATCAATACTCATACCACTAGCCAGCCATTCCAAAACGTTTTCTACGGGATAACGCATCCCGCGAATACAGGGTTTACCATGACAAATATCAGGATCAATTGTTATTCTCTCAGTGTTTTGCATCGTTATAGGTCTCCTCGATCAGTTCCTTTGTGACAAAATTATAGTACTTATGGACTTTCTTAAGTTAATTATTATATAACTTTTTTGTATGGATGATTTTTGGAGAAGGCAAAGCAGAAGTGCTGAGCGGAAGTGAAGAAGCAGTTGGCAGTGGGCAGTTGGCAGTGGGCAGTTGGCATTTTTTAAAAAGTTGGGAACTAGGGCCTGACTGTTTGATGAGGGTCTTGAGAGTTGTTTGGTAGAGATAGGCTTGGAGATGGAGGGCGCTCGGGGCTATGATGGTTGGCTAAACCTTGCATATAAGACTCTTGTATTTTCGCCTTGTACCAGTTTTAATCTGTTCTTTCATGTCGCCCCCCGCAGCGCCAGCGTTCGCTGGACACACAACTGTAAGATAAGAATACCATGCCCCAAAGGGGACGGTTTCTTGCGCCTTCACCGTCCCCACCAAAAACATGGTAATATAGTTCTGAGGATAATTGGGTTTGTGCTTTTATGTATTTGAAGCATAGGCGTGGAAAACGGCTTCCAGTGTTGGTGCTGATAGAATGGCTTCTCCCCAGGCTTCTAATGCCGATTCGGAAGCATTGCTCAACTTCTCTGTTGCCCATGCAGGTAATGCGCCAAAGCGTCGCTCAAGCTGTCTTGTCAGAAGCTTGGATTCACCTTTGGCTATGCCTTGGGTTATTCCTTGGGTTATTCCTTTAGCTATGCCGATTCTTTCTATGCTGGTGATGTATTGCATTTTTTCTATCTCCTCAATTGTTTCAATTTCTTTCCAGACTTTTGTGTCCAGCCAAGCTGGCAGTGTCATTAACCAATCCACAACGGTAAGCAAGTTGATGACGCGTTGTTTATTCCAGTGTCGTTGATAGAGTATTTTTATCAAACGGAGTTTGGCTTCATAGCGCTCCTGATGCTTCTTTCGGGTTTGCCGAGTCAGGATATGTGCTGCTGTAATTAAACCAAATGCATTTTCCGAAGCAAGGAGTTCATCGAGTTTTTCATCGTAATCAGTCAGTTTGGCTACGGGGAACTCAAGAGTATGCCTGCAGCCCAGAACGTTGTAGCCATAAGAGGTCGGTTTCCAGTGTTTGTGTTCATCGGCCAGCACGGCAAGACTTGCTACAGGTTTTTTGTATCGGTCGAAAATCCGGTAGTTGTAGACAAACATCCGCTGGGCAAATTCAGCCTGCCTGGTGCCTTGCACTTCGACATGGATGTATATCCAGCTTTCCTCTCCACTGAGTTCAGTGACGCGGACTAACTTGTCGACAAAACGCGTGCCTAACTCAGCATCCTGCACCACGGCCCGCAGCTCCTGATCGAGAAATACATGCTCCTTTGACCAGTCGATCACAGCATAAGCATCAGGAAAGTAAAACATCATAAACTCAGGGAAATAGTGCTCAATGGCTTCTTTCCACGGGCTGTCATAATGATCGTTCGGAGTATCCATTTTAGGTGCTATGCGATCATTTTATGCAATCATTAAGAAATTGCGAGAGTAGATATCATTTATTAGCAATATAACACATCTTATTTACTTATTTATGAGCTTTTTTCGAAAGTAGAGACTTGCCTCAATAACGTTTGTAGGGGGGAAAGATAGTTCTGAGGGCTGAGGGCCGAGTGAAGGCAGTTGGCAGTTGGCAAGTGCTGAGTTCTGAGGTCGTATGTTAAAAACGGGGGTATAAACTTAAGCCCCTCCGGACTTAAATTATTTGAGGAACTAACTCTTTTAACTCAATCCGGAGAAGCTATGAAGCGCGCACTGAAAGATAATCAAGAGGCATTTGCCGGTCAAGATTTTTATATCGGTATTGATGTACACCAGAAACAGTGGACGATCAGTGTTCAAAGCAATCAACTGTCATGAGCCAAACCGTTTACCATGGATCCGTCAGCAAGATCGCTCTCGAGTTATCTGAAGCGGCAGTATCCCGGCGGTAAGTATCATGCGGTTTATGAAGCTGGATACAGTGGCTTTTGGCCGGCATGAGATCTGCTTACACAGGAGATAGACGCCATCGTTGTTAATCCGGCTGATATCCCGACGATGCATAAAGAGCGTTCAACAAAAACGGACAGTGTGGACAGCCGGAAACTGGCAAGATCACTGGAGAACAAAGAGTTAAGGGGAATCTATATCCCAGACCGTCAGGCTGAAGAGTACCGGCTACTCAATCGGTATAGAAGTCAACTGGTATAGAAAAGTCATACGATACCTGCTTACACGCAGGATCAAGGATGACATGTAGAATCTCTCCGGCCAAGCTATAAGAGGAGAGAAGGGGGAAGAAATATTTTTTTTAAAAAAAACTTCTCTTTTTGCTTGGGTTTTTACATAACAGTGCTGAGCGGAATAGTTAGCAGTTGGCGGTGGGTACCGGCTGTCCTGTCTCCTCTTTGAACACACCAGCCTTTGAGGGCCGCACAACTGTACGTCATTAATACTGCCCAAACACACTATCTCGATAACTTAAAGGCACCTCTCTTTACTCGCTGAGAATAAGAGATGGTAGGCAAACTTTACCTGCAGGCTGAAAAAAGCTATCCTCTCAAGACAACTTTAGTTTTGTTGGGGTTCAGGAATCACCCCAACCTACAAAACATCAAATCTTTTCCGTTATTTATAGGATTAAAATACTCTTAATATAGCGCACAGAGAAAACATTCCGATCATCATTTTTTTTAATGCATCCCATTTGAATAAATAGAGGTTCCCTTTATAGTTAGTCATGAGCGTTATATAGTGTCCCCCCAGTTGTATTTGCAGGGTACAAGTTACCTTAATTCTTTCAATGCCTCCACTATGCGCTGACAGGCTAAGCCGTCGCCGTAGGGGTTGTGTGCTCGTGACATCGCAGTATAATGCATAGGGTCATCCAGCAACCGCGCCACCTCCTCGCCAATAACTCGCCGATCTGTGCCGACGAGAATTACTGTACCAGCCTTAAGCGCCTCAGGTCGCTCAGTCGTATCGCGCATCACCAAGACCGGTTTGCCTAGGCCGGGTGCTTCCTCCTGGATGCCACCAGAATCGGTCAGTACGAGATATGAGCGATTCATGAGATAGACAAACGGCAAATAATCCAGCGGTTCAATGAAGAACACATTTCCTAAGCTCTGCCCATCCCCGAACACCTCCTGAATAGGCTTGCGGACATTTGGGTTCAGATGCATCGGATAGACGAAATCCACCTTAGGATACCTCACCGCCAAATCCGCAATGGCATTGCAGATACCCATAAACCCTTCGCCAAAATTCTCCCGCCGGTGCCCGGTCATCAACACCAGCCTGCGTTCGACCCCGAAAGAAGCTCCATTCCACTGCTTAACCAACCCTTCCGGCAACCCGAAAGATGCAAGCACATCGAGTACCTTTCGCTCAATATCTCCATCAACTCCGATCTTCCCGATCACCCAGTTCAGCGCGTCGATCACCGTATTCCCGGTAACCCATATCCGATCATCATGCACATGCTCCAGAAGCAGGTTCTCCCTGCTTAAGGCTGTAGGCGCGAAGTGCATCGATGCAATCCTGCCCGTCAACTGCCGGTTCATCTCCTCAGGCCAAGGGCTGTAGATGTTATGGGTCCGCAACCCGGCCTCGATATGAGCCACAGGAATCTGCCGGTAAAACGCCGCCAGAGCTACTGCGGCGGATGTCGTCGTATCACCATGCACGAACACATAATCCGGTCGTGCCGCCTCAAGGACATCCCGCATACCAGTCAACACTCGGGCCGTCACATCGTACAGATCCTGCCCATGCTTCATGATGTTCAGGTCATAATCAGGCACAATGCCAAATAACTCCAGCACCTGGTCGAGCATCTGCCTATGTTGCCCCGTAACCGCAACAATGGTTTCAAACGATTCCGAATGCTTCTGAAACTCCTTCACAAGCGGAGCCATTTTGATGGCTTCCGGTCTGGTACCGAAAACGATCAGTACTTTTTTTCTGATGCTCATTTTTTAAAAACCCCCGCGAAATCAAGGATCACCTTATCGTCTCGATACTGGAGAGTTTTGAACTCATCATGGGATACGAGAAAAACTATGATATCAGCTCGGTTGTAGGCATCCTGATAGTCTGAGAGCTTGAAGACGCTGTGTTCTTTTATATTTGGTTCTACTACAAGAAAGTTGTTCTGCTCGCTTTGCATGACCTTTTGGGCGATATATTTCGCGGGGCTTTCGCGCAGATCGTCAATGTTTGGTTTGAAGGCCAGGCCCATAAATGCGGTCAGCGGCTTTCTGCCATGCTTGAGTTCAAATTCGAGCATGACGTTGCGGATCTTTTCGGCACACCAGAACGATTTGTAGTTGTTAACCTCCCTGGCTGTTGTGATTAATTTCGATTCTCGGGGATAATCGGATACCAAGAACCATGGATCAACGGCGATACAGTGACCTCCAACGCCAGCACCGGGCTGGAGGATATTTACCCTAGGGTGTTTATTTGCAAGTGCAACAAGTTCCCACACATTAATCCCTGCTTTATCGCAAATCAATGAGAGCTCATTTGCGAAGGCTATCTGCACGTCGCGCGAGGAGTTCTCCGTCAGCTTGCACATCTCTGCTGTCCGGGAGTTTGTGCCATAGAGCTTCCCCTCTACAAACGTGCTATAAAACTCTTTTGCTTTTTCGGTTGAGGCTTCGTTCAGACCGCCAATCACCCGGTCATTCTGAATCAGTTCATGCAGAACATTACCCGGCAAGACCCTTTCAGGGCAATAGGCAATAAAAATTTTGTTTTCAAGTTCAGGGCGTTCACGAAAAATAAGAGCTGCCATCTTTTCTGTTGTGCCAACTGGAGAGGTAGACTCAATGATATAGGTATCACCCTCTTTCAATAGGGGCAAAACATTGCGGGTTGCTGCTTCAACAAATGAGATATCCGGTTCATAGACTCCCTTAAACGGAGTGGGAACAACAATAAGATGAACGTCGGCCAGTTCAGGAATCGTGGAGGCTGTAAAGAACCCATTTGCTACACTCTCTTTGACAACAGCCTCAAGCCCCGGCTCAATGATGTGAATTTTTCCCTGATTGATGGTCTCAACAACATGAGGATTGATATCAACACCGTGGACGCTTATACCCTTTTGCGCAACAACTGCTGCTGTAGGCAAGCCGATATACCCAAGACCGATAAACTGTATAAGCATGTAATATTATGAGTTTTTCACCAATGTTTTAAGGAATTTCAGCATCTCAAGAGCAAGTTTCTTTCGATCAAAATCATCAGCCAAAAGCCGCCCCCCCGCCTGACACTCCCGATAGAATGCCTTATCCTGATACAAGCGATAAAGTTTTTCAAGAAAATCCGCTTCATTTTCAGGTTCAAAATAAATACCAGCCTTATAGTGCTCCACTATTGACCGAGCCTCACCATCAACACCAAGCAAGATCGGCTTCTCCATAGCGGCATTTTCAAATATCTTCGAGGGAATGACAGTGGTAAAGAGTTCGGTTTTCCGTAAGGGCACCAAAGAGAGATCTGTCACCGAAAGATATTCAGCAATTTCACTTTTTGAAACAGAATCCATAAAAGTCACATTGTTCACACCTAACTCACGGGCAAGGGCAACGACTTTTTTCTTTTCGGCACCTTCACCAATAAATAAAAAATGAATTGCCTGATTGTCTATTTTTTTGGCGGCTCTGACTATAAAATCAAGTTTATGGGCCATACCATGGGTACCGATATACCCGACAACAAATTTATTTTGGAGATGTAAGGCAAAAAGAATACGCATAATTTATTTTTTGCAGACAATAGTGGTGATCAGAGTATTGCTGAACGATACAACGACACACCAGGCCTCTACTCTCCTGTTATAGCCTAACGCCTGCATATACTTTCTGATTTCAATCTGTTGCGAGCCTTCAACAATAAGATCGGCATGTTCTGTAACTACCCTATTCCCTGACAGTTCAGGAGTGATGGTGTGATGATAATGAAAGAATGCCTCAGAAGAGTTACGGCCATTGACAACAACCGTATTATGAGCCACAGTACTCCGCTCTTCATCCCGTATCAAGTTCTTCTCATAGGTCGATATGCCAGTGTCAACAAACATCGGCTCTCCTTGAACCTGCAGCACAAAATTCAACGTATCAGCATGAGCATGGCCTGGAATATACGAAGGTCCGATAGAACCTGCATCCACTACACACTCATACCATGAATTACGACATTTTCTATAACCTGACTCTTTCAACTGAACAGACGACTGAAAAGCAATATTCTTCAAGCCAAGCCAGGCGGCATACTCAAAAAGCTGCTGACTAAAGGGTGCTATGCCATCGGTCGCATCATTCACGTGAGGAATCGTGCCATCTGAAAAGGTCATCACCTTAAGCCAGGACAGCATAGCCACAGCCTTACCTTCACTGAGATGCAAGAGTTCATGCTGTGCAGCGAAGCAGTCATTATGCTGAAGAAGATTGATGCAGTCAAGCAGGCGGTCAAGCAGAATCTGATGATACATCGGAGAAAGCTCAAAATGAGCTCCATCACCAAGAATCTGCTCATCGAGCTCACGAACAAGCAATGCCCTGCTCTTCTCAAACCATCGCTTCTCTCTAAAAAAAAACGCCCCGTACAGGAGCGAAAAGGCATTCTCAAGCAGATGATTGCCAAGTAGATGATACTCAAGGTTCCTTGCAAGAATGGTATAATGAGCGAAAAGAGCTCCGGTGATATCAGCACGCTGCACTTGATGCCGTACAAGAAACTTGATCCCGTTGATGCCCCGTAACGAAAGCGGGTAGGGTTCAAGCCCGACACTCCCCTGATGCAACGCTGCAAGAAAGCTCTCAATTAGCGCCAAGCCGAACTCCCGAGTCATGCCCGGCTGGAGAAGAACATCAAAGTAGTTAAGATTATACGACCACAGCTTGCCATACTCACCAAACTCCCAGTCAATACTCCCTACACCCTCTCCAAAGGAGTGTGCACGGTTCAAAAAAGTAAAAGTGCCGTTATCATAGAGCTGTTCTTTATGAATAAACGGTACCAACTGAACAGGAAACCCTTCCCGTTCACGCTGTAAAGGATAGGTCATTCTCAGTACCCGCCTTCCCTGTTTCCTGATCCGGTAATAGAGCTGGTTTCATCGAGTCATCACGCTATCTCTTACTTTTCTGGGGTTAAGTTTTTTAAGAGGTAGCATCTCTATTGAAAACGACTTCAAGTGTTGGTGCAGTGAGGATGGCTTCGCCCCAGGCTTCTAATGCCGATTCGGAAGCATTGCTCAACTTCTCTGTTGCCCATGCAGGTAATGCGCCAAAGCGTCGCTCAAGCTGTCTTGTCAGAAGCTTGGATTCACCTTTGGCTATGCCTTGGGTTATTCCTTGGGTTATTCCTTTAGCTATGCCGATTCTTTCTATGCTGGTGATGTATTGCATTTTTTCTATCTCCTCAATTGTTTCAATTTCTTTCCAGACTTTTGTGTCCAGCCAAGCTGGCAGTGTCATTAACCAATCCACAACGGTAAGCAAGTTGATGACGCGTTGTTTATTCCAGTGTCGTTGATAGAGTATTTTTATCAAACGGAGTTTGGCTTCATAGCGCTCCTGATGCTTCTTTCGGGTTTGCCGAGTCAGGATATGTGCTGCTGTAATTAAACCAAATGCATTTTCCGAAGCAAGGAGTTCATCGAGTTTTTCATCGTAATCAGTCAGTTTGGCTACGGGGAACTCAAGAGTATGCCTGCAGCCCAGAACGTTGTAGCCATAAGAGGTCGGTTTCCAGTGTTTGTGTTCATCGGCCAGCACGGCAAGACTTGCTACAGGTTTTTTGTATCGGTCGAAAATCCGGTAGTTGTAGACAAACATCCGCTGGGCAAATTCAGCCTGCCTGGTGCCTTGCACTTCGACATGGATGTATATCCAGCTTTCCTCTCCACTGAGTTCAGTGACGCGGACTAACTTGTCGACAAAACGCGTGCCTAACTCAGCATCCTGCACCACGGCCCGCAGCTCCTGATCGAGAAATACATGCTCCTTTGACCAGTCGATCACAGCATAAGCATCAGGAAAGTAAAACATCATAAACTCAGGGAAATAGTGCTCAATGGCTTCTTTCCACGGGCTGTCATAATGATCGTTCGGAGTATCCATTTTAGGTGCTATGCGATCATTTTATGCAATCATTAAGAAATTGCGAGAGTAGATATCATTTATTAGCAATATAACACATCTTATTTACTTATTTATGAGCTTTTTTCGAAAGTAGAGACTTGCCTCAATAACGTTTGTAGGGGGGAAAGATAGTTCTGAGGGCTGAGGGCCGAGTGAAGGCAGTTGGCAGTTGGCAAGTGCTGAGTTCTGAGGTCGTATGTTAAAAACGGGGGTATAAACTTAAGCCCCTCCGGACTTAAATTATTTGAGGAACTAACTCTTTTAACTCAATCCGGAGAAGCTATGAAGCGCGCACTGAAAGATAATCAAGAGGCATTTGCCGGTCAAGATTTTTATATCGGTATTGATGTACACCAGAAACAGTGGACGATCAGTGTTCAAAGCAATCAACTGTCATGAGCCAAACCGTTTACCATGGATCCGTCAGCAAGATCGCTCTCGAGTTATCTGAAGCGGCAGTATCCCGGCGGTAAGTATCATGCGGTTTATGAAGCTGGATACAGTGGCTTTTGGCCGGCATGAGATCTGCTTACACAGGAGATAGACGCCATCGTTGTTAATCCGGCTGATATCCCGACGATGCATAAAGAGCGTTCAACAAAAACGGACAGTGTGGACAGCCGGAAACTGGCAAGATCACTGGAGAACAAAGAGTTAAGGGGAATCTATATCCCAGACCGTCAGGCTGAAGAGTACCGGCTACTCAATCGGTATAGAAGTCAACTGGTATAGAAAAGTCATACGATACCTGCTTACACGCAGGATCAAGGATGACATGTAGAATCTCTCCGGCCAAGCTATAAGAGGAGAGAAGGGGCAAGAAATATTTTTTTTAAAAAAACTTCTCTTTTTGCTTGGGTTTTTACATAACGGTGCTGAGGGCTGAGGGAAGATAGTTGGCAGTCGGCAGTGAATTCAGTGCTAATATTTTTAGTGTTGGGAGGCGATCGAAAATGCTCCTACATCCAAGTCGAGGGTATGCAATGCATCGTGACCATTGTTCCTTAACCAATCACAGAAACTTTGCGGGAGCTGAGCATCTATCAAAAAACTCATGCGGCTATAGCTTTCATACTTTTAATGTGAGCTAATCGAGATGCATAAATCAAACTGACTGAAATTGCATATTCGAAAGTTGTTCTTGAGCTGCCCTTGATGAGATGTTGAGAAATTCAACTCCAACGACGCTATCCTTATCATCAAAATCAAGAATTACTCCAGGCCTGACTTCTTCGGATTCAACTATTTTAGTTTCATCAAATCTGAAATAGAGAGTGTCAGTTTCTTTATCCAGGGTAATTTGCATGTTCTCTCCTTAATCTACGGTCAAAAAAAACTGTTATTGCTTTATTTGGCAAATCATTCACATTGACAACAACTCGTAACCATCGGTCATCGTTCTCAATAATTTTTTTAAGATAGCCCTATGTCAATATAGTATGTCCCGGAGTTCCAGCTTTTTCCTCGCAACTTGACAGTTCAAGGATTTCTCTATTGTCTCATAATGTTTTAAACAGGAATTCGGATCGGCATCTATAATTCAGCCCATCAGACCAAGAGGGTTGTAAGGCAAATACCCTGGAAAAGTTTTTGACACATCAAGCATACTTGCCTGTATAACCTCTTTCAGAACAAGTCGATAGTCTGTTGTCACTTTCAGATCCACACCATTGTCGAGGCTTGAAGTTGCAAGTCCCGGCCATTGTCCGTACATCCGCCCACCCCGTACTTTATCGCCAAGAACAAACCAGCAGGCGGCATGCCCATGGTCTGTCCCATCGCTTTTATTCGCGCGCACACGACGACCAAACTCAGTCATGACCACAGTCGTTACCGGAATATTGCGGATAGCCATATCCTCCTGAAAAACCGCAAGCCCTGTCGCCAACTGCCTGAAAAGGGTATTTACCGTTCCTGACTGCGACACATGCGTATCCCATCCACCAAAATCAATACTGGATACGCTCAAGCCTACCTCCATACTCGCCAAACGTGCGACCGCAGGTAACGATCGGGCGAGATCACCCGCACCTTTATAACTGACCCTGGTGCCCATGCCTGCAGGTACAATTCGGCCAGATGCGTCACGTGGCTGACGACGGTCGATGGTTTGAAGAATGGACAACGTTCGAGCGGTCGCATCTGCCCATATGCTGTTATCCTGTACTACCACTTTTTCCAAAAATTTAATGGTTGTGTCCCCCATCGGAACAGCTAAACCTCCGTCAAGATCGGGAGCTGCCAGGGCTTCAGACAGTCCATGCTGGCTCAACATAGAAGATGCTGCGGCCGAAAAACCGCTCACAGGACCATGCTTCCCCGTTACCGCTCGAGTAAGCCAACCTGTTTGACTGCTGGTATTGAGTTGTGATTCACTGGTGAACCCGGTCTCAATCAAACGTTCAGCAACGAAATGAGATCGTGTAGCATCTGTCAGACCAACGGCATGAATGACGGCAAGACGCCCCTGCCGGTAATGGTCAAAAAGCGGGCTCCCCGAAGCATTCATAGCAAACCCCAGACGATCATCCAGGCTGGATGAAAGAATCAGCGCTTTGACATCAGCAGAGTCAGCAACACGCATCTGAGGGGGACGTGAAGAGACATAATACAAATCCCCGGTCGGGCCAACCAGCTGCAACCCATCCGCCCCACCGCGTAAAAAAACAATCACCAGCAATGGCGCAGAAACTGAAGCAGAAGTCTTTGCTGTTGAGGCTTGTAACAGGTTACGAATCCCACCTGCTCCCAAGAAACAGCCTGATGCAACGACAGCCTTAAGAAAATCTCGACGGTTCATTACTTGACTCCTTTTAACATCGCTGATATTCTGGGGCCATCGCCAACCATGTGACAATTTTACGAGCATCGTTGATACGAGTAATGACCGTATCCGGATTATACGAAGCTGATGACAAAACCAGCTTGGTCAAGCGAGGGTTATCCCTGCCATATAATCGTTTGATCCAAGTATCGGTAAATGTACCGGCAGTCATTTTCTGAGCTAACACGAGGGCGATCGGATCCATTACCCCATTGCCGAACTGATTGCTGGCTAATCCATAGATCAGAATCCAGCGCTGTCGCATTGCATTGCTTCCGAGCCAATAGTCAGACTTCATGGGATGGCCGTCGGGAGTCGGCCAGCCAAAAATCCGTTGGCCTCCAGCGGCCATTTGATTGATAAGTGC
>Ga0364901_10242_pt1 | contig 19993 bp, 19 predicted proteins | sample ExccelJu500002D4_FD_206968 | JGI IMG/M metagenome (GOLD analysis project Ga0364901, IMG submission 206968) | Enriched cells from Trout Bog Lake Hypolimnion, Wisconsin, USA - BchlTB.July09.5000.02.D4 | ecosystem: Environmental > Aquatic > Freshwater > Lake > Hypolimnion/Profundal zone | place: USA...
GCGTGCAATCTGAGTTAACTCCAGCAATATTTCTTGAGAATAAATTGCGCCTGTTGGATTATTGGGGTTAATCACCACAATCGCTTTAGTGCGAGGTGTAATCTTTTTGCGCAGGTCCGCCAAATCCGGTGCCCACTCTTTTGATTCATCACACAGATAATGCACGGGCGTGCCGCCAGAAAGACTCACGGCAGCCGTCCATAGAGGATAGTCAGGAGCAGGCACTAATACTTCATCGCCATTATTGAGCAGTGCATTCATGGACATCACAATGAGCTCAGATACGCCATTACCGGTATAGATATCGTCTAAGGTAACGCCTTGGATGCCTTTTTCCTGGGAGTACTGCATGATGGCCTTGCGTGCGGCAAAGATTCCCTTGGAATCAGAGTACGCTGAGGCGTTACTTAAATTTCGGATCATGTCCCGCTGAATTTCTTCAGGTGGATCGAAGCCAAATACCCCAACATTCCCAATGTTTAATTTAATGATTTTTTGACCCTCCTCCTCCATGCGCTGAGCAAGCTCAAGCACCGGCCCACGAATGTCATAGCAGACGTGATTGAGTTTTTCGGACTTTAGGATCGGTTTCACAATAAATTAAAGGTAAGTTCTTGAAATCTTGGAAAAAACAGCTGGCTATAATCAATATAATTATGACAGAGAGTACACGTGAAGCTTCAATCTGACCCCCACTCCGGATCGAATACGATCACCGGCTATGGTGATGGCTATGTTGAAATCAATAAGATTCCCTATAGCCATGCCGTCTTAATCAGCTCCGATGGAGTCATCTCAGAGTGGCCAATCAAGGCATTTAAGGACCTAGAAACCAGTCATTTTGAGCAAATGGTCACCCTTCAGCCTGAATTAGTCATTATCGGCACAGGCAATAAACAGCATTTTCCCAAACCTGAACTCATGAAAGCCCTCATTTCAGCCAAGATTGGCTTTGAGATCATGAATTCCCAGGCAGCCTGCCGCACCTACAACATCTTGGTTGGTGAAGGTCGCCAAGTTTTATTGGCTCTGATTGTGGAAGCCACTTGATGCAATTAGGCCAATTCAAGCCGTTCAATCTCTTTAGTCCAAGCAAAATTTTATTGCTTACTCTAATTTATGGACTTCTCTGGTTTGGCACTTTAAATTATCGACATTTAATCCCTTCGGATGAGGGTCGTTATGCTGAGATGGCGCGCGAAATGCTAGTCACTAATGACTGGGTAACACCCCGCTATAACGGCTATAAGTATTTTGAGAAGCCGCCACTACAAGTGTGGGTTACTGCACTTGCCTTTAAAGCCTTTGGGATAGGTGATTGGCAAGCTAGGCTATGGACCGCATTGACCGGCTTCTTAACCATCATCGCAATCGGTCTTACCAGCGCCAAACTATATGGCTCACGAGCTGGATTTATATCCGCAGCCATTTTGGCATCAAGCCCCATCTGGGTCATTAGTGGGCACATGAACTCGCTCGATATGGGTCTATCAGCATTTTTAGTGGGAGCACTGTGCAGTCTATTGTTGGCGCAAGCCTCTCAAAGCAAATCATCCACTCGTCATTGGATGTGGCTTTGCTGGGTCTTGATGGCGCTTGCGACTTTATCTAAGGGTCTAATTGGCGGAGCCATTCCAGCCATGGTGTTTATTGCCTATTCCATTACTAATAGGGACTGGAAGATTTGGAGGCGCCTTCACCTTGCAAGTGGCATGATTCTTTTCTTGGCTATCACGGTGCCATGGTTTTTATTGGTATCTCAACGCAATCCTGAGTTCTTAGAATTCTTTTTCATACACGAGCATTTACAACGCTTTACACAAGATGCTCACAGCAGAACTGGCCCTATTTATTATTTTGTTCCTTTGCTAGTGGTTGGTTTTTTACCTTGGGTTATGCAACTACCTGGGGCACTAAAAACAGCCTGGGGCGCTCGTTGGCGTGGCTTCTCCAGTAGTTGGTTATTGGCGTGCTGGTCCGTTGTGATCTTTGCGTTCTTTAGTGCTTCCCACTCGAAGTTGCCGGGTTACATCATCCCTATTTTTCCCGGATTAGCAATGCTGGTCGGCGTCAAGCTTGATCAACTCCTAGGCGAGTCCAACTCACTTGGGGCGCTTTGGAGATTACAAACTCTAACTTTTGCGATCTTGAGCCTAGTTGGCTTTGGTTTCCTGTCCGAGATAAGTCGCCAGGCGAGACCTGATGAAGTTATAGCTTACGCCCAATATACCCAGTGGGTCATTGCGGCGTTAATTGCACTCATCATCTTTAGTCTTCTAGCTGCATGGCAAAGCAAACGTAATGGCTTGCTCAGTATCACCAGTTTTGCCGGGGGATTTTTCCTCTGCGCCATTATTGCCGGTACAGGTCACGAAACTTTAGGTCGCGCAGTTTCTGGGGTTGATTTGGCTAATGAAGTAAGAGCACAGCTTCCTGAGAAGGTAAATTTCTACTCAGTCAACATCCTAGATCACACCATGCCCTTCTACTTGGGTAGAACCATGATCATGGTGCAATCCCCAGATGAGCTAGATTTTGGTGTTCATCAAGAGCCCAATCGATGGCTGCCGACACTGGATACTTTCATCATTCGCTGGCAAGAAGACTCCACTGCTTATGCATTGATGGTTCCGGAACAATACATTGAATTACAAAAACAAGGGCTACCGATGCAAGAGGTCGGCAGAGATTCGCGTAGAGTGATTGTGAAACACCCAGATGTTGTAAGCCCCACTAAACCATAAGGTCCTTTATGTCAGAGCTGCCATTCATTCCTTTCACGCGCCCTAGCTTCAATCAAGAAACAATTGATGCAGTAAGTGAAGTCTTGCGTTCTGGTTGGGTGACTTCAGGCCCAAAACTCGCCGAATTCGAATCTACATTAAGTGAGTATTTTGGTGGTCGACCAGTCCGCTGCTTTGCCAATGGCACTGCGACCATGAAAATTGCACTGCAAGTGCTAGGCATCGGTGCAGGTGATGAAGTGATCACCACCCCAATCTCTTGGGTTGCGACTTCTAATGTGATTTTAAGTGTTGGGGCAAAGCCTATTTTTGTAGATATTGATCCCATCACTCGTAACATCGATTTGACTAAAGTTGCCGCTGCAATTACGCCTAAAACTCGGGCCATCATGCCGGTATATTTGGCCGGACTACCGGTGGACATGGATCAACTGTATGCACTAGCTAAGCAATACAATCTGCGCGTGATTGAAGATGCTGCACAAGCCTTTGGCTCAAAGTGGAAGGGTCAAAAGATTGGCGCCATTGGAGACCTCGTGAGCTTCAGTTTTCAGGCAAATAAAAACCTCTCCACCGTTGAAGGCGGTTGCTTGGTTTTTAACACCATTGATGAAGCAAAAATAGCTGAGAAATTTCGCCTGCAAGGATTAACGCGCCAAGGTATCGATGGAATGGATGTAGATCTACTTGGCGGCAAAGACAATTTAACCGATGTTAATGCTGTTATAGGCCTACACCAACTCAAACAACTTCCCCTGTTTCAAGCGCGACGAACTGAGTTAGCGCGCCAGTACTTTAACGTCATTCGCACTGAAATGAAATCCGTTGGAATCACAGATCTCAAATTAGAATTTCCTCCTGAAAATTTCACAGATAGTAATTGGCATATGTTTCAGGTGATTCTGCCACTCGATCAACTGACTGCTGATCGTGCGCAAGTGATGACAGAACTCAAAGGCTTGGGAATTGGTACTGGGGTTCATTACCCCGCCATTACTGGCTTTACCCTTTATAAAAATTTAGCCTATAAAACTACAGACACCCCAATTGCTGAGCGCATTGGCCGCTCCATTTTGACTCTTCCCTTGTTTCCTGGGATGGCAGATGAGGATACCGGCCGAATTGCTAAAGCGCTATGCGGCATCCTTAAAAAGCACCATAAAAACTAGCCACTTCCGATAAATAGGCTTGCTCGCCAAGATCAGGCAAAATTGCACTATGACTGCCAATTTAGCTACCGCTCCAAAGCTCAGCATCGTTATTCCCGTTTACAACGAGGAAGATGGTCTTCAGGCGCTATTTGATCGCCTCTACCCAGCGCTAGATAGCCTAGCTTCGCAACGCAATATTCCTTATGAAGTGGTTTTCGTCAACGATGGCAGTAAAGACCGCTCCGCCGGGATATTGGCTAAGCAAGTTGAACTTCGTCCAGATGTCACGCGTGCAGTGTTATTTCATAGTAACTTTGGTCAACACATGGCTATCATGGCTGGCTTTGAGTATGCTCGCGGTGAACTTATCATCACCTTGGATGCAGACTTACAAAATCCCCCCGAAGAAATTGATGCTCTGACCAATGAACTATTAAAAGGTCATGATTATGTCGGCACTATTCGCGCAGATCGTCGTGATAGCTTGTTTAGAAAATTTGCATCACGTGCAATGAATCATCTGCGCCAAAGTATTACTCATATTACGATGACCGATCAAGGCTGTATGTTACGGGGCTACAGTCGCAAAATTGTAGATTTGGTACGCCAGTGCGATGAAAGCAATACATTCATTCCAGCGCTGGCATATACCTTTGCTGCGAACCCTACAGAAATCATTGTCAAGCACGAAGAACGCTTTGCTGGTGAATCTAAATACAGCTTGTATCAGCTTATTCGTTTAAATTTTGACTTGGTTACTGGTTTTTCGGTAATGCCCCTGCAGATCTTCTCCGCGCTTGGGATGTTGCTGTCTTTAGCGGCGGGTAGTTTATTTGTCTATTTGCTTGTGCGGCGTTTTATATTGGGCGCTGAAGTGGAAGGTGTGTTTACGCTTTTCGCACTCACCTTCTTCTTAATTGGCGTGATGCTCTTTGGTCTAGGTTTGCTAGGTGAATATATTGGCCGAATCTACCAGCAAGTAAGGCAACGTCCACGTTATGTAGTGCAAACTATTTTAGAGAAAAAATAATTGCACGCAGTCGTCTTTGCCTATCATGACGTAGGCGTCAATTGCTTAAAAGCCTTAATCAACGCTGGCATTCAGATCGATTTGGTGCTAACCCACCAAGACGATCCAAATGAAAACATCTGGTTTGGAAGTGTTGCCAAACTCTGTGAAGATCAGCAGATTCCCTTCCTGACTCCTTCGATGCGGGAGCTAATAGAGCTTATTCCCAGAATTCAAAAGCTAGCGCCGGATTATCTTTTCTCCTTCTACTATCGCCACATGATTCCGGCAGAGCTACTTGCCTGCGCCAAGATTGCCGCCTTAAATATGCATGGTTCACTCTTGCCTAAATATCGTGGCCGAGCTCCAGTCAATTGGGCAATTCTTCATGGAGAAACCGAAACTGGCGCCACCTTACACATTATGGAAGTCAAGCCGGATGCCGGAGATATCGTTGGTCAATCTGCCGTCTCAATTGGCCAAGATGAAACCGCTACTGATGTCTTTGGAAAAGTGGGTAAGGCTGCGGTTGAGGTTATTGAACAGGCGCTACCAGAACTAATTCAAGGGCGCGTTCCTAAAAAACCGAATCGACTCGACAAGGGTAGTTATTTTGGTGGCCGCAAACCAGCGGATGGATGCATCCATTGGGAGCAAAGCGCCAAACAGGTCCATGACCTTGTGCGGGCTGTAGCACCCCCATATCCAGGCGCTTTTACCCAGAATCTAGGTCAGAAGATGATTGTGGCGCGCACCACTCTAAAAGGACCATTTCCTGCCAACCTAGATCTTCAGGCGCCAGGTATCCAAGTGGTTGATAATCGAATATTCGGCGTTTGTGGCGACCGCCAGGCAGTTGAAATCTTGGATTGGTTTCCCGCTTTAAATTAGCAACGAATGCAGCAAAAAACTTATTAGATTAAAACGAGGCAGTAAAGATGAAAAAAGTACTCATTCTTGGCGTAAATGGCTTTATTGGCCACCACCTTTCAAAACGCATTCTCGAGACAACCGATTGGGACGTCTATGGGATGGATATGCAAAATGATCGCCTTGGAGATCTCATTCAGCATCCACGTATGCACTTTTTTGAGGGTGACATCACCATCAATAAAGAATGGGTTGAATATCATATCCGCAAGTGTGATGTGATTCTGCCTTTAGTGGCAATCGCTACTCCGGCAACTTATGTACAACAACCATTAAAAGTGTTTGAGCTCGACTTTGAGGCAAATCTCCCGATTGTTCGCTCAGCCGTGAAATACAAAAAACATTTGGTATTCCCATCCACCTCTGAAGTTTATGGCATGTGCGAAGACAGTGAGTTTGATCCAGCCGCCTCCAACATGGTTTATGGCCCGATCAATAAGCCACGTTGGATCTATGCCTGCTCCAAGCAATTGATGGATCGCGTGATCTGGGGCTATGGCATGGAGGGCCTGCGCTTCACCCTCTTCCGCCCATTTAACTGGATTGGGCCTGGCTTAGACAGCATCTATACACCCAAAGAAGGTTCTTCACGCGTTGTAACTCAATTCCTGGGTCATATCGTTCGCGGCGAACCTATTAATCTCGTTGACGGTGGGGCTCAAAAACGCGCCTTTACTTACATCGATGATGGCATCGACGCCTTAATGAAAATTATTGATAACAAAGATGGTATTGCTAACGGCAAGATCTACAACATCGGCAATCCAAAAAATAATCACTCTGTTCGCGAGTTGGCCACACAGATGCTTGAAATTGCCAGAAGCATTCCCGAATATGCCAAGACTGCTAATGAAGTCAAAATTCAAGAAACAACCTCTGGGGCTTACTATGGCGAAGGCTATCAAGACGTTCAGAATCGGGTTCCTGCTATCGCTAATACAATGCAGGAATTAGGCTGGAAGCCAACAACCACGATGACCGATGCCCTGAAAAATATATTTGAAGCTTATCGTGAAGATGTCGAAAAAGCACGTCACTTAGTAGATAACGAGTAAGTTCCGAGGTCCATGGCAAAAATCGCCCTCAAGGTAGATGTTGATACCTTACGCGGCACCAAAGAGGGTGTTCCCAACTTAGCTCGTACTCTAACGCGCTTCGGTCTGAAGGCTACCTTCCTCTTCAGTCTCGGCCCTGACCACACCGGCTGGGCCCTCAAGCGCGTCTTTCGCCCAGGATTCTTAAAGAAAGTGAGTCGCACCTCCGTAGTCGAACACTACGGAATCAAAACACTGTTATATGGTGTCTTGCTTCCTGGGCCCGATATTGGCAAAAAAGCTGCTGCTGAAATGCGTGCTATTGATCAAGCTGGCCATGAAGTGGGGATTCATACTTGGGATCATGTGGCTTGGCAAGATGCAGTCCGCTCCAAAGATACCAAGTGGACTAAGGCCCAAATGCAAAAGAGCTGGAATCGCTTTGTTGAAATCTTTGGGCACGCGCCGGCGACTTTCGGTGCAGCTGGCTGGCAAATGAATGAAGCTGCGTTCGAACAACTTGACCAATGGGGCATGAAATACTCTTCTGATGGCAGAGCCGAGCCAAACCTCATGCCGTACCGTTTAGCGCTCCCCCACGGGAGGGCGAAGCACGTGCAATACCCCACTACCCTACCAACTTTTGATGAACTCATTGGAGTTGATGGCGCAGATGAATTTGACTCAGTCAAAAAACTCCTAGAAATGACCCAAAGCAACCCTAACGACCAAGTCTTTACCTTGCATGCAGAACTAGAAGGCCAAAAACTACTACCTGCATTTGAGCAATTGCTTGCTGGCTGGCTAAACCAGGGCCACGACTTGGTCACTATGGGCGAACTACACGATTCTTGGGACAACACCAAACAACTCGATAAAATAGCTGTATTACCCGTAAGCTGGGGCGAAATTCCGAACCGCAGTGGTGAGTTAATTATTCAAAGCAATTAGAAGCATCCGCAACATTTTATTTCTTAAGAGGATCATCATGACAGTAGCTATTGGTCAACCCATTCCAGAGTGTGCAATCCCTGCTACTTCAGGCCTAACGTTTACACCTGCATCCGCACAAGGGAAAAAATTAGTGATTTACTTTTATCCGAAAGACATGACTCCTGGCTGTACCGCTGAGTCGGGCGAATTCCGCGATAATATTGAAGCCTTCACTAAAGCCAATACCTTGATCGTCGGCGTATCGCGCGATAGCCTTAAGTCCCACGATAACTTCCGTAGCAAATTAGATCTACCATTTGAATTGATAGCGGACACCGAAGAGAAACTTTGCCAACTCTTTGGAGTTATGAAAATGAAGAATATGTATGGCAAACAAGTTCGCGGTGTTGAGCGCAGTACCTTTCTTTTTGACTCTTCTGGAAAGTTAGCAAAAGAGTGGCGCGGCCTCAAAGTCCCCGGTCATGTGACAGAGGTATTACAAGCAGCCCAGGGCATCAATTAATTTTTTTAAGAATTTTTGGCTAGGTGCTTGCAAAGCCCAAAATTTGGGGTAAAGTAATTCATATGCACCGTAAACGACGGGAAAGACTAACAATCCGTTTGAATCAACAGCCTGATCACCAAGCGGGCACGGCCAGCAACCCCCTTCGTTTTACCAATCCGCGCTTCATGTCCAGCTTCATCACAAACCGTCAAAGCTCTTTGCCTGGCGGTTTTTTCTTTTAGGAGAGTCTGCATGCCATTACCCCCCATCCCAACTCAAATTGCTGACCAGGTGAAGTTAGGTCGTAAAGATACTCCTGACTTAAGGAAACGCCCTAGTCCAGCAAAGCCAGTTGTTATGGAAAATCATGCATCCAATTGGACGAACGACTCCCAAGAAGATCTATCGGCCGCAGAAGTGGCTCTGGAAAAAATTAAAGCAGATCACCGAGATGTTGGCGCTGAGCGCAATAACGCCAAATCTGTCAGCGCCCCAGAAAAACCTAAGCGCGTGATTCGTACAGGCCCTCCAAGTTTGTTTGTTCTGGATACCAACGTATTAATGCATGATCCGAGCTCTTTATTCCGCTTTTCTGAGCACGACCTCTTCTTGCCAATGACTACACTCGAGGAGCTAGATAATCATAAAAAAGGTATGACTGAGGTTGCTCGCAACGCTCGAACAGTTAGCAGATCCTTGGATCAACTGGTGGCCGGAACCAGTGGTTCACTTGATGAGGGCATCCCCCTTAACAAGTTAGGCAATCAGGATGTATCGGGACGTCTCTTTTTCCAAACCAAACTGACAACCCAGTCACTACCTGAAGGCTTACCCGAAGGTAAGGGTGACAATATGATTTTGGCAGTCGTCAGCGAGCTACAAAAGACCCGCAAGGGTCAAGAAGTGGTGCTGGTATCCAAGGATATCAACATGCGCATCAAGGCTCGCGCCCTAGGCTTGCCTGCGGAAGATTATTTCAATGACCAGGTTTTAGAAGATCGCGACCTGATGTACTCAGGCGTTATGACTTTGCCGGCTGATTTTTGGCCAAAACATGGCAAAGGCATGGAAAGCTGGGCTGATAGCAAATCGGGCACGATGTTCTATCGCGTTACTGGACCTAGCGTGCTGAGCATGTTGGTTAATCAGTTTGTGTACCAAGAAAATCCTGATGGTTCTACCCCCTTCTATGCCCAAGTTCGAGAAATCAACGGCAAGACTGCTCTCTTGCAAACACTGAGGGACTTCTCACATCAGAAAAATAATGTCTGGAGTGTGACTGCGCGCAATCGCGAACAAAACTTTGCCATGAACTTACTGATGAACCCAGATGTCGACTTTGTAACCCTCTTGGGTCAGGCTGGTACCGGAAAAACCTTGCTGGCACTAGCAGCTGGACTAGAGCAAGTTCTTGACAGTAAGCGTTATAACGAAATTATCATCACTCGCGCAACCGTTCCAGTTGGCGAAGATATTGGCTTTTTGCCCGGCACCGAGGAAGAAAAGATGCAGCCTTGGATGGGTGCGTTTGATGATAACTTAGAGGTGCTTCATCGCAATGAAGATAATGCGGGGGAATGGGGTCGGGCTGCCACGCAAGAGCTAATTCGTTCGCGCATTAAGGTGAAGAGCATGAACTTCATGCGCGGTAGAACTTTTGTCAGCAAATTTGTCATCATTGATGAAGCGCAAAACTTAACCCCTAAACAAATGAAGACCTTGGTAACCCGTGCAGGTCCAGGAACTAAGATTGTTTGTCTGGGCAATATTGCGCAAATCGATACCCCGTACTTAACCGAAGGCTCCTCTGGTCTTACTTATGTAGTCGATCGCTTTAAGGGTTGGCGTCACGGCGGTCATGTCACGCTTGCGCGTGGCGAGCGTTCACGTCTTGCGGATCATGCGGCTGACGCACTCTAATAGCCCTATCTCATGCCGCACTCTGATGGGGTGCGGCATTTTTATTTGCGCACTACTGCTACTGTCGGGCTGCAGTATTTTTGAAAGCAAACTAGCCCCATCAAAGCTTATGCAGTTCAAGCAAGATACGAGTGTCGGCACGGAAGATATTTCTATTGCAGCAGTTGGTCTCGTAGGCGTACCTTATGTGTACGGTGGTAACACTCCCAAAGGTGGTTTTGATTGTAGCGGGCTGATTGTCTATGTCTACAACAAAGCAGCTGGAATTAAGCTACCACGCACCATTCAATTAATGAGCGCCAAAGGTAAAGGGATTGATAATCAGTCGCCCGCTCCGGGTGACCTTGTGTTCTTTAACACCACTGGCGAAAAATACTCCCATGCTGGCATCTACGTTGGGCAAGGAAGATTTGTACATGCGCCAAGTGCTGGTGGCACAGTACGTCTAGAGCAGATTGAGAGCCCCTATTGGGCTGCACGATTTACCGAGGCTAGAAGACTTACTAATTAGTAATTAGAACGGCTCATAGCCGCCTGAAGAGAAGGCAACAGAGCCCATCGCCAAGTTATCAAACTTGGTATATGGACCTTGCCAACTTAAGCGCACAGTCCCGATCGGGCCGTTACGTTGCTTGCCAATAATAATTTCCGCCATACCTTTATCGGTAGTAGTGTCTGGGTGATACACCTCATCACGATAGATAAACATAATCAAGTCAGCATCTTGCTCGATCGCACCTGACTCGCGCAAGTCAGACATGATTGGACGTTTATTGGGACGTTGCTCTAGACCACGATTTAACTGTGACAAAGCTACTACTGGACATTGCAATTCTTTTGCGAGAGATTTTAAAGAGCGTGAAATTTCAGAAATCTCGGTTGCGCGATTTTCAGAACCGGAGCCACTCATGAGCTGCAAATAGTCGATCACAACAAGACCGAGTGTTCCACCAAAGTTTCGAGCAATGCGGCGCGCGCGCCCTCGCAACTCCATACTTGATAAAGAGCCAGTCTCATCAATTAAGATCTGAGTATTACTGAGTCTAGCAATAGCATCCGTTACACGTGGCCACTCATCATCTTGCAATTTACCAGTGCGCATACGACCTTGGTCAACCCGCCCTACTGAACCCAATAAACGTGCAGCCAATTGCTCACCCGACATCTCCATAGAGAAGATAACGACTGGTAAACCTTCTGCCAGGGCAACGTTCTCGGCGATGTTCAATGCAAATGCAGTGTTATGAGTAACAACGTAATCATTTGTTACATAGGTTCTTTGAGGATGACTCACTGAAATACATTGCGCCTCAGACATTCTGGAGGGAACGATGCTTGTAAATGAAAGTCTGCGCTGACGCTCCCAACTTGTCCTTAATCTTTGCTTCTTTTCAGGCAAAGTAAAGGCCTCAAAAGCTCGGCCAAAACTCATATTTAAAACATAAGATAGACGACCCTGCTTCTTCTCACCCTTATAGGTATAACTAGACTGCTTAAGTGCAATCGAGCAAAAACCACCTAATGATCTAGCTAAAGCAGCAACATCTTCTGATAATTGCTTACTCGCTGTACAAAAACGAATGGAGCCCCACTTTTCAATCCAGCCATTGGTATCCATCAGACCTTGGAATAAGGCGAGCCGGGAAGTCTTATTTGCCTCTAAATAAGTAGTAGGAATATATTTATCAAAACTTCTGCAACCTAGAACGCCTAATTCACTTAAAGCAGCTCTAAAGTAATTTGTTTTTACAGCCGCTCTTTGACCATTGGCTGCAATTCTTTCTTTCGAAACCACTCTCCAATCGTATGCATTAGCATGCACCAACTCCATCTCATAGTTGGCAAGTAAATTCATGCGCTCTATCAGCTCAGGCGACTTGGTTGAGAACATCACAGAGCCGTGAGATAGCGCTAAAGTGCCATCGCCTAGCAATGCACCCAATACCCATGGATGAATTGGCAATGCATTTGAGTGGCCAAAATCACCCGAGACTAGATCAATCCACAATCTATTTTTATAACGAACACATTGCAACATTTCAATTAGGCGTGCGGTATTTATCACGCGAGGCTCAGACCAATCGCGATACATCACACGCCATAGATGCTCGTCACAACACTCAGCTTGACGACCATCTGAAAAAGTAACTTTATATATTTGCTTGCTACCCTGTGGGTAAATGCCAGTTACCATCGAATGCTGGCCATCAACGGAAGCAAGGCGATCGCCAAAACGCAAATCACCCATCAGTTTCCAGCCATCAACCGTTTTGACTTTTGCATCCAATGGCTGTGCTTTACCCATTGAAGGGCGACCAGCAACAATCACTAAGTCACCTTTTTGCAAGCCGCTAGTCTGCTTATCTAAATCGATAAAGCCAGTAGCAATCCCTGTAATATCACTTCCGCCCTGGCGGTTATAAAGCTCATCAATACGAGCAACTACGGTTCTTAAAAGCGGTTCAATCTCGAGATAGTCCGCCTTACGATTACCGTCTTCACCAATCTGCAAAATACGCGCTTCCGCTTCATCCAAAAGCGTTCTCACTGAACGGCCTTCAGGCACAAAAGCAGAGCTCACAATATTGTCAGAAACTTCAATTAAGCGACGCAAAATGCTGCGATCACGAACAATATCGGTATAGCCCTTGATATTCGCTGCGCTGGGGGTGTTTTGCGCCAAGGAATTAAGGTAATCAATCCCCACTAAATCACCACCCTGTTCAGACTTAACGGCGTCGTGAACAGTAATCACATCAGCTGGATGATTGTCGCCAATCAAACGCTGAATCGCCTTGAAGATCAAGGCATGTTCAGGACGATAGAAATCTTTATCGGTCAACACGCCACCCAGGCGATCCCAGGCGGTGTTGTCGATCAGTAAGCCGCCGAGCACAGATTGCTCGGCTTCTACAGAGTGTGGCGGAACTTTTAAGGCCTGCACGACTGCATCCCCAGAACCCATCATGCCAGGATTAAGCATAACGGAACGTGAGCGGGATTCAGCCATGAGGCTAGTGTACAGATTTTAAAATTAAGCCTGCTCGCCAACTACACGGATGGTGATATCCACTACCACATCGGTATGCACAGCTACCGCTACAGGATGATCACCAACCATTTTCAATGGGCCAGTAGGCATGCGTACAGAAGCTTTTTCAATTGCAAAGCCTTTTGCCTTCAAGCTATCCGCGACGTCATGATTGGTTACAGAACCAAACAAACGACCATCAACGCCAGCCTTCTGACTGATTTCGAGAACCAGATCTTTGAGCTTCACGCCAACCGCTTCAGCCGCAGCCAATTTCTCAGCAGCTAACTTTTCCAACTCAGCACGACGGAGTGCGAAGTCTGCAATAGCAGCCTCAGTCGCACGACGCGCTTTACGTTGTGGGATTAAAAAATTACGGGCAAAACCGTCTTTAACGCGAACTACGTCACCGAGGTTGCCCAGGTTTGTTACTTTTTCTAAAAGAATGATCTGCATTGAGGGCTCCCAATTATTTCTTATGTTGGTCAGAGAACGGCAACAGAGCCAGGAAACGAGCGCGCTTGATAGCGGTGTCTAACTGACGCTGATACTTAGCTTTTGTGCCTGTCAAACGAGCAGGAGTAATCTTGGCATTCTCGCCAACAAAGTCCTTCAATGTATCGACATCTTTGTAGTCGATTTGTTCAACACCAGCAACAGTGAAACGGCAATAACGCTTACGCTTGAACAATGGGTTCTGAGCTGGTTTCTTTTTGAAATCGGGTTTCTTGCCAAACGCCATGATGATTTCCTCTTTAATTTTTCAATTGAATATGGGTAATATGGAAAACAAGTCTTTGATTACGTAGGGTCTTGGGTGCCAAGAATCCTTCAAACACTGCCTTGGCTCCTAAATCCATTTGCTCAAGACCCTTTTGAATTGGGCCAATTGCTATGGCTTCAACACTCATCTGAATTTTCCTTGCTACTCCTACCTCGTTTACATCGCCGCTATGTTCTAGCTGACAATGCATCACTGGTATTCCTGCAGGTGTAAATCGAATCGCGTCTTTAGCTACCAAGAATGCAGTTAGGGTGAAATGATTCAACGCCGCTCCGCCACTCTGATACGTTTTCTAGTCCGTGTATTCCTCTTCAAATTTCTAACTTATTCCGCCGCTACAGGAGCTTCGGTTTGAGCAGATTTGCGCGCTTCTTCACGTTGCACTTCTTTCATCATGATCGAAGGCTCAGTTTCAGCTTTCTTTGTCTTGATGATGAGATGACGCAAAACAGCATCGTTAAATTTGAACGCATGCTCGAGCTCTTCCAGAGTTTTCTGGTCGCACTCAATATTCATGCAAACGTAGTGGGCTTTTGCAAGCTTGTCGATCATGTAAGCCATCTGACGACGACCCCAATCTTCAATACGATGAACTTTGCCGCCCGCAGCTGCTAACGTAGCTTTGTAACGATCAATCATCGCTGGAACTTGCTCGCTTTGGTCCGGATGGACGATAAAGACGATTTCATAATGACGCATCAAACACTCCTTAAGGATAAAGTCACCTGGGCGTCTTACTAACTTTCGATGGTTTTTAAAGTTAGAGCCAGTGTGACAAGGTAGTAACAAATTGTAGGTAAAACTTACAACACTTTTAATGCCAATTTAACAACGCTTACTGAATTTCAGGTAAGTCCGCTATTCTAGCAAAAAAATCCTGCCAAGTCAGGGGTTTACCTGTTGTTTGAGCCTGTTTTTCTGCATTTAAGGCTAATTGCAAAGCAATCCTAGCTCTAGGGGCCGAAAGGACGCCTGATGCCAAGCAACCAACAAGGTCTTTTTCTGGCAAATTGGGGTAAGTTAGCCCTGCTCCAGTCCTGCTGGTTCTCACTAGCGCAACCCCCTGTTCTGCTAATACCAACAGGGAATCCCTCCAAGCATCATGAAAGCCTCCGATACCACTTCCTGCAAGGACCAAACCCTTAACTCCAGAGCTTTGCCAGCGCTTGATCGTCTCCGGACGAGCGCCCGCGTGACTAGTCAAAATTTCTACCCAAGGCCATTCATGATCCTTGGGAATTGGCAAATCTTCAGTCCAAAGAGCTTGTACTGCTTTTACACCAGACAACCAAGATGGGTTAATCAGCCCAACAGAACTACTGGGTGAGCTTTGGATTGGAGCATTGAGGGCGGTTGAATGGCGCTTTGCTAAATCCATAGCCATGCAAGCGCGACCATCCATCACAGCAAAAACACCACCAGGGCAGTTCTCTATGGGGGTAGAGGCCCACCGGATCGCATCTAGTAAATTAGCGGGCCCATCTGCCATAGGAGCATTTGATGGCAACATCGCACCCGTTAGAATGACTCGCTTGCCTAAATTTTGAGCATATTTTCCGCAAATCATCTGCAAAAAGATGCCCGTTTCTTCAAGAGTGTCTGTTCCGTGAGTAACTACTATCCCCTTGACTAAGACATTAGAGAGAGCATCTTTTACGACCGCCCCAAGAAGACCCAATAATGACTCAGTCAGATTGCGGCTATTGATATTCGCTACTTGACGAGAAACCAGCTCGATTCCAGCGGGAATTGCCGATTTGACGTGCGCCAGCAACGAATAAACTTCAACCTGCCCTGCCTGATAGTCAAGGGGGCGATCGTTTGGGCTGGCCGCTAAACCAGCAATAGTACCCCCCATACCCAAAACTAAAATGTGAGGAGATTGTGTTGCTTTTAGGTCAATAGAGCTCATAAGCCATTATCTACCCACAGAAAAAGTTCTTGGGATAGTAAAAAACTGTATACAATCCCAGTATGGACATAAACACAGCTGATTTAATTGGGGAGTTAACTGCCCTCCCAAAACTTACCGCTCGTCAAAGTGAGATTTTGGATTTAATCACCGACGCTATTGGGCAAAGCGGACTTCCGCCGACCCGCGCAGAAATTGCTACTCAACTCGGTTTTGCGTCTGCCAATGCCGCCGAAGAGCATCTGCGCGCCCTCGCTAAAAAGGGGTATATCGAACTCACACCAGGTACATCGCGTGGCATTCGGATTCCTCAACGCTTTAATCAGTCACACAACCCAAATCAATATCGTCAGATGTCACTACCTTCTGGCGCACTCCAACAACTCACCCTTCCACTCATTGGTCGCGTTGCCGCAGGTTCACCGATCATGGCAGTGGAGCATATTGAAAAACAAGTCCCCATTGATCCAAGCTTATTTAGCAAGGGTGCCGATTACTTATTAAAAGTTGTAGGCATGAGCATGCGGGATGCGGGAATTTTGGATGGCGATTATTTGGCCGTCAAAAAAACTACTGAAGTGCGCAATGGCGATATCGTAGTTGCTCGCTTAGATGATGAAGTTACAGTAAAGCGCTGGAATCAGAAGAAAACTCCAAACGGCTTAGTAGTCGAATTGCAAGCTGAAAATCCCGACTTTAAAAATATTTTGGTAGATGGCCGGCAAGCTAACTTTGCAGTAGAAGGCCAAGCTGTCGGCCTTATCAGGGCTGAAGGCTTATAAATAGTTGCGAGTATCAAAGAAAAAGACCTCTGTAGAGGTCTTTTTTTATTTCTTGCTAGGAGCCACCACATTCGCATTCTTAGGTGATGAGGTAATTGTGATCAGTGTTTTTGGTCCAGTCAATGAACCCTCATTGAGCTCAATCGTTGAAGTGCGATCACCCTTCGTGAAAACCAAAATACTCGTTTTTGATTTAACTGCACTAATCGTTGTCCAGCCCGCTCTTGGATATTCAGATTGGAAGTAAGCATAAATATCGGTTGGTGATTGCACTCCCGAGAGCACTACACGCCCAACCCAGTTATCACCTCGACCAATGATTAATGAATCAGAGCCAATAATTTTGGAGGCTGCTGGCAAAGGCATATCGCCCAATAACTGAGTTTGAGTTTCTTGAACCTCAGCAGGAGTACCGGTTGGAGAGTCGCCAGAAGATGCGCATGCACTTAAAAGCACAACCAGTGCAGCAAAAGCTATGTATCTAGAAATTAAAAAAACATTCATTATTTTCACCAGGCAACTTAATGAGAGCATTTTAGGGGAAGCGCCCAATTCGTCAAGAGATTAACTTGCAACCCCCCAGAGTTACCTGGAGGCGCGTGAGGGAATCGAACCCCCGTACGAAGCTTTGCAGGCTCCTGCCTAACCACTCGGCCAACGCGCCATATGCCTGAATCAAAAATGGGAAGCTTTTGAGGGCTTCCCATCGAACTTGGAGCGGGAAAGGAGGTTCGAACTCCCGACCTATACCTTGGCAAGGTATCGCTCTACCAGCTGAGCTATTCCCGCATAACAGGGCGATAGTTTAACAAACAATTCGAAAGAAAGCACTTTTCCGCTTCTTAGTACGGCTTGCACCTGATCGAATACACACCAAAGCCTTATAGAGATTGGGTCTTGATGCACCAAAGATTTTTAGTCGAGCTTACCCGCCAACTGAGGTAAAGCCTTTTGCAGGTAATAAAACATTGACCACAATGTAAGAAATGCAGCAATCCAAATCAACCAAGTTCCCACGCGAGCACAATTTAGCCACCCAAATAAGGTGTCGTTTAGCAGCAGAAAAGGAATGGCCACAAGCTGAGCGGTTGTTTTTAATTTGCCCACCATGTGCACTGCCACGCTCTTACCAGCACCAAGCAGCGCCATCCACTCCCTTAATGCCGAGATCGTAATCTCTCGACCAATAATCACTAGCGCAACCCAGACCTGCACTCGATCCATATTGAGTAACACCAACAACGCGGCTGCAACAATTAACTTATCGGCCACAGGGTCTAAGAACTGACCAAAAGCAGACTCTTGCTTCATGCGGCGCGCTAAAAAACCATCCAACCAATCTGTCACTGCCGCAAAGACAAACAAGACAGTTGCGAAGAGATTTTGCTCGAAAGGTGTTAGCCAGGTATGTGGCAGATAAAAGATTGCCACCATCAACGGAATGACTGCAACGCGTAACCAGGTCAGGGCAATTGGTAAATTGAATGGCATAGCGTAAGCATACCCCAATGAGCCTAATGAAGCTGTCGATAAATTTGCTCTGCAAGAATCAAGGAAATTCCCTCAACGCTAGCGATCTCTTCAATACTGGCGTTAGATACGCCTCGCAAGCCACCGAATCTCGCCAATAGCTTTTGACGACGTTTGGCGCCAATACCTTCAATCTCCTCTAAGCGAGAAATCGTTCTCGTTTTTGCACGTTTAGCACGCATCCCAGTAATGGCAAAGCGGTGAGCTTCATCCCGAATCTGGGCAATTAACAAAAGCGCAGCGCTATCAATCCCGAGCTCTAAAGCCTCTCGACCATCGGCAAAGATCAGAGTCTCTAAACCGACTTTCCGCCCCTCACCTTTGGCAACACCAACTATCAAACTGATATCCATACCAAATTCAGAAAGAACTTGTCTTGCCATCTCGACCTGCCCCTTGCCGCCATCAATCAAAATTACCTGAGGGACCTTTTCAAGCGGTAATTCTTGAAAATTCGCATAGCGTCTTTGTAAAACTTGGCGCATCGCTGCGTAATCATCACCAGGGGTAATGTCATTAATATTAAAGCGCCTATATTCACTGGACTGCATTGTGTTCTTTGCATACACAACACAAGATGCTTGGGTTGCCTCGCCTGAAGTATGGCTAATATCAAAGCATTCGATTCGTAACTGCTCCAAGCTTTCTAACTCTAAGCTCAGCACATCAGCAAGGGCACGCGCTCTCGCCAACTGACCACCTGTTTCGACTAAACGTTTTGTCAGAGCAAGCTTGGCGTTGCCTTCAGCCATAACCAACCAATGGCGTCTCTGTCCTTGAGGTTGATGTAAGAACGTAACTTTTCTCCCGGCCTGTATGTTAAACAGCTCCTGCAAATCCTCCGGCGGGTTTTCAGCAGATCCCCCATCCTCATTACTCAAAGACTGCAACGAATGATTCAAAATAATGACTGCCGGAATTAAATGGGCGGAAGGGGTCCCACCTTCAGCGAGACCATCTAAATAATGTTGGGTAATAAATGCCTCTAATATTTCGGTAGGAGTGAGTAAATCGCCAGATGCTTGTCGTCCTTTGGGGAAATAGGCTCGGTCACCTAAATGGCGGCCACCGCGTACCATTGCCAGATTGACGCAGATCATACCTTCCATCTGAGCCACAGCGATGATGTCAACATCACCCTCCCCTTCGGCAACTGTATCCATTGACTGTTGCTGCAAAACACTCGATAGGTCCGCAATGCGATCACGTAATACTGCGGCCATTTCGAATTCCATTGCCTCACTATGCAATTGCATTTCTTTTTCAAGCTCAGTTAAGACTCGACTATGATCGCCCTCTAAAAATCGCGTTGCCTGTGTAACATCTTGACCATACTGCACAGAGCTTAGTCGCCCTACACAAGGCGCACTGCAACGATGGATTTGATGCAATAAGCATGGGCGACTACGATTTTTGAAAACTGAATCCTCACAAGTTCGCAGGCGAAATACTTTTTGCAAGATTTGCACACTATTGCGTACTGCCCAAGAATTAGGGAATGGCCCAAAGTAATGATTGCGCTTATCCACTTTTCCACGATAAGAGGCTAGGCGAGGAAACTCATGGCCTGTAAGCATTACATAAGGGTAAGACTTGTCATCTCGGAACAAAATATTAAATGGGGGAGCCAATTCTTTAATCAGATTGTTCTCAAGAATGAGTGCCTCTGTTTCAGTCCGTGTTACTGTTGTTTCATAGCGAGCAATCTTGCCCACCATCAGCGCAATG
>Ga0364901_10245_pt1 | contig 19970 bp, 23 predicted proteins | sample ExccelJu500002D4_FD_206968 | JGI IMG/M metagenome (GOLD analysis project Ga0364901, IMG submission 206968) | Enriched cells from Trout Bog Lake Hypolimnion, Wisconsin, USA - BchlTB.July09.5000.02.D4 | ecosystem: Environmental > Aquatic > Freshwater > Lake > Hypolimnion/Profundal zone | place: USA...
CGTATTTATTACTATGATTGGCAATACTACCTTTTAAAAAGGATGGGGGAGCTAGAGTCACACCTACAGAAAAACTATCTTGGTGTTATTTATCAGTCCAATTGGAATCCTAACTTAGATTATGGTGTTGCAAGCAAGCCACTAGCTTCTCGTTTGATCAAAAATCTCAAACGATTCGCGCGCTACCTTGAAAGCTATTTTTAATGACTTCTTATTTATGACGCACGGCTTATTGCCCCTACAGATTTTGGTGATTTCCCTTGAGAGGTCGATTGATCGTAGGGAAAAGGTTGCTCATGAAATGGCAAAAATCTCCATCCCTTGGAAATTTTTGGATGCTGTAGATGGATCTAATTTGTCTAGCCCACCAAGAGAATACAAGGCGAATAAGGTGAAGTTGTTGCAGGGTTACGCCTTAACTCCTAATGAAATCGGGTGCTATCTTTCGCATAAAAATGCTTGGAAGCGTTGTGTCGAGGTAGGCATGACCACGTTGGTGATGGAGGACGACTTTGTTTTATTGCCGGGTTTTGAGAAAATTATGAAGACCTTATTAACCGAGGTGCCTGGCTGGAGTTTTTTAAGGTTGCAGGGTTTGTATGATGTGCCATTTCAAACCCTCAGAACTGAAGCTGGAGTAAGTTTGGTTAAAAATCGAGGAGATGCTGTTGGTGCTACTGCTTATTTATTAAAGCCTGAAGTAGCGCAACAACTAATTGAATCTTCTGAAGATATTTATGAGCCAGTCGATCATTTTTTAGAACATTATCAGAAACATGGCTTAGAATTTTTGGCTGTGAGACCTTATCCAGTGGATATCACTCGAGTGAAATCCACTATTGACGATAGAACTGAGCGCACACCAGTAAGGGGAATGAGAAAGCGTTTGCGATCAGTGGCTCGGATACTTGATCGCTTAATTAGTCCTAAGCCGTGGTTTCCAAAATCCTAACTAAGTGCCTGTCTAATAACCTCGTTCAGGTAAGCCTTTAAATGATCAATACTGGGTTTATTGACTAGCAGTGCTTCATTGGCATAGGCTTCAAGGATTTTTCTAGAATGTAGTATTTCCTTGAGCTCTGAAAAATCGCGAATAGACATTTGGGCTAGGTTGATAAAGGCTTTGGGATTGAAATCTATTTTTATATTCTCATCCGCCCAGGTGATAGGTAGGCATCCAGCCATAAAGGCCTCTGGAATTTTTTCGGTGTAATAGCCTGGATACATGCCATTTTCAGGACAAAGATTAAAAGCAAAGTTTTGTAGTGCATCATATTTAATAATGCCACTTTCTAAATGATTCTTGATGTCTGGGTTAAAGGTGCGACCAAATTCAACGACTTCAACCTCTCTTTTTACTGCACTCAAGAGCGTGCCTCTCGGTTCTCTTAAGTGTGATGCAAAGATTGCGGCTGTTTGCGCGCGCCGCAGAAAATCATTACCCAGTGGTTGCATTAAACGCTCTATATTTAATAGGCGACCATATCTAGGGTTCCGATTACCGGTAACTCCCCCTGATGACCAGTCAACCATTTCCATCCAATATGGCATACGCAAGTGATTTGGTTTGCATACACCAAGATCAAAAGAGATTGAGTAGTCACAATTTTGGAAGTCATGCCTGACGTTTTCGCCTGTAATAAAAAGACTCAAGGGGCCTTTGGGTTGCTCGTTAGCTCGATTAGATAATCTTTTAAAAAGTGCTCTCAGGGGCTTGGGAATATGGCGATCTAATTTCTTTTCTGTAAAAAATGGGCCAATCACCATCAAATCACAATTGAGAGGATTAGTCCAAATGGGCTGGTAGCCCAGGCTTTTGATTACGGCTGGGATCAGTGATTCTGAGAAGTCCTTGGCAACTCCTTGGCAGGCAATTTTGAGGTGCTTTATATCAGGCATAATTTGAATAATAACCTTTCAAACAGCGAAATAATCATGATATTAGTTACGGGTGGTGCAGGATTCATTGGCGGTAATTTTGTTCTAGATTGGTTATCCAATCCTACATCTGAGGGTATTATCAATTTGGACAAATTAACCTACGCAGGCAATTTGGCTACTTTAGAGCCCCTAAAGGGTGATTCCCGCCACATTTTTATTCATGGTGATATTGGTGATCAAACCTTAGTAGCTAAGCTCTTGGCGGAGTACCGACCTTGGGCAATTGTCAATTTTGCAGCAGAAAGCCATGTAGATCGCTCAATTCATGGGCCCTCTGATTTTGTGCAGACTAATATTCTCGGTACATTTAACCTGCTCGAGTGTGCGCGAGAATATTGGAATGCGCTTGAAGGTGATGCTAAACAGCAATTCCGCTTTCATCATGTATCAACCGACGAAGTCTATGGATCACTCTCTGCAACTGATCCAGCGTTCACAGAAAAAAATCCTTATGAGCCTAATAGCCCTTATTCAGCCTCCAAGGCAGCATCAGACCATTTAGTGCGCGCATGGTTTCACACCTATGGGTTCCCAGTAGTCACGACAAACTGCTCGAATAATTATGGACCCTACCATTTTCCCGAAAAACTAATTCCCCTAGTCATTCTGAACGCCCTTAATGAGAAGCCATTGCCCATCTATGGTGATGGGCAGCAAGTGCGCGATTGGCTTTATGTTGGTGATCATTGCGCCGCTATTCGTGAAGTGTTAGCTGGGGGTAGATTGGGTGAGACTTATAACATTGGCGGCTGGAATGAGAAAGCCAATCTCGATGTTGTGAAAACAATTTGTTCAATACTCGATCAGCTAAAATCGCGGTCTGATGGCAAGCCCTATGCGGAGCAGATTGCTTTTGTTAAGGATCGCCCCGGCCATGATCGGCGCTATGCCATTGACGCAAGCAAGGTTGAGCGTGAATTGGGTTGGAAACCGGCTGAAACTTTTGAAACCGGTATCCGTAAGACTGTCCAGTGGTATCTAGATAACCCTCAGTGGGTTGATGGTGTGGTTAGCGGATCTTATCGCGACTGGCTGCAAAAGCAATATCACTAAATGAAGATTTTAGTCACTGGCAAGGATGGCCAGCTTGGTAGAGCTTTTCAAAAGGAGTTCCAAAGACTTTTTCAGAATAAGCATTCCAAAGTAGACATTCGCTATATTGGTCGACAGGACTGCAATCTTGCTGATTTAAGTGCACTCGAAAATATTCTTCATGAATTTCAGCCAAACATCATTATTAATACGGCAGCTTATACGGCGGTAGACAAAGCAGAGCAAGAGCAGAATCTTGCCTTTACTATCAATGCAGTGGTGCCAGAATTCTTGGCTAAATATGCAGTGACTCACAACGCAAGCCTGATGCATTACTCAACGGATTATGTATTTGACGGTGAGGGATCGGATTTTTATTCGGAAGATCGCGCCGTTCGTCCCTTAGGCGTTTATGGCAAAAGTAAGGCCGAAGGAGAGCGCTTAATTGTTGATGCATTCATGCAATCTAATAATGCCAATGCATGCTTTGCGATCTTTAGAGCCAGCTGGATATATGGAGAGGGAGGCAACTTCATTCGAACTATTTTGCGTTTAGCAAAAGACCGAAGCGAATTAAAAGTCATTGCCGATCAATTTGGGGTGCCTACGAGTGCAGATTGGTTGGCGGCACTCAGTGCCGATTTCTTATTTGATCTATCTGCAGATTCACAGATATTGCTTCGAGATCTCCCATCTGGTATTTATCATGCCGTCCCTGCCGGTGAAACCACATGGCATGGTTTGGCATGTGAGGCAGTCAAGATAGCAAGGGAATCTGGATTAAGTCTAGCGACAGAGGTGGCCGATATCAAAGCAATACCAGCTACCGAGTACTCCTTACCAGCCCCACGTCCGATGAATTCGCGCATGTCTACTCAAAAGCTTCAAAAGACCCTAAAGGATCTTGGTGCTGTGTCAAAATTCCCGGTGTGGAATGAACTCGTTCGAGACTATGTTTCCGAATTAGTAAAAAAGCAGCTTAATTAAAGGGTGTCATGATGGGAAATCGTAAAGGTATTATTTTGGCAGGGGGGTCTGGAACCCGTTTGTACCCAGTTACGCAGGCCGTTTCTAAGCAGTTGATGCCGGTTTATGACAAGCCAATGGTTTACTACCCCTTAACCACTTTAATGTTGGCAGGTATCCGTGATATTTTGCTGATATCTACACCGCACGATACTCCTCGCTTTACAGAGTTATTAGGCGATGGCTCCCAGTGGGGTTTGAATATTGAGTATTGCGTTCAGCCATCTCCCGATGGTCTTGCCCAAGCGTTTACTTTGGGAAAAAATTTCGTCGGAAATAATCCTAGCGCATTAGTGCTTGGAGATAATATTTTTTATGGCCACGAGTTAGTGGCGAACCTGTCCAATGCTAATGCGCGCTCAGAAGGAGCTACGGTATTCGCATATCACGTGACCGATCCTGAGCGCTACGGCGTAGTAGAGTTTGATAAAAACTACAAAGCGGTCTCAATTGAAGAAAAGCCGATGAAGCCCCGTAGTAATTACGCGGTTACTGGACTCTATTTCTATGACAAGCAAGTGTGTGATATTGCCGCCTCAATTAAGCCTAGTGCCCGTGGCGAACTTGAAATCACCGATGTCAATCGTGCGTACTTAGAAAAAGATCAGCTGAGCGTTGAAATCCTAGGAAGAGGGTTTGCTTGGTTGGATACCGGCACCCATGACTCCTTATTGGACGCCGCAGGATTTATTGCCACCTTGCAAAAACGTCAGGGTTTAATGGTGGCGTGTCCTGAAGAAATTGCTTATCGACAGGGTTGGATCACGGCAGAAGCTGTGCAAAAGGTAGCCACTCAATTAAGTAAGAATAGCTATGGGCAATATCTTGACAAGATTTTGCATGAGCTTAATACCAGCGCTCAACCAGTTTCATTATCTGCGAAGAAGACGCTCTAATGACAGCTCATACTAAATTGGCAATTACGCCAACAGCCATTCATGATGTGTTTGTTGTTGAGCCAAAAGTATTTGGGGATGAGCGCGGCTGGTTTACAGAATCATTTAACGCGCAAGATTTTGCAAGTGCCATTAAGCAGGATTATGAGTTTGTTCAAGACAACCATTCTTTTTCTCGTCAATGGACTTTGAGAGGTTTACATTATCAAACAGAGAAAACACAAGGCAAACTGGTCCGAGTAGTTGCGGGGGCGGTATTTGATGTAGCGGTGGATATTCGCAAGCAATCGCCTACTTATAGAAAATGGGCTGGGGTCGAGTTAAGCGCAGAAAATCATCAGCAGATGTGGATTCCACCAGGTTTGGCACATGGTTTTTTGGTGCTTACACCTACGGCAGAATTTTTGTATAAAACCACTGATTATTACGATCCAACAAGTGAAGCGTGTTTAGCCTGGAATGATCCTGTTGTCGGCATCAAATGGCCTTTGCCTGTGGGTATCTCTCCTAATATGAATGCAAAAGATTTAGCAGGCTTATCTTGGGATCAGGCACCAAAATTCTAATGGGAATTAAAAGCACGCCCCCCAAAATTCTGTTGGTGAAGTTATCTTCATTAGGGGATGTGCTGCATAACTTACCGATTTTTTGGGATTTGCGTGCGCGTTTGCCAGAAGCGCAGATCGACTGGGTGGTTGAGGAGGGATACGTTCACTTGTTGCAACCCTTACTCTCGATAGAAGAGTTTCGAGGCATTGATCGCATCATTCCTTTCGGACTGCGTCGGTGGAAGAAAAGCCTTTTCAAATTGCAAACGTGGAAAGAATTCTTTACCTTCAAAAAAGAGTTGCAAGCAGTTTCCTATGATGTGATTATCGAGACACAAGGACTTTTAAAGTCCGCCTTAGTTTGTGCCTTAGCGCATAAATCTTCGAATGCAGTAGTTGCGGGCTTGGCTAATGCCACCGAGTTTTCTGGCTATGAACCTACCGCTCGGGCTTTTTATAACCAATGCGTGCAAGTGCCCAAGCAATGTCATGCGGTTGATCGTTCGCGTTGGGTGATGAGCTCTGCCTTGGATTGGCCTTTGCTTGATCGCCAAGAAAACCCAGCGTCCTTCTATCCAGATGCTTATATTGCTCAATTAGGATCCGGTGAAACACCCAGAGATCTGGTGGTATTAAAAAAGCCATACATTCTTTGCTTTCATTCCACTGCGCGTGAAGCCAAAAGGTGGAGTAATGCGCATTGGATCTCTTTAGGCAAGTCTTTATCGAGTAAAGGTTACCAAATAGTATTTCCTTGGGGTAACGCTGCTGAGAAGAAAATCAGCGCTCAACTGGCTAGTCAAATTGATGGTGCGATCGTGCCGGATGCCTTTTCAATTCAGGAGGCTTTTTCAATGATTGCTGGTGCGATATTAACTATTGGGGTTGATACTGGCCTTACGCATCTCGCGGCTGTATTGGGAAAGCCAACGGTAGAGATTTACTGTGATTCGCCACGATGGAAGACCGAAGGCTATTGGTCTAAGCAAATCATTAACTTGGGGGATATTCAAGCTCCACCTACTGTTGATGAAGTACTCGGGGCTTCGCTAAGACTACTATCGCAATAAAGTGTTGACTGCTATCAGATCCTCATCTGAAAGTGTTGATGCATGGGCTTTTAATTTAATGGCGTTGAGGATAGTGCTGTAACGCGCTAGCTGAAGTTGTGATCGGGTGGTAATGACAGTATCGAGCGCAATCAATACATCCAGGTTGATCAAGGTGCCCACTTGAAATCCAAGTTTGCTCGATTCCAATGCGGATGTTGAAGATCTTTCAGCTGCTTCAAAGGCTTTGACGCTTGCTAAGCCACCATAGAATCCCGTAAATGCAGTTCGCGTGTTCTGCGCAGCAGTTCTACGAGCATCGTCATAGTTTGCTTTGGCTTGATCTACCAGCGCAGCATTTTGACGTATGACCGAACTGTTAAATCCCCCTGAAACGAGGGGGATAGTCATCTGCAACGAAACGGTGTTGTTATACACGTTGGTGTTTGCAGGATTAAAGTTAGTAGCCGTGCCGTTAGAGGTGTTATAGCCACTAGTGCCTACCAAATTAAGAGAGGGGTAATTTAACGCCTGAGAAGCCCGATAGGTACTCTCTGCCAGACTCACGCTGAGTTGGCCCGCTAAGACATTAAAGTTTGCAGCTTCTGCTTGATTGATCCAGTCATCCAAGGTTTGTCCAGGCGGTAATTGGGGATTGACGCTATCCGCAATTGGATTGCCTTTGACATCTTTGCTCTTGGAGCGGGGGTCCTTTAGGACGCCATCAATCTTGGCTTCTTTGGTGAGAGGTTTGAGTGCCCCGACTGGCCTGCCGACCAATTGCTCAAGCACGCCACGTTTGACTACTAAATCTGCTTGTGCGGCAATCTCTTGCGAGTTAGCTAAATCTAAAGCAGCCTGCGCTGTATTGACATCAACAATAGTTGCAAGCCCAGCATCAAATTTAGCCTGCGCTATCTCTAGCTGTTGCTTGATCAGGCCCTTCTTATTCCGATAGAGTTCAACGTTATCTTGACTAGTAAGAGCATCAAAGTAGGCTTGTGACACCCGAATAATTAAATCTTGCTGCGCCAGAAAGAAGCGCATATCGGCAATCTTTGTATTGAGGTCACCTTGCTTGAAAGCTTCAAGGGCTCCCATATTAAAAACGGGTTGCGTTAAGGTAACCGTATAGCTCTTTTGGTCAAAGACGCGTGAGTTACCAGGGGTAGTTGATACTGGTGTTGTGCCAACTCCATGCTGGTAGTAGCGCGTACCACCAGGGGTAGCATTTGCTTGGGGGAGTAGCAACGATAGACCTTGCCAGTACAGCTCTTTGCTGGCTTGATAGTTAAAACGCGCGGCATTCAAAACGGGATCGCTAAAGGCAGCCTCTTGGTACAGATTAATTAAATCTGTCATTTGGCTTGGCTTAACATTTCCAGCATTGCCAAAGCTGACGTTTGAGGGGGCTGCATCACTAGGCAGCGCTTGTTTGGGCGCCACCACCATTTGCGGCGGAATATCGAGCCCTAACAAAGCTTGGGAGTTGCTTGGCGTCGGTAATGAGGGTCGAGTGCCTGCCTGCGCTTGAGCCATTGCCTGATTGGCGGCAATGCTTAGTCCAAGCGCCTGACTTAGGATTAAACCAAATATGGATTGTTTAGAAAGTCGAAAACGTGCTTCAGTCATTTAATTCGGGTACTTTTCAATGTGCCATGAAGTTTAAGGCTAATTTGAGAAAAAGGCTTTGATCCACGACGGCTGTTTGCTTAAATGCCGACATTGGGACCGGAAGCCTATAAAATTCGGGCTATGGAACTTATTTTGTTAGCAAAAGCGCTTATTTTGGGGGTAGTTGAGGGATTAACAGAATTCCTCCCTATTTCCAGTACGGGACACCTGATTTTGGTGGGGGACCTCTTAGATTTCAATGATGAGCGTGGCAAAGCGTTCGAGGTCATTATCCAGTTTGGCGCTATTTTGGCTGTGTGCTGGGAGTTCCGTCAAAAATTATGGTCTGTAGCTTCCACTGTATTTTCTAGCACTGGCTCACGTCGCTTTGTACTGAACCTTCTAATTGCCTCGTTCCCAGCAATGAGCTTAGGTTTGCTGTTTAGTAAACATATCAAAGCGGTTTTATTTGCACCCATCCCAGTTGCCCTCGCTTTCATTGGCGGAGCATTCATTATTTTTTGGGCCGAGCGTAGGCAAGCCAACTTAAAGCACGATCATTATTTAGAACGGGTAAAAACAGTTGATGATCTGTCTCCAATGGATGCTTTTAAGGTAGGACTTGCTCAATGTGCAGCATTGATTCCGGGCACTTCACGTTCAGGCGCAACCATTATTGGAGGCATGCTATTTGGGCTACCTAGAGCCGTAGCAACGGAGTTTTCATTCTTCTTGGCCATCCCCGTGATTGGTGGCGCAACCGCTTATGAGCTACTCAAGTTGTGGAAATCGCCTGTGGCATCTTTAGCAGGCAATGATGCTGCAGGTTTTGGATTAGCAATTTTAGTTGGCTTTATCGCAGCCTTTGTCTCGGCTTTTGTTTGTGTGCGTTGGTTGATCCATTATGTTGCTGGACATAACTTCATTCCCTTCGCTTGGTATCGCATCGTATTTGGTTTACTAGTGTTAATCACCTCATATACCGGTTTAGTAGCCTGGTCGCATTAAGAAAATTTAGAACTGGATAAGAAAAAATGTCACTCTTTACTGCCGTTATTCCGATGGATGCATCCATCGACGCTATTACCAATAATATTCAGTTGGCACTCGCCCCAGTATTTTTATTGACTGCAGTTGCTACTTTGATTAATGCCATTTCAGGACGCTTGGCTAGATCAGTCGATCGCATGCGCTCCATTCAGAACCAACTCTACACGGGGGCTCAAGTGATCTCCCCCTTGGTGAGGGAGCACATGCTGATTGAATTAAAAGAAGCAAAAACCAGAGGGCGCCTTTGCACTGCTGCAATCTTTTTTAATGTACTAAGCGGGGTTTTTATTTCATTAACTGTGCTGGAGCTATTTTTCTTCCAGACGGGCGCCGCACATTATGCAAAAACCAGTTATGTGATTTGGACCTTTGTACTAGGACTGGTTTCTTTCATGACTTCCTTATCGATTGTTTTGGCTGAAGTGATGTATGCATATCGCTCAGCAGGCTGGAACACCCCTCAAGCTTAACTGCGCTCCAACTCACTTAAAACGCAGTTAGAATGACTTTGATTACTACAAGGCTTACATCATGAACAAAATCCTCATCACCGGCGGCGCAGGCTTTTTAGGCTCGCACCTCACTGAGAAACTCCTCAAAGAGGGCAATGAGGTTTTGGTGGTAGATAACTTCTTTACGGGCACTAAGCAGAATTTAGCCCACCTCATGGGTAATCCTAATTTAGAAGTGATGCGCCACGATGTGACCTTTCCGCTGTACGTAGAAACCAATCAGATCTACAACTTAGCTTGTCCAGCCTCACCAGTTCACTATCAATATGATCCAGTGCAAACCACCAAGACAAGTGTGCATGGTGCGATCAATATGCTTGGCCTTGCAAAGAGAACCAGGGCACGTATCTTGCAAGCCTCTACTAGTGAAGTCTATGGTGACCCAGAAGTGCATCCTCAACCAGAAGAGTATTGGGGAAGAGTCAATCCCATTGGTATTCGGTCTTGCTATGACGAAGGTAAGCGATGCGCTGAAACATTATTCTTTGACTACAACCGTCAGCATGGACTAGATATCAAGGTCGTTCGTATTTTTAATACCTACGGTCCCCGTATGCATCCAAATGATGGGCGCGTAGTGAGTAATTTTATTGTGCAGGCTTTACAAGGTAAAGACATCACCATTTATGGCGATGGTCAGCAAACCCGTAGTTTTTGTTATGTCGATGATCTCATTGATGTCATGGTGAGAATGATGAACTCTGAGGCCGGTTTTACAGGCCCAGTAAATATTGGCAACCCAGGCGAGTTCACTATGCTTGAGCTGGCTCAGACGGTTCTCAAGCTCTCGGGTAGTAAGTCTAAGATCATCCATCAACCTTTACCATCCGATGATCCTAAGCAGCGTCAACCCAATATTGAGCTAGCTAAGGCTAAGCTTGGCTGGGAGCCGAAGGTTAACCTAGAGGATGGCCTCAAAGAGACGATTGCTTACTTTAAGAAGGTCTTGACGTAAGTTGACTTCTGAGCATCAGGCGGATGGCAGTGATCAAGGAGAGCGTCACTTAGAGCGTATACGCTCTTTTGTGTTGCGCGCTGGCAGAACCACTGGTGGGCAGCAGCGCGCCATCGAAGAGCTTGGCCCGCAATTCTTAATTCCGTTTCAAGAAAATCTACTCAATTTAGAGCAAGCATTTAGCGGTTCTACTAATCCTAAAATCTTAGAGATTGGTTTTGGTATGGGGGAGACCACTGCCAGGATTGCTGACTTACGTAAGCAAGATGATTTCTTAGGAATTGAAGTGCATCCACCGGGTGTTGGCGCTTTACTAAAGTTGATAGGCGAAGTAGGGCTATCTAACGTGCGCATCATTCGACACGATGCCGTTGAGGTTCTTGAAAAGATGATTGCTCCCAATGCTTTGGATGGCATTCATATTTACTTTGCTGATCCTTGGCATAAGAAGCGTCATCACAAGCGTCGGCTGATTCAAGCGCCATTTATAAAGTTATTAGTGTCGCGATTAAAGCCAGGCGCCTATTTACATTTGGCAACCGACTGGCATAACTATGCTGAACAAATGTTCTTGGTGCTCAATGCCGAAGAGGCATTGGAAAATACCTCTACAACATTAGCGCGCATTGAAACATTCCTCGCCACGGATGCTGTGAAGGCTGAGGCGCCTGCCTCGAATGAATTCCATCCGACCGTTGAACAGATCAATGCTGAGCATCTGGCTTATGTGGAGAAGCCAGTGTACCGGCCTCTCACGAAGTTTGAAAACCGTGGCCTGAAGTTAGGGCACGGCGTTTGGGATTTGGTTTACAAGAAAAAGTAATAAAGCTAACTGAGAAAACGCTTTCTTACAGACCGACGCAAACGTATTTCAACTCCAGGTACTCATCCATTCCGTAGACGCTACCTTCACGACCTAGACCAGATTGCTTGACGCCACCAAAGGGAGCTACCTCATTAGAAATGAGGCCGGTATTGACACCGACAATGCCGTATTCCAGAGCCTCAGCAGCTTTCCAAATTCTGCCAATATCCCGACTATAGAAATACGATGCAAGGCCATATTGGCTGCTATTGGCTAGCTTGAGAACTTCTTCATCGCTATCAAATGGGATGATGGGAGCTACCGGTCCAAAGGTTTCTTCATAGGTGACGAGCATGTCATTAGTGACATTTGCCAGAATAGTGGGCTCATAGAAGCTGCCGCCTTGCGCAGAGCGTTTCCCACCAATGACCAGCTTTGCACCTTTAGTAAGCGCATCAGCGACATGCCTCTCCACTTTTTCAAGTGCTGGCATATCAATCAATGGACCTTGAGAAATACCATTCTCCAGGCCATTACCTACTTTGATGGCTTGCACGGCCTTGGCAAATTTTTCCACAAAGATGTCATGTATTTTTTTGTGAACATAAAGGCGATTAGCGCAAACACACGTTTGGCCAGAGTTGCGATATTTGGAAATGATGGCACCCGCAACTGCTGCATCAATGTCTGCGTCTTCAAAAACTATGAAGGGGGCATGACCGCCAAGTTCTAGAGCTAACTTTTTAACGGTGGGAGCGCTTTGCGCCATTAAGATACGACCAACTTCTGTAGAGCCTGTAAAGGAAATATGGCGAACGGTAGAGGATTCACACAAAGCTTTACCAATGGCAATCGAGTGATCAGCATCAGCCGTCAGAATATTCATCACACCATTTGGAATGCCCGCCCGAATCGCTAGCTCAGCGAGCGCAAGCGCTGACAGCGGGGTTTGCTCAGCTGGCTTAATCACGATAGTGCAGCCTGCTGCCATAGCTGGCGCAATTTTGCGAGTGATCATGGCGTTCGGAAAATTCCAAGGAGTAATGGCGGCACATACTCCAATAGGTTGCTTCAAAACCATGATGCGTTTATCACCCCAAGTACTTGTAGGGATATCACCAGAGACTCGCTTAGCCTCTTCGGAAAACCATTCAATAAAGGAGGCGCCGTAAGCAATTTCACCAGTGGATTCAGCGAGGGGCTTGCCCTGCTCTAAGGTCATCAAGATTGCCAGATCGGCAGTGTTCTGAATAATCAGATCAAACCACTTGCGCATGATGATGGCACGCTCTTTGCCGGTTTTGCTACGCCATCCTGGTAAAGCTTGGGCGGCCGCATCGATTGCCAATTGAGCATCGCCAGCATTGAGATTGCTAACTTCGGCGATGATTTCTTCGGTGGCGGGATTGTTCACGGGGAAAGTTTTACCGCTGGCTGCCTTAACCCATTGACCGTTGATGAATGCCTCTTCTCTAAAAAAGGCTTGGGTCTTTTAATAATTTGCGAATATCAATTTTTTGCATGGCACTAGTCTCATCAAGATTTTTATAGGATTGGGTCAGTTAGCCTTAGTTTCGGCGCTACGTAGGGACTGCGCAAGCAGGTCTAGAACACCGTTGACGTATTTATGACCATCGGTACCACCAAAGGTTTTGGCAAGCTCTACAGCCTCGTTAATGGCCACCTTGTAGGGCACGGATAAGTCGATAGCCAACTCATAGGTGCCGATCAGAAGCGCAGCATGCTCTACAGGAGAGAGTTCATTGCTTGGGCGATCTAGCGCGGGGGTTATTAAGCTATCGAGCTCATCTGCACGCTCCACTACGCCTTCAAAGATTCCTTGGAATAAGTCGAGTTTGCAGCGTGCAAAGGCAGGGTCTTCCGCTAATTGCTTTGCAATCTGGGCTGCATTGGGTAGACTGCCTGCGCGGCGCATGACTAACCACTGATAGACGCCTTGGAGGGCGTACTCGCGGGCACGACGACGTGGCGTTAGCGCTCGCTTTGGGGCGGTGCTTTTGCCTGATGATTTATCGGCGTTTGGAGTAGTGGCGTTTTTGGTCATTAACTTCTTCTTTGGATTTACTGTGATGAGTTTGGGTTAATCTCAATATCGAGATCAGGAATGAGTGCCAAGGCTAGATTAGCCATCTCAATAACTGCGCGTGCGCAGTCAGCACCTTTAACTTCAACACGGACATTGGCTTGTTCATCGGTATCGCAGGTCAGGACACCATTAGCAATTGGCAGGCCAGCGTCAAGGGAGGCACGTGTAATGCCAGCAGCGGATTCATTGGAGACTAATTCAAAGTGGTAGGTCTCGCCACGGATCACGGCGCCCAGCGCCACCAAGCCATCGAACTCACCAGTCTGGGCTAATTTTTGCAAGGCAAAGGGAATTTCCAATGCGCCAGGAACAGTTACTAGGCGAATGTCTTCTTGGGCTACACCTAATGCGATCAACTCTTTAATGCAGGCATTACTGAGGGCAACACAATGCGCTTCATTAAATCGAGCCTGGACAATGCCAATCCGAAAGTCTTGTCCTGTGAGGTCAATGTCCAAAACACCGACACCTGAATTACTGTTGAAGTTGCTAGCTTGATCGCTCATGATAATTTTTTTAGGTAACGTTTGATTACTTAGACGATGTGAAGGGTTGATACCCAGTCACTTCTAATTTATATCCCGATAGGCTCGGGGTAGGAGCAGGGTTTGCCAATAAGCGCATTTTGCCAACCCCAAGGTCTTTCAGAATTTGCGCACCAATGCCGTAGCTACGGAAATCCGTTTTACGAGCCAACGGCTTTTCTGCTTGCTGGTCTATGCCGTTAAGCTTTTGAAATTGCGCCAACCAATCCACGTCACCGGGCGCAGCAACGCCAGATGCATTTAATAGAACTGCCACGCCAGCTGGCGAGGCAGCAATTTCTTGCAAGGCTTGGGCGAGAGGCCAAGAGTGGGTGCTGCTTTTAGCCTCTAGAAAGTCTAAGACTGTGAGGGGTTCATGAACCCGTACGAGTGTTTCTTGATTCTCAGACGGCTTACCCTTAACCAGTGCAATATGAATGCAAGAGCTGGGAGTATCTCGATAGATGATTCCCTGAAAATTACCCCAAGGAGTAGCGAACTCTCTTTCGCCTTCGCGAATCACAATACTTTCGTGTTGGCTGCGATATTGGATCAGGTCAGCAATACTGCCAATCTTTAATTGATGTTCTTTTGCAAACTCTAGCAAGTCCGGCAAACGTGCCATCGTGCCATCGTCCTTCATGATTTCGCAAATGACGGAAGTGGGGGAACAACCAGCAAGCGCAGCTAAATCACAACCCGCCTCAGTATGGCCGGAGCGAATGAGTACACCGCCTGGTTGTGCCATCAATGGAAAGATGTGTCCAGGTTGTACTAGGTCATTGGGTTTTGCTTTTGCCGCCACCGCCACTGAAATTGTGTGGGCACGGTCGGCAGCAGAAATGCCAGTAGTGACTCCGCTAGCTGCTTCGATCGAGACGGTGAAATTGGTGCCCATGGAGGTGCCGTTATCGCGCACCATCAGGGGTAAATTGATTTGCTGGCAACGTTCACGAGTCAGCGTTAGGCAGATGAGGCCACGGCCATGTTTTGCCATGAAATTAATCGCCTCGGGACTGACGTGATCGGCGGCGATGACGAGATCGCCTTCATTTTCACGATCTTCTTCGTCAACCAAGATCACCATCCTGCCGGCGCGAAGCTCGGCAATGATTTCTTGGGTAGGGGCAAGTTTATTTGGCATAGCCCCCTATTTTAAGCTGAGGAGCTCTGTGTAGGGATCTGACGGGGCAATATGCGCACTTTCTGATAGTGGAGCTCGCCATAGACCGTATTCAGCCTAGGCGCTTGATAGGAAGATGTGGGATGCCCCATTTTTTGCCCTCCTCAAATGATCATGGTTTTGTGCTGCTCGAAGCTTTAGTGGCTATGAGTTTGGTAGCAGGGCTTGGGATTACTGCCTTTGAGGCTTATCAAGGCTTAGTGCTGCGCTATGGCAAGACTCAAGAGGAGCGCAGACAACTCAGACTGGAGTTAGATCAACATGAAATTCAAATACTAGAAAAAGGGGGTATCGGTGAACTTGCTCGAATGCCTCGTAGGGATGGCGCTTTGCCTCATGCTCGCCGGTCCACTACTAAAGGTCAGCGGTGAAATGTTGGTAAAACAGGTTCAGCTTGAGCAATCTCAACTGGCCGCCGCCCAAGCGAATCGTGCGCTTGAACTCATTGGCCGCGCCATTCGCATGGCTGGGTACATCAATGTGAGAACTTCAGATGCCAAGAAATCAAAAAATTCAAAACAAGACCGATTGGACATTCAGAAGGGGGTTGGGTTAAATCGGTCTGACACGATTTTTATTAAACATGAAATCTCTGATGGAATCGATTTTGACTGCATTGGCAATACCCTAACAAAAGATCGCACTAAAAATCATTTAGCGCATCAGGGATTTTTTCTTGAGCGTCAGGCTGGAGTGCCGAAGGCGGCTCGAATCAATGGTGGCTCTTTAATGTGCCAGTCCTTAGATCGACAAGGCCGCCTACAGAATACTACTTTAATGAATGGCGTTCATTATTTAGCGATTGAAGGAGTGTCACCAAGCCCTCAAAAATTATTTAAGGTGACCATTCAAATGGATCTAGGTAAATCCACTTCAGAATTTACCCGTACTTTCGCCAGACGTAATTTCTATTGATTATTGCCTGGGTCTTATCCCTATTACTCCTCATGGCTTCACTGGTCGGCTATCTGCAGCGCATGACTGCGCTTGAAATCATTGCGACTCAAACAATCAAAACGACTCAAGCGGAATTTATTGCAGCAGAAAAGAAGCTGCTGGAATGTGAACGAAAAATTTCACATGTGGCAACGCTACCTTCGGATTCCTGTGTTGTGCAATCTATTGGCAAGCAGATCTGGAAGGTGTCTACAGTAGGTCTCGTTACGCTCGAGTCAGTGATCCATCTAGATGATGCCTCTGGTAGTGCAACCCGCTTAAGCTGGCGTCAGGCGTTTAAAGAATGAATGCTAAAGAATATGGCGGAAGTTTGCTGGAGTTGATGGCGGTGATTTTGATTGTGGCGATATTGGCCACAATCATGATGCCCATGCTGCAGTATCAGATTGCCAATCGAGAAATTGAAACGCTTGCGCGACGTTTTATTTCCCATGCGCATTTTGCTCGTGATCAGGCTTTACACATTGGAAGTGCTATTTACATCGCCCCACGATTTCAGAATGATTGGAATAGTGGATGGCAGGTAAAGAGTGGCTGCAGTAAAAAGCCTTGCACAGAGAAGATTTGGTTGATGCAGGAAAATATTTCCCCTATCTTTTTCAAGCTTGGAGGAAAGCAATTTAGCGGACCCAATTCTGATCAACGTGGGATTCTGTTTAATGCGGCCGGTGCAGCCAAGACTGCGCAAGGTGGATTTGTGGCAAATCGCCTGGTTTTAGGGCATTTAAAAGATCAGGGGCTCGAGCGGCATGTCATTTTGGGCAGCGGTGGCCGCTGGAGAATCTGCGACCCTCATCAGGATGCTAAATCCTGTAAATAATCTTTGATTTGGCCGTTTTATTTGTTTAGTTGCGCCAATCGGTTTTAATACTGGTATGTATACCGCTTTAGACCACGAATTCATGAGCCAGGCTCTAGCAGAGGCTGCTAAATCACTGTATTTATCCAATCCCAATCCACGGGTTGGGTGCGTGGTGGTGAAGGGCGGCAAAGTGATTGGGAAAGGCCATACCCAGAAGGTTGGTGGCGCCCACGCCGAAGTGCAGGCTTTGGCTGATGTTCGTGCTAATGGTTTTGATCCAGAGGGATCAATCGTATATGTCACTTTAGAGCCATGCAGTCACACTGGGAGAACGCCACCTTGTGTTGATGCGCTCATTGCCGCCAAACCCGCTTTAGTGATTGTGGCCATGTCAGATCCCAATCCGCTCGTAGCGGGAAATGGTTTGGAATTATTAAGGGCTGCAGGTATTAAAGTGCGCTGCGGCCTATTGCAGGCTGAGGCCGAGGCTCTGAATCGTGGTTTTATTTCTCGGATGACTCGAGGTTTGCCTTGGGTGCGTCTCAAAATTGCAGCAAGCTTGGATGGCAAGACTGCTTTGCCTGACGGTACTAGTCAGTGGATCACGGGACCTCTTGCGCGCGCAGATGGACATCACTGGCGCGCTCAAGCCTGCGCCATTCTTACGGGAGTGGGCACTGTAAAAGAAGATAACCCAACCCTGAATGTGCGCGATGTCGATACTGAGCGACAGCCTTGGCGAATCATCGTAGATTCAAAACTGGAGACACCAGTTGCTTCCAAAGTTTTTGAAAACCTCAATCATTCGGGCGTCATCCTGGTGTGTGGAAAACTCGATACCCCAGCAAAAGAGCAATCTGCAAAAGCATTTGAGGCACGCGGCATTGAGGTGATCCCTTTGCCGAACGCTAATGGCAAAGTGGATTTACCTAAACTTTTTTCTTATCTAGCGCAAGAGCGCGAGATGAATGAAATTCATGTTGAGGCTGGCTTTAAATTGAATGGCTCCTTGCTTCGAGAAGACTGTGTAGACGAGTTACTGCTGTATTACGCACCCTTCTTGATGGGTGAGGGTATTGGTATGGCAAACATCTCTCCCTTGACTGCGCTTGAACAAAGGCAGGATTGGCAAATTTTGGATCAGGCAATGTTTGGGCCAGATATGCGTTTGCGCTTGGCTAAACCAGCAAACCAGCTTAAGGAATAAAATCTCCCCATGTTTACTGGAATCATTACTGCTGTTGGCAACATTAAGAGTGCTACTCCTGCAGGCGATGGCTTGCAGTTGCAGATTGAAGTCCCCACTAATTATTTAGATGATGTTGCTCTAGGCGACAGCATTGCGATTCAAGGCGCCTGTATGACGGCAACCAAGATTGAGGGCAATACCTTCAGCTTGGATATTTCACGAGAGTCTTTGAATAAAACCGTTGGCTTGGATGCCGCGGGCCCAGTCAACTTAGAAAAGGCCATGCGCTTAAATGATCGCCTTGGCGGTCATTTGGTAAGTGGGCACGTGGATGGCATGGGCAAGGTTGCACACTTCGCTGCCGTAGCTCAAGATGCCTATGGTTCTTGGCTTCTCAGAATTGAAGCCCCGAAAGAACTCGCTGCTTTTCTGGCTTACAAGGGCTCGATCGTAGTCAATGGCGTTTCACTCACAGTGAATAAAACTGAAGATCTAGCGAACGTTTGTGTCGTTGATATCAATATCATCCCGCACACCTTACAAAACACCACCTTGGGTAATTTAAAACAAGGTGATCCAGTCAATCTTGAAGTCGATTTAATTGCGCGCTACGTTGCTAGGATGATGAGTCAGGCATAAATCTCTTGGTCTACAGGTAGCTTTCTTACAAATAACCTTGCTCAATAGATAGCTTTTTAACCCTTCTTGCATTAGTCCCATTTTGGGACTATAATCAGATGATGAGGGTAATTGCTAAAAAATACTTGGTGCAGTTTTGGTTGCTTCATCGAGATGCAGAACAGCCACTAAGGGCATGGTATGACGAGGTAGTCAGCACTAAATGGTCTTCACCTCAAGAAATCAAAAATCAATACAGAAATGCAAGTTTTATCAGTAACAATAGGGTAGTTTTTAATATAAAGGGAAATGATTACCGCTTAATTGTTGCGGTTGCTTATCGTCTCGGGGTGTTCTACATAAAATTTATTGGAACCCATACTGAGTACGATAACGTTAATGCAAAGACGGTAGAAATGGGGGGTACATGAAAGCATTAAAGCCTATACGTAATGATAATGAATATGAAGCTGCGCTCGCAGAGGCCTCCTATTTTATCGATCATGAGCCCGCTCCTAAAAGCAAAAAAGCAGATCGCTTCGAAGTATTACTAATGTTGATAGAGTCTTATGAAGCTAAGCATTATCCAATCGATCTTCCGGATCCGATTGAGGCAATTAAGTTTAGGATGGATCAAGCTGGTTTGAGGCCCAAAGATTTACAGCCCATGATCGGTGGGTTAAATCGAGTTTATGAAATTTTGAATCGAAAGCGTCCGTTAACCTTAAAAATGATTTGGAAGTTGCATTCAATGCTCGGTATACCAGCTGAAAGCCTCATTCAGCAGTCAGATGAACTTCACATAGCTTGATTGTTTAAGTCTAGTTTCGATATCTAGTTGGATCAGCCACGCCAGCAGACTTAAAGCCTACTTGTCTGAGACGGCAAGATTCGCATTCTCCACAAGCTTCACCCAAATCATTGGCTTGATAGCAAGAAACGGTTTGGGAATAATCCACCCCAAGTGTTGCGCCAAGTTGAATGATCTCTGACTTACTCATACCAATAATAGGCGCATGTACCCGAAAGCGATTGTCATTGTTTATCGCCTCTACGCCAGCCTTGGTTGCTAAGTTCGCCATTCTTTCATATGACTCCACATATTCTGGACGGCAGTCAGGGTAACCAGAGTAATCCACCGCATTGGCACCATAAAAAATAT
>Ga0364901_10106_pt2 | contig 19861 bp, 16 predicted proteins | sample ExccelJu500002D4_FD_206968 | JGI IMG/M metagenome (GOLD analysis project Ga0364901, IMG submission 206968) | Enriched cells from Trout Bog Lake Hypolimnion, Wisconsin, USA - BchlTB.July09.5000.02.D4 | ecosystem: Environmental > Aquatic > Freshwater > Lake > Hypolimnion/Profundal zone | place: USA...
TGCGCGGCTTGGTTATACATCTGACCCTGCTGACCAGCCACCCCCGACTGGCCCTGGTAAGCCTGAGAGAGCATCGACTGGTTGAGCATGGGCTGGTAGCGGCTCAACACGCTCTGGCCCAACTGAAGGCGACTCTGGAGGCCCTGCTGGAAGGCCGTATCAAGGGCACCAGAGCGTCCGAGTTCCATCCCGGTAGCACCACCAGCGGCAAGACCACTCCCAGCCATCCCACGCTGCGCCATCTGGGTTTGCAGGTTACGCTGGCCCTGGTCGAAGTTCTGATTGACCGCGCCCTTCATGGCCCCAAAGAAGAGAGGCTGATCACTGGAGGCTTGCTGGACAAGCTGTTGTTCCAAGGGGCCGTAGGTCTGCTGCTGGCCCTGCTGAAACTGCTGAACAGAGTCTACGTTCTGCTGTTGCAGACCCATCTGCTTGTTCATCAGCCCTTCGGCCTTCTTGGAATTTTGGTTGGCTTCAACGCCACCGGCTACGGCTGTTACTGCTGCGGCACCAACCATTCCCCAAGTCATGCTAGCTCCTGCTTCGGCTTACATCCGATTTCGTTGGGTGTGATAACCCTTGATTCAATCAAGTCAAGGTCATGAGTATCATCAGGGTTGGAATGGGCGGAATAGAATACCACATGAGTATGAGCATACAGTAAAGGCTTGGTGTTCGCCTTAACCGTCACCATGCACGGACCTTCAAAAGTCCTGCGTTCATCCTTCGTGATGAACGTCACCTTGCCTGAAGCGATAATCAAGCCATCATCCTGGGCGTGGAGCTTCCCGGTAAGGAAAGTTTCTGCCGCCATCTGGAACTCCCTGAAATACAAACCAGGGACGAACATATGCTTAGGCTCGATCAAAGGGATTGAGATAGTTTCGAAGTACTGTTCAGCCTGATAGATAGCCTCATCCACATCCTCGGGAGTGAAGTCCTTAGCCCCGATGCCACTGGTGCTGATGTGGTGAGTGATTGTCATTTGCTTGCTCCATTGGTGTCCGGTGTCATCTCACGTTTGCTCATCCCGCTCCTCGCGTCCGTCATGGCTACCCGTGGGGATGGGGGTTAGTTATCAGCCGTGACGCGCTGCATCTGAGTTCCGTTCCAGCAGAGCACGGCGGTCTTATTGGTTGCGATGGTCTGCGAACCGGCTCCCATGAGGATCGAAACGGACTGACCCGTCTGGTTCTTGAAGGCCAGATTCCCCGGCAACGTGGGCATCGTGATCGTGCGCGTTGCCGTGGGACTCCCGGTGATGAGGAAGTAATTGGCAGCCAACCCATCCGATGAGGTGTAGGTGTAGTTCGCATCTGGAATGCCAATCGTGGTGGAGGCCAGATTGAAGATGGAGGCGTTGTTGGTGATTGGGTTGACGAGGTAGCAACTCGGAGAGGCTCCCGTCCATGGGGGGACGCAGTTGTAGCCGCCCGTGCCCTTGTTGAAGGTGCAGTTGATGGCGTAGTTATTGACCGCAGCGGAATCAGGGAAGCCGAGGGGGGCGCTATTGGAAGATGAAACCGAATTGTCGAAAGTGCAGCCGATGAACTTATTACCAGAGGATGCGGCCACGCTCGTCAGGGCGCTGGGGCTGTAAATGTTGGTGGCAACCCCCCCGGTAGCGTAGGTGTTGACGAACTGATCACCCTCAAAGATGTTGTTCTGCACGGCATACATGCGGACGTTCTCGTTGGTGCCGCTGCTGGTGTAGGTGTTGTTGCGGAACTGGCAGTTGCTCACGGCATTGATCACAACGGGTGGAACTGCGCCGGTTGAGGAGAAATAATTATTCTCGATGACGCAGTTGGACATCTGGGTGAGGTTGGTCTGGAGGGTTTGTGGCGAGTCGCAAATGTTGCCGCTGATGATGATGTTAGTTAGATAATTATTGGTGATGGTGTTGTTGAAGCTCATGAACGAGCAACCTGCCGGGCAAGCCCCGATGTGGTTGTCCTTGATGTGACCGCTTTGGAAATTCGTATTCTCGATCATCTGGGCGTAACCGCCCGAGAGATAATTTCTCTCAATGAACCAGTCAATGCCGAAACCATCCAGGGAAATCAGCATCCCATAGGACCCCTGCGTTCCGAGGCCAGTGGCATAGTTGTCCTGCATGTAGAAGCCGCTGCATACGGTATACCTGTTGGCGTTGGCCGCAGGTTGACGGTTCATCAGGGTCACGGCGCTGTTGCCGACCTGATTAAAGAAGCAGTTCTTGACCTTGACGTTGTTCAGAACATTGGTGCCGTTGACGGAAGTGCTGGTGTTCACGAAGAAGCAAAGGGCCTGGATGTTGATCAGGGTTCCCGTGAAGGTGCATTTTTCAAACACAACATTTTTCATGTTGCCGTTGGCCGTGATAGTAGCCCCAGCCAGGGCGGTCGCATACGTTCTTCCGTCATTGAAGACGATGCCGTAAATGGAAACGTCAGATGGGTTGTTGAAGTTGATGCAGTTCCCACCCGTGGCAACGGTGATCCCGAATTTGAATTGCGAAAGCCCTGGCACACCGATGAGGTTGCAATTGGCGAGCGCGACCGAAAGCGCACCTCCAGCGGCATTGCCGATGTAGAAGGTCTTGCCTGGAACCAGCGCGGTCTTGCCGCTGGCCGCATTGAGGAACGCCAGAACGGCAACGGAGTCATCGGTAACACCATCACCCACAGGGCTGTAATCACTGAGCGAGATGGTATCGTTGCTGCGGTTGGCGAGGGAACGGGCTTTGCTCATGGGGGGCTCCTTAGAACGGGCACCAGTGCCCAGCGGTGTAGTTGTAGATGAACCGGATGGGCACGTTGGCGGTTGCGGTGGAAGGCGCACCTAGCACGGTCGCGCTGGGCGCGGTCCAGGTCAGCCCCGAAGTGATGGCGTAGGCGAAGCAGATGGTGACCACCATCCCGTCAATGGCTAAGGCCCCAGTTGGGAGCGTAACCGTGAAATTGGTGCCGTTGTTGCCGTTGACATAGGTATAGGTGGTGGTCAGCGTGATAGCGGAAGTGGCCGTGGTGTTGAAGGTTGACCCCGCCAGGAACAGGTTGGTGAAATAGGCCCCGGTCCAAATCTGACCGCTCTTGCCGAGAGAAACCGTGGCCGTAGTTTCAGGCCAGAAGTTGCCCGTGGAATCGACCCGCACCATGGCTGTGCCGCCGAGGCTGATTTGGAAGGCCGTGGCCGCGCCACCCGTAGTGGAAGCGTCCAGCGAGTAGCCTACGCCCGTCCCCTTCATGGTTAATTTTCGGGCGTTGAAGGCGTTGACGTTAACCCAGTCGGGCTGGTTCACGGCATTGTAGTTGTAGATTTGCGCGGTATAGGCCGCCAGGGGCACGATGGAGTCCGAGGCCCCGAAGATATGCTGCCCGTTCTGGTCCAGGAAATAGCGGGTCTGACTCGAATTGGTGCTGACCTTCTTCGTGTTGTAGAGGTTCTCCCACTGGAGAGGCTGCCCAAGATCCTGGAGGATTGCCGGGTAGGGAGTGCCGGTCAGATAGGTGCCCGAGAGCGCCGCCGTGTCGTTGTTGATGCTCACGATGTTGGCGCAGTTGGAGCCGCAGACCAGATAGTTCCCGCTGCCCTCGATGTCCCCGCCGATGAGCGTGATGCCGCGCACGTTGCTCAGGTTGACCTTGGGTATCGTGCCCTGGAAAACAGGGTTGATGAAGGTCGCGCCGATCACATAGGACATGGTGATGGAAGAGATGGTCGGGGAGATGAAGGCGAGCGTAGTCACCGCATCGCCCATGCTGTTGCCGGTGACCTTGATCTGGTCGCACTGGAGCGAGTAGAAGGTGGTCGTGTAGACCCCATCCAGGATGTTCAGGCCGATCACGTTGGACGGGGCATTGGCGATCCTGACTGCAATTTCGTTGTCGTAGCTGTATTGCATGACGATGCCGTAGTTGCCCACGGTGTTGCCGATATTCGCCAGATCAAGGACCAGATCCTCGATCCGAATGCCGTTGGTGAAGGTCGCACCGCCAGGGCGGCCAATGGTGATCAGACCGTTGGCGAAGGGCATCAGAGTCGCGCCGTTGCCCTTGATGGTCAGGGAATACTGACCGTCATTGTTGTTCGTGCTGACGGGAGCCTGAATGGTGAGGGCCGAATAGCGGTAGACCTTGCCGGGGGTCAGGTTGATGCAGGCATCCGTGGTGCCGATGATGGCCTTGTTGATGGCATTCTGGAGTGCCGTGGTATCATCCGTGACACCATTCCCAACGGCACCCATATCTTCAGGACTCACCGTCTGCTGCAACTTGGCCTGCACCGTTTCTGCTACTGCGCCCACGGCAGGAAGAAGGTAGGAGATGTTAGCAGCAGGAGTCACACCATTGAGGTTCTGCCCCGTGGTGGCGACCACGATGTCCCCAGCCTGGGCACCGTTGACCAGTGTGAAGGAAGTCGAACTGGTCTCCAAGTAGTCCAGCGTCAACACCAGCCTAGCGCCATTCTGATAGACGCTCAGAGTGCTGGCACCGGGGGTGTAGGTCGGGACACCCGAGAACAAGGTCTGGTTCGCGGTAGCCGTGTAAGGGGTGACCGTGAAGGTCGGGGTGAGAACGCTACCGATCTGGGCAGCAGTAATGAGTCCAGAGGTCCAGGGATACTGAGGCCCAGGCTGGATGCTCACATCACCAAGACTGGTCAGTCCGGTATTGCCCACGAAGGTCCAGGCCGAGTTCGAAGTGTTCCGAATGTAGAGCAGACCCGTGTCAGACTGCGACCACATATAACCGAAACCCACGCTGCCGGGGTCATTGGAAGAAGGCTGCACATACATATTCCCAATCAACGTACTCATATCAGCCTCCCACTGATCAGTTTACTTGCGCTCATAGCGATCCTCTACGTGGAAGAAGTCGAAGCCAGGAAATAATAAGTGGTGCCATTGACCGGCAGGGCAACCTTGTGAGTCACAGTGTTAGTAGATGAGGTATGCACATTGGCAGCAAGGTCATTCGCTGTGGTGTTCGGGTTGGGGGGTGCGCTGTTCGCTGTCGAATTAATCTGGGTCTGCAAGGTCTGAGACAGATTCGAAACCGTGTTGGCGGTCTGGGCATGAGTCTGCTGGATGGTCCTCAGCACCCGGTTGACTTCATCCAGATCGAGGCTTTGTGCTTGCACGAAGCTCTTAGTCATAGCTTCTCCCGGTCATCCAATCGAACCCATACTCAACTGCTCTCACATCGATGGGGCCGATGATTTCGTGGGCCATGGAATAGCCCCAGGAGCCTGGAGGCAGCAGGACACGCCTGGGCATGGCTGGGGTATCTGCCGCATCAATGGTGGCCTGGGTAGACCCATTGGCGAAGGTCACCAACGTCCCATCGATGTAGAGTCTGACCTGTCCCGTGCCATCGCCGTAGCAACGAAACTCGCGCCATCGCTTGCGCCGATGGGGTGCATTACCAGCATTCTCAGGGGCACGAAGGCGAATGGGAATCTTCCTGGCCTGGATGGGGTTGAAGCGCATGACGCTGGTCCCAAGGCCGATGGTGCCATAGGCAGGGTAGGAATCGAACTGAGCCTGGGCAGCCAGGAAGACATCTGTGTTGGTGGCAGGGCCAGTCGAAGGCGGGTTGCTGTAGTTCTGCACCAGCAGGAAACAATCACCCGTCTCATTGATATGAGCGTCCAGAGGCTTCATCCCCAGCGTGGTGACCGGCATCCCCGGCGCACCCAGATCCACGCACCAGCACGTTGCGGCAGCGAAGTCCGTGGTGTTCGCGTTGGTGTAGTAGAGGAAATACTTGTTCAGCCAGAGGAAGGACTTGATGGCATAGATCGGCCCATCCTGGACCACATCTCTGGCTGTGTACTGGCCGTTGTAATCCAGCGAAGTTATTTGGTTGCCGCTGGCCCAGAGCAGTTCGCCGGTCTGCGCTTCGTTATCCGTGGTCCTCCACCAGAAGTTCTGAGGCGATAGCGGGTAGCTGGAGGTCGGCATCAGGAACATCTTGTAGGGTATAGTCGATTCCGTAAGGGGCTGGGACTGGTGCCCATCGAACATCATCAAGCCACGTTTGGAAAGATATAGACAGATGTTGTTCGTGACCTGAACCGAATAGGGAGCGATGCAGCCCTCCGCTTTGGTTTCGGTCTTGGTGATGCTCCCGGCATCGTAACCGTCCAGCCGGTAAATCTTGTCCGTGCAGAACACGCATAGGCCATCCGAATAGGCTTCAAGCCAGAGAGGAGGGAACGGGAAGGACTGGCTGTAGGTCGGAGGGAAAGCATCAGGCACTCCCACCGGACCCCAGATCACAGAGTTCCCATTGATCATAAAGACCATGGACTTGTAGAGTGTGGGGTTGGTAGCCGAAGCGGGGGGAGGCGCATAGGTGATCGGTTCACCTTCCGCATCGGTATAGGAAGAACCCAAGGTGCTGCCCAGCCCCGTGATCCCAACCGTGTCCAGATACACCGTCTGGGTGATGGGCACCGTGGTCACCAAGGAATAAGCACTCCCGGTATCTCCAGCACGGTATAGATTCCACCCGAAAATATAGTTGTTAAGGTACTGATATTTGATAGTGAAAGTATCAGTGTAGATGCTGTAGACGTTCGCCATGAAGGATTGCGTGGTGCATTGGTAAGCCGTGCCACTGGAGAAAGAGCCGTTGGTGCTGGCTACAAAGTAGAGGCCCACCGTGTTGGAGGTAGCCCCGAGAGCGACAAAGTTTGTCGTTCCCACCGAAGCGATGCAGTAGCTTTGCCCAACCACGATGCTTGCGGCTGGGACCAGATTGACGGGTGGGCTGAAGTAGAGCGTCCCCGTGCCCGTGAAGGAAGTCGCCGTAGCCACGAAGGAAGTCCCCACGGCATTCACGCTGGCACCAATGCTGGTGAAGCTGGAAGTTCCCGTGGTCCAGATGGTGTAGGTATTCCCCACGGTCAAGGTGCTGCTGCTGGTGAGAGGCACCGGCAGGGCAGCCCAGTTCGCATTGAAATAGTTCTTGGTAGTCAGCCCGTTCCCAGTGGCTCCCGAGGCATACACATCGATGCCGTTGTTGAAGTTCTGGCTACCCGAAACAGGATCGTTCAGGTTGGGAGTGGGCGCAGGGAGATTGGCAGTGACGATGGACTGAGAAAGGAAGACATAACCGTTGGTGACCGTGGACCAGTAGGTCGGCAGCAGTTCATCCACAAAAGTAATCGACTGGGTTGCAGTGGTGTTCACGGTAGGCAGCGTCACCGGAGTCGAGTAGCTCTGGAGGAAGCCACCCGTGTCCACGAACCCGACCGTAGTGGAAGTCCCAGCCAGATAGGAAAGACCTCCCGTGTTCCGAATGATGACGTAGCGGTCAGCGTCCAGTACGGATGACCAGCCCAGCCCTACCGTCTGGGAAGACGAGGGGGACAGCGCACTGGAGACAGGAGAGGGCAAGGTCACGGCACCGGCCACCACACTCGCCATGGCTATGGGGAGGTTCCCGCGCATGGCGATGATCTGCCAAGTGCAGGATGCTCCCGAGAAACTGGATGGAGCAGTCAGCAGCGTAGCAGTAGCGGCTGAGGGATTCCCCAAGGCTGTGGGGAACACGAACTGGGTATTGTTGGGGATGGAACCTAGCGGGGGGAAGATCACGCTGCCGGTGGCATTGTTGGCAAGCACGATGCCCATGCCGGTCTGCCATGTGGCAGGAGGCACTGAAGCCAGGGTCAGGATCGTGCGGGTGCTTTTCCTGAAGGGCGCACACAGCATTTGAATGGGAGCAATCGGGACCGAAGTCGCCGGAATGCCCTGGAAGCAGTTGTCGAAGTAGCCATCCGAAAGCTGATTGATGGTGACCTGACGCGCAGCCCCAGTGGTTTCCGTCACAGAGATATTGCTGGGTCCACTCTCATCCTGCATTCCGCCCACGTTCCGAACGTAGGTGTAGACGTAGGTGTAGGGATACACATTGTCGTAGTTCGAAGCGTAGTTCCCCGAAGGAGAAGCACTGCCGCTGTCCAGGTAGTTGGTGGTGTTCACCGTAGCCAGGGTTTGTTCCTTGCCAGCGATGCGCCCGAAGACCACGTAGCCCGTAGCGTTGGGGACGGGCACCCAGGAGATTGCCACCGTGCCCGTGATGGTCACCGTGGAAGTTGTGGGCTGCGTCACCAGAGATAGGATGATGCTCACATCCTGGGAAGCCTGGAGGATCTGGCCGTTGATCTTGGCTGCGATCCGATAGGAATAGGTGCCAGCGGCAAGCGTCCCGCCCGTGATCGAACCGACCAGCTTCACTCCAGTCGGGGTAGTCGAAGTGGTGTTCTTCACGCCGGGGGCTACGCGAGGCACGATGGTCCCGAGATTGGCCTGGACCCCGTTGATTATCTTCTGGGGAGGGAGCAGGAGATTGTTGGGACCGGCATCGCTGAAGTAGATCCGATTGGTGCCACCGATATACTCAGCCGCGTACTTCCTGTAGTTGGCAGAGAAATACCATTCCCCCCTGAAGGACCAGATGCGCGTGGTCCCGTTGGGAGCGGCGAGATAGAACTCAGGGATACGGAAGGCACGGGCGCTGCCACTGCGAAGATCCACGTTGTCGCACAGGGTAGAGAAGCCATCGGCAACGAGTTTGCGGTCACTCACCGCATTCAACCCCTTGCTGAAATCGACCCTGACAACTTCCATCCTAGCTCCCAGTCTTCGTGCAGATCACCATGTAGCTCATCGGAGCCGGTATCCAGTTGGTCGTGCCGTTGTCCTGCCAGCAGGAGAGCCAGAGCAAAGGGTTGATGGTCGGGTTGGGACACCACAAGACGTAAGCATTGAAGGTATGCCCTGCACCAGCGGTCATCTGACCGCCACTCCCACTTGTCCAGGGGTTAACGGGAACGAAGGCAGCCGTGGTGGCGAACGAAGTCAGCACGTTCATTTCGCTGATGGCAGGAGTAGAACCGTCAGCGTAGTAAGGCTGAGGGATGTTCAGGGCAATCGCAGAAGGCCAGCCTGAATAGGGGTTGGTGCCAGTCCAGAGGGAACCCGAGACACCGGAGTTGCTGGCCGGGTAAACGATGCCCGAGATGATGGTCTGGTTGGCGGTAATGGAAACCTGCGGGATCGAACTCAAGGCTTGCTGGACCTGGGGGCTGATCTGCGACAGGACGTAGTTGTCACGCTGATCCACATAGGACTGGGTGACTAGGGGCAACTGGCTGGACCCCTGTGACACCGTAGGCATCTGTGTGAAGTTGCCACTGGCGAGCGGCATCAGCCCGTGGGCACCCGTCAGGGCACCCGTCATGTTGGCACCGCTCAGAGGCAGGTTGCCCAGGTTGTTGGCATTGGCATTGCCCATGTAGATCCACTGGGGGACCGTAGACGAGACGTAGAGGTTGCCGGTGTCGCTCTGAAACCAGTTGTAGCCGAAGGCTGCAGTGGGTGCGCCCGAATCAGTCGAGGCTCCGATATAGGTATTGCCGACAAGAACCGTAGCCATCCTAGACTCCTACCAAGCCAACGAACGTATCCATATACATCTTGGCCGTTTGCAAAGCCGTAGTATCTGTCTGATCGAGAGAGAGTAACCATGAGGCTGCGGCATATTTGATGTACTGCTGGACCGCATAAGGGATGCGCGGATCAGGGAGGTCTGCAGGTAAGGCCAGCAGAGTCGGCGCCTGGATGTAGCACACCGTCAGGACATTGGTGGTCGGGAGATAGCCACCGCTGTAGGGCGTGACTAGGATGGTCGCCCCATCTCTCTGAAGCCAGCGTTCTGGCTGTCCCGCAAGAGAGCGCCAGTTGGCGTTACGCTCCGCTTCCGTCTCAAGCGTGGAATGGACCAATTCCACGGTCGGAAGGTAGTTGGAGGAAAGGTAGGTGCCTTGCCAGTAACACCTGCGAATCTCGATATAATCACGGTAATCAAAACTAGGGCTTGTAGAATAAAGAGAAGCGACACCATAAGATTCCCCCGTGGTGGTCTGAGAGATGGGAACTGCTGCCTCCTGATAGGTGTAATGCTTCAGGGCACACAGACGTTTGATGCCAAGGTTGATAGCGTCCGTCAACTGACTGGTAGACCACGAAGTCCCTTGCTTGTCTCCCAAGAGATTGATCAAATCGGCTTGCAGGGTGGAGAGGGTATAAGAGGTCAGCGTCATCTCAATACCCCGGCGGAATCAAAGGTTGGAAGTAGTAAGGCCAGAGCCGACCGCTGTTGGGAGTGAAACGAGGGGCGTTGAAGGTAGGGGCTGCCCCCATGCCAAGCACACCGATGGCACTGAGCGCAGCCTTCTGCTGTTCGTATTCCATCTTCTTGGTCTGAGCCATGTACATATTCTGATGCTCACCGGGCAACAGAAGAATGTCTGCCAGAGCGCAGTTCACCACGGCATCCCTGGCCTCGTCCGACAGGTTCAACTCGGTGTTGCCGAAATCGCCCACGGGGATGCTGGTGAACTCAATCGTGAAAGCCGTGTCGGACTGGGAAGCAGAGTAGAGATTCACCAGCATTCCGGTAAACCCCTGGTAGCTGGGGGAAGTCCTGGTGCCACCACCAATGGCAGGACTCCAACTCATGCGCCCGTTCTTCTGGCTCCAGCCCGTCACGGACCCCACCGGCCACTGGGGAGACAGATTGGAACCCTTGTAGGATGGGTCATTCAATTCGGAGATGAGGTTGAACTGTTCGCAAGCCAGATACACCCAGTAGGTTCCTGACCAGACCATCACATCGTCCGTGTTGAAGACCTGAACCGCTCCCGTGTTGGTAAGGGTCGTGCTGCCGTTGTCGGTCATGATCACGAAGTCGTTCTGGTTCCAGGTCGTAGCGACCGGCAACGCAGCGAAGTAGCCCCTGAAATTCCCTGTGCCCGGTGCCCCGTAGGCAAGCTGGGCCACCCTCATGCGGGTGATACGCAGCACATCCACGGGGTCAGGCTGGGCAGGGTTGATCGTGGAGAGGACATCACAGGCCGGGAGGATCATCTGATTGCCTGTGATCGCCTTGTTATCAGGATCAGTCAGGTATTGATTGATCGGCACGTAGTCCATGTTGGGCTGGTTGTTGCCAACGTCCCAGCCTGGGATGTCGCTGGTGAAAAGGATCTGGTCAACGCCCTTGGGTAGATAAAAGGTATGCTGCACGATGTTCGCCAGGAACGTCTCTTTCATCACCCGGCGCGTGGCCTCCTGGAGAAAGAACTCCAACTGGCCTGACTTGGCGAGGTCGGGACGGTAGCTGGAAACTCGTAGGAAGAGATCCCTGACCGTGAACCCCATGGCGTGTTACCCCTTCTTCTTTTTGTAACCAGGGACGTTTTCGAGTTTGGCCTCTTCCACCAACTTGTTCTGCGCCTCCATGATACCCAATTTCAGCGTAGTAATCTTGGAGGACTTCACGCCCCACTGCCGACCAATCTCATCCAGCCTAGGCTTGTTCATCCGGTTTAGTTCTTCCATGGTGAACAGAGCGATCCGTTCCATCCCGTTCTCGCCTTCGAACTCAGCGGTCACGGTATCGACTTCTTCCATCTCCAGTTCAAAGGCACCGGGGGTTCGGTCGTTGGTCAGGACAGCGCGGAGATACGCCTGATCCCACCGGGCGCGAGGGTCAAGCTGGCGCTCCCAGGTGTTGCCGGTCAGGACGTTCGTGATCCGAATGCACCTTCGCGCTTCAAGGGTGATTTCAGGATCAACGATCTGGGAGATTTCGGACCCAGACTTCTGGGGAGCGGTGGCAATCGAAGGCATGAAGACCTCACAGAAAGGTGGGGGGAGAGTCGCCCCTCCCCCCGGTTTGGTTTACGCTCCGTAAACCTGGAGGTTGATAAGGAGCGTGGGCTTGACGACAGTGAAGCCGAAGAAGTTCTGGCACCGGGTTCCGACACCATACTTGTTGGGCAGGACAATATCGGCCTGGACGTTGGTGAACTTGGTCGCCATCGTCACGGCTTCGGGATGGCCCACAAGAGCCTGGAAGGGCACACCAGAGGTATTCGCGCCGGGGACCAGGGGGGACTGGAGGACGTTCAGGCCGCTGATCTTGGCAAGGAAGCCCTCGTAGAGAGCGCCCTTGGGCGTCCCGGCATTCAGAGCGTAGAACGCAGTCTGGATGATCATGCCGGTGATCATGGTGGGATGGACCACCAGGAAGCGGTCATCCCACGGCGCGAGGTCGATGCCGTTGCCGGAACCGGTGGACAGGAGCGACTGGCAGTAGGCCACTGCGTTGACGCAGTTCGCCGTGCCGACCGTGGTCGTGGCCCAGGCACCAGCACCCACGCCGGTCGCGTTGTTGACCACCGTGCCAGCACCGAGGTAAGCGGAGCCGAGGATGGTGGACTCGATGGCAAGCCGAAGACGGTTCACCATTTCGTTGATGAGCGCACCTTCCATGTCCACATCGATCTGGGAGCGATCCAGGTCGGTGACCCAGTACGCGCCGTTGAAGGAGTAGTTCAGGACAAGCTGCGCGGACTGGGACTGGATGGACTGCCAGATCACATCACCGTCATTCGTGGAGGCGTTGACCACCACGTCAGGGATGTAGCGGAGGTTGACCACCGCACCGGGTCCGAGGATGTCACCTTCCCAGTTCGTGTTGCATACGTAGTTCGTGATCGAACCAGCGTAGAACTTCTGGATGAACTGGAGAGGGTAAATCTGGGGTTTGAAGGCGGCGAGGTTGTTGAAAGCCTGACCGGACAAGTTGCCGACACCACCGTAGTAAAGAGCCATGTGAGTTCTCCTTTAGCCGTTGGAGTCAGTGGGGATGGACATGACCAGGACACCGAAGATGAAAGTTCCGGCGGCGGGGATGCCCGAAGCGGTCACGGTGTTGATCGTGACAATCGCGTAGTCAGTGGTCTGGTAAGCCTTCTGGGTGGTAGCGGCTGCCAGGGCAACCTGACCGGCGGTCATGGCGAAGATGTTGTAGCCCGAGAAATACTGAGTGGCCGAAGCACCATCACCGATGTTGACGGTCATGACGGTAACGCCAGTGCCGATGGGAGTGATGCACTCCAGCCAAGCGGCAATGACGATCTGGATGTTGTAGGGAGTGGTGACGGGGTTGGAAGCAACCGTCCCGAGGGGGAACAGCTTCACGGAGTCACCAACGGCGGGGGTACCACCGGAAATCGTGTCAGTGGTCATGTTCCAGGCGTGGCGGATGGCCTGGGGAGCCTGACCCTGCTCGATCTGGTAGTAGCGATTCCAGTTGGTCGCGGACGCACTGGAAACGTCATAGGCAGTGGACATAGATTACCCTTTGCGGTTATCTCTGTTGGGAGGAATAGTAAGCGAGTGTCGCCTTGTAACCGTCCTCAAGCCTCGCCGCTTCTGCCCTGTTCCCGTTCCGCAGTGCCCGGTCAACCAGCGTGTAGATGTTCTTCATCTCATCGTCCCGAAGGAGAGTCGGAGGAACCTGCTGCTGCATGGCAATGGGAGTCCCGCCCATGAGGGAAGGGTTCGCCAGATCCGCGATGGGAGTCCTGGCATTGGGTGCAGGATTGGAAGCGTCCTTGTACTCCGTGAGGATCTTCGCCACAAAGAGTGGGTCAAACTCAAGCGGAGTAGCCAGAGCCTTCTGATACGTCTGGTTCTGCCCCTGCGACCATTCCCAGAAGGCTTGGCCTTTGGGCTGGCCGGGAGCGTAGTCCTCGGCATCAGGATGGATGGCACGGAACGCAGACCACCACCTTGCATGGAAATCCCTGAAGTTCGCTTCCTGCATTTCACGCTCTCTCGCCGCCTCGGCTTCCTTCAACTTCTGCATCTCCTGTTCATGGCGGCGGTTCGTCTCCTGCAACTTCTGATCGAAACCAGAACTCACACGGGCAAGCCGTTCAGCCACTTCGGGGTTCATCGAAGCGAAGTCATCGTCAAGGGAAGGATCATAGAGCGGTCTTGCAGGGGTCGGGGTCGGTTCCGAGAGCTTCCTTTCGAGAGCTTCGAAGCGTCCCATCAAGGTATTCAGAACCTCATCGCGTTCCGCAATCTTCTTTTCTGCGAGGGCGGCACGTTGCAGTGCGGGAGCCAGCGCAGCACGGGCATCGCTCATCTGCTTCTCAATCCGCTTGCGCTCACCTTCCCAGTCATACGGGGCCGCGACCTTGGTAGGTTCGGGGGTAACACTCGTAAGGTTGGGCGTAGTCGCAGGAGCGGGTTCGGACGCAGCCTGGGGAGGGGCCTGTGAGATGACGGACTGAGACAGGGGAGCATCCACTGCCATCGGAGCAGGGGCCATGGAATCAACCTTGATCCCTAGCTTCTGTAGCTCCGCTTGCAGCTTCGCCTCCTGCCTCTGTGCATCGAGGTTCACGGGTGGGGTTGGTGCGGGTTGATGATTAGTTGCAGTCGGCACGATTCACCTGTCAGGCTCCCTGGCCGGGAGGAACTGCCCCATGAAGGGGTTTGGGTGTTAGGAGAGATATGAGTGTTCGAAGCTCAAGGATTCGGCCTTGCAGGATCGGGAGTTGGTCGGGAGTGGTACGCTCCAATTCATCCCTACGGGAATCGATTTCCCTGGAAAAGTATTCGATCAGAACTGCGGAAGAATCGCTGGCCGCAATGCGCGTCAACGCGATCCCGACTTGTTCGTTGGTCAGATGGGCAAGACGGGTAGTCACTTACCACCCCCAGGAGCGGCAGGAGTATTGGCTTGCTGCTGATTCTTCTGTGCGGCCAGATGCTTCTGCAGATCGTTCTGCATCCGGTCGGTAGGAGTGGGCGGCAGGAGATGCGGGTGATCAGCGAGGGGATTGCCCACCGGAGCGTGGTTCCGATCCGCGACCTCACCGCCCAGCCCATGCGCTTCATTAAGCTGCCTGAACTGCGTGAGCTTGTTGTCGGCAGCGAACGCCTGTTTGACTTCCGGCGAGGCGAATCCCCAGATTTCCACAGCCTCCTGGAGCAGAGCTTCGGCACCAGCCGTGCCCTCTGGAGCAGACTTGACCAGATCCAACAGCGCATCGCGGGGAGGCGTTTCGGCGCGGAGCTTGGGAGCCGACTGCATCCCACCCTGGAACGCCTGATTCTCCTTCTCCTGCTGCTGCTTCGCCTTCTCGATTTCGGCATACTCGGAATCGGAGTAGACGAAATCATCGTTGGTGAAACCACCGTAGCGGAGGTAGGTCTTGAAGACATTGCCCATCTTCAACCGGCCAGCCTCGGAAGGCATATTGCCGACTGCCATGAGCAGATCGTTGACGCTGGAGATGAGGGATTCCCGAGCCAGCAGACCACGCACTCCATGGACATTGACTCTGAAGTTGCCCTGAATCTGAGGATCGTGGGAGTAGATTTGGTAGAACCTGACCATGTTATTGATCATGGGCACGATGACGTTGTTCTCGATGTTGTAGACCACCGTCTTCAACGATGAGATGGAGTTGTTGAACTGGAGGTTCGCACCTTCCGAAGTCCGATTGTGAGTGCCAGGACCGTTCATGCCCTGAAGGAAATTTGGCAGCCCGGTCTGTTCCTGGGCCAGCCGTTCCTCGTTCTGCTGCACCGTCAGGATTTGCCCAAGCTGGCAATCAGGGACGAAGAACTCGACTGGCCGAGTGGTGACACCAGCAATCCCCCGCACTGCCCAGATACGCCTGGGTTTGATTTCCAGGATACTGGAGGGGTCGGCAAGCTGAGAACAATCAACAACGACCTGGGGACCACTACAAAGTCCCATATTATCCATAATTGACCGTTCACATGCGTTAATTGCATCTTGGCTATCGAACATCATTTCGGCAGGTCCTATGCCCCAGATGGTATTGGGCGCATAGGAGTAAGGGCAGACGTAGAACGGCAGCCGATTTTCATGGAGATGGCTGACCGCCACCTTCACCAGATGGTTGCCAATGACCCACACCTGGGCCATGCAGCGTTCGTGAAAGCGTTCAACAGGAATGCTCTCGGCCCCAGCCTTGTGCAGATCCTCGCCCGTCAGCCAGCCCCACCACTGGTAGCAGACGTAGCGCCCGTTGGGCACGATCTGATTGGGTTGCTTGTTCAGGGAGTTGACCGCCGTTTCCCAATAGGTCGGGGAGTAAACACCGTTGGGGTAGGAGTCCAGAACCTTCTTCACGTCCTCCTTGCGGAAGGTCGGGTCTTCCAGCATCTCCATGATCTGCCCCTTGCCCAGCACCATCCGATAGGTGCAGCGCCGAGCCTGTTCAATGGAGTAGGCAGCGGAGTCAGGGTAGAAGTCGAGCGGAGAAACCACGCTCATGTTGGGCATGACCTCATCGAGCAAGCCAGCATCGATCAGCTTCTCGTAGCCCTTCTTCATCTTCTTCTTGGCTGTGGTCTTCTCAAAGCCAGCCAGCACATCCCAAAGCGAGGCCCCCGTGTCAGGGGTGTTGGGCGGGAAGGCTTCGGGGTTGGGCACCGGCATCGGCCCCATCATGATCCCTGAACCGAACAGGCACAGGTCAAACAGGAAGCGCACGGTCTTGTCGGAGAACCGAGCGAAGTGCATCCCCTTGCTGATCTTTTGGTTCAGACGATCAGCCTTCGCACCGGCTGCCTGAAACATCGCGTCACGAATCTGGTCAATCGGGACTTTCTGCTCAAGAAGAAGAAGCGCGTGAGCAGGGTCAACCGTGTCGGGGTCAGGGTCAATCGTCCATGCCTCATCGCCTGGAGGACAGAGTATAGGCATAAGGAGTGCCACGGCAGTCTGTATCTTCGGACGAGTCGCATTGACAAAAGCCTTGCTGGTGTTCGTGGGGAAGTTGAGGTCAGGCAGATAGTAGGCACGGGAGTTGAACAGGGCACGGATGAAAACCTGCTGCTCCTGGAACAGACGGGCAGCGGAATCCACCTGGAAATCCCGCATCACCATGCCGACCAGATTGCTGCCTGACGATGCCGTGCCGTAGCCCTCCACAATTTGTGGAAGTTCCGCATCCTCGCTGGCAAGCATCGTCAAACCGTGTTCTGCCATTGCGCCCTCTCCCGTGAGCATAATCATTCTCGACACCGCAAGCAATATTAAATGCCGATTCTTGCATCAACGGGTGCCCATTCCACTATGCGCGGGGTGGGTGGTCCCATACGCGGAGTCCCCGGCACTCTAGCCTCATTTAGCCACATCATACTATACCTAAATCCATCGATTATGTCATTATCCTTAGCTAAAACACTCCACTTACCTTGTTTGTCTTGAACCCTCCTGTATCCACCCATCTGCCTTATTAAGTTGGGACACGTAGCAAAAATAAACAACCTACGCTCAGAAAGCATCGTGTTGATTAAAGCAATAGAACTCTCTACTGTCCCGCCACGGGTTTCAGCGTCTCTCAATTTTAGCCCTTCCTCCGCATACATCTGGAACAACCTTTTGCCATCGGTAGGCGATCTGCGGTTAGAGGATGTATCAATGCAGAACTCAACATCTCCCCATCGGCGCAAGGCACTGGCATGAACGGCAGGCAACTGTTCCTTAGAGAAATATTCCTTATAAACATAAGCAGTATCACTCATATCATCGAAGGCTACGCACACGGCTGCCGTATAGTGACCAAACCCAACATCTAGTCCAGCTATCTGCCGCCAGTGCCGTTCAATCTCGAAAGGGTCACAGACGTAAATGTCACGCGAGTAAGGGAAGCAACGTCCTTCTCCAGCACCCGTGCGCCCATACTTGCGGGATTCCTTGAGCCAGTCGGGGGTGGTCTTCTCCATCATCTCCACGGTTTCTGGGTCAAGGGTAGGATTGTCTGCCCACTCCAGGAACCAGGACTCGTAGTATTCGGGGTTCTTCTTTTCCATCTCCTCCAGGAAGGAGATCAGTTCCGTCTGGCCTTCTGGGGGATAGAACGACAGCAGGATATTGCCACCCTTATCCAACATGCGGAACCGGGTTTCATCGAAGTATTCCCATGGGGGTTCCTCATCGAACCAAGCCAACCTCCACATGAAACCCATGAAGGACTTGAGCGTCTGCTGGGTGGTCATAAAATACATACGGGTAGTCCCGCCCGAGGCGTGTTTGATCAGGGCGAAGTCCAAGCACCCGTTGGTCTGTGGACGTTCGTGGAGTTCCAGGATGAGTTCCTTGGGAATGAAGCCAGTCCCGAAGGAGTCGGGTGGACCCATCAGCTTACGCTGGGAAGTCTTGAGCATCTGACCCGTATCAGGGGAGATGACACCCATATCAATTGCTTCCGTATAGCGATAACCTTCCCACCAATCGGGATAAATGCCTGTTGCATGACAAGCGACTTCGAATGCAGCGCAGTGCGATTTACCAGAGTTGTGGGATATAATATTACCCACCATATAGTTGTGATATACGCCGACTTCAAAGTCCCAAACAGTGTCTTTCCTTATAAACTCAACAGACGTAACAACATCGTTAAATTCTTCGCCAGGAGATATAATGTATTTCACATCTCTATAAACTATATCTATTGCCTCAAACCAACTACCACATGACCAGAACAAGTGGCTACCCGATACTATCATTGGTGGGCTATGTTTAAATTCTACCCTGTAAAGATCTGCTGGCAATTTCTTAAATGGGATTTCGGCCATAGCTACAACCCTCTCCCTATTGTTAAAATCCCATGCCCATACATGAAAAGGTTCCACGATCTGATCGACCCGTCTCCATATACACGCAACTGGATCATATATTTGCTGTTCACCGCCAAGGCAACGGTTCCCACCCATAACCGTTCTAACCTTCTTCTTCGTGTTGAAAATCTCTTTCTGCTTCGGGTTCGCCACAAAGGTAGAGATCGCACCACCTTCACGGTCACGCCGGTCCAGTTCCTCCACCAGCTTCAGGATATTCTTGGCTTCCGCTGCGGATAGATTTGCGACCAAATCTTCGATGCGATCCATTGACTTCCCTCGATTAAGTGGAATGCTGGTGGCAGGGACCGAGATGCGCGAGGCGCAACTGGCAACCCGATAAAAACTCAGCCGACAGGAGACTACCATGGCCGAGAAGCACGATCGCAACAAGCATCACGAAGCCCATCACCACCTTCCCGCCAAGCACGAGGCCCACAAGCATCCCCATGCCCATCACCAGGGCAATGACGGTGGTGACTACACCAAGGGCGGCGAGTCCGAGGGCACCGGTTGGCACAGCCCCATTCGTCAGGTGTCCGGTGTCCTGAACGACATCGGTGGTCACGACCATCTGGTCCCCGGTGGTGCCGAACCCCGCGACCTGATCATAGGCGACATCCACACCAAGAAGTCCGAAATGGAGGCTTCCGTCCATGACGAGCCCGTGGTCCACAAGACCGCCCACGAAGCCATCGTCAGCCAGTACAAGCAGAAGGTCTTCCTGGGCACCATCCAGTCCACGGGTGGACCCTTCGGCTCCAGCCCCTTCCCTCCGGCCCATGTGGTTGTTCTTCCGAACTTCCGCGATGACCGTGGCAAGGTGCTGGATCTTCCCACGGAAGAGGAACAGCACAGCATCCACCGTCTCGATGGCGAAATGCCTGAGAAGTACGGCAAGCCGCAGGAGTAAGCCATGAAGCGCAGCGAACCCAGGCTTCTTGTTCACGAAGTCACCGTCCCCCAGCTTCAGGGCTGGTGGAGGGATGACAGCGATCTGATCGCTCCGCAGAACGTGGTGGTGCAGAACATGACCACGGGTGAGTGCGTCTACTCCCACTTTGCGGAAATGCCGGATGAAGATCCGCACAGCCACGTCAATCTGAAGGGCCGCTTCTACGAGCGCCGGAAGAAGGAAGAGGAAGCGGTCAACCGGAACTACAACATGTACATCATGTCCTAGAGGGACATCGGGCACAGAAAGGGGGGTCTTCGGACCCCCTTCTTTATGGCTCCGCATTGATCACCTGGGGCTGCGACTTGTTCTTCAGGATGTCCAGGATCTTGGGATTGTTCTGGAGCATCATCACCAACTGCCGCTTGATTTCGGTTTCGTCCTTC
>Ga0364901_10188_pt1 | contig 19487 bp, 21 predicted proteins | sample ExccelJu500002D4_FD_206968 | JGI IMG/M metagenome (GOLD analysis project Ga0364901, IMG submission 206968) | Enriched cells from Trout Bog Lake Hypolimnion, Wisconsin, USA - BchlTB.July09.5000.02.D4 | ecosystem: Environmental > Aquatic > Freshwater > Lake > Hypolimnion/Profundal zone | place: USA...
CCTTCAAGCCATAACCCCGAGACTGCCTATGCCAAAGGTGGTGTTGAAGGCGCTTCCTTAGAAGCTATTTACCGTATTACCAATCCAGTCACCTCACCCGTCGGAGTGGGTTTGTATTTAGAGCCAACTTGGGGGCGTAATAAAGATGAAATTGAAGCACGGCTACTTTTACAGTCTAACTTCATCGATGATCGCTTGATCCTAGCAGGAAATGTCGTAGCAGCCAATGAACGACTCAAATTTATTGAGAATGGCAATGTCCCTGAATCAATGCTCGATTTTTTAGTAGGCGCCAGTTATCGGTTTGCTCCTAAGTGGTCTGCTGGTGTAGAGGCTCGCTTTCATAATGATTATTCTGAGCTGAACTTACGCAATCAAGTACAACGCGCGACTTTTTTAGGACCCAATATTCACTACGCAGCAAAAGATTGGTGGATTACCGGGGCTTGGCGTTATCAACTCAAGGGTGGTAACTGTATGAATGGTGGCGAAGCAGAATGTTCCAATGCCCGTGTGTGGGACAGCCATACCGTCAATGAATACATCGTTAAAGTCGGCTTTCCACTCAACTAAATCATGATGGATTGGCGACCAAGTCTACTCGGTATTGCTGGGCTTGCCACGATTGCTAGCCCTATCGTGGCTCAAGCCAGAATTTATGTTTCGATTGAGCAAGCCCAGCAGCTTCTATTTCCGAATCAACACTTAAGAAAATATCCCATCATTGTGACTCAGGATCTGCAAGAAAAGATGCGAGCTGCATCGAGTATTCGTTACCCCTTTGTTGGAGAAAGAATCTGGCGAGGTCCTGATGGGAGTTGGCTGATTATTGATGAAGTGGTGGGTAAACACGAAATGATCACCTACGCGGTAGGCATTGCACCCAATGGCAGTGTGAAAGGCATTGAGATCCTCGAATACGTCGAGTCATATGGCTATGAAGTCGCAGACAGCCAATGGCGCAAGCAATTTATAGGCAAGACTGCAAGCAATCCCGTCAAACTCAATCAGGACATCCATAATATTAGTGGAGCCACCTTATCTTCAAAGCACCTGACGGATGGTGTCAAACGCATCTTAGTGCTATATGAATTGGCTTTGAAGAAAGTTCCGCAAAAATGATGCGCTGTAAACCGATGCTGGGTACTTACGTCGAGATTCAGATTGATGAAGCGCAAATGGGTCTGACTGCAAGACAAATTCGTCTCGCGATGGACGAGGCTTTTACTTCGATTGCCTTAGTCCAAAGCTTGATGGGTTTTCATGACCCCTATAGCGAGCTTTCGGTAATGAATGCGCTAGAACCCAATCAGTCTCTAGAAATTCATCCATGGACAGAAAAAGTGCTCAAGACAGCACAATTGATTTGCCAGGAGTCGCATGGTTTATTTGATTGCGGGGTGGGGAGACAGCTCGTACATCAAAAATTATTACCACTGCATCAGATAAACCATGCCCCCTCCGATCAGAGCAGCATTCTTCATGTTCAATTTCTGGGTAATCAAGTCATTCGTTTGACCAAGCCAGTTTGCCTTGACCTGGGCGGCATTGCTAAGGGTTTTGCCGTCGATGAGGCCGTACGCGCTCTCAAACTTTGCGGCATCCAAAATGGGGTTGTTAATGCGGGAGGCGATCTTCGAGTCTTTGGCAGGCAGTCTCACACTGTCTTACTGCGCAGTCCGCGGCAAGCGAATGAACTCATTCAGCTTGGAAGCTTACAAGAAGGTGCAATAGCCACCTCAAGCAATCACACTATTTTTCATCCACAAAAAGGTATTACCCCAGTGCAAGGTTCGTATTCTGTGATCGCAAAAGAGTGTATTTATGCGGATGCATTAACTAAAGTGCTGGCTTTATCTCAAGATACGCGTCATCCGATTTTCCAAAACTACGAAGCAGAATTAATATGGCTACCCGCTTAGGCAGAATGCCAGTATGGCAAAGATACTTTGTCATCAGCAGTATTGGTTTGTGTTCGGTAACTGGTCTACTTTTTTTATTGGTAACCAATCTCCAGCCGTCCTTATTGTTTATCCGACCGCATACGATCTTGAGTTGGCATGGTATTGCCGCAATGGCCACCTCGATTGCCTTGGGATCCCTTCTGACGGTGCATCTGAAGGCAGGCATCAAGGCTAAACGGCAAGTGTTCAGTGGACTGACCCAACTTACTTGTCTACTGGTCCTCATTCTGACTGCTGCCCTGCTCTATTACGGACCCGCAGAACTTCGAGACGATGCCATCACAGCGCACTGGGTAATTGGCATCCTTTTCTTTAGCTTCTTTTTAAGCCATGCCTTTCATGCTAGCAGTAAACAAAAAGCCCTCAGTTGAGAGCTTATTTGCTAACAGATGAATACGTAATGAAATTAGTGACCACTACCACCAAGGTAGGCTGCTTTTACAGCAGGATCATCTTTGAGTTTGCTGGCGGGGCCATGAGTAGCAATCTTGCCATTTTCAAGCACATAGCCATAGTCAGCAACGTTGAGTGCTGCTGCGGCAAATTGCTCCACCAACAACATCGTCACGCCTTGTGACTTGAGATTAGAAATAATTCTGAAGACTTCTTCCACCAAAATGGGAGCCAAGCCCATTGAAGGCTCGTCGAGCAAAATGATTTCCGGGTTAAGCATCACTGCGCGCGCCATCGCCAACATTTGTTGCTCGCCACCTGACAAGGTGCCAGCCAGTTGATTGCGACGCTCTTTCAGACGGGGGAACATTTCTAGAGCATGCTCTAAATCTGTTTTGATATCGCCCTTAGGGCGGCTACCGGTAAAGCGGGGAAATGCACCTAAAAGTAGGTTATCCGTCACCGACATGGTCGTGAAGACACGACGGCCCTCAGGACTGTGAGCTAAGCCCAGACGAGCAATCTTGTGTGAATCCGAACCGTCAATTCTTTGGCCGCTCAGAGTCACTTCACCTGCTGTGGGTTTAATCATCCCGGTAATGGCACGCATAGTGGTGGTCTTGCCTGCACCGTTGGACCCGATCAAGGTGATCACTTGTCCTTTAGGCACATCGATGCTGATGCCATGAAGGACTTTAACCTTACCGTAGCCTGCTTCGAGATTCTGAATAGATAACATGGTATTTACCGATTTAATAAATTTTTAATAATGAAGACTGATTAGGTGCCTAAGTAGGCGCTAATGACTTTCTCATTCGCCTGAACTTCAGCGGGCTTACCTTCCGCAATCTTCTGACCAAAGTCGAGCACAGAAACCGTATCGCAAACGGACATCACCACGTCCATATGGTGCTCAATCAAGATAAAGGTAATACCGTTATCCCGAATCTTGCGAATGATGCGTAGCAATTCTTTGATATCAGGCGCAGTGAGTCCAGCAGCTGGCTCATCGAGCAAAAGCAATTCTGGGTCGAGCGCCAAGGCACGAGCAATTTCGAGCAAGCGTTGCTTACCGTAAGGCAAATTACGAGCTTCCTCATTTGCTAAATTTTCCAGACCCACAAACTTCAGCAAAGCCATGGCGCGATTTCGAGCATCACGCTCTTCTCTTAAATAGCGGGGTAGGTGCAAAGCAATATCCAGCATATTGGACTTGAAGGTGTGATGCAGACCGACCAAAATATTTTGTAGGGCAGTCATTTCACCGAAGAGCTGTACGTTCTGGAAAGTACGAGCAATCCCTGAGAGGGCAATCTGAGATGAAGTTTTACCGACCACGCTCTCATCGGCGTAGAACACATTACCCGAGGTCGGCACATAAATACCAGTGAGCACGTTCATCATCGTGCTCTTGCCGGAACCGTTAGGACCAATCAAACCATGAATGGTGCCGCGCTTAATACTCAGATCCACATTATTGAGCGCTTTAAGTCCACCAAACTGCATCAGCACAGAATCCACTTTTAATAACTCTGCGCCGGCATTTTTGTTTCCGATTGCACTAATGAAGTCCACTGAGGAATCTGTGTTTTCTGCAGTCGCTTCACCAACGGTAGTTTTGGTCTTACCAGTGATGGCTAGGTAGAAAGTTTTTGCAAAGCCCACGATACCGTTTTGCAAGTAGTACACCACGAGCAAGATCATGAAACCAAAAATACTCAGGCGCCAGTCAGCGATGCTGTTCAGCCAAAATGAGAAAGCCGCTAAGCCAACCACACCAGCCACCGGAATCGCCACGCGCTTCGGAGTCGTAATCTTTTTAGACAGAGCCATGATTGCGCCGACCGTAACAACAACCGCAATAATCGAAGCAACGATACGGAATAGATTGATGTCATCGAGCAGCTTTGGCAGCAAGACAATAATCGCTGCACCAATGGCTGCACCGAGACGGGATTTACGACCGCCCATAATGATCGCTAACAAGAATAGAACGGCTAATTCATTGTTATAGGTATTAGGTGAAATATATTGCTCAGAGTAGGCATACAAGCAACCCGCCAAACCGGCAAAGCCCGCACTGATCACAAAAGCGATTACCTTGAAGCGATAGACTGAGACACCCATACAGTCACAAGCAACTGGGCTATCACGTAAGGCTTCAAAGGCGCGCCCCATTTGGGACTTCACAAAACGATCGACTACGATCAAAGCCAGAATCGTGATGGCAGCCACCAGCCAGAAATACTCAGATGCCGTCATGGTTGTCCCCATGAGCTCTGGCAGGGTTAACTTAATACCCAATGGCCCTTCTGTTAACCAGCTCATCTCATTAATCAGAATCTGTGCAATCGTGCCAAACGCTAAGGTCACCATCGCTAAATAAGGACCAATGACCTTGAGTGCCGGCAAAGCCAAGATGCCACCAAAGATGGCGGTCACAATGATCGAAGCAGGAATGGTGGCCCATACTGGCCAGCCGAGATGGAAGAACAAAATACCGGCGGTGTAAGAGCCAATACCAAACAAACCTGCATGACCCAAAGAGACTTGACCAACATAACCTACAACGATATCCAAACCAAATAACAAAATGGTGTAGATCAGAATCGTTTCAGCTAAGTGGATGTAATACGGATTCTCAACAAACAGTGGCAAACCAATCAGGCCAAGGATTGCGGCTAATAGAGGAAGGTGAGACTTCAATTTCATCATTAAACTTTCTTAATCGCAGATTTGCCAAAGAGGCCAGAGGGTTTGTAGGCAAGGACCAGTAACAATAAGATTAGGCCTGGCACATCTTTGTAACCTGTTGAGAAATAGAAACCGGTTGCAGTTTCTACGATGCCCAAAATCAAACCACCGACGATGATGCCCATGCCGCTTGAGAGACCACCAATAATGGCCACTGCAAAGGCTTTCAAACCCAAGGCGCCGCCCATGGTGGCACCTGTCAAAGTCAAAGGCGCAATTAATACGCCCGCAAATGCCGCAGTCAATGATGACAATGCATAAGAGAAGGTAATGACCATGCTGGTGTTAATACCCATCAATCCAGCGGCATCACGATCATTTGCTGTCGCAACAACTGCCTTACCGTAAATCGTTTTGCGGTTAAAAAACTCCACCAACAACATCATGACTAGGGCACCCACCACCACCAAGATTTCCATTGGCAAAATATTCGCGCCCAAGAAACTCATTGGCTCCATTGGTAAAGGGGGTGGGAATGGTAAAGCATCGCGGCCCCAAACGTTCTCAGCAACGTTCTTGAAAATAATTCCGAGCGCAATCGTGGACATAATCCAACCAAACTCAGACTTAATCTTGATCGCAGGACGAACACCGATTAACTCAACAAAGCTACCCTGCAACATGCCAAAGAGACAAACCACTGGAATCATCGCCCAGTAGTTCATACCCAAAGTATCTACACAGGTCAGACCTACCAAGGCGCCCAACATCAAGGCTTCACCTTGACCGAAGTTCAAGGTGCCCGAGGTGGCAAACGTAAGCTGGAAACCGAACGCGATGACCGCGTAAATCATCCCCACTGCGATACCGCTTGTGAGGATTTGTGCAAGCATGTCCATTGTGATTAGCCTAAAAGTACTGAAAAGGTGTTAATTGTCGAATCCGTCATTGTAAGCAAAACGCCGCTGGAAGGCGGCGTTTTGGTCAAGCTCATGGTGCGGCGCAGAAAAAGCACCACTCCCGGACTTCCTTACTTCTTCTTAGCTACAGCATCTTCAGCATTGAGGTACTGAACACGGCCATTTTCAACCACGCCCATCACTACGTCTTTTGACTTGATGGCTTCGTGATCGGCAGCAGTAAATGGCTTGTTATAGGTCATCACTACGCCCTCTACAGGGGTCTTCAGGTCTTGCAAAGCTGCCAAGATCTTTGGCCCCTCTGTACTGTTCGCTTGCTTGATCGCAGCAGCGAGAACATAAACCGAGTCGTAGCCCTGAGCTGCGGATACTGGGGAAGCAATGATGCCATTCTTAGGCTTGAAATCCTTCAAATAGTTATCAATGAAAGCCTTACGCTTTGGTGTATTGCCAAGCTGAATGAAAGTCTCAGGCATCACTGCGCCGTCACCGTTCTTACCAGCGGTATCAATAAAGCTGGCCATCGATAAAGTCCAGCTACCGATGATGGGCTTTTTCCAACCCAACTTCGCCATACCATTGGCAATTTGCGCCAACTCAGGTCCGATCGCATAAGTCAAAATAACCTCAGCACCGGCATTTTTTGCTTTAAGTAACTGGGAGGTCATATCGACGTCGCCCAAGTTAAATTTCTCTTCAGCTACAGGTGTCACGCCGTAAACCTTAAGCGCCTTCTCTAAGTCTTCACGACCCAATTGGCCATAGTTGGTTGAGTCAGCCAAAATCGCAACCTTTTTCAAACCACGCTTCTCGACCGCTTCTTTGGCGATCATTGGGGCTTGAATGTTATCGGCCGCCGCAATACGGAAGACATAGTTCTCAGGCGCATTAGGAAACTGACGAGTAACCAATGACCCAGTGGCAATATTGTCAATCACAGGAATCTTAGCGTCTTGGTAGAAGCGAGTCGATGCCAAAGCAACGCCGGTGTTGGCATAACCCAAAGCCACAATCACCTTCTCGTTGTTGATCATCTCTTGAGCGATTTGGACGCCACGCTCGTTTTTAGCTTCATCATCACGCTCGATTAGTACGATCTTGTTGCCGTTGATACCGCCAGCAGCATTAATTTCTTTAGCAGCCAGACGAACACCATCGCGCATGCTCACGCCCATCGAAGATGAGCCACCAGTAAAGGGGCCTTGCACTGCGATTTTGATATCGGCAGCATGTGCGCCAGCAGACAACATTGCGGCGGTAGTAATTGCAAAAATGTGACGGCGAATTTTCATAATGTCTCCATGACTAATGCTTGAAATTAAAAAATCTTTTTTAGTGAAACTGCATCGAACGATCATCTTACAGGGTTTGTAAATCTTGCAATAGGGCTTGATATCAGGGTTTTCATCAGGGTCGCAATCCATCTAGATGACTTTTGCAATCTGCTCTTTCAGCCTAGGCCAGGACACGTTAATCAAGAGGCCCACCATCACTAGCCCAGCGGCGAATAGTTTCCAGGCGGGCAGGCCCTCATCCAAATAGATGGCAGATGCCCCCATTCCAAAGATGGGTACTAAGAGGGGCATTGGGGCAACGACGGCGGCCGGATGTTTAGATAAAAGCCAAGCCCAAGCGGCATAGCCAAACAGGGTGTTTCCCCAGGACTGCCAAAAGACGCCCAGCCAAGCACCTAAGGGGGCTTGCTCCAAGACCGAGGATAGGTGCGCCACCCCACCTTCAAATACAGCGGAGATCAGCAGAAGCGGCGGGACGGCAAAAGCGCTAGCCCACACCACATAAGCAAACAATTCTCGTGGACTACCAATGCCTGCATAGCGCCCCACGGTATTGGCTGCTCCCCAAGAAAATCCTGCAAAGACCATTAAAGCCAAACCAAGCAAGGTGGTTGTGGCATCGGTATGCAAAGCAATAATGAGTAAGCCAATCAGCGCCAACAAAAGAGCAAACACCTGATAGAGACGCAAACGCTCTTGATTGATCAGCATCGCAAAGCCAATCGTGAAGAAGACTTGGGTCTGAATGACCAAGGACGCTAAACCAGGAGAGATTTGGCTGTTGACTGCGTAGTACACGATTCCGAACTGCCCTACTCCAATAAACAATCCATACAGCGCCAAGTTCCACAGCGGTACCTTGGGTCGTGGAATCAAAAAGGCCATAGGCAATAGCGCAAAGGTATAACGCAAAGCGGCAAACATAAATGGGGGAAAGACAGCGAGGCAATGTTTCATCACCACAAAATTGGTGCCCCAAATAGCGACGATCGCTAAAGCCAGTAGCAAATGGCTCAGCGGTAAGGTGGTGGTTTTAATATTGGACAAAGATTTAGCGAGATTGGCCTGTGATCAATTCCACAGCGCGCTGCGCAATCATCATGGTGGGCGCTGCAGTATTGCCCGAAGTAATGGTGGGCATTGCAGAAGCATCGACTACGCGCAAATGATGAATACCCCGCACTCGCAATTGTGAATCTAGCACTGCCATTGGATCATCGGCGCGCCCCATCTTGCAAGTACCTACCGGATGAAAAATCGTCGTGCCAATATCACCAGCCGCTTTTACCAATTCAGCATCGCTTTGGTATTGCACTCCAGGTTTATATTCTTCAGGCGAGTATGGCGCTAGAGCAGGACTTTGCACAATCTTACGAGTAAGGCGCAAAGACTCGGCAGCAATTTGGCGATCTTCATCAGTCGATAAGTAGTTCGGGCTAATCACGGGTGGTGCATTGATATCGACTGAGTCAATATGAACACTGCCCCGCGAAGTGGGACGCAAATTACACACGCTGGCTGTAAACGCATTAAAGCGATGCAACGGGTCGCCAAACTTTTCCAGTGATAAAGGTTGAACGTGATATTCCACATTCGCCCGCTCTTGCGCTGGTGAACTGTAGGCAAAGGCGCCCAGCTGAGATGGCGCCATTGACATCGGACCTGAACGTTTGAAGAGATACTCCAAACCAATCAAGATTTTGCCTAACCAAGAGTGCACTTTGGCATTTAAGGTGGCAATGCCGCTCACCTTGTAAACCATCCGCAATTGCAAATGGTCTTGTAAGTTCTCACCCACGCCGGGCAGATCACTCATCACAGCAATACCCAGCGCACTTAAGCGATCGGCATTACCGATACCGGAGCGCTCCAAAATTTGTACGCTACCAATCGCGCCTGCGCAGAGCAACACTTCACCGCCCTGTTCAACCCGGCAATGGGCTTGCTGGGTTTGACCATGTTGAATATATTCCACACCAAGGCAATTTTTACTCACCGGATCAATGATTAATTGTTTGACATTCGCCTCAGTAATCACCGTGAGGTTTGAGCGTTGCTGCGCCTCTTTTAAAAAGGCTTTGGCAGTATTCAGACGCCAACCTTTGCGTTGACTCACATCAAAGTAACCCACACCAAAGTTATCACCCCGATTAAAGTCATCCGATGCAGGGATGCCCGCTTGTACTGCGGCCTCTCTGAAGATATCCATGATGGGCCAACGCAATCGCTGACGAGAAACGGTCCACTCGCCCCCTTGACCGTGCCACTGATTAGCGGGGCTGTGATAGTCCTCAAAGGATTTATAGCGACGCAATGCTTCATCCCAAGACCAAGCACTATCTCCCGTTGCTTCTACCCAAGACTGATAATCCGCAGCTTGACCACGCATATAGATCATGCCGTTAATAGAGGAGCAGCCACCTAAGACCTTACCTCGGGGGTATAAAAGCGAGCGGCCATTGAGCCCTGCTTCTTTGCTCGTGCGAAAGCGCCAGTCGGCCCTGGGGTTATCAATGCAATACAAATACCCTACCGGAATATGAATCCACACATAGTTATCTTTTTTACCTGCCTCGATGAGCAAGACTTGCTTTGTAGAGTCTTGGCTCAAGCGATTGGCCAGCATGCAGCCCGCGCTACCAGCGCCGATGATGATGTAGTCGTAATTCTGGGGGGTAGTCACTAAAGAGCCTTAAGTTGCCGTAGTCTAGAATGAATTCTTTATTTTTCGTATTTATTACTACTTTACATCGAATTATCTCAATTACTTACGATGCAAATGGTGTAACAATATCTTTCAGACTATCTGCCCAGTAATGAACCATCATGGACGCCACCAAAAAAACTCGCCTAGTTATCTGCGTCACTGTTCACTTCTCTAAAGACCGACTGCAATTTTTGGAGAAGATGAGTGATCATTTTGCTGAACTGGCAAATCAGGTTTTGGTATACATCGTCACGAACGCCCAAAATCATTCAAGCGAGCTTGCGCAAATAGAAGCTGTATTGAAGGATAAGGGTTTTGATTATGAATTTTTCATTCCTGAGGGAATAGGTCATCCGTTTCTATTACCCTGGTCTCATTTTGCAGTAGTCAAGCAATTGATGCAGGACGAATCCATCACCCACTTCATGTACTTAGAGGACGACACTTTAGTTACCAAAGAAAATATGGATTATTGGTTAGAGAGCTATCAGATATTAGCCCCCTTGGGTCTGATTCCCTCCTTTTTAAGGGTTGAGAAAAATAATCAAGACCAGCTTTGGTATAGCTCCGATGTAAGAACTCAATTCCGGTACAACAAACTACCGCGGGTCTACAAGAACAAAGATTATCAATTTATTAATCTTCCCCACCCATATCAAGGCATGTATCTGTTAACCAGAGAGCTGATGCTTGAGCATCTCGCATCCCCCTCCTCCAACCCTGAATTCGGAGAATGGGCTATTCGAGAGAGAGCGGCTCAAGGCTTGACGTTTCAAAATGTCCCAAAGGGCTGCACCTCACGGAACTTCATTGGCTACAACAGCAAAACAAAACAGATTGACACGAAATGCTTAATTCATCATTTGCCCAATAATTACGCCAATAGAGATATCTCTGAGGGGCACTTGGGCAGTATTCCCGTAAATGAAATTATCCAAACTAATGAAATCGGTCTTCAGGTAAAAAAAATTCGGCGCAGTATTGCGAGAAGATTATCGATGTCTAAGTAAGCATCATCTTTTATAGGTGCACAGCTTAAAATGACCATATGCATATAAATGAAAAGAACCGCACTCCTAAGCTAGAGGATCCTGATCAGGGGCCTAGCAAATCGGAGCTCAAACGCCAGATGACTGAGCGCCAAAAGCTTGCCGAGGTGCTGGCTGCTTTAAGTAGTGATGCCTTAGCTTCCATTCCGATGGATGAAGCGATTAAGGATGCCATCGCAGAGACCCCGAAGATTAAAAGTTTTGAAGGTATTCGCCGTCACAAGCAATACCTTGGCAAACTCATGCGCTTTTTAGATGAGGCTGAGCTTGAGGCGATTCAAAAGCGCTTGGATGCGATTCAAGGGGTGAGCAAAGCTGAGACTGCCAAGTTGCATATGCTGGAGAACTACCGCGATCGCTTACTGGCTGATGACAATATGCTCACCAAATTGATTGAGCAGTTCCCAGATTTGGATATTCAAAATATGCGCACGCTGATTCGCAATGCCAGAAAAGAGCGGGAGAGCAATAAACCCCCTAAAGCCTATCGCGAGATCTATCAGACTCTCAAAGACCTGGGACTGTAGTTCTCTAACTTAGTTTGAAATTACGAGTTGGCACTTCCACCCAGCGGTACAAGTAGTTCGCGGCAACCCAACTCATAAATACAGCGATTAACATCAAAGCAATTGCCAGCGCTCCATCGTGACGCTGATCCATACCCCAAGCAATATAAAGAGTATTTGCCAATAAGATGAATGAGAAATGCAGCAAGAAGGCACAGTAGGATCGGCGACTACTCCATAGAATCGCATTGACGAGCTTATGGTATTTCATGTGTTTGTGATCTTGATAGGCGCGATTACCCCAGATGATGAGTGCCAAGGACACCACTAAGGCCAGAATATTGCGCGCCCAAATCTGATGGAAGCTCGAGAGCACAATCACCGCCGTCACAATACCTAAAAAGATTCTGGCAAAACGATTGACCTTGGGATCGGCATAGTTTTTAGATAGCTGAGCCAATATGCCTAAACCATACGGTCCCATGAAATAAATAAAGTAGTTCTCATAAGTACCAAGGCGATTGAAGTACAACAAGGACGCTACACAGAAGATTGTCAACATCCAAATCAGCGAACGAAAGCCAGGGAACATCCCTAACATCAAAGCGAGAATGGCATAAAGCTGCCAATCAATTGCGACATACCAAACCCCAGCGGAAATCGAATCCAGTCCCAGGATGCCTTGCAAGAAGAAGAGATGCGATAGAAATTGAGCCAGTGTTTCTGACTGCCCTACAAACTCATCCTTGACCCAAAAACGCGCCACCCATGCACAGGCGATTGTCAGCAATAAAGCAATCACATAAGGCGCAAACAAACGCAGATAGCGGTTGATGATGACTTTGAGAACTGCGTGGACAGTACGCAACTTTTCTTGCTTGAGCAATGATTGCGCTGCTAGATAGCCACCCATCACCAAAAAGATCTGCACTGCATATCGGCCATAGTCAAAGAGCCAGGCCATGACATTAGGTAAAACAGTACGAGCATCTTCTGCAATCTGTCCATAACTAGACAGATGGTGAAGAATGATTGTCAGGGCTGCAAAGGTCTTTAAAAAATCAACCAGCAGAAAGTGGGTTTTGGTTTGCAATTAGCTGAATTCTAAAAAGCGTTACTGAAGAGAGGCAGCATAAGCAGCCAGAGCTTTAATATGCTCATCACTTAAGCCTTTGGCAGCACTACCCATAGTGCCATCCATATCCACCCGCTCACCTGAACGAATATTTTTCAGCTGAGTGATCAGGTAAGTCTCTGACTGACCAGCTAATCGAGCAATATGTTTTTGTCCCTGAAACTGCGCGCCATGACAGGAGTTACAAAATTGTGCGCTCGCAATCTGCTTACCCTGCTCAATCAATTGCGCGTTACCACTTTTAGCTGGTGGTGGAGGCAGAGCCGAATAGTAAGCCGCAATGTCACGCATATCTTGATCACTCAAGGCTTGCGCAATGCCTTCCATGCCACCACCTTTTCGCTGTTGACCTCGATACTGAATCAATTGATAGGTAATAGATAAGGCCGGTTGTGCTGCTAGATTAGGAATCTCAGGAGCACTGGCAATCCCGTTTTCTCCATGACAGGCAAAACACATGGCTGCCTTCGCTTTCCCAGCCACCGGATCCGGTGGTGCTGCTTGAGCAAGCTGAATACCTAGCCAAGCAGAAGTAGTAAAAAAGGCCACCCCGAGGATGGCCTTAGTATTTTTCAACTTCATCATTTCTTGTTATAGCTCACACGGAAAATCGCACCAGTTTCATCATCGGAAACCAACATCGATCCATCTTTGAGAACCTGGACATCAACTGGGCGACCCCAAAAGCTCTCGCCCTCCAGCCAACCTGTAATAAAAGGCTCGAGTTTGACAGGCTTGTTCTTTGCATCAAGTACAACCCGCACAACTTGGTAGCCAGACTTTTTAGTCTTATTCCAAGAGCCATGTTCAGCAATAAAGATATTGCCTTTGTATTCAGCAGGGAACATATTGCCGTTATAAAAACGCATACCCAAAGCTGCAACGTGAGCGCCCAATTTCATTTCTGGCTTGTCAAACTCATCGCATGAACGGCCTTTGCCAAACTCGGGATCCAAAAAGTCGCCTTGGTGGCAGAAAGGATAACCAAAGTTCATACCCTTATGTGCCAAGCGGTTCAAGGTGTCATTTGGTAAATTTTCATCAGCCCAATCACGGCCGTTATTGGTAAACCAAAGTTCTTTGGTGCCCTTTTGGAAGTCCATACCAACACTATTACGAACGCCCGTTGCCACATACTCCAAAATATTGGTTTTCAAGTTCAGGCGAACTATCGCAGCATGGGTATAGGGTGGCACAACGATATTGGCTGGTGTACCGATCTGGAAATAGAGGTATTGACCATCAGGGCTCAGGGTTAGGAATTTCCAACCATGAGGCTCATCCTTGGGTAATGCATCGAACACCACAACTGGAGCTGGTGGATTATCCAAGTTGGCTTCGATATTGTCATAACGAATAATGCGTGAGAGCTCAGCAATGTATAAAGAGCCATTGGCAAAAGCGACGCCATTTGGACGATGCAAACCCTTGGCAATCGTTTTGACTTCACGCTTGCCATCTTTGGTGACTACCGCGTACACGTTTCCAGTAAAGCGAGTGCCGACATAGACAACGCCACTGGGAGACTCCGTCATAGAGCGACCATTTGGCATTCCTGAAGCCCACAGCTCGACCTTAAAGCCAGGCGGCACTTTTAACTTACTGACTGGAATCTCATCAGCAGGTAATGCAGAAATACCTGGGGGATTTGGTGACAAGGAAGGATTCATACCATCTGCGGTACGACCTTGGGCCCAAGTTGGCGGAATGGCAGGTGTTGCCCCGGGGGCTGGTGCAGGTGTTTGGGCATTCGCTAGGCCCATCAAATTGAGGCCTGCTAGCAGCATCAAGGAATAAATCAGTTTGCTTTTCATTCGTTGTCTCCCTATTAGGAATTATTTTTATCAGTCTGGATTTACCGCTTTACTAACTGCACAATCCTAAAGCATTTTTGTTAAATGAGGGAAAACGCTGGCAGGATTCCTCAAAAAGTGATGCGTGCGCCCAAATTAATTGCTTGGGGCATTCCAGCCTGATAGCTACTAGCCTGAGAGGCAATATTAAAGGTCACATATTGGCGATTCAATAAATTAATGACTGAGGCAAAAATGCTCGCTTGAGGTGTCACTTGGTAATTGGCTTTGAGTCCCACAATCGCATAAGCTGGGACTGGTAAGGAACCCGTTGACATCCAAGAATTACCTACGTATCGAACGGTAGTGGTCAAACTTGCTTGAGGGACTGGATAGTAGGTCACTCCGGCATTAGCCATATTCATTGGTACACCCCCGACCTGAGTGCCTATAGGATCAGTAGTCGCAGTCCATGTCAGGACTGTTCTGGTGTAGCTGTAGCCTCCATCCAGCATCCAATGTGGATTGATCTCATGCTGATATTGCAATTCCAGTCCGCGACTTAGTAAGTTTTGTTGATTGGTGTAATAACTCACATTGGTGTAGCCACCCGATCCAGCAGCACAACCAGAAATTCCTGCAGCACCACATAAACTGCTTGCATAAGCGGCATTGGCATTCGTAATCTTATAACTGGCAATCGCATTTTGAATATAGTTACTGAAGGCCGTGAGCTGGGCAAAGCCCCCTCTCCAGCGGTAATCAGATCCCATCTCGTAACCAGTCATTGTTTCTGGCGTTAAATTGGGATTGGCCAATGAGTAGCCGCTTACCGAGTTACCGTAACTACGCAAAGTGTTATTCATACTCGGCGCATGAAATGCCTGATACGCAGCCGTCCGAAAATCCAAATCCTGTGTGGCTTTGTACATGAGACCTAATGAAGGGCTGAGCTGTGTTTTGCTCTGATTGGCGATCGCTTGGTAGGTTGTAGTGCTGCCTGCAGTCGCGTTGTAATAGGTTGGGGTTTGACTGCTCCAGTTATCTACCCGAGCACCCAGAGTCGCCTCCAAAGGAATGCTGGTCATGCTCGACTTAACTTGTCCTAATAAGCCATAAAAATTTTGTTGGCCTTGCGCATAGTTCACAGAACTTACTGCGCCTGAACCGGTACTGCTGAGATTATTGGTTTGATTAGAGGCACTGATATTGCGTGCATCAATACCCACGATGTATTGATCAACCCCCGCCATTTTGAGATCGTGAGTATATTGCGCCGATCCCCCTAAGGTGGTGTAGGGATCGGTATAGTTGGCATTGATATAAGGCTTATAGGGAATAGCTGCGAGATTGTTAGCGGTCTGTTTAAAGAAATTGGTATCTTGAAAAAATACATTGGCCTGAACTTTCTTGTCCTCGGCCAATTTAGTGGTCGTGCCGCCAGCAATGTCCGTGGTTTGAACTAGGTTCGGTGCAATGCTGTAGTTATTACTCAAATCACTCATGCTGCTATAGCCTACACGGAAAAAGCCTTTGGTGTCTTGCGTGGGCTTGAAATAACTTTGTAGCCTGACATTGGAGCTGCTGGAGGTTCCGGTTCCCATACCATTTTTAATATTGCTAAGAGACCCAGGAGAGATCGTTGCGTAATTTTGATAACCATCAGTATTAAAAGAATCAGCAGAAAAGCGGAGCTGTAAAGCATCTGAAGCAATGAGATCCTTGGATGCAGCAACATTACTGGTATTGAATGTGCCATAACTTGCCGAGACCTCTTGCTGGCTATTAATCGGCGTACGGGTATTGATGTTGATGACCCCGCCCATGCCATAGTTGCCATACAAGCTTGAGACACCGCCCCTGACAAACTCCACCGAATCAATCGAAGACATGGGGACCAAGTTCCATTGAACAGTGCCATAGAAAGCATCATTAGCCGGAAGACCATCAATTAAAACAAGCGTGCGACCATATCCAAGACCGCGCACATTAATACTTTGCCCCGTAGGATCTTTTTGATAGTACGGCACATCATTTAAGAAAACCCCGGGAACATTTTTGAGCACTTGATCAATCGTTTGATCGGGCGCACTCTCCAATACCTCTTTAGTCAGAATCGTAGTATTTAGCGGCACTTGATCTAACGGGGTATCAGATCGCGTTGCCGTCACGATGACGTCGCTTAAATTTTTCTCGTAGTTCAGCGGGGGAGCAATTTGTGCTGAGGCGATAGCAATCGGCAGCAGGCAAAGTAAAGCCAATAAACCACGCTGATATTGCCTGAACATACCTTGCAAATACAACTACTTGGATTTGGCTTTGCCCAGCAAAGAGCTCAGCAGCGGATTACTGCTGGCGAGCTCTTTCTTGGTCTTGGCTTTTTCGTTTGCTGCTGGTTTGGCAACCTTGGTCGCATTTTTCATACGATGCGAGACTGCCAAACCGAGATTTTTATATAGGTCTGTTTTCTTCATACCAATACTGTAATGCCAAGCAAGTCATTGCTCGGCAATACCTTAGCTAGCGGTGTGAGACTTGGCTGCAATCCCGATAAAGAGCAAAGTCCAGCCTTGCAAGAGCAATTCGATTGCGATCAACAAACCAGGCAACCAAAAACTCGAAGCGGGATAGCTATTCATAATCAGTAAACCCATCAAGATGGAAATGATGGCAGACAGCACCAACCAGAACCACTGGCCAAAGGGGCGGTGATGAAAAGCGGCAATCAGACGCAAAAAGCCAGTGATAAAGAAAATCGCTGCCAGCCACAAGGTAATGACTTCCAGCGCCGGGATTGGGAAGAGCCAAGTGTAAAGACCGGCCACGATATACAAAATGGCAAATACTATTTGAATGCCAACGCTTTTCCAACCGCTCGATTGAAATGCGTGAATACCTTGCAACACACCACCAATAATTAAGAATGCCCCAAGAATATTAATCGTGACAAAAGAGAACATTACTTGACCAGCAACCCCAATCATGCCCAGGGCAATAAACAAAATTCCCAAAGCAATGAGCATGCCAGGCGCTTTCGCAACAGCACCAAGTACTTGTGCGCGCATAGCGGCAATCTGTTCCATCGATAAACCCGTTGTTGAATTAGTCATTTCTAATATTTCCCTCAATCGTTGCGTTTTAAGATGCTGCTGCGCCCTACTGTACCAACAAAAGATGGCATTGCCGTAAAAATGGGGCTTGCGCCATTCTTTAGCAGCATTTGCACTCTTTGCGCTGGGTGATTGAGAAAAAAACAGTATGCTTATCCATTATTGTTTAGAAAGCACTATTAAATATGGACAACACACTCACTATCATCTTTGGCATTATTGCCATTCTGTTACCCATCATGGCAGGCCGTTTGGTGTGGAAGTGCTTTGATCGCTACTTTGGCCGAAATGATGAAGCCTATATGGATAGCCTGGAATTCTTCTTAAAGAAAATTGGCCTGACTGCTTTGGTCGCCCTCATCGTGCTGTGGGTTGGCATGAGCCTGGTATTTGGCAATCAATCTTAAGTCAGCTAAAGATATGAAAGCCATTTTGCTGCAGTCCAAACTGAACTTGCTGGCTCTGCTAGCCATTCTTTTATTTATCGCTATTGGTAAGAGCAGCTATCCGCAATTTACCCAAAGTGTCTTTGTCAAAGCCGATCAGCTGGTCTCTGATCTGATCTTGGTCTTTGTGGCTATCACACTGGGCGCCTTTATTGCCAACTTTGCGATCGTGGTATTGGGCTGCCTGGCTGCATTTATCGCTGCCAGTATTTTGCTTAGTCAAGGGCTTGTATTTCAATATCTCACTCAGGACTATTTAGTCGCGGTATTGATAGTGGTCCTGGGCTTTGCTGCAATCGCGAACTTGTATAGACAATACCAAAGACCTACTTAGGGCTTTAAGCCGCCTTTGGATAGATACGAATCCTGGGCTCAATTGCTTTTTGCAGATTACGTTGCGCTACTCGCATATCAAACTCGGATTGAAGGTTGAGCCAAAAACGGGGCTCCATGGAAAAGAATAAACCTAGACGTAATGCTGTATCCGCAGTGATAGGACGAGCCCCATGAATGATCTCGCTAATCCGGCTTGGCGAGACATCAATATCCGCCGCCAGCTGTCGCGAAGTAATCCCCATTGGCTTCATAAAGTCTTCTAGCAAGATTTCGCCAGGATGAATTTCATCAAGTAATTTCGTTTTCATCATATCCTCAGTGGTAGTCCACAATCTCTACCTTGTGCGCTCCATCTTCATTCCAAACAAAACAGATACGCCATTGATTATTGATGCGTATGCTGTGCTGCCCCTTTCGATCTCCACCTAATAATTCCAACATATTTCCTGGTGGAATTCGTAAGTCTGATAAAGCTGTAGCAGCATGCAGCTGTAATAACTTACGCCTAGCCGCCCTTTCAATATTTACAAACTTCTTACTTGGCTTGCTCTCAAATAAATCTTTTGTTAGCCCGCATAAGAATGAATGAATCATGCGTAATATTATTCTGTATAACAGAATCTGTCAAATAGAACTTTTGTTACTTTTTGATACTTATTAAGATCACAACGGCATTAATCACCTAATGTCTTTATATCAATATAGATATAACACCTGAATTTATGATTATTTGAAGAAATATCAAAAATCCCTGAAAATCATGGGCTATGTATAAATATGACCAAATCGACCAGACCCTAGTCAATGAACGGGTGGTCCAGTTTAAAGACCAGGTAGAGCGTCGCATCAACGGCTCCTTGCCCGAAGAAGAGTTTCGCCCACTGCGTCTACAAAATGGCTTGTATCACCAGCGCCATGCCTATATGCTGCGCGTCGCTATTCCCTATGGTTTATTGAGCGCTGTGCAACTGCGTACCCTCGCCCACATTGCTGATAAATATGATCGTGGCTATGGTCATTTCACGACCCGTCAGAACATTCAATTTAACTGGATTAAGTTAGAAGAGTCACCAGCGATTTTGGCGGACCTGGCCAAAGTGCAAATGCACGCCATTCAAACTTCGGGTAACTGTATTCGC
>Ga0364901_10260_pt1 | contig 18826 bp, 19 predicted proteins | sample ExccelJu500002D4_FD_206968 | JGI IMG/M metagenome (GOLD analysis project Ga0364901, IMG submission 206968) | Enriched cells from Trout Bog Lake Hypolimnion, Wisconsin, USA - BchlTB.July09.5000.02.D4 | ecosystem: Environmental > Aquatic > Freshwater > Lake > Hypolimnion/Profundal zone | place: USA...
GCGGCACCCCATCCTTCCTGCCGTTGACGAGCGTCGATCATTTGACCGATGTCCCAATACAACCGCACAAGTTCGGCGTTAACCGAAAGCACAGCGCGGGCCTGCGCTTGCTGAATACGTGCCTTGATCTCGCCCAGCAATTTGGGGAAATCGGCTGGGATGGATACACGTGATTTGCTCATATGAAACTTCATCGCACGGTAAACAGGGTTTCGCAAGTGGTCCTTTAGCAATGTTTTTGCGAAAACTTTTTCCCGTGTCAATCGCGACAGCGCCTGAGCTAAGGCTGTAAATGGCAGGCCGGTAAAGTTGTCCAGTCGCCACAGTCGTTCGCTACCACGATCAACCCGTCGGCGAACCGTGCGCATGACATTGCGCGAATGGGCACTCTCGTCATTGGGTCGAAGATGGATCGACTGGAGGAAAACGAGTCGGGCGGCGGGCTGATACGATGCGAGTGGACATTGTGCGTACGGCAATGCGCTTGCTTTCAGGTGACGCATATTGGATATGACAGAGAAGAGCAAAACGGAGCGCGGCTGAGAGAGAACAGCCTTCGCGTTATGCGAAGCAAATACTCACTCCGTAAAAATATCTCAATCTGCCTGAGCGATGGAACTCATCGCGCCGTTTGCGCGCAAACGAGGAAAGGTGAAACGTTATGCTCGCTCCCTCACTTAAGGACCGCATTCTTGAAGCCTTGGACGAAATGGTCACAGCGCACACGACTGCCGCATCATGTGCCGTGGAAATTCGCTCAGTTGTCAGCCGTATCGCGGGCAATGGGAATGATGCCACAATCCCGCACGTTAATACTTCCACATTCTCCGTGGAATGGGATGGAAAGGTCTGTGTATTTAAGGATTCATTGCCTTTCCGTCTCATGGAGACTCTCTGCCGACGTCCGGGGCAGGTCTTTTCTTTTGACCAACTACTGCGTTACGTCTGGTCCGCCCATTCGAAATCACCAGACACGATCCGAAGTACAGTTCGGCACTTAAAACGGAAACTCGAAAAGGCTGAGATGAAGGCGCTTGCGCAAGCGGTCAAAGCACGGGGCCACGGATATTGCTTATCGTTACAATAGCGACGACATCTCGCTTGCACTGAATTTGCACAAAAATGCGCCCTTACTTTGCTCGCATCCTCTGGATAATCGTCGGCAAACCGGAGTATAGGTCTTCAGTTGCAACTATTGCTCAGTTCAACGGACGCGGCTTATGAGTAAAGAGGTTGGCGCGACGCCTGGCGATACAACAGCGGAGGCGTTAATCAAAGCGGCCCTGTACGTTCGCATGTCGACGGAGCACCAGCAATATTCCACGCAGAATCAAGAGGACGCCATCCGCGAGTATGCAAAGCGGAGGGGTTTCGAGATCGTGCATACCTACACCGATGGCGGGAAAAGCGGCCTACGGATTGAAGGCAGAGAGGGATTGAAACAGTTAATCGCCGACGTGCAGGCCGAGACAGCAGTGTTCAAGGCGATTCTTGTATACGACGTGAGCCGATGGGGAAGGTTTCAGGATACCGATGAGAGTGCTTACTACGAGTACATATGTAAACGCGCTGGCGTTCAGGTCCATTATTGTGCTGAGCAATTTGAGAACGACGGAAGTATTCAGTCCACGATTTTCAAAAGTGTGAAACGAGCAATGGCGGGTGAATACAGTCGGGAGTTGTCTAACAAAGTTTTCAAAGGTCAATGCAGACTGATAGAACTTGGGTATCGTCAAGGCGGCCCAGCCGGCTATGGCCTGCGCCGAATGCTAATCAATCAAGATGGCCAGGCGAAAATCGAACTGAAAAAAGGTGAACAGAAGAGTCTTCAAACTGATCGCGTCATCTTAGTTCCTGGTCCCGAAGATGAAATTGCGAACGTGCGGACGATTTATCAGCTTTTCACGAAAGAGGGGAGACCCGAACGTGAAATCGCAAAAATTCTTGACCGCCGTGGCGTTCAGTCGGAGTCTGGCCGGCCCTGGAATCGTGCCCTCGTCCATCAAATTTTGACTAATGAAAAATACATTGGGAATAACGTATATAACCGCGTGTCAAACAAGCTGAAGAAGAAGCGCGTCGAGAATCCACCCGAAATGTGGGTAAGGCGCGACGGCGCCTTTGACGCCGTTGTCGATCCCGAATCATTCTTTACCGTGCGCGGCATCCTACAGGAGCGAAATCGACGGTTCACGAGCGACGAGATGATTGAGAAGTTGAAAAGCTTAATGGCAATCCACACTGACTTATCCGCCCAGTTAATCGATGACGCAGAAGGGTTGCCGTCAAGTTTTGCCTATCGGAGTCGCTTCGGCAGTTTGATCGCGGCATATCGCCTTGCCGGATACGATCCGGGCCGCGATTACGAGTTTTTGGAGGTAAATCGGCGTCTGCGATCACTTTACCCCGGTCTAATCGCTGGCACAATCAAGCAACTGGAACAAATAGGGGCCACCGTCGTGTGGGATGAGGACGTCGAGCAACTGCTTATTAACGGCGAATACCGAGCAGCAGTCGTAGTCAGCCGCTGCCGCCTTACCGAAGCTGGCACCCCCTGGTGGCAGATCTCATTTGACCAAAAGCGCCCGCCGGACATTACGGTATTGATCCGAATGGACCAAGCCAATGACCAGCCCTCCGACTACTATCTACTGCCGCTGATTGACTTTGGGCTACCGGCGCTACGAATCCGCGAATTCAATGGCATCTATATCGATAGCTATCGTTTTGACACGTTGAGCTATTTTGTGGAACTGGCCGGTCGCATCAGGATCGAGGTGGCTGCGTGATCTCCCGGCTAAACAATTCGGTGCAGATGATCCCAATATCAATGATTAGTGTCGTCAATTCCCGCAGTCGGGGTGCGATCAAGTTCAAGCAGATCGTAGAAAACATCGAAAGTCTCGGCCTCAAGAAGCCCATCGTCGTCGCCAGTCGCAATGGACGCACAGGACCGCTCCATTACGACTTGGTCTGCGGTCAAGGGCGGCTCGAAGGATTCAAGGCATTGGGCCAAGACACGGTGCCTGCTCTTGTGATCGACGCCACCAAGGAAGATTTGCTGTTAATGAGTCTTGTCGAAAATCTTGCCCGGCGTAGGTATCGGTCCACCGATCTGGCGAAAGAAATTAAATCTATGAAGGAACGGGGTTATGACTACGGTGAGATTGCGAGGAAGACAGACTTAGACGTGTCGTATGTCAAGGGTGTGATACGCCTATTGAATAGCGGCGAGCAGCGACTTCTATCGGCTGTTGATGCCGGCCACATCCCTATCAGCGTTGCTATTATAATCGCCTCTGCCGACGATCAGGCGATCCAAAAGGCGCTAACCGAGGCCTACGAAACCGAAGTTCTGCGCGGCAAAGCACTAATGCGGGCGAAACGCTTGATTGAACAGCGGCGGGCACGAACCGATAGGTCCAAATCTCGTCCAAAGGAAAATGACCTGTCTCTCACGAAACTGATGAAGGTATATGAGACAGAAACTGCACGCCAAAGCGAGCTTGTCCGGAAAGCAAAGCTCTGTGAGGACCGGCTTTTGTTCATCGTGTCCGCCCTTAAATCTATATTTCAGGATCAACATCTCGTTACACTTTTGCGAGCAGAATCCTTGACGTCACTGCCTGCATATCTCGGTGAGCGCATCAATCTAAATCTGAACAAGTGAAGGAAGCCTATGGCGGATGCGGTAAAAATTGCGTTTCATCCCGACGGAATCATGGTGGCGATCACTAAAATTCTTCCGTTGAAGCAGGTTTCCGGGGACACAAAACACAGCCGGCTATACGTGCGGATCGCGGCGTCTGTGCGCGAGGTGGGATTAATTGAGCCGCTGGTTATATATCCAAAAGGCGGCAAGAATGGGCAATACTCGCTGCTGGACGGGCATATTCGACTTGAGATCCTCAAAGATATGGGGCAGACAGAAGTCTTCTGTCTTGTAGCAACGGAGGACGAAGCATACACATACAACCACAAGGTCAGCGTCGTCTCGCCGATTCAAGAGCATTTCATGATTTTGAAAGCCATCGAGAATGGAGTGTCGGAGGAGCGGCTAGCCAAGGCACTGGCCGTGGATGTTTCGAGCATTCGTCAAAAACGGGATTTGTTAAATGGAATCTGCCCAGAGGCAGTGGAAGTATTGAAGGACAAACAAGCCCCATCTAGAGACGGTCTTCGCTTGCTGCGGCGAGTGAAGCCGATGCGACAGATTGAAATGGCACAATTAATGGCAGCGGCGAGTAACTATTCGGCTGCATACGCAAAACTTCTGCTGGCGGCAACTCCAGCGGATCAATTGGTGGAGGGCGAGTTGCCGGCCGAAGTTCGGCAGATCAAGCCCGAGGATTTAGCCCGAATGGAGCGAGAACTCAACAGCCTTGGCAGAGACCTGAAAATGCGGGAGGAGACTTATGGCAAGAATATGTTGCATCTGGTAATGGTGACAGCGTACCTGCGTAAGCTGCTTGGCAACACAGCGGTCGCGAAACATTTGTCTAACCATCACTGTGAATTAGCGAGCCAAATAAGGCAAATTATCGAGTCGACGACCCTTAGCAATCCGATATAAGCCATCAAGACGGGGAGCCGACGATATCGAAGATTCGGTGCGTTTCGGACAAGAAATACAAGAAGTGCCATGGAGCGTAGCATTCATGTTGCCACGATGTCAGCAAACATGCTGGCATCTTGGCACGCGAGCGTGATCAGTTCACCGGATTCGCGAAAAATGGCCCGAAACAACATTGCGGTCGTAGGACGGTCGCATTTTGGGGTTGCAGGGGTGAGTCACGAGGACCGCTGACGTTGCGGCGGATCGTATCATCGGTGTCCCGCAACTGTGCGAATATCTCGCCGAGTTTCTCGGTCTGCCGTTCGGAAATCGCTCGCTGGTTTTCTGCTTCGTCGCCATCACCGTCGGTCGGAGTACTCAGCGGCCAATGCCGCGTAGCGGCTAAAATCGCCGCGGCCGGCCGGCGGTGACGGCGACAGACTTCAAACCGCTGCTTCAGAGCCGGAACCAGAGGGAAGTAATTCAACCTCTATGCCACAGCCTTCTCGTTGATGGCGTCTTCCGAGCTAATCGACGCGACATTTCTTTCCGCCTCCTTGAGATTCCGGCGAGGCGGAGGCATCTGATTCAGGAGTGCCTGGGCAATATTTGCAGCAGATCGTTCAGTGTAATCGTCAATCAGCCATTTTGCTTCCCGGCGGCACCAATGTCTCCCCAGTTTGATACGCATGCGATTGGCAGTGCGATTGTGGCAACGGCCAAGCCTGATACCACTGCCACAAGAACAAGGCTGCTTATTCGCCAGGCGGCGCTTTTGACCGATCAGCAACAGCATCGACGCACATCCCTCAATCGATGAAACGTGAAGTAATCGCTGGTAATCCTCAATGATGCCGCGCTCACCGTGGGCGAGCTCGCCGAATGGCATACGGCCGTGCTTCTCAAAATAAGAGTAGCCGTACAAATACGGGATGACACATTTGTCGATGAAGCCAGCGATGGTCGGAGCATCCGCTAGCAGCAGGCGTAGTCGTACCGGTGAGCCAAGACAAAAGCTCCCATCGGTCAGTCGGTGATATTGCCTCGGAATACGGTGCCCGATATCCCGCACACGCGGGTAAGCACGTGGGAACTCTTTGGGTATTGTAATAGAAAGTTGATAACTGTCTGAGATCGCTTCCAACCCGGGCGCTGATGCATTAAGCACCACCGTGCCAGCAAGAACCAAGGCCGCACTTTCGTCTGGGGAGATGGAAAGGCCTGGGTGCTGGCGCAACGCCTCATCCACACCCCAGGTCGAAAGTAAACGCCTGAATGACATTTCACCGATCCGCCCAAGGTTTTGCGGCTGAAGTGATGATCGTAGGTGCGACTGCGGGTGCTGAATACGAACCAACAGATACGCTGCTGGCCAACGCACGCTTTTCGTTGTCAGGGAGATCAAGCCGCAGCTTTTTGCTCGCAAAGGTTGCGATTTCATTGGAATTCAGAAACGAATCGAGTGCGGCAACGTCTGACTTGGCCTGTGCATGCCATTTCCAAAAGCTATTTTCGAATCGCGGGTCCGCCCTCCAGCGGTCGGCAAAATCCTCGGCGGGATTGACGGGATTCGGAATGCGGGGCGAAATTGGACGGATGAAATCCGGCATGCGGTCCACGACGGCTTGCAGGGTGTCGTACAGATCTTCCTGGCCCTCGTAGGCATGCGCCGCCAGCGTCGTCAAAATCATCGAAATCGGCGCGAACTGGCAATTGTCCTTGAACATCACGTCGCGGTGCCGCTTGAAGATCTGAATCGTCCGCTGCAAAGGCGTCTTCCATTCCCACGTCGGCACGTCATCGATGGAAGCAAGGGACCGCTGCTCCAGCATAGCCTTAAGCTGATGTTCTGCCTGAACACGCATTCGTTGCTCAAACCATTTGGCAAAACCGTTGGGGTTACTGGCCGGCCAATCGCGCTGGGTGGCCTGGTATTGCGGGTGGCGCTTATCCGTGATGGCGATTGCCAAGATCGCCAGATTCTCATCCACACCGCGGTTTATCAGTAGTTGTTTGAAAGCTCGATCCTCAGGGAGTGACGGCAGAATATCTATGTGGAACTTGACCGTGTCAGAGTAGTCGAGGCGCCAGCAGCGATTTTTTTCCTCCGGGGAAGAATTGAAGTTTTTCGCGCGGGCATACATCTTGACCTCATCGCCCAATAATTCCTTAAGGCCCTTTTGGGAAATATCACCTTTGGTCAAAAGCAACAGTTCGGCGACTGCATCAAGGTCGTACTCGTCCGTTTTGAAGAGTGGCCTAATGACGGTGCCATACCGAAACGAACCCTGCGCGCACACGGCCGGCTCGTAAATGGCGACCTTGGATTCAGTCCGCTGGAGCCATTCACCTACCGAGCGGTATCGTTGAGTGGCAAGGTCGTAATGGCTGTCGGGAATATCCAGCAGTTCCACGAGAGCGCGGGCGCGACGGTTGGCGAGACTCTTGGATGAAGTCATGGTCAGTTCTCCTTTGAACTGGGGTGAAGCGGCGCGTAAGGCGCGGCGCGGTGATCGAAGAAACGGTCGGCGATGGCCGGACCGTCATGCAACGCTGTACGTTCAGCGTGGCTGAGCAATTCTTTTTCATTGATGCAATCGAGCGCGAATCGTTCCGGGACGATGGGATCAATGCGCAATACGTTCTGAGGCCCGATCAGATGTGCCGCAAGGCCGTTGGTCCCCGCGCTCTGGCCTCGCATAAGGATGTCGATGACATCTTTTTTGCGAATCCATTGAAAGATGCCGCCGCCATCAAGTGCTTGGCGGCGCTTGATGCGTGCGTCGGTAGTCCCGAGACTCAAAACACGAATGTCATTGAGAGGAACCCCAAGCATGCTGACAGCTTCGGCAATCCCAACAAGGGTAGGATTGTTCGCCCACACGCCGCCGTCGATGAGCCGGGAATCCTCGACGTGTCCGCAGACTGGAAAAAACGTCGGAGCGGCGCTTGTCGCCATTGCGACTTTCCACGCTGGGATCTCCCAGTCGGTACGCAATCGCTCGTGGTGTGGCGTCTTAAAAACGCGGACCTCATTGTGGGCGAGACTGAAGGAAGGGATAACGAGCCGGGATTTGCTGTCGCCGAATTTGTGATCTCCGAATGTGCTGCCGTGATTGAGCGCCCGGCGCAGCGGTTCGTCAGAATATTTGCGGCGTAGCCAATGGAATCCGCTGCGCAAGCCAAGAGGGTTGCGAAAAATGCGAGGGGCCGCCTCAACGTAAAACCGGACGATCTCGCGGGGAAGCATGCGAAGGCCCAACCCGATGGCGATGATGCCGCCGGTGGAGGTGCCAGTGATCAAATCGAAATGATCGACTATATTGACGCCGTGCCTCTCCTCCAATTTGGCGAGGACGGCCGCAGAATAGAGGCCGCGTACGCCGCCGCCATCGAGAGATAAAATTTGGAAGCGTGCCATGTTTATGTTATTTCATCCCACTAATGGGAAATCGACCGTTGACATCCACAAACTGTAGTGGGTATCGTCCCATACTGAGACATCGTAGACATACTTGACAATAAAGTCAAACAAGGCTAAAGTGTCATATATGATTTGAGCGATAAATATGGCTGTGATCCCCACTTTCGAACGGGATGGCCGGTTGCCACCAGGCGATTACGAAGTCACTTTTGCTGAGCTTCGGCAGTCGGTGCTGGTGCTTGGGCCGGGCGATCCGAAAGATTATCCGTCATGGGATGCAGCCTGGCGCGAACAACTCGTTCGGAATCTTGAAACGCTCACGAACCAACTTTGGCGTATCGGTATTCGCGATATCTTCGCCGACGGGTCATTTGCAGAAGACAAAGACCATCCCAACGACATTGATGGGTATTTCGTGTGTGATCTAGATCGATTGAAGAGCGGCGAACTTGCGCGGCAGCTTAATCTGCTCGATCCAGACAAAGTGTGGACTTGGGATCCGGCGTCCCGAAAACCGCATCGCGGCTATCCGAAAAAACAGTTGCCGATGTGGCATCGCTACCGTGTGGAGTTATATCCACACGTACCTGGTCTGGGCCTTGGTTCGGGAATTGTTGACAGGCATGGCCATGAGCTTGAGTTTCCTTCTGCGTTCCGCCAATCGCGCCGTGATGGAAAGCCAAGAGGCATTGTGAAAATCAAATACGGAGGTCAGTCATGATTCGCAACGAGACAGAATATCAAGAGGCGGCAGCTCGTCTAAGCGACGAGCAGAAACGCCTTATCGATCATCGGGCGCGACTAAAAGGTGCTGGCCTCACTGACGAGGAAATCAAGCGCGTTATCGACCCGATGGAGTCTTTTCATATGCAACTTCAAGAAGAGGTTCACAGCTACGAGCGGTTAAAACAAGGCGAGTTCGAGGAACTTGATAATCTGCGAGGTTTTGGCCATCTACTGATCTCTCTGCGCATTGCCGGGGGCATTTCACAGCGGGAGCTTGCTAAGCGATTGGAGGTACATGAATCGCAGGTATCGCGCGACGAACGAAACGAGTATTTCGGGATCACACTTGAACGGGCGATAAAAATTCTGGATGCACTTAACGTTCGACTGCGGACGAAGGTCGAAACCAAGCCATCTCAACAGATGGCAACCGCCTAATCAACGCCTGGGTTCCCATGTCTTGAGCTTCTGATATACCATAACAGCCCCGAGCGAATTTCGAGAAATGTCCCACTCTTGAGTAACGCAATCATCTGCAGCGATAGCTCAGATGCGGATGCCATTCGGTCAACCAGAGACCGGCGAAACAGGAAAATGCATTACTTCGGCTCTGCCACAAGGGCTTCCAATGCGTCCACGGTGGCTTGCAGATAGGTTTGGCGTTCCTGAAGAGTTGAATCGTCCGCAATTGCTTGCTCCGTCGCCCAATCGTCGATCCGTCGTCCAGCGGCATCGTCGCGAGATTTTAGCAAAACCAACAGCAACTGGAGAACGCCCTTACTACTTGCGGTCGCCTCCTGGTAAGCGGAATCTGCCGCAATATCTTCCTCGTCAATCCCGGTAGCAATAGTTTTGGCGGCGTCGCCATAGCCCATACGCGTCACAATTTTGGATAACAGGTTGACCGAAGAATGCGAGTATGCACTACAGGCGCGGGGCGCGGAATCGTCAGATGCTGTTAATGTTGTCACAGAGTTGCGTTCGTCATCGAAGGCGTCTTGCAAACCAGGAAATTTCGCGTTGAGGAATTTACACCATACACCGACCAGATCAAAAAATGCCTCATCATTTTCAGCGGCGGCTCGTATCGCGGAATCTTCTGAAGCGATCTGAATATTCGCAGTTGCCTCCATCGAATCTATCTCACTTGCCACCTGCGGATCACCGTGCGATTCAACCTTAATGAAAATCGCCAGCAAATCACGCGCAGCAGTATCGCACTTGCTAATCCCTCGATAGGCAGAATCCTCTCCGATCAAGTCGGTAGCAAGCGATTCCGACCGTTTCGCTGCCGCATCTCGGAGTTCGGCATATGCGGGAGTCTGCCGGAATAAAATAACTGGGATCGGAATCGGTACTGGTTTGGGTTGTGGGCTGGCGACAACTGGGACATCAGGACCATGTGTAGCCGACGTTGCCGACAGTGTGGGAGCCGGCGGAATTTGCGAAACCGCCGTCATGAGTTTGAATGGAGCGGGCATTGCGACAGGTATGAGTTTGACCGCGCCAGACCGGGTGAGAAAGAAGATTAAGCTGCCGCCGATTAAAAGGACCCCCGTGACCGTCGGAATGAGCCAAGCATACTGGCGCGAGCCACGAAGATTGTGCTTGTTTTTGGAACTATCGCCACATTCGTTGCAAATCCCGCTTGAGTCCATGTGCTTCGGGGAGAATGCTCCGCCGCACTTCTTGCACGTGCGTAATCCGTTATCGGATGCCGCAATCGTGCTGGAATGCGCAGCGTCGTTTATTCCTAAAGGTCGCTTTGCATTGGCAGGTAGGGTTTGACCGTGAGAAGATGGCATAGGTGCCATTGGGGCGGAGGAGTTTGCTGCTCTATCTTTATTTGGAAACAAACTCTTTGCCTGTGAGGCAGGGACCCAGTCGGGCATACCATTGCGCCAAATCCTGTCTTCAGGCTTCAATCTTCCCTCAGAAGCCAGTCGCTTCATCGTGTTTGCATCAACGGGTCCACGTTTGTGATTATCGTGAAGATAAAACCATTCTGCGCGACCGGGCTTTATCAAGGCAGCGGGCTTGGAATCTGTCGTATCGGGCAAATGCTTTTCCCCACAGTCTACGCAAAACAAACCGCCCGAAGGACCTTTTAACCGCTTGGCAAACGTTACGTCTTTGCCACATGCGGCGCAAAATTTGCGGTTGGCTTCTGATATGGCCATGAATCACCTGGACGATTTACTTTGTGCGAAATCAGCCAAGCAAGAAGCGAAAAACAGTTCCATTAATCCAAATGCCAATAACATCAGAAATGCATAGAACATCACACCAATTCTAAAAAACCAGAAAATCAACAATCCTTGAGAGACACCCGCTGTGATTTCATCAGCATTGGCTATTCGCACGAATCCCGCAACGCCAGTCATTCCCGCGACAAACGGTAGCGTCAGAGAGACTAACGCGCAAATGTCTGTTGCATAGTTTACGCCCGGGGAAAAGGTGGATTTGAGTCCGACAAGTCCCAAAATACCCGCGATTAAGCTGGTAACTAGGCCGATCAAGGAACAAATCATAGCGAAAATAACCCAACCGGGCAGCGGATTCGCACCGAAGAATCCGCGTAATTCCGATGGGATATCTTCGGCTAGGCATAAAATTGCGATAACTGTCGCGGCGAAGAGAAGAACGCCTCCAAAAATACCCTGAAAAATTGCTCCAATCCTGATCTGTGGAGCTTTAGAACGAAACCAAGAGATCCCAACCAATGCTGCGGCTAGATACGGCAGCATCAAAAGAAAAAAGAGAGCAGCGTTATCGTACGGCTCACCCAATCCCGGGACGAGAAATAATAAAAAGCTCAGGATTGCAATACCGATGAATACCCAGGCGCGCACCAAGCCGCGACTCGTTGCACCAACGACGCCGCAGCCCAAGCCGGCGAACATGATGAAAAATAATAAAACGACGGTGATACCCGCATTGGGTAACCGCAGGAAATCCCACCACCAAATGGTCCTTCCAGTCGTTTGTTCTGTGCGGATAGGAAGGTTCAGGAAAAGTAGAAGTACGCAGCCGATGACGATTCCCGCAATTTGGCAAACATTGTACGCATTCGCAAGTATGGCTTCGTTGCGCCCTCGAATTGCTTCGGACGCTTTCGTCGAAACAGTATTTCCGAGAGGTGCAAAACCAGCCGCGGAAAATATTGGCGCCAAGGAAGGAAGTTCGGAGGCTTTTGTGGCTATTTCCGCGCCCTCCTGCCAGCAGACATCTTCTGGGTGAAGCGTTCCATTTTGAGCCAGGGATTGTAAGACGGAAAGAGGTACCGGACCGACCGTCACGCCAGCTTGAACATAAAGATACATGCCTGGTGGATGGATCGGCGGATGTGCAGACGGCCCTGTGCTCGACTGTTCATCCGATTGAACCTCTGAACCACGAACTGGAAACAAATCCACTATGTCCGCAGCTTGGGACCATGTTTGTCGGTCGGATGACACTTCGTGCATTCGCGACAGAACACCCCGTCTCACAAGCTTCTGCAAATTGGCGAGATCAAATGGGCCGCTGATTTTTCCGCGTGATCTCAGATAGTATTCTGCTGTTGGCATAGCCGATCTCCCGATTTCATAGCATTCAATGCAATAGCCTTTTCAATGCGCGCCGGATTGAAAATGTTGCCAAATCACAAGAGCGACCGCGCCCAAAATCACTATCGCGACAATCACGGCTAATCCGTAGATGCCAATCTGTTCGAATTTCTGAGTTTGTTCCACCTTGCGTTTCCTGCGACGATAATCCTGTTCCAGATCATCGGGAATTGGCAATCCCAGCGCTTTTAAGGCGCTGTACTGCGCATTCAAGGTTTCTTGTGGCACATTGACATCCATCACGGATCGCAAATTGGCGCAGAGATCCTGGAAAGATGCGTGCAGTACCTGCAACTGCTCATGGTCAGTCACCCACTTTCGCAGCCTTGCTGATTCGGCTTTCAGATCTTGGGGCAACGCAACTTTGTAGTCGGAAACAATCTTTTCCCATTTGACCAGTAGCTGCTTTGCATCCGGATATGAACCCAGTTGAAAGGTCGAATCAATCTCCGGAACCATCGCTCTCAGTTGCGCCAGCGCATCGTCGGCGTGAAGACTCCATGACGCCTTTGACAACGTATCTTTGATGTCCGTGGGTACTTCAACACGCCATTTTTGGCCCAATATCTCGGATGAAAGTCCATCGATGATGTTCAGGTTTTTGGAACGGACGGCATTGGCGACATCCAAACGCAGTTCACGCAGCCGGGCTTGCTCGAAGGATTGCTGATCCTCGGCCCAACATGAATTGGTCGGGTCCTCTATCCCCAACTCGCGGATGACTTCCAATCGTTCTGCCAACGGAGCCCGCCGCAGCGCCAATACTCGATGCCGCGTCAAAAGATGTTGAAGCGGCTTTTCTTGCGCATACGCCTCGTTCAATTCCTGGGCCGCCTCAATCATCATCCGTGCCGGGCGAGAAAGCTCATATACCGCACACAACTGTTCCCATTCATCAATTTCGGGAATATCCAGCGCGGCGACCATGTCCAAAAGATTCGGATGGCTCTCCGCCAAATGGATCGCTTCCGATCTCAATCCGCGACGGAGGTAATCCAAACATCTACGGAGACGGATATTGGCTTCCTGGCACAAATCCGCAAAGTTCGTGGCGAGGTCCGCGAGTGCGTCGGTGCGTGTTTGGTCGGCACCCGTAACGAACCCTCTGACTCGATCGACTACGAATTGATACTCTGCCATGGGTGTGCCTCGCTTCTCATTTACTTTTGTGCGTTAATAGTCAGCCTGCACAACGTGAGAGGTGGATAATCGTCATAATTATACACTAAATCGACAACCATCGACGGCAGTTTTGCGGGCGGAGAAGAATCCGACGGCTTCGTAGAAGGCTCATTGATGATGCGACCATTCTCAAACCAAAGGTAGACACTGTTATCTTTGGAACTACAGTCAATTACACAGCCTGTATTTTTAATTTCCCAACCACTACTTCTCTGATTCATCTCAGACTTGAGAGCAATCTTCGCTGACTTGATATATTCCGGAAGATCTAGATCAACGTCCACGGATGCGACTGCCTTCCGTATGAGCGGCGCAAATCGGACCTGAGCAATAATCCTCTTGCCGTCAAAAACACGCACATATGCAAGGCGCAACCAATTCTTGAAGTCTTTCGAATTTGTGTCGAGCCCACCATTCGAAACAAATTTCAATTGGCCGTCTTCCAGTTCAAGCCAAGCAAAGGTGCCCTGCTTCTGATCGGAGATTTTGATATTAGTACCTTTGGGCGTGTAATTAAACTGTCCGCCCATTGGAGCTGCCAGCTCTATACGCGGTTCGGCGATCGACATACCCGCGTCCCAGAGAACCTTCGGCGGTTCGTCTGGCGTGATGAAATTCGCGAGCGCATAGAGCGGGACAGAGTTTGACGGCAAAATTGCCGAATCGTCGTCGATCCGGGTTGTGTCTGTGGAACCAAGCAACACCGCCGGTGCAGTTGCAGGCGAAGAAGGCCGCGTGCTTGCATCCAAATTTTGACTGGCCCTTGTCGTCATGGGAACAACTAATTTGCCTGGGTACTTTGTTTTCTCTTCCTGAGTCGATGGGACTAGCGTCTTTAACTTGTCATTTGCTTGTCTCAATGTGAAAATTGTACCCTCGTCAGATTGTGCCTTCGCCAACAAGGTTACATTCCGTTGATTGAGTCCCGTGTTTTCCTGCGTGAGTTCTTGTTTATCATGATTGAGTCCCTGTTTTTCGTCATTAAGCTGACTGTTTTGGTTTTTGAGGCTGTCATTTTCAGTGCTCAATTCGCGCTTTGCGCGGGACTCAGCCAAAAGATGCCAAGTGATCACCCCAGGAATCACCAGCAGCGGCCAAATTATGGCGATGACGCCCGATGAGCGTGAGGATGGTGGGCGAGTTCAGCGGAAGCTGGGTACAGCGGTTGATCGGCAGAATCCGCAATTGGTCGGGGAAATTGTAGACAAAGCGTTGTCCCATTGTTTCGAGCGCGATTCGGTAGTGCCGGAGCGGAGCTATCTGCGGGAAGCGCTGCGACGGTCCTTCGGGCATGGCGCAGGCGGTCGTGAAATACGCCGCGCAAAAGGCGGTGGAGCGGCGGGACGTAAGGAAGTCGCCCCGACCGGTCTTTTTCCACATTGACGAATTCCAGACGCTCATCACCTCGGCGGACTGCCGGTTCGCATCAACCTGCCGGTCTGCTCGGGCGTCGCTGGTGTTGCTCACCCAGACGCTCCCTACGGTGTATGCGGCTCTTGGTGCGGGCGATCAGGCCAAGCAAGAGGTGAGCAGCCTGTGCGCGAACCTAAATCTCAAAGTCTTTTGCGCGAGTAGTGACCCTGACACCACCGAGTGGATGGCCAAGCTGGCCGGGAAAGTCCGGCAGTTCCATGTGAATGCCAGCCGGCAATTCGAACGAAGCGCCGGCATCGGGTTTCCCGGACCGGAGCATGTCAGTGCCGGTGTCACTGAGGTGCTGGAATTCGATCTAGAACCCTCGGAATTGAGCAAGCTCAGGACCGGCGGGCCGGCGAACCGGCATTGCGTCGATGCCATCTTGTTTCGCACCGGCGCGGCATTTCAAGCCAGCGGCAGGAACTGGATACGCGTGACCTTTTCACAAATTAAGTGAAATAACTTGAGCAATTAGAACAAATATCAGGTGAACGAAGTTGAAAGGTGACCTATGCCACAGTCTTCGCAGCAACAGCCGCAAAACCAGAATAATGCCGTGGGAGAAATCCTCCTCGGATTATTTCGGGCAACGTGCTTGACGATTGACGTGTTTCTCCATCACCGCATCGGCTGCAACTACGTAACCGGCGGTTTCGCCGGGGTCCTGGTGCTGGCTGTCACGGCTTGCGGGTTTCCGGAATCGGAACGATTTCCACTGGTCTGTTTTGCAGCGGTGTATGGGGTGCTCTGGCTGATTGCGATGATCAGCGCATGGGTACGGCAATGGCGCGGCAGGAACATACATTCTGGTTATACGGGCAGGCCTTATCTCTGCTGGTTGCTGCCAGGATGGCGGGAAGAGTATCTCAAACAATTAGAGGCGTTCATCGCAATCCTGGTGGCGCTGGTCGTGCATCTCTTCAGCCGGCCACTGGGGGATTATCTGATGGTGGCAACGTCACTGGTCTTGGTGCGGGGCTGGTTCATGCTGGCCCGTCAGCGGCATCAGGTGACCGTGATGAACGATCTGGTGATCGAGCAGAAGGTGATTTCGCAGAAATTCAATGACGTGCGTTAACCCATGTTGGGTGAAAGGAGTATGTCGTGGCAAAGTTTGGCGAGCAGTTTTTCAGCGAGATGGTAGACCGCGGGCGCCGAGAACTCGGAGGCGTTTTATTCAACGACTCGAACGTCGCGCAGCCTATGTACCCGCTTCGGGGCGGATATGCCGTGACGCGGGAAACCGGCGCTGTGGGAGAGAGTCCGACGCTAGCCGAACGGCTGCAAGAGCCGGCGGTGGAACAGATCGAGCCGGACCGAGACGAGCGGGACCGGGAATTGGATCGGGAGTAGCGGCTGACGCCGCGCAAATGCAGAAAGGAGGCGATATGGAATTTGTAATCGAAATGATTCTTCATGCAATCATGTACCTCATCAAGCTCATCCTTCTGGGCGGCTGAGCCGGATTGCAAGCGTGATTTCAAGGGATCACGCCGCCGATTGTGATTGTATCTACAATTATTGCGTACTTATTTGCCCAGTTTCAACCACCGGCCGCCTCCTTGCCCAGGCGGGGAGGCGGCACTTTATTCGGAGTAACTATGTTTCAAAAGTTAAAAGGATTTTCGCCGGTGCGAATGTGCATGAGCGGGGTATTGCTCGTGCTGCGGCCGCTGGCCATTCCGGTCACATTGCTGCTTCACAGGAAGGTGGGCGAGCGGTTTCTGGGGTTTGCCGGACTGCTCGCTGTCATACCGTTCATTCTGGTCACCGACAACTTTACGGCACCGGATTGCGGTCTGCTCACGATTTTCATGTGGATATATGTGTGCCGGATGACCTGGCACTATTTATCCCGCGGCAGGAACCACGGAGAAGGCCCGGTGCTGCACAGCCGCGATCCGGGTGAACCGCTCTGGGGTCTATTAAACAAGTGGTTCATCCCGCGAGGCTCGGCGTACATCGAAGCGATCCTGGTGACTGTCTTCGGATTTGTCTTTGCGTTTGTGAATGACCTGATGGGCGGCTATCTGTTCCTGTCGGGCATCGCGATGTTCGGGGTTCTCCATCTCAGCGGACGACTGGTCCGTGACAAGGTGCTGGACAGAGTCGATGCCATCGTTGAAGAGCGCAAGCAGGCCGAAGAAATCCGCGTGTTGATCGGCCAGGGCGATGTCGAACTGACTGACCGGGAAAGCACGACTGCGGTCAGCGCCGCTGGTCGAGCTGAACATATTTTGTCGTCAGAGATGCGCGCCCTGCCCAGCGCCTCCGCTTCATCCTGAACCGCATAATGATGATCCCCCGTCCCCGGCGAAGCGATGAGCAGTCGCTTCGCCGGTTTTGGTTGTGTATGCGACCACTGAAGTGAACAAGACACCCTTCCGCGCGGACCCGCGCTGGCGTGCTGGAATAAAAAATCGTGGGCAATTGATCCATCTTTCAGGAGCCGACCTATGATGCACAGAACCTCCAATGCGATGGTCACGGACGCAATCTTAGTGGATGCCAAGGAAGCGGCCCGGCGGCTGGCGGTCAGCCCGCGGACGCTGTGGCAACTGACCAAAGATCGCTTGGTGCCGGTCGTTCGCATCGGCAAGTGCGTCCGCTACCGCGTGACGGACCTGGAGGAGTGGACGTGCCAGCAAATTGCTAAGGGAGCGTGAGTCATGGCAAGCGTCAGCAATGAACGGGGCCGGCGAGCGATTCAGTTCGTCGGCACGGATGATAAACGTCATTCCATTCGCCTGGGCAAGTGTGACCAGCGAACGGCTGAAGGCGTCAAGCTGCATGTGGAACGATTGGCCGGCGCCAAGAAGACCGGCATGCCGGTTCATGTGGATACGGTCAACTGGCTTGCCTCGATTGGCGATGAGCTTCATGCCCGGCTTAGCCGAACTGGTTTGACCGATCCGCGCAAGGGGACTGCGAGTGGCGCGCTGACACTGGGCAACATGCTCGATGCGTATATTGACCGCCGCAGGGCGGACATGAAGCCATGGTCGATCACCACGCTCAAACAAGCCAGGGACAAGCTGGTGGGGTTCTTTGGTGCGGGCAAACCGGTGGCTGAGATCACGGTAGCCGATGCCCTGGATTTCAAGCGGTATCTTTGCGCCCGGCATTCTACCGCTTACGTCGCGAAGATAGTGCTGAGGGCACGGCAATACTTCAAGGACGCCGTGGACGGCGAGTTGCTTGCCAGAAGCCCGTTTTCAAAAGTTAAAGCCGGATCGCAGAAGAACCCGCAACGGCTGCGGTTCATCAGCCGCGCCATCATCGACAAGGCCATTGAACACGCTCCCGATATCGAATGGAAGCTGATCATCGCCTTTGCCCGCTACGGCGGCGTCCGAGTTCCCAGCGAAATCCTCGCGTTGCGGTGGAACGATGTGCTTTGGGATCAGTCCAAGGTGCTGATCCGCGCCAGCAAGACGGAGCATCATGTCGGCAAGGAATCTCGCCTGATACCCCTCTTTCCGGAACTCAAGAGCTATCTGCTTCTGGCATTCGCCCAAGCGGAAGAGGGGGCGATCCATGTCATCACGCGGTATCGCAGTCCGGCGGTGAATCTCCGAACGCAGTTCTTACGGATTTTGGCGAAGGCGGGAATCGAACCCTGGCCGAAGCTATTCCAAAATCTGCGGTCGTCCCGTCAGACAGAATTGACCGAAACCTGGCCTGCCCATGTGGTCTGTGCCTGGATCGGCAACAGCGAAGTGGTGGCGCGGGATCATTATCTGCAAATCACCGACGAGCATTTCGCCCAGGCGGCAACAGGAACTTGCGAAGCAGGTGGTGCAGAATCCGGTGCAGCATCTGTACGCGGCACGTCGCAAGGCGTCGCACCGTCTCGGGACGAGAAATCAACAAGGTCTGAGATTGCAACGAGTAACGACCAAGTGCGAAATGATG
>Ga0364901_10263_pt1 | contig 18544 bp, 20 predicted proteins | sample ExccelJu500002D4_FD_206968 | JGI IMG/M metagenome (GOLD analysis project Ga0364901, IMG submission 206968) | Enriched cells from Trout Bog Lake Hypolimnion, Wisconsin, USA - BchlTB.July09.5000.02.D4 | ecosystem: Environmental > Aquatic > Freshwater > Lake > Hypolimnion/Profundal zone | place: USA...
GCAGATGAACACCACCCCCCCTGGCCTGCCTTCAGCTTACCCCCTACGACCACCGGGATCACGTTCGCAATGTGGATGACACCTGCATTATTTTCGCTTATTATTCGCCAATGTCCATGCACTACTGCCAGCAGGGAGCGGTCCACCCAACCGTCTATGTGGTGACATGCAAGAAATGCACCCGCAGCATTCCAGCCGGGGTGCAAGAGTTTCCTCGCAGCAATCTTGTAGTGGCCTGCCCGCTGTGTGGAGAGCTGCGCCGGTACAGGCCCTCTGAGGTCTATCTGGGCTACCCAGACAGTCATCTTATCCAGCAGCAAGTGTCCATTACCCGCAGACGCAAGGGCGGGTGGTGATAGGCTGAGGCCGTGTGCAATCGCTACTTCAGAGACTCCGATAAGCAACGCCTTGTGGAAGCCTTCTACCTCGGCAACCACGAAGACTTGCCTCTGGAGATTGCGCCGTCGTACAACATCGCTCCCACCACCATGCAGCCCGTCATCCGCAGCAATCGGGATACAGCAGAGCGCGAGATGGTTGCGATGCGATGGGGCATGGTACCTCACTTTGCCAAGAGCCTTGCCGATTTCAAGGGATACTCGACGTTCAATGCCCGCGCCGAATCACTGACAACCTCCGCAACTTGGCGTGGGCCATTCCAGCGCCGTCGCTGTCTGGTTCCCGCCGACGGATTTTATGAGTGGAAGAAGCTGGACGCGAAGACGAAGCAGCCCTATGCGTTTACCTCGAAGAGCAGGGAGCCGTTTGCCTTCGCTGGACTGTGGGATGCCTGGAAGGAGCCAGCGAGCGGGGATTGGTTGCAGAGCTTTGCCATCGTCACCACAGAGCCGAACGAACTAACTGCCACGGTCCACAACCGGATGCCGGTGATCCTCAAGCCTTCAGACTACGACCGATGGCTGACTCAAAACGATCCCGAACGTCCGCCCCTGGACCTGCTCCGTCCCTACGATGCCGTGGAGATGGAAGCCTATCCAGTAGACCCACGCGTGGGCAATGTGCGAAACAATGATCCGGGGCTGTGCGAAGCATACGAGTACCCGCCGAACTCACTCTGACATGGGTAAGCTGATACACTTCGTCAAACTTAATTCAGGAGGTTCAGCCTGTGCCAAAAGCGACTGAGTGCATAATCGGTATTGATCTTGCAGTGGCATTGAGAGGTTTTGTTGACCAGTTGCCGTTAAAGGTTCCTAAAGGCGATATTGGAATGCGCTGTATCGAGTGCGGAAAGCCCGTTAAACCACACGCTAGCAAGGGAGAGTCTGCCCATTTTGAGCATATCAAGTGGAATGGGAAGTGTTCACTTGCTCAACATCGCTGTGCATAAGCAAACCAATTTGAAGATTGGACGTTTACCGCCTACCTTGGCTCTTGCGACCGTAGGATAGTTGTCCAAGGGGTGGGGGGTGTCTTACAGCACGCCCTTTTGGGCTCACGGAGCAGAATACGCATTTTCAAATTTCACGATATTGGCATATTTTGTGTTCCAATTCTTGACTCAATACGATTTCAAAGGTGATAAATTCGTCAATGTCAATATCCTGTGCTATCTGTATTTCGCGCTCTTGCTGGAGACATCAACCACCCCCGTGTCCCCTACCATCCCGTTAGGTTGCTGGACACTGGTGGATGTGATTTCGCGACTGATGAAGTATTGGCAGGGAAACAGTTTTGTGCCAACCAGATGCTGTGGGAACGGATATTGAAGGATGTAGCGGGTGTTAGAAAATGCATCACCTACACCGCGTATGTCTTCCTCATCACTTGAGACATAGACGCGAGAATCCATACCCTGCGAAAGCGGAGTAACTGTATGACTGTCAAGCAGATCGACCTACGAAGATTCAATATTCTATCTGCGTATACTCGTAAGCCAAGTGCATTCCTATTAAGTGAAGAGCTAGCGTATTACTCAAGCGAGAACGACAAGGTCATTGGCATTTTGATTAGAGATCGGATTGATAAGGACTTTACCGGAATAGTTCTAGGCAAAGATGAGTCGCATCAGTACAGATGTGTTGAGGTTCGCAAGTTCACTTCATCGCAGGACTCGGCCCGTCTTGATTTGATTTCTGCGGTATCTGAATGGTGTCTAAAACCAGATATTGATTTTTATCAAGGGGAACCCCCGAAGCCGCTGCTAGACGTTTTTTTGCCTGTCGTTGACCCAAGTTCGTTGAATCCTTCCTTTCTGTCTGTAGCTTCGCAATATACATTTACCCCCGCCCGTTGCGTCATAGAAAACATGATGCCATTTTTTCAAGATGTTGATGGCAACTTCGTTCAGCAATTTCAAACCCATGCATTCGACGCGAGGATATGGGAACTGTACTTATTCGCGGCCCTAACAGAACTAAATATTACATTCGATCGTCGCTTCAATGCTCCCGATTATTTGTGCGATTATTTCGGCCTAGAATTCTTCGTCGAGGCAACCACTGTTAATCCAACGATAAGAAATGGCATAGTTGTCGAGCCGGACCCGCGCTCGATGGGAACCAGTGAACTGAAGGCATATTTTATGGACTACATGCCTATCAAATGGGGCAGTGCTCTGTATTCCAAATTAGCTAAGAAATATTGGGAGCTTCCACACGTCATTGGGAAACCTATTGTACTTGCGGTACAAGACTTCCACATTCCCCATTCAATGTCTTTCTCTTCTGGTACATTAATGCCGTATTTATATGGGTTAAGATTCAACGCACTTTATGACGCCACTGGTAATCTGATAGTTTCAGATGAGAAAAGAGAGAGCCACAGTTGGGACGGTAAGACGATTCCATCCGGTTTTTTCTATCAGCCCGGCTGTGAGTATATAAGCGCGGTGATTAGCAACCCGCTCGGGACAATTTCTAAATTCAATAGAATGGGCGTAGGAGCTGGTTTTGGACGAGACGACGTTAGAATGCTTTTTACTGGAACAAAGCACGATCATGATCCGAATGCGTCGGTTCCTCTGAAATTTGCCTTAGAAGTTACCAGAGATAATTGGGACGAACCATGGTGTGGAGGCTTGAACGTGTTCCATAATCCAAACGCTCGTCATCCGGTAGAACCCTCGATCTTCAACGAGTACGCACAGCACTTCTATGAAGACGGTCGCTTGAGGTCGTATCTACCCAAGTTCCACCCCTATGGGGCGATGTGTATCTCACTTGTGCCGAAGTGAGTCGATGTCTGAGCTATAGTCTATACGTCACGGTTCTTGAGGATATACCCCAGCTCTCTCTCCAGCATCTGCGGATTACGGCAAACGTGGAGGTCCCACGTTCCGAGCTTGCCCCAATTGTTAACGGCGGATACCCTTCAACCACCGGAAACTGAATCTCCATTGCTTTGCGTTCTGGCAACGCCATGACATGTTGCTTTGGCTTGTCTTCCGTTGCGCTTGCTGTGACTACCCTTCCTTTGAACGGAATCACAGAAAACGGGATGCCGTACACATCCACGTATTCTTCGGTCAGAAGCTCTTTGCCATCGTCGGTCTTTGTAGGCGTGTAGTCCATGCGGCGCAGCCCGCGCCCAACAACCTGCTCGCACAATAGCTGGCTGCCAAAAGCGCGAATGCCGAGAATGTGGGTTACGTTGTTCGCGTCCCAGCCCTCAGTCAACATCCCAACGGACACAACGCACCGAACGTGTTCACCCGGTTGGCCGGGCTTACCGACCGTGGCAACAACCTGACGCAGTTCCTCAGCAAAATCCTTCTTCCCCTTCTTGGGATCGCCGCTTTCAGCCTCCGCCAGTAGCTTTGTGTCAATACGGATGGTGTGCTTCCGGCTCTCCGTGTTTTCAAAATGCGGCAAAACCTCGCTATGGCCGTAGCTCGTAATCCATTTAGCTTTGGCCTTGCGCTTGCCTTTGGCCGGAGCTTCCTCTTCGTCTTCGTCCTCGATGTCGGCCTGTGTAACCAACTCCACCTGGGTTTCGCCGCTGATTTTCTGATAGACCAATTCCGCTATATCGGTATTGTCACAGACGACAATCATCACCGGCGGCACATGCTCCTGGCCGGGTGTGGCACTCTCGACGTACTCAAACCGCTCCTTCCACTGGCCCGCAAGCTGCTGCAATGCACCTTCGGCTTCCCGGTACACGACGGCGGGTTTTGGCCTCCGAGCCTTGCCAGGAAGGAAATCCACCGGCTGAAGTCTTGACCTGATCGTCTCCCAAAGCTTGAAATACTTCGGATCGGGAAGTCCTGTCACATCCATCACCGGCATACGAGGAATCTTGACGATCCCGCTCTCGATCGCATCCACGAGACCGAAGTCACTCACCAACCATGGGAATGGACGGCCCTCAGGGTGACCGCTGCCGCTGATATAAAACGGCGTAGCTGACAAGTCAACACATAACGAGATGCCCCGCGCTTTTGGCCCATGTGGGTTCGAGTTATTCAGCTTGTCCAGACCTTCAACCCATACCGTCGCTTCTTTTACCTCATCCTCAATATCTTCACCGTTACCGCCCGCCTGTTCCTCGCCGTTGTCATTGGGCAACGGACGCCAGCAGTGGTGCCCCTCGTCGTTCAACACCATGATCGGCATACGCCTGTAAAGATCGTCCCCGAGGATGTGCCTTGCAAAGGTCTCTGGCGTATCGGGTCCCTTGTTGACGACGGCGTATGTCTTGCCGCCCTCCTCGTGCTCCGACTGTGGATTGAAGAGGTGCCAGTTCGTCACCAGTACCTTCCCCTTCTGCATCAGTGGCCTGTACTTCAGCGGAACGATGTCGAACTCGGTGTAGTAGTTCTTTGCATCCTCAGGTCGCAGAACCTGTAGGCGCTCCTTTACCGTCAGATTTGGGCACACTACCAGCACGGCGTTGGGAAACTCTGTGCTGTTTGGGTTGACACCCCTGTTGCAGAATGCCCAGGATACCAACATCGCCATCACGACGGTCTTCCCTGAGCCGGTCGCCATCTTGCAACCCAGCCGTTGCAGAGGCAGGATGCTTCCGTCCGGCGATGGGTCTACGAGCGTCGGGAAGTAGTCCGTTGCGGTCTGGTAGAAGCCGGGTCGTTCCCCCTTAAGAAGCTGTTGAATGTCCTCGTCTCTGACTGCGAATTCTTGGAACATAGTCTTGCTGGTGCGCCCTGGAATCCGAATCTCCGCGAGGTAGATGATCGTTTCGACCGCCTCCCGCTGACAGAAGAACAGTCTGCGAGCGCGGTCCTTGCTGGCCCAATAGTTCAACAGGTCCTTCGTTACATTCGACGCGCCCCGGTACTTCGACTCCCTCCAGCGGTTCACATCTTTCCTAAGCGCGTTGACCAACTCAATGTCGTCACGCTCCTCTTCAACAAATAACTTGGTCTGCGCACCGCCCACCTTGTCCGTCTTGTACCAATAGCCAGCGTCACGCCGCCCCGGATTCTCTCTAGGCTCGCCAGTCTTGGTGTCGTACAGCCAGTGTGCAACCGTGTGATGGATCAGGCTTTCGAGGGTGTCTTCTTCACTGTTTGCCGAATCGCCAAAATAGGTCTCGCCACCAACGTATTCGTGAGGCACAGGCACGAGCTTAGTGAATGCAGGACGAGTGGGCTTGAATGTAATGACGTTCGCAACCTCAACTTCGGTTGGTTGCAGATAGAGCGAGTAGGGAGTTGCAGTTACCTGGAGATATGAGGAGTTTATGATTACCGATCGGAGGTTGCTGACTTGACTCGCAATTTTGTTAGCTTCGATCAGCCCGGTCTTTTTGGTGTAACCAATTGATGCGTTGTCCGCCTCATCATCGATGATGAGGGTCCGTTTATTGGACATGATGGCGTTTGATTTGAAGAGGTCAATCAACCGACGAAGGTTATCGCTCTGCTTCTTGGCAACAAATATCAGTTTTGAGTCCAGCTCGTATATCCCAAAGGATTCGGGGGTATGCATGATGTCATAGATGTCTAGTTCGGCATCATCCACAAACATTCTGAATTCACTATTGAGCCGTTTAGCCGTCTGTTCAAGCAGTGCTCGCGAATTCTTGCTGAGGACGATAGCGATGTCAAATCCGTTGTCAAACGCTAACGCAATAATGCTGATGAATGTTCGTGTTTTCCCACTCTGAACCTTGCCGAGCAACATCCCCGGATGTTCGGATGTTGTCTCCTTCTTAATAAGTTCTTCGACCGTTTCCTCGGCACAGAGATATGTATATGGGTCGAATGACGGGTTGGCAGCTTTGTACCGCTGGTAAAAATCGCCTTGCAGATTGATGGTGGCCATCTTCTTCCTCTTCTTCCGTGGCGGCTACCTGCACCTGTCTCCACTGCCTTCGTGAAGTCCTTCTGCTGTTGGCTTGTTAGAGAGGAATTTGCGATGGCATTCTTTGAGCCATCGGTCAGCATTCCATGCTGTGAATCCCAGGCGTTTTCGTTCTGGCAGGCAAGAGAACCAGGAGCCTTATTGCACCAATAGTGCCCATCAAGATCAACCCTGCCAAGTGGGTTATTTCCCACATAGGCATACAGATTGAGCGACTGCGGATTGTCCAGCTTGGCGTACGGAACCGGCATGATCTTGGCCGACCAGTCGGGGGACATGAAACGGCCCATCGTAGAGCTGTAGTACCTGGCCCCGAAGTAGTCATTGCCTGATTCGGCATCCCGTTCTTTGCCGGTAGAACGGGATCGCGAAAAACACACCCGGGATGCACAAACGGCGGAGATCGTCATAGATGTGGGAACCTCCATCGTACGTGAATCCCAGATCTCAAGCGCGAAACCTGAGCCACGCGCCTCCTCTAGTGTCACGGGTGCGGGGCAGCCGCTCTCGAAGACATCTTTGATCGAATCATTCCCAAGACGAGCAAACATGGGGCTGCGAGGAGAGAATAAACTAGGGTATTTAGCATCGCTATCATCACCCAGAACGACGTGTCGTGCACATGCCCAGATCCAATCGCAAAGCCTAAGACGATACCAGGAGTCAGCAGGGCAGTGGCACAACTTTCTAGACCTGCAAGACTTGAAGTTCGGCCCGCTATGATCGCCGCACTCACAATCAAAGCTGTAACAATAATTCCCGTCAATACTGATCGAATGCAAAGACTCATACCGGCTCCTCAACTGATAGGTCTCGGTCGTTGTAGTACCACAGTTCTCATTGTTTGCTACTCGCAGTGTGTCCCAGTTGTATTGCCTGCGCTATCAGTTGCGCTTGTACAGGCCTTTGGTTCCGGCTGGGAGATTGCCATCCAGAAGTATCGCTCGCCGAATGTGCGCAAAAAGAGCGCCCAAGTAGCAATTCTTGCTGCATCCATGTGGCTAGAATCAATACTCAGTTCCTTCGCAATATGGGCCGCCGCTAGACGTTTGTTTTTGAGCCCTTTCGTTCCCATCCATGGCTGATTTCCAGCGTGTGCAGGAGATATTCGGTCGGTCACGGTATGAAGAGCATTGCCGAATTTCGTTAGTGCTAGGGGCGACAAGCCAGTATGCCCAGCAGCTTCCCACCCCGCTTGCTCAATCTGCGCGTCTTGGATGTTTTGTGAAATGAAGTCATCTCCTTCTTGCTGCGCTTGCATCGGATCTTGATTGTGAACACCGTCAGACATCCCATGGATAAATGAATCTTCCGGATCCTGGGGATCGTGACCATTGACTTGGTTTATGTAGTCTGTCGCGTAGCTTGCTGCCTGAAGGTTGGATAGCTGTCTGGAGCTAAGGCCGGGTAGAGATTCGTTGATTATTTCGTTGTGGATACTTGTGACCCAATATCCATTGCGATCTACCAGAACAAGGGGATTATTAACCGAGTAAGCATATCTGTTCCATGTCTGCGGTAGATAAAAGTCAACACCCTGATTGGACGGATCGGGGCTCATCCACCGCCCCATCGCACTGCTGTAGTACCTTGCCCCGAAGTAGTCGTTGCCTGATTCGGTATCCCGTTCTTTGCCGGTGAAGTGGAACTCGGTGACATCCGGGCATGGTGATAACCCAGGCAGACTGGTAGCAGTCAGGCTATCGCCGTAGGGAAGGCTCATGTAGCCAGCCCCGCAGCCGCCTGCGCTGACTACGGCACGCTTGGTTCCCAACCAATCGGTAAACGAGAAATATGTATCTGTGGCCGTGTGGGAGGAATCCGTGTAACTGTAGGTGGCCAGCATCTGACCCGCAGAAAATACATTGGTGTGCAGCCAGTTACCTGATCCGTCGGTTTCGGTCAACTGCTCGCCCGTCGGGCCGATGATGTAGGTGTTGGTGAGTGAGAAGCTATTCTGAGTGGTATCGCACGTCCACGAGTAAATCGTTCCCTTGGCCACACGCCTGCCTTCGGCGTCGTAGAGGTAGCCGGTCATCTGGCCGCCTACTCCGGCAATCGGAATTTGATATACCGCGCAGATGCGTCCTTCGCCATCGTAGAGATATTGGTTGGCATTATCGTATGTCACATTGCCTGCTGGATCGTAACCAAGGGAACCGCCCGTTACCTGATTGTTGGCATTGTATTGTGAGGTAGGGCTGGTGGGCAACGATACGCCTGAAGACCCGCCATAGATGTCGCTGGTCCGGTTGCCAAAGCTGTCATAACCCAAAGTGATCTGCAACCCCTGATAAGACCCTGTAGTGGCAAACCCACTCACCAGCCGATTCAGTGAGTCGTAGCCTGTGGTTCCGAAGTACCACGTACCATTCACCGAATCAGTATAGTTCAACAGATTGCCATTCGGTGCGTATCCAGAAACACCGCTCGTGGAGGTCATGGTGTAATTGTAGATAGTGCCAGCTGGCGGTGAAGGATATGCGATCTGCGGAGGCACAGTAGACGACGGAGTAAAATATAGTTCTACCGATAGACCGCTACTGGATCCCACATAGAAATAGGGACTAGTAACCCAAAAGCAATCATCAGGGCGGTCGCCACTTTCACATTCAGAATAATAACTATTCAGTTGGTATGAGGAATATTGCTGCGGGGTATTATTGATCTCCGCGTAGGCGGACTGTGCCCCGCTGTAGTCTGTAGTACTACACCGTAATTCCACATATGCTTCTTCATCACCGCTCCGGGAAATTGGCCCTTTCTGTTTCGTGGGTTCCTGCTCCTGACTCGGAGTTGGAACGTAACAGCAAAGCCGTTACCCACTCAGGACGGGGTTCAGTAGGGAAGAAGCGTAACGATCTTCCAGGCGTGCATTTGGATGAGCTGGATGTATTGCTGCACGCTCTTGAGTTGGTGAAGACCCGAACAATTTGGAAAATTGCGGTTTGTCAACCAGGTCGGGCCAACCGCTGCGGGAAGTGGTTTTTCAAGAAATTTCGCCACCAGCAATTTTGCAGCGAGAAATGTCGCATCTCTGCATTTCGAGACAGCGACGAAGCACGCGCCAAACGCAATGAATACGCCAGAAACCTTTATCACCTGCACAAATCAGGAAGTGTGAAATAGAAGAACCAACTCTTACGGCTAAGGAAGGGGAACACCATGCCACGCGGAAAAGTTAAGGATCGTGACGGTATCTACACGCGGAAAGACAGGCCGGGCTGGTGGGGTTCATGGATTGATGCCAGCGGTAAGCGTAGACAGCGGAAATTTGATGCCTACACGCTCCAAGAGGCTCGGACGCTGCTATCGGCGGAGAAAGCTCGCGCTGAAAAGACTGTGACGCTCGGCTATACTGCTGACATGCTGTAATGTACAGCACCGTCCGGTTTCATCCAATGGTGTTGACACTACTCCATGCCAACAGAGGGACGCATGGTGCGCCAATACTCGACCAAAGACTTCTTTCGCCAGATGCCGAATGCTCTACTCGCCCGCTATTTTGCAAGGCACGGGGCGCTCGACAATCTGGATTTTGCGACCCTAAAGGACACGCAGCCGGACACGCTATTTGCGGCCTGGTTGGAGTTGCCGGAAGACCAGCGCAACCCAATGGATGCTGAGCTTCTAGAGATTTTCGACATGAGCAGCGAGAGGGGCTCGCTCGCGATCATGGATGAGGCTGAATGGCAGTTGCGGGCAGAGCCTGAGGCATACACAGAATTCGTTGAGAAACTCTCGCAGCTCGCCAATCACTACGAGAGGGCCATGGTCACCTTCCTTGACCATGCCGAATTCTGGAGAGGGGCAACCCACTTCGATCACGCCGATTCGTTGTCCTATTGGCGCAAGCGGAAGAACCTGCCCCACAAGCCTTTATCGCTGGACCCGGCTAGCCGGATCGAATTGGCCAATCTGATTGGTGGCTACTTCCATCACACCGAGGGTCGCGGCAAGAACTGCGTAGTGGAGCTTTTCCGTCGTGGCGACAGGGATTATGCATTCGCGTATCCCGAGGACTACTCGCAACAGGCCGTTGAATGGGTGGACGGAGAGTTTGGACGCCGACCGCACACCCCCGCTTTTGAGGTGGTCTATGTTTACTCCCAGAAGGACGGCTCGCTAGATCTGAACTTTCGCGGTTCCAGGAAGGCAATCGAGCCGTTGCAGTCGATGTTTGCCACGACAATGCTCAAGCTGCCCAGCCTGCCACCTGACCCGAAGGATGAGCGAGTTTATGATCTAAACCCGCTGCGTCACAGGAGCTTTCAGTTCGTCTATGACGTGGGCAGCGGTATTCAGAGTGTGGTAGTCAAGAGTCTAAGGCTTTCGTCCAGACTGAAGCGGGGCGACCGCGTAACCTTGGAAGCGGATACGTCCGTCAAAGCAGATGCGATTTACGACCTGCTCGACAAGATTGGCGTCGCCTTGCCGCTCTACCATGTCACCCAGGTCGAGCTTGGTGCCTCGGTAGTGCTGGATAACGCGAAGCGTCCAAAGATGCAACCAATTCGCATCACGTATCCCAACTCTTGTTCACTGAAGTACGACGAGTTGGATCTAAAGCTGAGAGATATGCTGGTCGCCTCCGGGATTGAACTACAGGACCCAACGGAGACATTGCCGACGACCGGAGCGGTGGAGCCGGTTGAGGCATGAAGCCGGAAGAGGCGCTCTCCGAGCTGCTCGGGAGATTGGGTGCGAGCAGGGGAGAGCCAGTTCTGATTATTGAGCAGGAACTGAGCGATTGGCCTGCACAGGCCGTTGCGGCTATGAAGTCGCACAAACTGCTCGTGAAGGCGCGCCCGGCCTCTAGTGCGGTGTGCCCTGGCTGCGAACAGGAATGCGTAATGCGGGTGTATACGCTGACCGATGATATGCGTGGTCCAGCATCCTTCACTGTATGCGACAAGCGGGATGACATTAACCGCGTTCCTATACCGGCAAGCCTGCTCGAACAGTGGCAGTGCTCCGGGCTCGCGATTGCCGATCTTCTCGCCAACCTGCTCGGCTTGCGCCGTCCTGATACAGGCGATAGATCTGTTGGACGCTGGGAAGTTGGGTTGTTCAAAGGCAAGAAACAATCAAGTCACTTGGTACTGGTGGCCGATGGCGGACTGACGCTCAGGCTGGCTGGTCATTCGATCGAATTGGCCGACGTTCTGACGCTTGAGGGTATAGGTTTCAAGCTGGATAAGCAGACGTTGGTTCGGCTGGTAGATAAGCCTATCGCGGGTGCGGGAGATGAGAAATCGGCAACGCAACGACGGGCAAGGATCAAGAAGCAAGTGCAGGCGGAAAAGGACAGAGGCAACAAGGCATTCCTGAAGACCGTCGCTGAAATAGAAGGCATCTCCGTCTCGCGTGTTAAGCAGATATTGCATCCAAAACCAAAACACCAAAAGTTAGGCCGTTCTGCGTATTAGGTGGGCTATCTCGACATTCCATAAAACCCAATAATGATGCGGCTGTGCGCGAGCTAGCTTGCAGGCTAGTGCCCCATCTCCCTCGTAATGGTGACAGTTCAACAACGCCAAACGAGGTGCAGCGATGACGCATACGATTCTGAGACTTCCTGCCATTCTGTCAAGCACGGGACTTTCCCGGAGCACCATCTACCTGCGCATTACCCAAGGCGTATTCACCCATCCGGTGAGCTTGGGCGGGCGATCCGTTGGGTGGCCCGCCAGCGAGGTGGCGGCGCTCAACGCTGCCCGGATCGCCGGGAAACCGGACGCGGAGATTCGCGAGCTGGTGACGCAACTGGAAGCGGCCCGCAAGGCCGTGGCGTAGGGCGGGCAACTCCATGCGCAAGCGCCGCCCCAATAACCGGCTGGTGAAAACCCATCGCAACTACACGGTGGAAGAGATCGCTCGTCTCTTTAGCATCCACAAAAATACCGTGCGCGCATGGGTGAAGGTGGGGCTGCCGACCAGTGACCAAATGCGCCCGATGCTGATCCTTGGCCGGGACCTTCGCGCATATCTCCAGGCGCGCCGGACAAAAAACAAGCAGCCGTGCCTGCCCGGAGAAATCTACTGCGTGCGATGCCGAGCGCCAAAGCGGCCCGATGGTGACATGGCCGATTACACCCCGATCACGGAGACATTCGGCAAACTGGAGGGCATCTGCCCGGACTGCGGAGGGATGCTTTTCCAGCGCGCCAGCATGGCGAAGTTAGCTGAAATTCAGCGGAAATTGGACATCACGTTTACGGAGGCACCGCGACACGTTAACGATAGTAACGAACCCAGCGCAAACAGTGACTTGGGATAGGGAGATGAAACCATGACGAAACATAGCCCGGAAAATGAGCGAATCAAGCGCAAATACTTCGTCTATCTGAAAGAAGCCGAGGGGCACAGCGAGCCTACGGTGGACGCCGTCGCGAAGGCGCTGAGCCGGTTCGAGGAGTACACACACTACCGGGACTTCAAAAAATTTCACTACGAGCAGGCAAAGGCGTTCAAGTGGCAACTGGCCGAGCAAATGGGGCAGCGTTCCGGGAAGAGGTTGAGCAAGGCGACCCTGCACGCCACGCTTACCCAGTTGAAGCAGTTCTTTTTCTGGCTTGCAGGACAGCCGGGCTACAAGGCGCGACTTCAGTATTCCGATGCCAAATACTTCAACCTGTCCGACAAGGATACGCGTGTTGCCACAGCCCAGCGGGAAAAGAAAGCGCCGACACTGGAGCAAGTGCGGCGAGTAATTGAGATGATGCCGGGCGGGAACGAGATTGAGCGCCGCGACCGCGCCCTGATCGCCTTCACGCTTCTAACCGGAGCGCGGGACAGCGCCATTGCCTCGATGAAGCTGAAGCATGTGGACCTAACCGCGAACGGCGTCTATCAGGATGCGCGAGAGGTGAAGACGAAATTCAGCAAGACGTTCTACACCTTCTTCTTTCCCGTGGGCGATGATTTCCGGCACATTGTGGTGGAATGGGTGCGATTCCTGCGGGAAGACAAGTTATGGGGCAACGACGATCCGCTCTTCCCGGCGACCCGCGTTGCGTTGGGAGCGACTCTCCAGTTTGAAGCGGCTGGATTGGAAAAAGCGCACTGGAGCACTGCCGAGCCGATCCGCAAGGTCTTTCGTGAGGCGTTCGAGCGCGCCGATCTGCCGTACTTCAATCCGCACAGCTTCAGGAACACGCTGGTCCGGCTTGGCCAGGAACGATGCAAAACGCCCGAAGAGTTCAAGGCTTGGAGTCAGAACCTGGGCCATGAAAAGCCTCTGACCACCTTCATGAGCTACGGAAGAGTAGAGACTGAACGGCAAGGCGAGATAATCAGGGAGTTGGGTGCGGCCCGGAAAGCCATTCAGCCTGGAGTGGATGACTTCGCCGAAGCTGTGGCCAGAAAACTGCGGGATGTTGGCGCAATGCTTCCATCGCGGCAGTAGAGTACAGACGCTATGCCGCCGAGCCGCGAAAGGACAAGACCTTGCCTCCGCGCTGCGTGCGCTCCAAGAAGTCGGCCCAATCCTGCATCATAATTGCCCGTGGTTCAAGGTAGAGGGCGTGGTTGTAGGCTGCGCTGACGGCGTTTCGCGGGGCATGAGCAAGTTGCAGTTCGATATGGTCGTGGTTATACCCCTGCTCGTGCAGGATTGTCGAGGCCAGCCCACGGAAGCCGTGGCCGGTCATGCGGCCTTTGTAACCCATCCGCTCCAATGCTTTCAGTATCGTCATGTTGGACATGGGCTTATTGGAGTCCTGTTCGCCGGGGAAAAGAAGCTCACGATTGCCGGATATTGTCCGCAAAAGCTCAAGCACTTCGACTGCTTGGAGGGATAAAGGGACGATGTGCGGCGTCTTCATCTTCATCCGGGTTGAGGGAATTGACCAGCGCCGTGCGTCAATATCGAACTCTTCCCAACGTGCGCCAATCAGTTCGCTGGTGCGGACAAAGGTAAGCGCCATGAACTTGATGGCAAGCCGCGTCAGTTGCCGTCCCTCATAGACCTCTATGGCGCGGAGCAGGGCAGGAAGCTCTTTGGCGTCGATCCGGGCCATGTTTATCTTGCGGGTGGGTTTCAGGATGTCCGAGGGCCGAATCTCGGCGGCGGGGTTGCGCTTGGAGTAGCCGTGTGCCACGGCATAGCGGAACACCATCCCCACGATCTGCAAAATCCGCTTTGCCATGTCTGAGGCCCCACGGGACTCAATGCCCTTGGCAAGCTGGACAAGCTCCATCGGTTCAATTTCTGCGATGGGCCTATCGCCCAGGATAGGGTAGACGTTCACTTTGAGGCGGTTCCGGGTTGTCTCTGAATGGCGGGCGCTCTTGTTCCCCCGCCAGTGCTCTAGCCATTGCTCGGCGATCTTCTGGAAGGTGTGTTCCGTGGAGGCCAGTACAGCGGTTTTCTCGGCCTTGCGTTCGGCCATCGGGTCAATGCCGTCAGAGAGCTGCTTGCGAGCCTTAGCATGGCGCTCACGCGCATCGGCAAGGGAGAGCGCGGGGTAACTGCCCAATGCCAACTGTTTCTCTGTGCCCTCGAAACGGTATTTCCAGCGCCACAGACGACCCCCTGAAGGCGTGACCAGTAAATGCAGCCCACCACTGTCGAAGAGCTTGTACGCCTTTTCGGCGGGCTTTGAGCGGCGAATTTCCGTATCGGTCAATGCCATTGTCACTACCTCACTCGGCTGAAGGCTAGAATGCCCCCAATTTCTCAATTGCGTGCCCCCAGAGATGCCCCCAGGGGAACTTGGCTTCCACAATACACCATTGGACGCAAAAAGACAAAAACCGCTGATATTTCAGCGGCTTGTCTGGATTCCTTGGACTTTATTGGATGTCTTAGAATTGGTAAGTGGTGGGCACAGCAGGATTCGAACCTACGACTTCCACCGTGTGAAGGTGGCACTCTACCGCTGAGTTATGCGCCCGGCACCGCGCTGGAGGCAACACAGTACACATCCAGCATACACGGCGTCAAGCTGCGGTACTAGCCGGTCTACTTGTCTTCGCCTGTGCTTGCACCGCCAAGTACAATAGGCAAGCCAGATGTTACCTCCGTCGCATAATCCGGGTCATCCGCACACCCCGTCCTCCGATCACGCCGGAATGCCCCAGCATGTTGCTTTGGATGCCCTTCCAGAGTCAGAAAGGGTAGACCTGTTCGGCGACGAATTTACGCAGGATTTCGCCGATTCCGCGCAACCCGACCGCGAAAATGGGGTTTCGCAGGATATGGCTACCTTGGCGGTTAATCCCGGGCTTATTGAGGGCGCATTGAAGCCTGTCGTCGCGCAAGGTTCCGCGCACTTTGCCGAGATGGAAGACTCCACCATCATGCTGGAGCTAAGTGCCGGTAATATGTCTGGATTCGACTTCCTCATCCAGAAGTACCGCAGGCCGATCGTCAACTTTATGTACCGCATGGTGCACAACCAGGCAATCGCGGAGGAGCTTGCCCAGGAGGTCTTTTTGCGTGTTTACCGTTCGCGCGAAACCTACCGCGCAGAGGCACGCTTCAGCACTTGGCTCTACCGCATCGCAACCAACCTTGGCGTAAATTACGCACGCGACAACCGCCACGAACGAGTAGCCTCTACCATCTACCTGGATCAGACGGACCCCGACACCGGAACCACACCCGATGTTGCCGATACCACAATCAGTGCAGAGGATAGTCTGCTCCGGCGAGAACGTTTCAACGCGATTAGGCAGCATGTGCTCGAGCTTCCAGAACGGCAACGCATGGCTGTACTTATGCACAAGTACGAAGGTATGGATTACAAGCAGATCGGAGACGTGCTCAAGCTCAGCGAGTCCGCCACCAAATCGTTACTCTTTCGCGCCTACCAGACGCTGCGCGAAAAACTGAAGGAGTTTGTATAAAAGGAACTTTTTACCCCGGCTTCTCGTCCATTTTCCAGAAGCCTGATTCACCGAACACCGGCGGTGCAACTGCCGCCCGCTTCACACAGAGAGACGTGCAAGGCTGCTACACGATGCGTCGACGAAGGAAAGGAAGTAACCCGATGAACTGCAAAACTTGTAAAGCCGCACTCCCTATTTTGCTCCTGGACCCAGCCGCGCCCCAAAACTCCGCCGCGCGCGCTCACATAGCCGTCTGCTCTGCCTGTGCGCTGGAGCTCTCCTCGCTACACTCCACCCTCGATTTGCTGGATACATGGCAGGCACCCGCCATCTCACCCTACTTCGACCAGAAGCTGGCGGTCCGCCTTCGCGAGATGCAATCTGCCCCCGCCGCCGGTTGGTTCGAGCAGCTCAGATCGCGTCTTCTCTTCAATACAGGACGTCAGTTCCGACCCATGCTTGCCGCCGCCATGGTCCTGGTGTTAATCGCGGGAGGAGGTAGTATCGGCATCGCCAACTTCCAGCACCCCCACTCGGTTTTAGCGTCCGCCACCGTCAACGATCTCCAGAACTTTGATAAGAATGAACAGGCGTTGCAACAGATGGATCAGCTCCTGCAGGACAACGCACCCGCTGGCAGCTCTGACTTATCGTTGCCTCGCAGCTAGATTAGCATCATGAATATTGCCTGTTATCTCGTAATGCGAGAGGCCAGGAGGGGCCAAACTCACAGCTTCGAAAAATAGCATTAGACGGTTATTGCAACGGGCAGTAGACTTCATCTCAGCACGGGAATTCGGCGAGTACAAGCGTGATTTGCAGGTTTCTACCCTGGCAAGACTTTCAATCGCAGTACATCGACCTTGGTTGATCCGCAACAGTTTCTCATTTGAGTTTCACAAGGCGCTCTGCTTCCATCATGAAATGGTATCTTCCATCCCGGCTCGTTCTTGGCACGGCATCTGCTCTGCTGTTTGCCTCTGCGCCGGTGTTCGCGCGCGCACCTAAATCCGCGCCTCCTCCCCCAGCTCCAAGGGCTCAACGTACCCAGCCGAATCCGGCCGTCCGGCCTGGTCCGAATATCGCTGCCAAACCAGCCCAGAACCAGGAACATCTACAGCAATGGATGGACAATCACAACAATCTTTCGCTCCCTGAACAGCAGCGAGCCCTGCAAGATGAGCCAGGCTTTCGCGAACTCCCATCGCAGGTTCAGCAGCATGAACTCAACGAATTGGGTCGGCTCTACAACATGGATCCGCAACAGCGCAACCGCATGCTCGACCGCAACGAGGCCCTCGAGCGCCTCACCCCGCCTCAACGTCAGCAGTGGCGAGACGCAGTGCAGCAGTTGAACGCACTTCCCGTGCCGCGCCGCCGCGTCATGGCTCGCGTCATACTCGACCTCAGAGAGATGTCCCCGGAGCAGCGCCAGTTGACCGTCAACTCTCCCAACTTCCGAGCACAGTTCTCAGAGAATGAGCGCGTCATGCTCTCCACACTGCTCGCGGTCGAACCCTACGCCCCTCGCGCTGCCAACCCGGCTCCCTGACACTTTCCCTAAGCGCTCGGACTGGCCTTCTCCACCTTGACTGGAGCGGTCACCATCGTGCTCGTGTCCTTCAGCGCAGCTATATCGCGGTCATACCGTCCCGCAAGCGAGTTGATCCGGATCGCCGCGATCTCCTCCAACATCTTCATGCCGTCCCTCAGGTAGCTCATACGGCTGCGATCATCGTGTCCCCAGGTCACGGCGACCTCGCGAATGTTGTAGCCCAGCTTGCGCGCGATGAACAGAATCTCCGGATCGAAACCCCAGCGCTCGATCCGCTGCAACCGAAAAATAACCTGTGCCGCCCCTCGCTTGAATGCTTTGAACCCGCATTGCGTGTCCTTGAACGGAAGCCCCATTACCGTACGTGTAACCCAGTTGAAGCAGCGCCCAAAGAACCAGCGATACAGCGGCTGGTGCAGCGTCTGCCGAGCGCGGTCCATCCAGCGCGACCCGATCGCCACATCCGCGCCCTCCGCAATCGCCGCCATCAGCCGTTCTGCCTCTTCCATCGGAGCAGAGAGGTCGGCATCAGTAAACATCACCACTTCGCCCGTGGCCTGTAGCAGTCCGTTGCGCACACTGTAGCCCTTGCCCCGATTGCCATTATTCTGTACCAGAAATAGCCGTGGCTCCCGCTCCATCCAGCCACGCACAATCTCCACCGTCCGGTCCTGCGAACCGTCATCCACCACCAGCACTTCCGCATCCCATCCCTGCTGCCGGACGCACTCCATCACCCGCTGCAGCGTCCGCTCAATGCGCGCGCTCTCGTTGTACGCCGGAATCACAATGCTCAACTGCGGTGTCGCCATCATTCCTCAGCGTTGCCGTTCCAGCCCCGCATCCATTACACGGTGGCTGTGCATGC
>Ga0364901_10266_pt1 | contig 18278 bp, 16 predicted proteins | sample ExccelJu500002D4_FD_206968 | JGI IMG/M metagenome (GOLD analysis project Ga0364901, IMG submission 206968) | Enriched cells from Trout Bog Lake Hypolimnion, Wisconsin, USA - BchlTB.July09.5000.02.D4 | ecosystem: Environmental > Aquatic > Freshwater > Lake > Hypolimnion/Profundal zone | place: USA...
GCCGCCATCCTGTTCGACAAGTTTCATATCATGAGCCATTTGGGGGAGGCGCTCGACAAGGTGCGCAAGAGCGAATACGCCCGATTGACGGGGCCCGAACGTCGTTTCATCAAAGGACAGAAATACACGCTGCTGTCCCACCGCGAGAATCTGAATCTGGAAGGCCGGCTCGCGCTCAAGGAGCTGCTGCGAGCCAACCGGCGACTGCATGTGGCTTACCTGCTCAAGGAATCCTTCGGGCTGCTCTGGAGTTACCAGCGGGAAGGTTGGGCGCTGCGTTTCTTCGAGAACTGGAAAGCCGCGCTCAAATGGCAGCGGCTCAAACCTTACGAGGAGTTCGCCCGCATGATCGAGAAGCACTGGGATGGCATTGCCTCCTTTTGCCGGCCGGAGAACAAGGTGCCTTTGGGGTTCGTCGAGGGACTCAACAACAAGATCCGCGTGCTCCAACGCCGTGCCTATGGCCTGCGCGACGAGGAGTATCTGCGCTTGAAGATACTGACCTGCATGTTGCCTCCGATCTGACAACGCGCAGCTTAACTCGCATATCTCGGGGGACGCTGTCCCCCGAACCCCCTGGGATTTATCGCATTGGGATCGATCCCGCAGGAGGCCGGCCTGGGCAGCCGAGACTGCCCAAGCCTGCGGTATTCGAGTCCACCGCGGCGCTCGGGTTGCTTCCCAGCAGAGCCCTATCCTCCGGGCGGACACCCAAAACTCTAACACACTCCAATTACTTGCCAAGCTTACCGTGGCTTCGTGCCTCACCGAATGCAAATGACACCATGAGGTCAATCGTTGATGTTGGGCGCATCTCATTATCCGTTTTTATTGGAATCATCCAAAATCACCCACTTGTTTGGGAGAAGAGGGTGCTTTTTAACCTCAACAAGAAAGGAATGACATTTATGTTTGCATTTTTGAAACCGGCAAAATTGCGCCGATTCCAAGTTGGCCCCCTGGGGCTTTACATCGAGGGTTTTGCGGCTGTGCTTTCGCAAAGGGATTACAATTCCCGGACGATACGCGAGAAGCTTAGAATTGCGGCAGATCTAAGCCGATGGTTAGAGCGGAGGCACATCAAATTGAATCGACTGAAGGAACGGCATATTCATGCCTATTTGCAGGCACGCCGGAAACGGGTGTACAGGGGCCGTAAAAAACTGACCGTGATTGCGCTGCTCCAGCATTTGCGAAAATCTCAGGCAGTCCCCACCGTCCCCACCCCGGCCCACATCGTTTTGATCGAACAGGAATACAGAGGTTTCTTGACCCAAGAACGAGGATTAACAGAGAGTAGCGTGAAACAGTATCTATCCACGGCGCAGCGCTTTTTTGCCCACCGCTTTCAATCGGGAAAGGTCAGGCTAAATCAGCTCTGCGCCAAAGATGTTACCAACTTTGTTTTGCACTATAGGTCTCGTCGGAGTCCGTCGCCTCAATGGATGATAACGCGGTTACGCAGTTTTTTGAGATTTCTGTTTCAGTACTCCTGGATTACAACGAATTTGGCCGCAGCAGTTCCCAATGTTCCGAAATTCAGACTGTCTGAATTACCCCGTTTTTTGGAAACAAAACAGGTTGAGAAGGTTCTGAGATGCTGTGATCGAAGGACAAAGATGGGCAAACGCGATTATGCCATTTTACTGCTTTTGGCCCGCTTGGGAATTCGCGGCGGCGAAGTGGCTCAACTGACTTTGGACGATATTGACTGGCACGCAGGAGAACTCCTCATTCGAGGTAAGGGCAACCGGATAGACAAGTTGCCATTGCTCCAAGAAATCGGCCAAGCCGTCGTGGATTATTTGCAAAAAGCGCGACCTGATTGTCCCTCTCGGCACGTGTTCATCCGATGCAATGCGAAGCATGTAGGTTTTCGCGGTCCGGCTGCTATTAGCCAAATCGTTCGCCGTGCTCTGGCTCTCGCCCACATTCAGACATTTTACCAGGCTGCTCATTTGTTCCGACACTCTTTGGCAACGAAGATGCTCGGCCATGGGGCTTCACTGGCGCAAATCGGCCAAGTGCTTCGCCATCAACATGTCAGTTCCACCGAAATATATGCGAAGGTCAATTTGAACGCTTTGCGTCGTTTGGCACTTCCTTGGTTGGGAGGTTCCTTATGAGAACTTTGAGCCGTCAGTTGCAGGACTATTTAAATCTTCGGCGACAACTTGGATTCAAATTGAATACAGAAGGTCGCCTACTACCCAGTTTCGTGCGCCTTGCCAAACAGCAAGGGGCAAGATTCATCACCACCAAGCTGGCGCTTCGGTGGGCAACAATGTCTCCTAACACCACACAAAAGACTCGCGCTTGTCGATTGTGCATGGTGCGTAAATTTGCTGAATATCTGAGTACGGTCGAACCACGCACAGAAGTTCCCGCGCAAAAACTCATTCCCTACAAGTTTAGCCGACGAGAACCGTACCACTACACGGACAACCAGGTTCGGCAACTCATTGGCGCAGCGCGGCAGATTCATCCTTCACGCAGGATCAAAGGGCTGACGTTTTCCACATTGCTGGGATTGTTGGCCGTGACGGGGATGCGTGTAGGCGAGGCGCTGGCGCTCGATTTCCAGGATTTGGATTTTGCCAAGGGGTTGCTGACGATTCGTCAGGCCAAGGGGAACAAATCAAGACTTGTTCCCCTTCATTCTTCGACGGTGCAGGCGCTCCAGCGGTATGCCTCCATTCGTGATGGGCTTTACCCGCATCCGATAAGTCAAAACTTTTTTGTTTCGGAAGGATCAATCCGACCAAAATATGAAGCGATGCGAAGGTGGTTCATTATGGCAACTTGTCAGGTTGGCTTGCGACAATCTGCCGGTCGTAGCGGTCCCCGCATGCACGACCTGAGACATTATTTTGCCATTCGCACACTCCTGGACTGGTATCGCTGCGATGCCAATGTGGATGCTCGCCTGCCCGAACTGGCAACGTTCTTGGGTCATTCTCATGTGAGTGACACCTATTGGTATCTTTCGGCAGTACCCGAGCTTCTGGAATTAGCCACCCGTCGATGGGAACGGGCAAATAAAGGAGGAAAATGAAAACTCAACCGACCTTTTCCGAACTGCTCCAAGCTTACTTTACCAAACGGCTGATGGAGGAGCGCAATGTCAGCCCGCACACCATCGCAAACTATCGAGACACGTTTCGCCTGCTGGTTGCGTATGCACAACGGTGTTTGAATAAAAGTCCAAGCAAGCTGACTGTCGAAGATTTGAATGCGCCCTTCATATTGCGTTTTCTTAATTACCTTGAAAGGGAACGTGGCAACTCGCCACGGAGCCGGAATGTCCGATTGGCAGCGATCCACTCCTTTTTTACCTATGCAACCCTCCAGGAACCCGCTGTCGGTGGTGTGGCGCAACGCGTTCTTGCAATCCAAGGTAAGCGTGCCGCGAAAAAGCCCGTGGATTATTTGAGCCAAGCCGAAAGTGAGGCTTTGATCAACACTCCAGACCAAACCACTTGGTCAGGGCGGCGTGACCGGACAATGCTTCTGGTAGCGCTGCAAACCGGCCTACGTGTGTCCGAGTTAATCGGACTGCGCCGTCAGGACGTGATGCTTAAGACCGGTGCTCATGTGCGCTGCACGGGTAAGGGGCGTAAAACCCGTTGTGTCCCATTGCGCAAGGAAGTTGTGATTGCTTTACAGCACTGGTTTCGAGAACAAATGGCCCAACCGACTGACCCTCTGTTCCCAAACGCCCGCGGCCAATCTCTCAGCCGTGATGGTGTCGAATACATTTTGTCCCGGCACGTGAAAAGCGCCAGAGCAAAATGTCCTTCGATGAAAGCGAAACGCGTTACCGCTCATGTCCTCCGCCACAGCACAGCGATGAGCCTGCTGCAGCACGGCGTGGATTGTTCTGTCATTGCCCTGTGGCTTGGACACGAATCCATGGAAACAACTCAGGTTTATCTTCATGCGAATCTCGAACTCAAAGAGCAGGCGCTCGCTAAAACGGAGACATTCAAGGGAAGCAACGTCCGCTATCGCGCACCCGAACAGCTTTTGGACTTTCTCAAAAGCCTCTGATAATGCCGAGTTGAAAACTGCAAAATGGGGGATTCTTTCAGAATTGGAGGAATCCCCCTTCGCACTCGGCATTATTCGTTACTCCGCATTATACCTGCTGACCATTCTGGAGCAATGCTCCGAGGAAAAATTTGGGCAGGATGCCGTCGAGCACGCCTTGGTCACCGGCGCCCTCAAGCTCACGTACAACCTGGCCACCGACTTGCACACCATCTTTGACCAGCGGTCAAACTGTTGCGACGCGCCGCCGCAAAACGGGTGTGCCAGTGGTCGTGACGCAGGCACCGGGCGCTGCCGCCAGTGCGGTGAAGTCGCGGTCTTTGAAACCAATTACGACCGCTTCGTCGAAGCCAACCAGAAACATTGCCAAGCGGAGGTTCGGTGCCAGGAGCATGACGATGCCCTCGTCGAAATCTATTGCACGGCCGGACTCCTCGAAGAAATCCTCCGGCCCATGTCGCTGGCGCAACGCATCCCTGAACCCGCCCACGAACATGTTGAAACCTGAAATCACCCCGCCGTGGTACGCCGCCCGCCCGATCAACGGCGGCGCGCTGACCAAGGCACAGCCCAAACGCGGCGACTGGGATTACGAATCCAAAATCAACGGCTGGCGCGCTTGGGTGTATGTGCCGACCGGCAGCATGTTCAATCGCCTTAACCAGCCTCTGTCCATCACCGGCCAATTCACGTGCGCGCTCCGCGTGTTGCACGACCGGTTCGCCAGCTTTCCGTCCGCCCATGGCTGGAACCGGTGCGATTGGGCCGATGTGGAAGGATTGGAGCGCCGGCATAATCTCGGCAAAGGCAGCCTCATTCTGCTGGACATTCCCAACCCAATGGAACCGGCAATGCCCTACACCGCACGCAGTGATTTCCTGCAATCCTTCTTCGCGCCGCTGAACGACCCCGGCAGCCAGCCTTGCGGCCTTCATGAAGTCCGGTGCCTCCAACGTTTCCGCAACCCACTCCCGTTGTGGCAGTCGTTGCAGGCGGAGAATCAGCGCCTCGGCTGTGAATTCTATGAGGGGGTCGTCGCCAAACGCGCCGATTCGCACTACCCGATGCAATTGCATTCGCCTGACGCCGAGTATCCTTTTTGGATGAAACACCGCTGGCGTTTCTGAGTATCCGTGACCGCTCTTGTCCATCCGTCGTTAAGCAATGAAAGAACATCGTAAATCGCCAATCATAAATTCCAATGAAACTAACCATCCCTCGAACCGCCCTACTCGCCGCGCTTGCCGCCGTCAAACCGGTGGCCGCGCGCGGCTCATTACCGATCCTCTCCAACCTCCTGTTGGTGGCCAACGGTAATGCCAACCCTGGGTCCGGGTCCGTCACCCTCACCGCCACCGACCTCGACCTGCACCTGCGCGTCAACACCGAGGCCGCGGTCAGCCAGGAGGGCAAAACCACGGTGCGCGCCAGCCTGTTGTTCGACATCATCCGCATGGCCGAGGGCACGGACGTGCGCCTCGAACTCCAAGGCTCCAACCTCACCGTGGAATGCGGCGCGGCAAAACATTGCCTCAGTACCATTGACCCGGCGGATTTTCCGCCCTTCCCGCGCATCAAACCAGGCGAGGGCAAGGAAGTCACGGAGTTCGCGCTGGAAGATGCCCAGTTCCGCTCGTTGCTCGCCGAGACCTCGTTCGCCGCTAGCATCGAGGAAGAGCGCTTCATCCTGTGCGGCAACCTTGTCAGGCTCGACGGCGCGGACATCTACGTTGTGGCCTGCGATGGCCACCGCATCGCCGTCAGAAAAGTGCCCAGTCCCATCCAGAACCGGGCTGACCTTATCCTGCCCGCCAAAACCGTGCGCGAACTCTTGCACCTGCTCGGCAGCGACACTGCCAAACCGGGCCGCCTGAATGTCGCCATCGGCGCCAATCAGGTCCAGTTCAGTTTCGGCGACATGTCCATCGTTTCCAAGCTCATCGAAGGGGCCTATCCCGATTGGAACAGAATCATCCCCCCGGACAATGCCATCGCCACCCTGCCGCGTGGCGAACTGCTCCGCTCGGTCGAGCGTATCGCGCTGGTGGCCGACGACATCCGCATGGAGTTCACCGGCTCGGCACTGCATCTGCGCAGTCACGGCAAACGCGGCAACGAATTGGTCGGCGACGCCTCCGACTGTCTGCTCATCGCCGCCAACGTCAACCCCGGCAGCCCCGCCGAGTGCATCTTCTCCACGCGCTACCTGCGCGATGCCCTCTCCGCTGTCCCCGATGATGCCTTGGAATTTCATCTGGCGCCCAGTCGGCTCTGCCTGCTCAAGGCCCCCACACGCGACTGGCGTACCGTCATCGCCCCCGTCAAGAACGAGAAGGCCAAGCCGGCGGTCAAGCCCGAAGCCAAGCCCGAGGCGTCCAAGGCTGAACCTGCTGCCGCCGCACCCGCCAAGCCCGCCGTCAAATCCAAGAAACCCGAACTGGCGACGAAGTAATCCATCACCATCAACCACAAATAGATCATGTTCGCGCAACTGAAACCAATGCTCCGCAAAGGTGATACGGTCACCATGACCATCGCCGTTGAAACCGACACGGAACTCCGTGTCACCGTTTTCCCCAACCTCACCGGTGAAATGGAAAATCGGCAGGCGCTCAATACGCCGCTGTTCGTCACCGCTACGCCGGATGAATTGGATTCACCGACGTTCATCGAAACGCTCAGCAAGTTCACCGCCTCCACTACCGCCCTGCGGAACACGCTGGACGATGTGGAGGCGGCGCACAAAGCCGCCGCCGAAGCCGCCAGAACCAGGCCCAAGCTGCCCGCCAAGGGTGGCAAGGCCGCCGCCGCGTTGGCCACTACCACCGAGCCCGTGACCACTCCCGCTGCTTCCGCACCGGAGCCGGAGGATCACAACGAATCGCTCGACATCTGAAATTATGAAAATAGAACCAATCCTCCGTGAATTCATCTGGAAAGGCACCAAGCTGCCCGATCCCAATCCCGCCGGTTCCATCGAGTCCGTGCGCGACACGCTCACCCACACCCACCCGGAGATCGCCAACGCGGCCATTGACGGACCCAAAATCACCGGTGCCACTCACAGCTACACCTTCGTGGCCTCCGTGGGCGTCAAAGGCTGACATGAAAATCACCACCCGCCGCACCGCCGCCGGCCCGCCGCGCCCTGGCGCGGGGATCGCCGGTGCGGCGGCTTTCCTGACCGCCATCCGCCAGACAGCGCCGCCCGACATGACGCCGTTCCTGCCCATCCACGACCAAACCTTTGTCAAATGCAGCACCATCATTGCCACCAGCTTGCGCCATCTGGACCATCATCGCGCCTTGCCCTTACCGTCCGCCATGCTCCCGCCGCCCATGTAGGGCTGGCGCTCCCCACTTTCGACAGCGCCATTCCCGGCAAATTCCCCGTGGCCCTGTCGCAGACCTGCCGCCTGACGGATGCCGCCGTCACGCTGGCCGAACTCGGCATCTTGCGACCGGAGCATTGTCGCGGCCTTGCCAAGTCGAGGTTCGACCCTAGCGCGGCTGTCAGCACCGCCTTCACCGCACTGGCCGCGCAGCATCTGCCCCGGCCGCTGGCCGATTGGTGCCTTCAATTCGTGGACGATACTGCCAAGGACGACCACGGCTCCATCTCGTGGGGCGAAGGAGGCGGCGGCTACGACAACGCCTATGCCGACCATCACGGACTCCCCGCCGGCACCCAACTCGGTGCGCTGATCCTGACGTTTGACAATAACGAACTCGTGCATCGCGTCATCGGCCCAGCCATCCTGCGCTTGGAACAGCAGCACGCCGGCTTGGGCCAGTCCGTACTCTACTGGCTGCACCGCGCTTTCGCCGGCTCCTGCCGCGCGCTCGACCCCATTGACGGCTTCGGCTGGGCGCAACACCAGTATTGGCAAGGGGAAGATGATGAGACGCAGCGCATGGACGAAGAATTGTCTTGGGCGCGCGGCGAGCATGACCAGAAACAAGCCGGCCTGCCCAAAAAAGACCGCAAACCTTTTGATGAAGCTGCCGCCAAGCAAGCGACCAGCATCTTCACCAAAGCCGATTTCGACCGGCACATTCCCACTTGGGCCGGCTCCGGGTTCCAACCTCAGCCCAAGCTTTCTTTGGCTCAGATCCAATCCCACGCTCGCGGACCGTATCCAGCCACCATCGCCGCCACCATCAGCGCCGCGCGCTTGCTCCAGCGCACCGCCAAGCAGGCCAGGCGCCTCAGCGACGCCGGTTACTTTGAACGCTGCCGCGAGCAGATGTCGCCCTACCTCATTCGCTGGCATTGCGCCGGCAACCGCGAGAGTCAGGACGCGTTGGCCCAGATCTACGACGATTACATGAACGACGCCATGAATGCCGGCGAGGAGTTGCTGGATATCAATGCCGTGTTCGTTTGGCACGACGCCTCCTCCCTGGCCGACGCCGTACTCCGTTTCACCCTCTACCTGCAGCGGGTCCAAGCGGCAGACACCCTGCTCGCCACGCTTGCACCGAGAAATATATGAACACCCTCGTCGAGTTCGGTGGCCAAGACCGCCATTACCAGCTCAAGCAGGCCGTCCTGATTTATCAGGAGACGGTCAGCAGTGCCGCCGCCGCCACCATCCATGCCGTTGAACTCTCCGGCCAGAACGCCCGCCCCACCATTCTGCCCGGCCAGCCTATCACCGTCCGGGCGCTGGAGAGTCTCATCCAGAGCCTCGGGCGCGGCGCCAAGGGCGGCTTCTTCCCGCCCAACCTCATCAGCCTCGCGCTGGATGGCATGGTATGGTGGTGTCCCGCCACCCGCCGCCGCATCTGGTTCAAGCCCAGCAACGACCTCGATGCCAAACGGCTCAAGGCGTTGAATGGCAAGGTCGTTCACCATCCGCCGCTCCTGTTCAAGGTGGAGGAAAGCCACCTGAATGTGTTCGCGCTGGCGAAAAATCAACGGCCCACCCCGGACACCCGGCTGTACTGCGCACCTTACTGGAACCTGAGCGCCGGCCACATGTGCAACGGCAACCTTACGCTGCCGCCCGTCGCCCCGGAGAATCTCCCCGCCTTCGAAGCTGCATTCTTCAACAGCGCTTTCACCCACAGCAGCGATGGCACGCTCACCAGCTTCCCCGGCGGCCACACGGCGCTCTGGGAACATCTGGCCACCCGCAAGGCCGCCCCTGATGCCCGTTTCTGGACGGCCCACCTCCGGCGAACCAATGAAACCATCAGCCAATTACTGAAATGATTCATCCTCTCCCCCCTGACTTCGCCGACCGCTCGCTCTGCGTCGCCGTCGCCGGCGCGGGCGGCACCGGCTCGCAAGTCCTTTCCGGACTGGCACGGATGCACCTCGCCTTGACCGCGCGCGGGCACCCCGGTCTCAACGTTTACGCCTTCGACCCGGACACCGTCACCGAGGCCAATGTCGGCCGCCAATTGTTCAGCCCGTCCGATCTCGGCGCGAACAAAGCTGTCGTGCTCATCAACCGGCTCAACTGTTTCTTTAACCTCACCTGGCATGCCATTCCCAGCCGCTACCATGCCACCGTGGCGGCGTCTCGTGAGAGCGCCGGTAATATAGACTTCCTGATTGGCTGCGTGGACAGCGCCGCCGCCCGGCGCGACCTGGCCAAAACCAAGTTTCGTTACTGGCTGGACCTTGGCAACACCGACAAGAAAGGTCAGGTCATTCTCGGCACGCGCACACGGCCCAAGCGCGTGGCCTTGGGCGTGCCCCTGACCAAAGTCCTCGGCGGCAATGCCAGTCTGTCCGCGCACCAGATGGTCAAATATCAGCAATATCACACGCCGCCGCGACCCAAACTCGTCACCGAGATTTTCCCAGAGTTGATGAACCGGCGGCTCAAGGAAGATACCACACCAAGCTGTTCGCTGGCCCCCTGCTTGGTGCTGGTCAGGCTTGCCAGCGCCTGTTGCCAGGTGCGCGTGGCGATGCCGTTGTCGGTGCCCGCCAGATACGCCTTGGCGATTTGGAGGTTGAGCACGGGCTGGCGTTCAGCCTGGTTCTTGGCCTGGACAATCTGCTGCGCCTCGTCGGCATCGGTAGTTTGGAGGCTGGTGCGTTTGCCGGTGGATTTGTCCACGCAATAGAACATTCCGCCGCGGACGCCGCGGCAGGTCAGACGGTAACGGGTCTTCATGTCATTCATGCAACCGCAAGAATAATTCAGACCGTTTCCGGGAACTCAGCGAGTAGTGGGCGAGTTAACGCCGGTTATGCAGAGTTCTGACGGAGTAGTAAATCAGGTGTCCGTTTTGGTGTCCGTTGCGGACGCCCACGTTCCTAATCCATTGCTGCACAAGCAGTTAGGACTGGAGGCGAGGGTCGGAATCGAACGGGATTTCGTCAAATCTACTACTCCCGAACTACCGCCTCACCACCAGAGGCGCGCTGCGCATAACTATCGAACGCTAATAGAATGAAGCATCGAAACCGGTTTGTCAAGCACTCGGGATAACACCAAAAGAAAGCGGCAACTACTCGCTAAAAGGACTGAAGAACACTCGACACTGGCACTTTCACTGGCACTTTTTTCGCCCCTTTTTAACGAGGCGAGGGTCGGTTTGGGACACTCATCTACAAGTTTCACTCTTCGAGAAAAACGCAGACCAAATGGCGGCAATTTCTTAAGAATTTACTGGCGCTTTCACTGGCACTCATTTCGAGCCAATTCGTGGCCTCACGCGTGCGATGCCAACGCCTCTTGAATCGTCCTTACTGGCAGAAACAATTCCAGTTCGTTGGACGGTAGGGCAATAAAACCAAATTGCTCGTAGTAGCATTTGGCCTCTTGATCTTTCGCGTCCACGAAAAGACCAATCCCGCCCGCCGTATTAAAAATCTCAATAAATTTCCCCATTGCCGCAGCCAGCAGAGTTTTCCCGATGCCTCGCCGCTGGTATTCTTTAGCGACGGCCAACCGACCAAGCCTGATGCCGGACACGTCACGCGGCAGTTTCTTCGCTTCTACCGCCGAAAGGAATTCTGATTTGATCTGGCAGAGATTGAGCGAGAAAAATCCGACAATCGGCTTTGGCTCGGATGCGTCCTCATCCACCAGAACAAATGTCCGTGAGATTCCACGCTCCGCGTGTTGACGCGCGGTTTGCTTGAGAAACAGATTGAGCGGATCGCTCCCGCAGTCGAATCCGTCTCGGTCGTGAGACTTCGCCAGCAGTTCGATTTTAAGCACGCACCGTGCCTTTGAAAACTTTTACCGCGTCCTTGAGACGCTTGTTGGGTTTGGGCGGATGGTCGAGCAGGGAAAGCACCATGCGGGCGTCTTTCTGCGAAAGCCGGATGACCGATTCACGCTCGACCACGCGCTGTGCTTCCTGATAAGCCGTTTGCACGACGAACTGGTTGACGGTCGAACCCAAAAGCTCTGCCGCCTGTTCCAGCGTCACGCGCACGCTGTCCGAAACGCGGGCGGTTATCCGCTTGCGCGGTTCTTCGATTGCATGTTCCATGCCTACATGGTGCCACTTTGTCACCGGCTTGTCAACCCGTTTTGGTGCGACCGTGTATTATGTAAAAATTACTTGGTTCGTGCGGCGACCTTTTCTCAATAGTAATGATTCGGCAGAGTGGATGAGATTGCATCGGCGATTTCCCCAGCGAGCGATCACGTTGCCGCGACGGGACCATTCGAAAATCTGAGCGGTTGGGCGACGGCGCGAAGTGGCGCAGCACCAATCTCAATAAAGTTGCCCGCGCAATGGCCAAGCATTGGGGATGACCGGAAAAAGCCGGGCGGTTCACGAATGTTTTGCAAATAGGCTGAATCGCAACTTGAAGTCAACACTTGGCAGACTCTTTCGGTGTGATCGGCGTTCGGACTGGCGGGCTTTGCTCGTGCCTCACAAACCCGCCAGACCAATCACCTCAAATAAATCCTAGACGGTCGCGCACTCATCGGGCGTTCCAAAACCGCGCGTAACTCCGCCGTCGTCCGTTCATGCCACTCCCGACCTGCTCCGTTTCGCTGCCGGTTTCAGAACGCCCGTTCAGTGCGACCAAGCTCATCCATTTTTATACGTTCAATCGAACGCGATTCTGACGGCTTTCTGAAACTGGAAAGCCTTGATTTTTTCGAGACACCAACACCCTGACCGTCCGGGTCCTCGGACAGGGCTGGTTCTCTTGGGATGCCTTGGATTTGGTAAGCAAATGATGAGGCCCGCTGCCGTCACAATGATTCAGTTCGCCTGTGGCTCCCCTGAAACGCAATACCCCCGTTCATGGGGGTACGCCGCAACGGTTTTTAGGCAAGAATGGAGTGGAGTTCAAAAAGTGATATGTCTAGTTATTTATGATCCACCTTGCCGTTAATTAAATTCATGACGAATGAGCCAACAACGATATTAGCGAACGCATCTGCAACGAATCAGCATCGCCCCGCACAACCCCAGAGTATGAAAAGGATTATGCCGCTCTTTCGAGTTCGCCAAGTGTTAGTGACTGGTCTCATCTGGTTTTTCTGCTTAAACGCCAGGGCCGAGATCACTCTTTCGGGAAACATCCAATGGGATGGTAATGTGGCGCGCTATCTGGACGAGCCCGCGCCTTTTTACGCGGAGGGGAACCTGGCTCGCCGCCCTGGGGCGAAGGCAATAGCGAAGGATGTCATTCCAGAATATTCAGCGCATGCCATCGAACACCTGAATGACGGGATTTATGGAAACGACCACTCTTGGATCGGGAACAGCGCGGATTGCTGGGCTGGGCTGCATCTGGGTGTCCCCACCCGCTTGACTGCTTTTGCTTTTTCACGCAATAATACTTGCGGTGAACTCCCAGACCGGTTCTTGGGCACCTATCGAGTCCAATACACACAGTCCGCCCAGGTAGGCGCGGGGAGTAATTGGAAGGATATTGGCGCCGTCACATATAGCGGGTTCGACTTGTCTCTGTCGCGTCGTCATCGATTCACACTAAGCCCGGCAGTGGAAGCCACGGGCTTCCGCATCATCGCTCCGCCGGGAGCCTGCATTGACGAGATTGAGCTGTATGATGCGACTCCTTCCGGCCTGAGCTCGCCCTGGCTGACCAGCGGCCATTTCGGTCAAGCTTTATCCCTGGGACTCGGCGCTCCTCATTGGGGCGAAGCCCGTTTGGAGCCGGTTTACCAGCAGCGCCCGCTGACGGTGGAGGCCTGGGTTAAATTAAATTCCGCAGCTGACTCCAATATCATCGTGGCTGCAGGTTTCGAGGAATTCGCCGGATGTTGGGTGCTCGGGAGCGACGCCAAGACCGGGAACCTGTTGGCTTATTTGCCCGGTAGTTCGCCCACAACGGTCAACACCGGCCATGGTATCGTTGATGGGCAGTGGCATTATGTAGCCATGGTGCTTGAGACTGCGCAGGTGCGATTGTACATCGATGGTGTGCAAAGGGCAGATGCAGTCCTATCGCCTGGTTCGTTGCCCGCCGCCGGTACATTGCCTTGGAACCAACCGGGCGGACTCTATATCGGCGCCTATCCACCTGGTCATCAAGGATGCGACGGCTTGGTGGATGAAGTACGCATCTCCGGCCAGCTTCTCAGCATCAGTGGCATTCCCACGGCGCCTTTTCAAACAGGCCCCTCTACCATCGGCCTGTGGCACTTTGACCAGTTCACCAATGGCGGGTTCAGCGATAGTTCGGCGATGGCAAACGCGGCCACGCTCGCTCCTCCCCCGGCAAATCCGACTCTGAAACTGCGCAACGGCATTACTTTTGACAGGCTCTATTTTGGAATCCAGTCCCGGCCGATGTTCACATTGGTGGATGTAAATCTGATCAAGTCAATGGGTTTCGATCATATCAAGGTACTGATTGATCCGGCGACTCATAAGTCCGGGGCGGGCATCGCTCCGGCAAGCATGGCGACTTTGAAAATGAATGTGGATTCTGCGCTCAGCAGCGGTTTGCCGGTGGTCGTTGATATCCATCCGCAGCCTGAATTCAAGCATGCTGAAGTGGGAGATCCGGTGGAATTTGAGAATTATCTCGGTTTCATGAATGCGTTTGCCCAGTGGCTCGCAGATCACTATTCGCCCCATCAGATCGCTTTCGAGTTTATGACCGAACCCTTCGCGAACTATGCCGATTGGACGGCGCTCCAATATCGGATCTGGGAAACCGTGCGCGCGGCCATGCCAGACCACACGCTGATTTTAAGCGGGGATCAGAGTGGGCGTCTTTTTGGCGTGCTGGGTCTTCATCCGGTCAACGATTCCAATGTGTTGTATTGCTTCTCGACTTACGATCCGTTCATTTTCACTTTGCAAGGGGCGGACTGGGCCGAGTTTGCCGGCACGCCAATTCAGTATCTGAAAAATGTTCCCTATCCTGCCAGCCCTGAGATCATTTATTCTTCTCTGACGGATATGCTTGCAAGCGTTCCGGCCGCTTCCCAAGGTGCGGCGTGGCAGGGCCTGCATAGGTATGGGGAGCAGGCTTGGAATGCCGATGTTCTCAACGCCCGATTTAAACGGTTAACGGACTGGAACAATTTCTTTGGGGGCCGGCTCCAATTATGGTGCGGCGAGTTCGGCTGCTTGGGACCGGGAAAAGGCGGTGTCAAACCCGCGGACCGGTATGCCTTCATCGCGGATGTTCGGCGGGCTCTTGAAACAAACGGTATCTGGTGGGCCTATTGGTCGTACAACGAGACCTTTACCGCCTTGCTGCCTGTGCGAGTCCGCACCGCCCCCTTGCCCTCCGCCAGTTGGAAAGACGAGTCCATGCTCGATGCGCTGGGCCTGGCCGGGGCGAGAAATTCGCTCTCGCTCTCGGGAACTGATTGGAAAATACACGAGGACCCTTCCAGCCAGGGCGCCGAGCAGAAGTTTTTCGATGCGGAACTGACGGCGCCGGGCTGGATTGCGGCGGAGCGGGTCGGGACAATCGCGTTGGGCCTTCAGGCCGGTCATCACGACCATCTGGTCGAAACGCAGGCCGGTGGTTTTGTCCACGGGGCGGGAGTAACGGCGGGCGCAGCGGAAGTTTTGCTTGGCGCGGGTGACGAAGAAGGCGCTGCATTGGTGGATGCGATGCCATCGGGCGAAGTCAAGGTAGCCGCGATCCATGATGTAGAACGAACCGGCTTCCCAGACGAGTTGGTCGAGGATGTTCACATCACGCACGCTGCCAGTGGAGATAATGATGACGGTGGGAAAGTTGCCTTGGAGGGTCAACAGGGTGTGGAGTTTGATGGCGGCCTTGGCGCGGAGGCCAACACGCTGGCCATTTACGTCGCCCCCGGCGGCAATGACGGCTGGACCGGTGGCCACCCCTCAGCCAATTGGAACCAAACAAACGGCCCGCTGGCGACGTTGCCGCGGGCGTTGGAAAAATCCCGCGCGGCCCGCCGCGACGCGCCGGGGACGGAAATCCGCATCGTGCTGCGGGGCGGCGAGTATGGCCTGGACCGGCCGCTGGTGTTCAGGCCGGAGGATTCCGGGCTGACCGTGACGGCCTATCCGCGCGAAACTCCGGTCCTCACGAGCGAGGCGCGGCTCACCGGCTGGCACCGTTCGGCTGTCAATCCTGATTTGTGGGAGGCGCAGGCGCCCGCCGGCTGGCAGTTCCACGAACTTTTCGTCAATGGCGTCCGCCGAGGCCGCGCCCGGCTGCCGGCGACCGGCTTCTATCATTTCATAGGCGACCCGAACCCGATCAGGGACGGGCCGGCCCAACTGCGCTTTCATCCGGGGGACGTGAAGGAACAATGGGCGCGCGAGGGCGGCGTGGACTTGGTGGTGCTGGAGGCCTGGTCGCAAACTCGCAATCGGATCTGCGCCGTGGACACGACGTCAAACGTCGTTTCCCTTGCGGGTAACGTCTTTCCCAATTACATTGAGTCCGACGGGCGCTTCTACATCGAGAACGTCCCGGAGGGCTTGCGGCCCGGCCAATGGCGCTTGGAGGAACAGTCGGGCCGTGTCACGTACTGGCCCGAACCGGGCGAAGACGTGCTGTCGGCGAAGATCACCGTTCCGCGACTCTATTATCTGGCGCGTTTGAAAGGAGAGGAGGACCGGCCGGTGCATGACATCGTTTTTCACGGCTTGGTTTTCAGCGGAACGGACTGGCGATTCTACGGCTGGAGCGACGTGGACTTTCAGGCCGCGGTGGAGGTCGAGGCCGCTATTCAGGCCCAGTTCGCCACCCAATGCGCCTTCACTCAATGCCGCTTCAACCGCTTGGGCGGCTACGCGGTTGATTTTGGTCATGGCTGCCAGAGCAACAAGGTTGTCGGCTGTCAAATGTTCGATTTGGGCGGCGGGGGCGTCCGATTGGGTGACACCGAGCCGGAGGCGGCCCGAAAGGCCCCGAACACGGGCAACTGCGTGACAGACAATCACATTTACAACATCGGCCTGGTGAATGCGCCGGCGGTGGGCGTGCTGGTGCTCTTGAGCGCGAACAATCTGATCGCGCACAATGAAATTGATCACACTTTCTACACAGCCATTTCGGTCGGATGGTCGTGGGGCTACGACCAAACTCCGTGCCAGGGCAACATCATCGAGTTTAATCATTTGCACGACATCGGCCAGGGCATGCTGAGCGACATGGGCGGCATCTACACGCTGGGAGTCCAGCCCGGCACGATCGTGCGGGGGAACCGGATTCATGACGTGAACATTTACATTTATGGCGGCTGGGGTCTTTACACTGACGAAGGGAGTTCGGGCATCGTGCTGGTAAGCAACATTGTCTATCGTTGCCAGAGCGCGGGCTTTCACCACCATTACGGGGCGAGCAATCTTCTTTACAACAACATCTTCGCGCTCAACCATGACAGCCAGTTGTGGCGCACGCGGGCGGAGGCGCATCTTTCCTTCACCTTCACGAACAACATCGTCTATTTCAGTTCGGGGAGCCTCTTGGGCGGGAATTGGTCGGGAGACCGATACGACATGGATCACAATATTTATTTCGACACCCGCGTCAGTCCGTCCCACCCGCCGCTGGATGGCGTGTTGAAGTTTGAGGATTGGCGCCGGCGCGGCCACGACATCCACTCCCTGTTTGCCGATCCGTTGTTCGTCGAGCCGGCCAAAGGGGACTTCCGGCTGAGGCGCGGTTCACCGGCGATGCCGTTTGGTTTTCATGCGTTTGATTTGCACGACGCGGGCGTGCGGAAGAAATTCGCCAGACCTTAATTATCAAGGGCTTCGCAAGTTTTGCATCCTCCTGAATTATCAAGACCTCGCCTCGATTAAGTCGGATCCATTCAGTAAGGCGCAAGAATTTCAACGCAAAGACGCTAAGGCGCAAAGGGTATTCTGCCGATGCAAATCCGAATCAAAATCGTGTACCGGACCGACCTGTTTATTGACAACAATAATTGTTTTATCCCGCCGGGGGAGAACCACCCGGCCCGATTGCGAATCCACACATCTGACCAGGCGGAATCCGCGCCAACCGTGGTGCAAATCACGATCAATGGCCGGACGATGGAAAAAACCTTGTCGCCAGGGCTGGGGATCCAGCGCACCGACCCGGCGCACCGGGCCTTTCCTGCCACGCTCGAGTTCGATCTGCCTGGTTCGGACCTGCGCGCCAGGCAGGACACCAACACCCTGACCGTCCGGGTTCTCGGACAGGGCTGGTTCTCTTGGGATGCCTTGGATTTGGTAAGCAAATGATGAGGCCCGCTGCCGTCACAATGATTCAGTTCGCCTATGGCTCCCCTGAAACGCAATACCCCCGTTCATGGGGGTACGCCGCAACGGTTTTTAGGCAAGAATGGAGTGAAGTTCAAAAAGTGATATGTCTAGTTATTTATGATCCACTACATCAGCAATTCGACGAAATCAACTGTTTGGCACGCTTTTCATCCCTCAAAAAATCTCGTTATCGGTTCAATCGCGGTTCTGGCGATTGCGGGTGCGCTCTTTTGCCTGCTGCAAAAGTCGCCCGATGAAAAAGCCGAGCAGCGAGCCGCCAACACCAGTAGAGCGCTGGGGCAGCGGGCGGCCGAGGAAGTCGCCCAACTCTTGGGCAACAAGGGGCAGATCGCCGTGTATAGCCTGGAAATCGGACCCCGCAAGGTCCCGAGGTTCGCCGAGGAAATGACGATCTTCGAGCAAACCCTCAATGAACACGGGGTCAAGATCGCCGCTACTAAAGCCATGCCAGGTGGCCTGAATATGTTGATGCTGGGCGCCAAACCGTCACCAAAGGACTACGAAGAACTGCTCAACCAGGCTCCCGGCGTCAGTGCCGTTGTCTCGTT